>OITM01000001.1_pt1:5000-135632 | contig 135632 bp, 110 predicted proteins | sample 1586711 | NCBI WGS metagenome assembly OITM01 (sample SAMN02675049, study PRJEB24791) | human gut metagenome, SKBSTL061 | isolation source: stool | host: Homo sapiens | place: USA
GGCAGCCACGAGGCAGCCCTCGCACATGTCGCCCGCACCGTGTGCCGCCGTGCCGAGCGCAGGATATTCTTCCTCGGCCAGACGACTGACCTCGACCCGGAGGTGACGCACTATATCAACCGTCTTTCCGACTATCTTTTCGTACTTGCCCGCAAACTCAATTTCGTGGAAGGCGTGAGGGACATACCCTGGAAGAAGTGACACGGCCACCCAGGCCGGCATGAAAATCCGGTTGTTTTTACTGAACATATTATATATTGATGTGTTGTCAGCAGTGAATATTGTTTTAATCGAGGATAAGTACAAAATAGTCATCAAATAATTTTGTTTTATCTGCGATTTGCATTAATTTTGTGCATCGGAAAAAGGAAATGTTAACTTTTAAAAACTTTAAGGCTTATGTATTGGACACTTGAACTTGCCTCAAAACTCGAAGATGCGCCTTGGCCGGCAACAAAAGACGAGTTGATAGACTACGCCATACGCTCGGGCGCGCCCCTTGAAGTGCTTGAGAACCTTCAGGAAATCGAAGACGAGGGTGATGTTTACGAAAGTATCGAAGACATCTGGCCCGACTATCCCACAAAGGACGACTTCCTATTCAACGAGGACGAGTACTGACGTGTTTTGAACCATGGAAAACCGGTTTCAGGCAATATACTTTAACGCAGTATGGGGAAACGAATTTTCCCCATACTGCGTTTTTTTTACAGCCGCTGTCATTCGATTTTCAAATCTTTGATGGCGGTTGCAGGTTGAACCACAACCGGTCATTGTAGCCCAGACTGATTGCAGCCGGGTACAAGCGAAGCTGCAAATACGGCGTGTTTATGGAGCAAATACGGCGTGTTTGTGGAGCAAATACGGCGTGATTGACCGGCAAAATCGTCGTGTTTGCCCGGTTGACGGTCATGCTTCGCGGTGCTGTTCCTGTGGAATCTGATTGCCATTTCCGTGAAAGTTGCGTGGCAGTTACAATAAACGCGGCAGTTTCTCGTTATAAACCAGTGTTGGGACGATTAACGAATTTGTGTTGAGACGATTAAACATAACATTGATTTTGCTTGCCGTGGCTGTGCGTTCTGCCATGGCGCAGTATGACGTGGCATTCAGCCATTATTTCGACATGGAGCCGTATTTCAATCCGGCAGCCGTGGGCAAGCAGGAGAAACTTAACATAGCGGCGGCCTACTCGATGCAGTTTGCAGGCTTCGAGAACAACCCGAGGACGATGTTCGTCAGCGCCGACGCCCCGTTCCGCTTCCTGAACACTTTCCACGGAGCCGGCGTTCAGTTGCTCAACGACCAGATAGGCCTGTTCACCCACCAGCGCATCTCGGTGCAGTATGCCCTGAAGCGTCCGCTCTTCGGCGGCGTGCTTAGCGTCGGCGTGCATGGCGGACTGCTCCTCGAGGGCTTCGACGGCTCGAAGGTCGACGTGGAGGACTCTTCCGACCCGGCCTTCGTCGCATCGGATGTCAACGGCAACGCGTTCGACCTCGGCGCGGGAATCTACTACACCCACGGGCGTTGGTATGCCGGTGTGTCGGTGGAGCACGCCACGTCGCCACTCGTCGAGCTCGGCGACAGGAACGAGTTGCAGATAGACCGCACGTATTATTTGACCGGCGGATACAATATTCGGCTGAGAAATCCGTTTTTATCTATACCTGCGTCAGTCATGGCACGATACGACGGTGTGGGCTACCGTGCCGACATCACGGCGCGGCTGGTATATCAGAACGAGAAGAGACGCCTCTACGGCGGCGTGGGCTACAGCCCGACAAACTCGGTCACGGCATACATCGGCGGCAGCTTCCACGGCTTCAACCTTGGCTACAGCTACGAGATGTACACCTCGAAGATAAGCCCGGCCAACGGCAGCCACGAGTTGTACGTGGGCTACCAGATGGACCTCAACTTCCATAAGAAGGGGCGCAACCTGCACAAGAGCGTCCGCCATCTGTAGGCAGCGCGTGCGGGCTAAATGTATTGAAGAACAAAAAAGACATAATATAAAATATGAAAAGTAACAGGATACTTATCGCCATCGCCATCATGTCGCTTGCGGTCCTCGCCTCGTGCATGGGCAGCAAGGGTGCTTCCATTTCCGGAAGGGGCGGCGAGGTCACCGGCATAGGTGGCGGGCGCGGCTTCACCGAGCCAACGCCCTACGGCATGACACAGGTGCCGCGCGGTTTCCTGCGCATGGGAATAGAGAAGCAGGACAGCCTGTGGGGCAAGCCCATGCCGGTGAGGGAAATATCGGTTGACGGCTTCTGGATGGACGAGACCGAGGTGACAAACTCCGAATACAAGCAGTTCGTGTACTGGGTGCGCGACTCAATCCTCCGCACGCGCCTCGCCGACCCGGCATACGGGGGCGACGAGACATACATGATAACCGAGGACAAGAACGGCGACCCCGTGCCGCCGCACCTCAACTGGAAGAAGTCACTGCCGCGAAAGCCCAACGAGGACGAGCAGAGGGCGTTCGAGAGCCTCTATGTCACCAATCCGGTGACGGGCGAGAAACTGCTCGACGCGTCGCAGCTCAACTACCGCTACGAGATTTACGACTACGCGACGGCCGCGCTGCGCCGCAACCGCCTGCGCCCCGAAGAGCGCAACCTGAACACAGACGTGACGGCGGACGCCGGCGAGGTGGTGATGATCTCGAAGGACACGGCATACATAGACGACGAGGGAAGGATCGTGCGCGAGACCATCGACCGCCCCCTCTCGAGCGAGTGGGACTTCCTTAACACATACATAGTGAACGTGTATCCCGACACCACATGCTGGATAAACGATTTCCAGAACAGCGAGAACGAGGTCTACCTGCGGACATATTTCAGCAGCCCGGCATACAACGAGTATCCCGTCGTCGGCGTGACGTGGGAGCAGGCAAACGCGTTCTGCGCGTGGCGCACCGACTATCTGCTGAAAGGCCTGGGCGGCGAGGCGCGCTTCATCCAGCGCTACCGCCTGCCGACCGAGGCCGAGTGGGAGTATGCCGCGCGCGGAAAGGACGGCACGGAGTTCCCCTGGGAGAGCGACGCGCCGGCGAACAGCCGTGGCTGCTTCAACGCCAACTTCAAGCCCGACCGGGGAAACTATACCAAGGACGGCAACCTTATAACAAGCCGCGCAGGCATTTACACCGCAAACTCAAACGGACTGTATGACATGGCGGGGAACGTGGCGGAGTGGACAAGCACGGTCTACACCGAGGCGGGAGTCGATGCCATGAACGACCTCAACCCACAACTGGAGTACAAGGCCGCCAAGGAAGACCCCTACAAACTGAAGAAGAAGAGCGTGCGCGGAGGGTCGTGGAAAGACCCCGAGAGCTATATACGCTCGGCATGGCGCACGTGGGAGTACCAGAACCAGCCACGCTCGTACATAGGTTTCCGCTGCGTGCGGTCGCTGGCGAACACACAGAGCGGCAAACAGAAAAGAAGCAAGAAAAAATAAACCATAAGAAATCATAAGATGACAAGATACAGCAAACTGAATGTCGTTTACCGTCTGCAGAAGTGGATGGACAGCGTTCCGGGCCAGACTTTCCTGAACTATGCCTACAGCTGGGGTGCCTCGCTCGTCATTTTGGGTGCATTGTTCAAGTTGAACCACCTTCCCGGCTCGAGCATAATGCTATACATCGGCATGGGGACCGAGGTTATAGTGTTCTTCATATCCGCGTTCGACCGTCCGTTTGACAAGACCGCGATAGGCATGGAACTGCCAATGCACCTCGACGGCGAGGACGAGGCGGACGACGGTGAGAGTGCCGGCATGGAGGAGATGCCTGCCGTAGGCGTGCAGCACGGCGCACAGCCAGCCACAATAATAATAGGCGGCGGAGGCGTGCCGGGAGGCAATGCCGGCGCAGGAGTTCCCGGGGAAGAGTTCCACGGACAGCCCGTGGCACAGCCGTCGGCGGTTGTCGTGGGGCAGCCGGCGGAAATACCGCAGCCCGTCGCGCCAGACATGGCAGAGGCCGCGGAGGCATACGTCGAGGAGCTCAAGAGGCTCACCGAGGTGCTGCAGAAGGTGTCGGAGCAGAGCCAGCGGCTCACCACAGACTCGGAGGAGATGGAGAACCTCAACCGCACGCTCACCGGAATATGCAAGATCTACGAGATGCAGCTAAAGAGCGCCAGCTCGCAGATAGGCACCATCGACGAGATAAACGCGCAGACGCGGAAGATGGCCGGGCAGATAGAGCAACTCAACAGCATCTACACGCGCATGATAGAGGCCATGACGGTGAACATGCGCGCCGCAGGCGCCGCGCCGGAGCAGTAAACAACATACAGCAAACCGAAAAACGGTATTCCAACAGATGGCAATAAAGAAAAGACCAGTATCTCCGCGCCAGAAGATGATCAACCTGATGTACATCGTCCTCCTGGCCATGCTCGCGCTGAACGTGTCAACCGAAGTGCTGCAGGGGTTCTCGATCGTTGAGGAAAGCCTCAACAGGACCACCGCAAACTCCAGCAGGCAGAACGCAGCGATATACGGGGACTTCGAGGCACTGATGGCGAAAAACCCGGAGAAGGTGCGCCAGTGGTTCGCGAAGGCCACGCAGGTGAAGCAGATGAGCGACTCGTTGTACAACATGGCGCAGCAACTGAAGGAGGCCATCGTGCGCGATGCCGACGGCAAGGACGGTGACGTGCGCAACATAGAGAACAAGGACAACCTCGAGGCGGCGGGACATGTAATGCTCGCCCCGCTGACGGGCAAGGGAAAGGCGCTCTATGATGCCATAAACTCTTACCGCACACGCATACTCACAATGGTGACGGACAGGCAGCAGAGGGAAATCATAAGCAGCAACCTCTCGACGCGGCTGCCCAAGAACGCCAACACGATGGGCAAGAACTGGCAGGAATACATGTTCGAGAACATGCCCGTGGCGGCTGCCGTCACGCTACTGTCAAAGTTGCAGAGCGACATTCGATACGCCGAGGGCGAGGTGCTGCACACGCTCGTGGCAAACGTTGACCTGAAGGACATAAGGGTCAACAAGCTCGACGCATTCGTCATACCCGAGAAGACAACGCTGTACCCTGGAGAGCAGTTCGTGTCGCAGATAGTGATGGCTGCCGTGGACACAACGATGCAGCCGGAGATTTATGTCAACGGGACGCGCATCAACACCACGAACGGCCGGTATTCGTTCGCTGCCGGAGGGGTGGGCGAGCACCAGTTCAGCGGCTACCTGATAACGCGCAACGCGGCAGGCGAACAGCTGCGCCGCAACTTCACGCAGAAGTATAATGTCATACCGACACCCGACGGCGCGACCGTCGCCGCCGACCTGATGAACGTGCTGTACGCTGGTTTCAAGAACCCCGTGAGCGTCAGCGTGCCTGGCATACCGGCAAACCAGGTGCGGGTGAGCATGAGCGGCGGTACGCTGACACCCACCGGCAACGGCCATTTCATCGCCGTGCCGTCGGCCGTCGGCAGGGATGTGACGTTCAACATATCGGTCAGCGACCAGGGCAGGACGCGCTCCATAGCACCGTTCAAGTTCCATGTGCGCAAACTTCCAGACCCGACACCATACATCGTCGTGGGCAACAACCGCTTCCGCGGGGGCGGACTGGCAAAGGGCGCGCTGATGAACGCCTCGGGCATAAGGGCGGCCATCGACGACGGACTGCTCGACATTGAGTTCCGCGTGACCGGCTTCGAGGCAGTGTTCTTCGACAACATGGGCAATGCCGTGCCGATGGTGGGCAGTGGGACGAATTTCAGCGGACGCCAGAAGGACGCCTTCCGCAAACTGTCGCGCAACCGCCGCTTCTACATTTCGCGCGTCACGGCAGTGGGACCCGACGGCATCTCGCGCCAGCTTAGTGCCTCGATGGAGGTGATTATCAAGTAAAAAAGGAAACAAACAGACACTTATGAAAAGGATATTGATGATATTTCTCGCTTCGGCGGCAGTCCTCTCGGCAGGCGCGCAGCCGCAGAAGCGACGCGCGGAGCAGCAAAAGCAGAAAGCCGGCAGCGCGCAGCAACTGTCGACGAGGGCGCAGATCTCGTTCCCGACGGCGCAGCCCATGTCGGAGGACGTGGTGTGGAGGCGCGACATCTACCGCGAGCTCGACCTCAGCGAGGATGCCAACGCCGGGCTGTACTATCCCGTGGAGCCGATAGGGTCGCAGATGAACCTGTTCACTTACATCTTCAAGCTTATGATGACCGGGCGCGTCAACGCGTATGAGTACCGGCTCGACGGCAACGAGGTGTTCTCCGATGACGCGCGGGTGGCGCAGAAGGCGTTCCTCGACAACTACCACATCTACTACGAGAAGGACAAGAACGGGCGGACGCGCATTGACAACAGCGACATCCCATCGCGCGAGGTGAAGGGATATTACATCAAGGAGAGCACCTACTACGACCAAGCCTCGGCGACGTTCCACACCAAGGTGCTGGCTCTCTGCCCGATAATGTTCCGCGAGGACGACTTCGGCGACGGGGCGGCAAAATATCCCCTGTTCTGGGTCAGGTATGATGACCTCGCGCCATTCCTGAGCAAGCAGACCATAATGACGAGCAACCTGAACAATGCCGCGACGATGAGCGTGGATGACTATTTCACGAAGAACATGTACCGTGGCAAGATATACAAGACGAACAACATGCTCGGGAAAACCCTGGCGCAGTATTGTCCCACCGACTCTGCAATGGCAAAGGAGCAGAAGAGGATAGAGGCGGAACTCGGGGAGTTTGAGAAGAGCATCTGGGGAAACGCGCAGCGCAAGGACTCGCTCGACAGCATCGCCAATGGTGGCGACAGGAAGGTGAAGAAACAGAAACGCTCGCGGCGCGACAAGTCTGAAGGCACGTCTGTCGCAAAAACAAGGAACCGCCGCGCCTCGTCGTCATCGTCAGGCTCGGCCTCGCAGCCGCGCGTGTCGGTGCGCAGGCAGCGTCACTGACGTTGGTCCGGACAAACGGGGCGGGCACGCCTGCCTCTTAATATTAACTTATAAACACAATTACGAAATGAAAAAAGAATTGACCCTTGTCCTCGTTGCCGTGGCAATGATGGTGGCAGCGCCTTCGCACGCGCAGGTTAAGTATGGATTGAAAGGTGGTCTCAACATCACCGACATGTCGCTCAACAACGACGTGTTAAAGACGGAGAACCGCACGGGCTTCTTCATCGGCCCTACGGTCATGTTCTCACTGCCCATCGTTGGCCTGGGCGTTGATGCGAGTGTGCTCTATGACCAGCGCGAGGCAAAGGTGGAGAACTCCGACGAGAAAATCAAGCAGCAGGCTGTGAACGTGCCCATCAACCTGCGCTACGGCCTCGGCCTCGGCAACACGGCAAGCGTTTATTTCGCCGCCGGGCCGCAGTTTGGCTTCAACGTTGGTGACAGCGAGCACAAGTTGTTAGAGGGCTCGACGTGGAAGCTCAATGGCTCGACGTTCAGTGTGAATGTCGGCGCCGGCTTTATGATAATGAACCATGTGCAGATTGGCGCTAACTACAACATCGTCTGCGGCAAGACTGGCGAGCTGGAAGTCGTTAAAGGTGTGAAGACGGCGTTCAACGGCCGTGCCAACGCATGGCAGATCCATGCCGCTTACTATTTCTAAATACCGTTTGCAAGACTTTTGATAATATTTTAAGGTGTGGCTGCTCAATGTTTGCGGCCGCACTTTTTATTTGTCCCGCGCCTGCTATGTCATTATTGCCGACACAGGCATGACGATTTCCCCAAGTTCGATCATGGCGTTGAATAGAGCCACACGGTTGAAATCTTTTACGTCCGAAGGCCGTATGTCGCCTTCGGTGATTACCCCATCATCAATAAGTTCCGCGCGTTTCGTCCCTGCCAGCAACGGTCTGCGTGGCGTCACCCACCGCGTGCCGTCGTGCAGCGCCACGTTGGTGTATGTGGTGTCGGTCAGCAGTCCGTTCTTCACAATAAGTATTTCCTCCCCTGCTTTCACGTCAGTCCGGAGCCTTTCCAGCACACTGCGGTTCTCATATTTGAATTGATACTCCACAGTGTCGCAGCAGACGAGACGCAGCCTGTCAATCCTCCGCATCTTGTAAGGTGTGCATGTGATGTCGTGTATGCCGTCACGGTCGTATGTGAAGCGCAGTTTCGCCGTCCCGCCCGTTGCCGATGCCGTTTCCTCAAGGCGCTCGCGGTCAACTTGCGGACAGTCGAAGCCGAACTCCCCGGCTGTAACCATCATGCGGCGCAGGTGTGGCCCGAGGTTAAGTATCTTTCCGTCCGCAACCTTTATTGTCTCAATAAATCGGCACATAAATCTTCTCAATCACTTCATTATACTCGTCGTCGTTGTTGCTCCGGGCGGTTATCCCTCCGCCGGCCTTGTAGAACAGTCTGCCGTTCTCCTGGTCAATGAAGCGTATCATCACCGCCGTGTCCGTGTTCCCGTTCTCCGAATATCCCATCACCCCGGTGTAGAAACCACGTTCGTAGCCCTCCGCCTCTCTTATTATCTCCATCGTCTTTGGCTTCGGCGCGCCCGTGATGGAGCCTGCAGGCAGCAGCCGCATCAGGGTTCTGCCGAGGTGTTGGCGGTAATTTGCGGTCAGCCGCCCCGCTATTTCCGAGCTTGTCTGCAGTATCTCGCCCCTGTCAGTCGTCAGCCGCTCCGCGTATCTGTACCGTTTCACTGTCACCTGCTCCGCCACCTGGCTGAGGTCGTTGCGTATCAGGTCAACGATGGTCGCGTGTTCGGCAGCCTCCTTGGCGTTGTCCATGAGCAGCTGTTCCGCGTCCGGCCGCTTGGCGTCAATCGTTCCCTTCATGGGGTAAGACGAGATGATGCCGTCTTCTATCCTGACGAATGTCTCCGGCGAGAAACACACGAAGCGGTCTTTCAGCCAGCACCGGTATTTCGCTTTCGAGCGGATGAATATGTCGCGCATGTCAAGGTTCGTTTTTACCGGCACCCGGCATGTCAGGTTTGCGAGATAACTGTTTCCCTCGCGCTGGTTCCGCTTCACGATGTTTATGCTCCGCTCGTATTGCGCGCGGTCCGGCTTGCGGAACTCGAGCCGTGGCGAGTCCATGCGGCACGTCACACCTTGCGGCACGTTTGAGAATCCCGGGAATGCCACCATCATCTCGTCGCTGTCAATGTTGGCGGTCTCCTCGACGCAGGCCTGGCTCTGGTCGTAACTGATGATGAAGAAAAACCCCTTGCCGCTCCTTCCGAGCTCGTCAATCTTCATTTCCGCTTCCTTCCTGTCGTATGTTCTCATTCCCCCTTGTTTTTTATAATTCGTGCGCAGCGGCTCGCATCGCCGTTCATGCCCATGTGTTTAATCCCAGCCGGTCTTTGCGGCACGGATTTTCCCATTGGGCAATCGCATGAAATAAGTTCGGGATATAATGACCGGTTTGTGTTAAATTATCCAGGACGCTATTTCATACAAACAAGAAAAGGAGCGTGCATGAGACACGCTCCGACTTTTCCTTATCCGTCGGTTCACGAACCGTTATTGGTTGTCAGTCCTCTGCGTCGCGGAGTTTCTGAACATAGATGGCACGTTCCATCTTGAGGCGCTTCAGTACGGAAGGCTTGTCATACTGCTGGCGCGCGCGCAGCTCCTTCATGACACCAGTCTTCTCAAACTTTCTCTTGAATTTCTTCAATGCTCTCTCGATGTTCTCGCCATCTTTTACTGGAACGATGATCATGTCTTTGCAAAATTTTATATGTTACACTTCTTGTTATTATCCACACGTCAGTCGTGTTGCCACGAATTGCGGGTGCAAAGGTACTGCTATTTTTCGTAACACGCAAATTTTTCAAAGCCAAAAGTCACCGGCTCAACAGTGTCCTGTATAATTTTCTCAAAAAAATAAGGAATGCTTGTCGTCGGACGAACACCGGGTTAAGACTTTTTTTGCCTTGATTAAAACCACTTCCTTCATTTTTTTGAGAAAAATATTGCGGAAATTACTGGCTTGCATGGCTTTTTTGCACTATTTACCGATAAAAACACGCTTGACATTTTGCGGTTCGGAAAAAAAGGCGTATATTCGCTGACGAAAAACACTGACTATGGGAAAACGCCTTGCCAAGGAAAGTTTCATCGACTATCTGCGATACGAACGCAATGCCTCGGGGCTTACGGTCGTTAAATACTCGTACTCGATAGATTTGTTCCGCCGCTTCCTTGACGCGGAGTGCGCGGGCATGCCGTGGGAGGATGTTGACGGCGATGCCATCGGCGACTGGATAGAGCATGAGATGGAGCGGGGGTGCAAGGCGCGCACTGTGTGCGGTTACCTCACGGCAGTGAAGTCGTTCTACCGTTTCGGCGTGGAGCGCGGTCTCGTCGATCGTGACCCCGCGTACATGGTCGATGGCCCGAAGAAAGACAAGCCGCTGCCGTATTTCGTCAGGGAGAAGGACATGGACCGCCTGATTGACGACGTGGAGTGGGGCGACAGTATAAGAGATGTTCGCGCGCGTACCATTATATTAATGTTCTATGAGGCAGGCCTGCGCGCGGCGGAGCTGATAGGGCTCGACGACGGTGACGTTGACTTCCTGAACAACAGCGTGAAGGTCACCGGCAAGAGGAACAAGCAGCGCATAGTGCCTTTCGGCAGTGAGCTGCGCGACGAGCTCGAGGCCTACATCGGCATGCGCGACAAGGAGATAGCGAGGCATTGCGACGCCCTGTTCGTTGACGACGGCGGGCAGCGCATGAGATACAGTCAGGTGCGGCGCATCGTGCGCGACAAGCTCGGGCTCGTGACGGCGATGAGCAAGCGCTCGCCGCACGTGCTGCGCCATTCGTTCGCCACCGCCATGCTGAACAACGAGGCGGGGCTTGAGAGCGTTCAGAAACTGCTCGGGCATGAAAGTATCGCCACGACGGAGATATACACCCATGCCACTTTCGAGCAGCTGAAGAGAGTATACAGCAAGGCCCATCCAAGGGCTTAATTCTTTAACCTTTTAAAACTATAGGTAACGATGGAGATAAAGATTCAGTCAATCCATTTTGATGCGACGGAGCAGTTGCAGGCATTTGTGGAGAAGAAAGTGTCAAAGCTGGAGAAGTCTTTCGAGGACATAACTAATGTTGACGTGCTGCTCAGGCTGGTGAGGCCCGCCACTGCCATGAACAAGCAGGCAAGCATCACCGTGGTTGTGCCCGGGCAGAAACTGTTCGTGGAGAAGACGTGCGACACGTTCGAGGAGAGCGTTGACCTGTGTGTGGATTCCATGAGAGTGCAACTAACCAAATTCAAGGAAAAACTGCGCAGCAGATAAAAAAAAGCGTGAAAAGTTTTGGCGATTAAAAAAAACGTCGTATCTTTGCAGCCGTTTTAGAACATGTCCTTCGTCACGAGGTCTGACGGCTGCAAGGATTTGCCTCTTTAGCTCAGTTGGCCAGAGCACGTGATTTGTAATCTCGGGGTCGTTGGTTCGAATCCGACAAGAGGCTCTGCACTGAGGGAGCCCTGACTGCGGCGGCAAGCGGGGAGGCATGTGAAAAAATGACAGGAGGGGGTGGTTTCCAGAGTGGCCAAATGGGGCAGACTGTAAATCTGTTGTCTTTCGACTTCGGTGGTTCGAATCCATCACCACCCACATCAGTGGATTTTTTGCGGGGTTTTGTTTGAGCCAAATTCAGATATTTTGATAGAGGCATGGATGAAATGCCGTTATGCGGAAATAGCTCAGTTGATAGAGCACTAGCCTTCCAAGCTGGGGGTCGCGGGTTTGAGCCCCGTTTTCCGCTCAAAATGCTGTAATAGCTCAGTGGTAGAGCACTTCCTTGGTAAGGAAGAGGTCCTGAGTTCAACTCTCAGTTACAGCTCTGCTGTCTTATTAACCGTGTGAAGCAGAAAAAACGCGATTATTCATTAATTAAATAAAAGTAAAGCTATGGCTAAAGAGAATTTTGTGCGCACGAAACCGCACGTTAACATTGGTACTATCGGTCACGTTGACCATGGTAAGACTACTCTTACGGCTGCCATCACAACAGTATTGGCTAAGAATGGTCTTTCTGAGATAAAGTCTTTTGACCAGATTGACAATGCGCCGGAGGAGAAGGAGCGTGGTATAACCATCAACACCTCCCACGTTGAGTATGAGACTGCAAAGCGTCACTATGCACACGTTGACTGCCCGGGACACGCCGACTATGTGAAGAACATGGTTACGGGTGCTGCCCAGATGGACGGTGCAATCCTCGTTGTCGCCGCAACCGACGGTCCTATGCCTCAGACGCGTGAGCACGTTCTTCTCGCACGTCAGGTGAACGTTCCGCGCCTCGTGGTGTTCCTGAACAAGTGCGACTTGGTTGAGGACGAGGAGATGCTCGAGCTCGTTGAGATGGAGGTTCAGGAGATCCTCGCTCAGTATGAGTTCGAAGATGACACCCCTATTATCCGTGGCTCTGCTCTTGGCGCACTCAACGGTGTAGCAAAGTGGGAGGAGAAGGTTATGGAGCTTATGAACACTTGCGACGAGTGGATTCAGGAGCCGCCGCGCGCTACCGACAAGCCATTCCTCATGCCGGTTGAGGACGTGTTCTCAATCACTGGCCGTGGAACCGTGGCAACGGGCCGTATCGAGACTGGTGTCATCCACGTTGGTGACGCTGTTGAGCTGCTCGGTCTCGGTGAGGACAAGAACTCCACTGTAACAGGTGTCGAGATGTTCCGCAAGATACTTGACGAAGGTCGCGCAGGTGATAACGTTGGTCTGCTCCTCCGTGGTATCGACAAGAATGAGATCAAGCGCGGTATGGTTCTCTGCCATCCGGGTCAGATCAAGCCGTTCAAGAGATTCAAGGCATCCATCTATGTCCTGAAGAAGGAAGAGGGTGGCCGTCACACTCCGTTCGGCAACAAGTATCGTCCGCAGTTCTACCTCCGCACGATGGACTGCACGGGTGAAATCACCCTGCCTGCAGGTGTCGAGATGGTAATGCCTGGCGACAACGTCGAGATTACCGTTGAGCTCATCTACGCCGTTGCCCTGAACAAGGGACTGCGCTTCGCAATCCGCGAGGGCGGCCGCACGGTAGGCTCTGGCCAGATCACAGAGGTTTACGAGGATTAAATCTGAAATGGCATATCCCATGCCGCCATTGTTAATCGCATTGGCGCGTGGAGCAATCAAAAGGTTCCGCTCCCAGCGGGCGGAACCTTACACACGGGAATAGCTCAGTTGGTAGAGCATCGGTCTCCAAAACCGAGGGTCGTGGGTTCGAGTCCTCCTTCCCGTGCAAGGAAAAAAGAAAATATCGATGAAGATACTCAAGAAAGTAGCAAATTATTTCAAGGTCTGTTACGAGGAACTTGCGCATAAGACTACTTGGCCTACGCGCGCCGAACTTACCCATACCGCAATGGTTGTGTTATCTGCTTCCCTTATCATTGCGCTTGTGGTGTTTGGCATGGACTCGCTGTTCCAGTGGGTAATGAAGATGGTTTATCCAAGTTAATCTCTTAAAGGAAAATGGCTCAGACTGAAAAGAAATGGTATGTGCTTCGCGCTGTGAGCGGCAAGGAGACCAAGGTGAAGGAATACATCGAGGCCGAATTGAGTCACAACAAGAAACTCGCCAAGCATGTTTTCCAGGTGGTGATACCAATGGAGAAACATGCCGTCACGCGTGGTACGAAGCGTGTCATAAAGGAGAAGATCGCTCTTCCCGGCTATGTGCTCGTTGAGGCTGAACTCAATGGCGACGTGGCTCCGGCACTGCGTTTCATGCCAAACGTGCTGGGCTTCCTTGGAGGACTTGACAACCCTTCTCCCGTGAGCGAGGCTGAAGTGAACCGTATGCTTGGCATAGCAGACGACACCGAGATAAAGGAAGAGATTGTAATTCCCTACTTGGTGGGCGATGCCGTCAAGGTTACGGACGGTCCTTTCACCGGTTTCAGCGGCAACATCGAAGAGGTGGATACCGAGAAACACAAGTTGAAGGTCATGGTCAAGATTTTCGGCCGGAACACTCCGCTGGAACTCAGTTTTATGCAAGTTGAAAAAGAATAGATGTGCTGTTACGGGCTCGGATGTTCTTTTTATATGAAAAAATCAAATTTTAATTAACAAAAGAAATGGCTAAAGAAGTTGCTGGATTAATCAAGTTGCAGATTAAAGGTGGCGCTGCGAATCCTTCCCCTCCCGTCGGGCCGGCTCTCGGCTCCAAGGGAATAAACATAATGGGATTCTGCAAGGAATTCAACGCCAGAACCCAGGATAAGGCAGGCAAGATCCTTCCTGTCGTTATCACATACTATACCGACAAGTCATTCAGCTTCATCATCAAGACCCCGCCAGCCGCCGTCCAGTTGCTGGAGGCTGCCAAGGTGAAGGGCGGATCTGCCGAACCAAACCGCACCAAGGTCGCCTCGGTGACATGGGATCAGGTTCGCGCGATCGCAGAGGACAAGATGTCAGACCTGAACTGTTTCACGGTTGAGTCTGCAATGAAGCTCGTTGCCGGTACAGCACGCAGCATGGGGATTGCTGTAAAGGGAGACTTCCCTGGGTAATTTTTAATAACTTCAATTTTAAAGAAAATGAGTAAACTGACAAAAAATCAGAAAGCAGTTGCCGATAAGGTTGAAGCAGGGAAAGCATACTCTTTGAAGGAGGCCGCAGCATTGGTGAAGGAAATAACCACCACCAAGTTCGAGGCTTCCGTTGACATGGACGTACGCTTGGGCATTGACCCGCGCAAGGCTAACCAGATGGTTCGCGGTGTCGTATCGCTGCCAAACGGAACCGGCAAGGTCACCCGCGTGCTGTGCCTCTGCACCCCTGACGCGGAGGCTGCTGCCAAAGAGGCAGGCGCTGACTATGTTGGTCTTGAGGAATACATCGAGAAGATAAAGGGCGGATGGACTGATGTTGATGTCATCATCACCATGCCTTCCTGCATGGGCAAGGTTGGTCCTTTGGGACGCATACTCGGTCCGCGCGGACTTATGCCTAACCCGAAGAGCGGCACTGTAACCATGGACGTTGCCAAGGCCGTGAAGGAAGTGAAGCAGGGCAAGATAGACTTCAAGGTTGACAAGGCTGGTATCATCCACACGTCAATCGGCAAGGTGACGATGACACCCGAGCAGATTTACGGAAACGCAAAGGAGTTCATCAACACCGTCATAAAGTTGAAGCCTGCGGCTGCAAAGGGTACATATATCAAGAGTATCTTCCTATCAAGCACTATGAGTGCAGGTGTCAAGGTTGACCCAAAGACAGTTGAATAACACTTAAAGTACGGAAAACGATGAAAAAGGAAGTAAAAGATACTATCATAACAGCACTTGGTGAGCAGTTGAGGCAATATCCGCATTTCTATCTGGTGGATGTCACCGGCCTGAATGCAGAGGATACAAGCAACCTGCGCCGCAAGTGCTTCAAGAACGAAATCAAGATGGTCGTTGTGAAGAACACTCTTCTGCACAAGGCCTTCGAGGCTTCGGACGTTGATTATGAACCTTTGTACGGCACGCTGAAGGGCAACACTGCGGTGATGTTCGCAAACGTGGCGAACGTGCCTGCCAAGTTGCTTAAGGAGTATGCCAAGGCCGGCGTGCCCGCTCTCAAGGGCGCATACGCCGAGGAAGGCATCTATATCGGTGCTGACAAGTTGGATGAGCTCTCTGCCATCAAGAGCAAGAGCGAACTTATTGCAGACGTTGTGGCACTGCTGCAGTCTCCAATCAAGAACGTTATTTCCGGACTCAATGCCGGTGGCAAGGTTCACGGACTGCTTGACGCTATCGCTGAGCGTAACAAATGAGCGAACCCTTCGAAACATTAACATTAAAAAAACAATTAAAAATTATTATAAAAATGGCAGATATTAAAGCTATTGCTGAAGAGTTGGTAAACCTTACAGTAAAAGAAGTAAGCGAATTGGCAACAGTCCTGAAGGACGATTACGGAATTGAACCTGCCGCTGCAGCTGTTGCTGTGGCTGCCGGTAACGCAGGCGGTGCAGCCGAGGCAGCAGAGGAGAAGACTTCTTTCAACGTTGTCCTCGCAGAGGTTGGCGGCGCCAAGTTGCAGGTTGTTAAGGCTGTCAAGGAGGCTTGCGGTCTCGGTCTGAAAGAGGCAAAGGATCTCGTTGACGGATGTCCTTCAACATTGAAGGAAGACCTTTCCAAGGACGAGGCCGAGAACCTGAAGAAGGCTATCGAGGCTGCTGGCGCAAAGGTTGAGCTGAAGTAATTCAGACTTGTCAAAACCATAATACGGTTAAGATCTTCCAGGTAGGGGGGTCTTAACCTTTTCTTGTCTTTTGGCCGCCGCAGGCCGGGACGCAAGTACTACGGGACACCGTTCCTCACGGTTGTGTTTCCGAATATCATTAATACCTCATTATAATATATATGGCTTCAAAAATTGTTGATAACAGAATAAACTTCGCCCGCGTGAAGAATCCGATGCCCTATCCGGATTTTCTCGATGTGCAGTTAAAGTCTTTCAGGGATTTCCTACAGTTGGACACACCGCCGGAGGAGCGCAAGAACGACGGGCTTTACAAGGTGTTCTCGGAAAATTTCCCAATCGCCGACACCCGTAACAATTTCGTGCTTGAGTTTCTCGACTATTTCATTGACCCGCCACGCTACTCCATCGACGAGTGCCTGGAGCGCGGGCTGACATACAGCGTGCCGCTGAAGGCCAAGATGAAACTTTACTGCACTGACCCTGAGCATGAGGATTTCCCGACGTTCGTGCAGGACGTGTACCTGGGCAACATCCCATACATGACGGAAAACGGCACATTCGTGATAAACGGCGCCGAGCGCGTGGTGGTGTCGCAGTTGCACCGCTCGCCGGGCGTGTTCTTCAGCCAGGGTGTCCACGCCAACGGAACCGTTCTCTACAGCGCGCGCATAATCCCGTTCAAGGGCTCGTGGATAGAGTTCGCCACCGACATCAACAATGTCATGTACGCCTACATCGACCGCAAGAAGAAATTGCCCGTGACGACGCTGCTGCGTGCCATAGGATACGAGACCGACAAGGACATCCTTGAGATTTTCGGGCTTGCCGAGGAGGTGAGGGTGAACAAGAAGAACATGAAGGAAGTCATAGGCCGCAAGCTTGCCGCGCGCGTGCTGAAAAGCTGGAACGAGGATTTCGTTGACGAGGACACCGGCGAGGTCGTTTCCATCGAGCGGAACGAGGTGATGATGGAGCGCGAGACCGAGATAACCAAGGACAACGTGGGCGAGATACTCGAAAGCGGCGCCTCCACCATACTGATACACAAGGATGAGGAGGCCGCGTCGAAGTATTCAATCATCTTCAACACACTTGCCAAGGACACGACGAACTCGGAGAAGGAGGCCATTTTCTACATCTACCGCCAGCTGCGCAACTCGGAACCCTCCGACGACGCAAGTGCGCGCGAGGTTATACTCAACCTGTTCTTCTCTGACAAGAGATACGACCTCGGCGACGTGGGCCGTTACAGGATAAACAAGAAACTCGGCCTGGACACCGACATGAACGTGCGTATCCTGACCAAGGAAGACATAATAGAGATTATAAAGTATCTCATACAACTGGTGAACTCGAACGCCACGGTCGACGACATCGACCACCTCTCCAACCGCCGCGTGCGCACGGTGGGCGAGCAACTGTCAAACCAGTTCTCGATAGGCCTGGCCCGCATGAGCCGCACGATCCGCGAGCGCATGAACGTGCGTGACAACGAGGTGTTCCAGCCAACCGACCTTATCAATGCCAAGACAATCTCGAGCGTGATCAACTCGTTCTTCGGCACCAACCCGCTGTCGCAGTTCATGGACCAGACCAACCCGCTCGCCGAGGTGACACACAAGCGCCGCCTCTCGGCGCTCGGCCCCGGCGGCCTGAGCCGTGAGCGTGCCGGATTCGAGGTCCGCGACGTTCACTACACGCACTACGGCCGCCTTTGCCCGATTGAGTCTCCTGAAGGCCCGAACATCGGACTTATATCATCGCTCTGCGTGTATGCAAAGATCAATGAGCTCGGCTTCATCGAGACACCTTACCGCAAGGTGAAGGACGGCAGAGTTGACCTTAAGAACGAGGATGTCGTTTACCTCACCGCAGAGGAGGAGGAAGACTACATCATCGGTCAGGGCAACGCGCCGCTGAATGACGATGGCTCGTTCATACGTGATTATGTGAAATGCCGCAAGGACGCCGACTTCCCGGTCGCTGATACGGACGAGGTGGACCTCATGGACGTGTCGCCGCAGCAGATAGCATCAATCGCTGCGGGGCTGATACCCTTCCTCGAGCATGATGACGCACACCGTGCGCTGATGGGGTCGAACATGATGCGCCAGGCAGTGCCGCTCCTTCACAACGAGGCCCCGATTGTCGGCACAGGCATAGAGAAGCAGGTGTGTGAGGACTCGCGCACCATGATCACTGCCGAAGGCGACGGCGTTATAGAATATGTTGACGCCACTACGATACGCATATTGTACGACCGCACCGAGGACGAGGAGTTCGTAAGTTTTGAGCCGGCGCTCAAGGAATACCGCATTCCCAAGTTCCGCCGCACGAACCAGAACATGACCATCGACCTGCACCCAGTCTGCGAGAAGGGACAGCGCGTGAAGAAGGGCGACATCCTCACAGAGGGATATGCCACCGAGAACGGTGAGCTCGCACTCGGGCGCAACCTCCTCGTGGCCTACATGCCGTGGAAGGGCTACAACTATGAGGATGCCATCGTGCTGAACGAGCGCGTGGTGCGCGACGACGTGCTTACATCTGTCCATGTTGACGAATACAGCCTCGACGTGCGCGAGACCAAGCGCGGAATGGAGGAGTTCACATCCGACATCCCCAACGTGAGCGAGGAAGCCACGAAAGACCTTGACGACAACGGCATAATCCGCGTCGGGGCGCGTGTCGAGCCGGGAGACATCCTCATTGGCAAGATTTCACCGAAGGGAGAGAGCGACCCGTCGCCGGAGGAAAAACTCCTGCGCGCCATATTTGGCGACAAGGCGGGCGACGTGAAGGACTCGTCGCTCAAGGCGAACCCGTCGCTCAGCGGTGTCATAATAGACAAGAAACTCTTCTCGCGTGCTATAAAGTCGCGGCAGTCTAAACAGCAGGACAAGATAATACTTGCAAAGATAGACGAGGAGTATGAGGCAAAGATAGATGACCTGAAGGACATCCTCGTTGACAAACTGATGTCGCTCACCGGGGACAAGGTGTCGCAGGGCATCAAGGACTACACCGGGGCGGAGATTATCACAAAGGGCAGCAAGTTCAGCATCGCCGTGCTCAAAAACATAGAATACGACGGAATACAGAGCAGCAACTGGACCGACGATGACCACGCAAACAGGCTCATCCAGGCACTCATAATGAATTTTATAAAGAAATACAAACTTCTTGATGCAGAAAACAAACGCCGGAAGTTCGCCATATCGATAGGAGACGACCTGCCCTCAGGCGTTCTTCAGATGGCTAAGATCTACGTTGCCAAGAAACGCAAGATCGGCGTGGGCGACAAGCTTGCCGGACGACATGGCAACAAGGGCATCGTGTCCAAGGTGGTGCGTCAGGAGGACATGCCGTTCCTTGAGGACGGACGCCCTGTTGACTTAGTGCTGAACCCCCTCGGCGTGCCTTCGCGAATGAACCTCGGGCAGATTTTCGAGGCCATCCTCGGCGCTGCCGGCAAACGCCTTGGCGTCAAGTTCGCAACACCAATCTTCGACGGCGCAAAAATTGAAGACCTCCAGGAGTGGACCGACAAGGCCGGGCTGCCGCGCCTATGCTCGACACACCTGTACGACGGCGAGACCGGCGAGAAGTTCGACCAGCCTGCAACCGTGGGCATCACCTACTTCCTAAAGCTCGGCCACATGGTAGAGGACAAGATGCACGCACGCTCCATCGGCCCGTACTCGCTCATCACGCAGCAGCCGCTCGGCGGAAAGGCGCAGTTCGGCGGACAGCGTTTCGGAGAGATGGAGGTATGGGCGCTGGAGGCGTTCGGCGCAAGCCATGTGCTGCAGGAAATACTGACAATCAAGTCTGACGACGTGGTTGGACGCTCGAAGGCCTACGAGGCCATAGTCAAGGGCGAGCCAATGCCGACACCGGGCATACCGGAGTCGCTCAACGTGCTGCTGCACGAACTGCGCGGCCTCGGCCTCAGCGTGACACTCGACTAATATTCAGTTTAGGAACAAAGAACTTAAGGATTAAGAATTGAAATATGGCATTCAAGAAGGATTCAAAGATAAAGAACAATTTCACGAAGATTACCATCGGCCTCGCTTCGCCGGAGGAAATCCTCGAAAACAGTTACGGCGAGGTCACCAAGCCTGAGACCATAAACTACCGTACCTACAAGCCCGAGCGCGACGGACTTTTCTGCGAGCGCATCTTCGGCCCAACGAAGGACTACGAGTGTGCCTGCGGAAAGTACAAACGCATACGCTACAAGGGCATAGTATGCGACAGGTGCGGCGTTGAGGTCACGGAGAAGAAGGTGCGCCGTGAGCGCAGCGGACACATCGAGCTCGTCGTGCCGATAGCACATATATGGTATTTCCGCAGCCTGCCGAACAAGATAGGCTATCTGCTCGGAATACCCACCAAGAAACTCGACTCGGTGATCTACTACGAGAAATACATCGTGATACAGCCAGGCATCGTCGAGGGAAGGAAAGATGTTGAGGATGTTGAGATAAACGGGTCGCACAAGATGGACCTGCTGTCCGAGGACGAGTATCTCGCGATAATGGACAGCCTGCCGGATGACAACGAGTATCTCGAGGAAAGCGACCCTAACAAGTTCATCGCAAAGATGGGCGCCGAGGCGATATATGACCTGCTGAAGCAACTCGAGCTTGACAAACTGTCGTACGAGTTGCGCAACCTTGCCAACACAGACTCATCGCAGCAGCGCAAGACCGAGGCGCTGAAGCGCCTGCAGGTGGTTGAGTCATTCCGCCAGAGCAAGGAAATCAACAGGCCAGAGTGGATGATTATGAAGATAATCCCCGTCACCCCACCAGAGCTGCGCCCTCTCGTGCCGCTCGACGGCGGGCGCTTCGCGACATCAGACCTCAACGACCTATACCGCCGCGTCATCATACGCAACACACGCCTCAAGAGGCTCATTGACATAAAGGCGCCCGAGGTCATCCTGCGCAACGAGAAGAGAATGCTGCAGGAGGCCGTGGACTCACTGTTCGACAACTCGCGAAAGTCGTCGGCCGTGAAGAGCGAGAGCAACCGCCCGCTGAAATCCCTGTCAGACTCGCTGAAGGGCAAGCAGGGACGCTTCCGCCAGAACCTCCTCGGCAAGCGTGTCGATTACTCCGCACGCTCGGTAATCGTCGTCGGCCCGGAACTGAAGATGGGCGAGTGCGGACTGCCGAAACTAATGGCTGCCGAACTCTACAAACCATTCATCATACGCAAACTCATCGAGCGGGGCATAGTGAAGACCGTGAAGTCGGCGAAGAAGATTGTCGATCGCCGCGAGCCGGTAATCTGGGACATACTCGAAAACGTCATGAAGGGACACCCCGTGCTGCTCAACCGCGCGCCAACGCTGCACCGGCTCGGCATACAGGCGTTCCAGCCGAAACTCATCGAGGGCAAGGCAATACAACTTCACCCGTTGGCCTGCACGGCGTTCAACGCCGACTTCGACGGCGACCAGATGGCTGTGCACCTCCCGCTGAGCAACGAGGCGATACTCGAGGCGCAGCTGCTGATGCTGCAAAGCCACAACATCCTCAATCCGGCAAACGGCGCGCCAATAACAGTGCCGTCGCAGGACATGGTGCTCGGACTGTACTACATCACAAAGATACGTCCAGGGGCAAAGGGGGAAAGCCTGACGTTCTACGGCCCCGAGGAGGCAATAATAGCCTTCAACGAGGGCAAATGCGACCTGCACGCGCAGGTGAAGGTTGTCGTGAAGGACACCGACGACAATGGCAACTACATCAACCATATCGTGGAAACCTCGGTGGGGCGCGTCATAGTTAACGGAATAATACCAGAGGAGGTAGGGTTCGTCAACAAGGTCATATCCAAGAAGTCGCTGCGCGACATCATCGCCGGCGTTATAAACAAAGTGGGATTCGCAAAGGCCTGCGAGTTCCTCGACGGGATAAAGAACCTCGGCTACCGCATGGCATATCTCGCAGGACTGTCGTTCAACCTCGACGACATCATCATACCAAATGAGAAAGAGGAACTCGTCAGGAAGGGCAACAACGAGGTGCAGGCCATCAAGGACAACTACAACATGGGCTTCATCACCGACAACGAGCGGTACAACCAGGTGATCGACACGTGGACGCATGTCAACAACCGTCTCGGCGACATACTGATGAAGGAGATGACGGAGGCCGACCAGGGCTTCAACGCCGTCTATATGATGCTCGACTCCGGAGCGCGCGGATCCAAGGACCAGATAAAGCAGCTCGCAGGCATGCGCGGACTTATGGCAAAGCCGCAGAAAGCCGGAGCCGAGGGGCGCGGCACAATCGAGAACCCTATCCTCTCCAACTTCAAGGAGGGCATGTCGGTGCTCGAGTACTTCATATCCACCCACGGCGCCCGCAAGGGCCTTGCCGACACTGCCATGAAGACAGCCGACGCCGGTTACCTCACGCGACGTCTCGTCGATGTGAGCCATGACGTGATAGTCACCGAGGAGGACTGCGGCACTCTGCGTGGCCTCGAATGCAGGGCACTGAAGAATGGCGAGGAGGTCATATCCTCACTCTATGAGCGCATACTCGGACGTGTTTCGGTGCATGACATCACGCACCCCTCGACTGGCGAGCTGATCGTGGCGGCCGGCGAGGAGATAACCGAGAAGGTGGCGCGTGCGATAGAGGACTCACCGATAGAGATGGTGGAAATCCGCTCAGTCCTGACCTGCGAGAGCAAGAAAGGCGTCTGCGTGAAGTGCTACGGGCGCAACCTTGCCACACAGCGCATGGTGCAGAAGGGCGAGGCCGTAGGCGTCATCGCGGCGCAGGCAATCGGCGAGCCGGGAACACAGCTCACGCTGCGCACGTTCCACGCCGGTGGTGTTGCCGGCAGCGCGGCAGCGAATGCAAGCATCGTGGCAAAGAGCGACAGCCGCGTCGAGTTTGAGGAGATACGCGCCGTGCCGTTCGTTGAGCAGGGCGAGAATGGCGAGGTGGTATGCCAGAAGGTTGTCAGCCGGCTGGCAGAGGCACGCTTCGTCGACGTCAACACGGGCATTGTGCTGTCAACGGCATCCGTGCCGTATGGCTCGTCGCTGTATTTCGCCAACAAGTCGGAAGTGAAGAAGGGCAGCCTCATCGCAAAATGGGACCCCTTCAATGCAGTAATCGTAACGGAATACGCCGGCAGGCTGCGTTTCCAGAACGTCACGGAGGGCTCTACATACAAGGCCGAGACCGACGAGACGACAGGACTCACCGAGAAAATCATCATCGAGTCGAAGGACCACGCCCACGTGCCGACCTGCGATGTCATCAATGCCGACGGCGAGGTCGTCGGGACCTACAGCTTCCCTGTGGGTGGACACGTCATCGTGGAGGACGGACAGGTGGTTAAGACGGGCACCACACTCGTCAAGATACCGCGCACCGTCAACATGGGCGGTGACATCACCGGCGGTCTGCCGCGTGTCACCGAGCTCTTCGAGGCACGCAACCCGAGCAACCCTGCCGTGGTGTCAGAAATCGACGGCGAGGTGACGATGGGCAAGGTGAAGCGCGGCAACCGCGAGATCATCGTAACGTCGAAGACCGGCGAGCAGAGGAAGTACCTCGTGTCGCTGTCAAAGCAAATCCTCGTGCAGGAGCACGATGCCGTCCGCGCCGGCACACCGCTTTCAGACGGTGTCATAACGCCAGACGACATACTCGCCATCAAGGGCCCGACCGCAGTCCAGGAATACATCGTCAACGAGGTGCAGGACGTTTACCGCCTGCAGGGCGTGAAGATAAACGACAAGCACTTCGAGATAATCGTCCGCCAGATGATGCGCAAGGTGCAGATCAACGAGCCTGGCGACACAACATTCCTCGAGCAGGAAGTGGTTGACAAACTCGACTTCGTTGAGGAGAACGACCGCATCTGGGGCAAGAAATACGTTGAGGACCCGGGCGACAGCGAGACACTGCAGAGGGGGCAGATAATATCCGCACGCAAACTGCGCGATGAGAACTCCACACTCAAGCGGCGCGACATGCGCCTCGTACAGGTGCGCGATGCCATGCCGGCAACATCAACGCAGATACTACAGGGCATCACGCGCGCAGCCCTGCAGACCAAGAGCTTCATGTCGGCGGCATCGTTCCAGGAAACCACCAAGGTGCTCAACGAGGCCGCGATACGCGGCAAGGTCGATCCGCTCGACGGAATGAAGGAGAACGTGATATGCGGTCACCTGATACCTGCCGGGACGGGCCTGCGCGAGTTCGACAAACTCGTGGTTGGCTCGCGCGAGGACTACGAGCGGTTGCAGGCAAACAAGAAGAACGTAATCGACTTCTCCGAGAAGGAGGGCGAGGAATAACATCTGCCGGCAATGCTGGCAGCGAAATCCCGGAGGGCAGCAATGCTTCTCCGGGATTTCTCATTAGGACGGTGCCGAAAAACAGTAGCGTCATCTCCTTTTAACCCAAACCGGTCATTACAACACTGATTTACCAAACCGGGACCTCTGCAAAACTTTCATGGAAAAACAGTTTCGCTGTCAGGGCAAGACACAAATCTAAAAAAACAATCAGTATCCGCAAGCAAAAAAACGTATTTGTGATTTGCATGCACACGTTTTTGTCGCGTACTATTTTTGGCGTGTAGGGAAAAAATGTTATCTTTGCAGTCATTAAAGCGAAACAGTGGATTATGGGAAAGATAATACTCACCGGCGACCGTCCCACAGGGCGGCTTCATCTGGGGCATTATGTCGGCTCGCTGCGCCGGCGCGTTGAGTTGCAGGACGAGGGCGACTACGACAGGATGTACGTGTTCATCGCCGACGTGCAGGCACTCACAGACAATGCCGACAACCCGGAGAAGGTGCGGCAGAACATCATCGAGGTGGCTCTCGACTACCTCAGCGTGGGGCTTGACCCGTCGCGGGTCACGCTTTTCATACAGTCGATGATACCCGAGCTCGCGGAACTCACGGTTTATTTCATGAACCTCGTATCCGTGGCGCGCCTGCAGCGGAACCCGACCGTGAAGACCGAGATGGCGATGCGCAATTTCGGGCAGAGCGTGCCGGTGGGCTTCTTCACATACCCCATCTCGCAGGCAGCCGACATCACTTTCTGCAAGGCCACCACGGTGCCAGCCGGCGAGGACCAGGAGCCGATGCTGGAGCAGTGCCGCGAGATTGTGCGGCGGTTCAACGCCACCTACGGCGAAGTGCTCGTCGAGCCGCAGATAATGCTCCCCACCAACAAGGTGTGCCTGCGCCTGCCGGGTCTTGACGGCAGCGCCAAGATGTCGAAAAGCCTCGGCAACTGCATCTACCTGTCTGACACGGCGAAGGAGGTGGAACAGAAGGTGAGGACGGCATACACAGACCCCGCACACCTGCGCGTGGAGGACCCCGGGCATGTGGAGGGCAACGTCGTGATGACATACCTCGACGCCTTTGCCACCGATGACGACTTCGCCGTGTTCTGGCCAGATTACAAGAACCTTGAGGAGGTCAAGGACCATTACCGCCGTGGCGGCTTAGGCGACATGAAATGCAAGAAATTCCTCACGAAGGTGCTGAACAGCCGCCTAGAACCCATACGCAGGCGGCGGCACGAGTTCGAGAAAGACATCCCCGAGGTGTACAACATACTGAAGAAAGGCTCGGAGGCGGCGCGCGAGGTCGCCGCGCAGACGCTGCATGAGGTGCGCGAGGCCATGCGCATCAACTATTTCGACGACACAGGGCTGATCAGGGAGCAGGCAGAGAAATACGCAGGAACGACAAAACAACAATAATCACAAATACAGTATTATGGAAGACAACAGCAAACAGCAGGGCGGCCTGCAGATGGAACTGCCGCAGGACGTGGCACAGGGACAGTACGCCAACTTCGCAATAATAACCCATTCGAGCAGCGACTTCGTGCTCGACTTCGCGCGGATATTGCCTGGAGTGCCCAAGGCACAGGTTAAGAGCCGCGTGATACTCGCGCCGGAACACGCCAAGCGACTGCTTCAGGCATTGCAGGAGAACATCATGCGATACGAGGCGCAGTTCGGGAAAATACAAATCCCCAACCAGCAGCCGCGAACGATCGCCCCGTTCGGAACAAAGCCAGAGGCATGACATGCCACCGCCACAAGGCATGAGACAAGTCCGCACACATCTTCAATCAGCCGGCTGCGCGAAGGCCGCGTGCGGACTTGCAGCGCCAATATGGCATTGCACGACATGCGAGGCCTTTTGCCTCGCTCTCGTTTTTAAAGACATGTCGCGCATACCGGGTTATAGTAACTTAATGAGACATGTTGGGCTGGTCTTTAAAGCATTGAACGACGGTGTGGCGTCCAATGTGTGTCATAATATGCAAAAGACTGAATTATAACATTAAAACAAAAAGTGTGATGAGAACAATATTATCAACACTCATGCTGGCAGTTTCATTGAGTTTGTCAGCGACATCAAAAGACACGCTCAATGCAGTAACCATGGTATCATACGAACAAAGGTGGCTTGACCTTGAAGGGACATTGGCGTTGAAGAACAATACCAATGAAGACATACATAATGTCACCTACCGCATTACTTATCTTGACATGAAAGGAAATGCACTCGATTATGAAGTTTTTTCGTCAAATATTGAAATTGCTCCCGGAATGACAAGGAAAGTGAATATTCCTGCATACGAGCATGACAGGGATTATTCCTATTATCTCTCGGAAGCCGAGCCTTACATGTCACACAAGTTTAAAATCAGGTTCGAACTGACAGGATATAATAAATCGAATAAGGAGTTGTCCGAAACTCCGTCAGCACAAGATTCTACGCCAAAAGAATTAAACCCCACGTTGTCAATTGCACTGGCATTGGTAGCCGTCTTATTCGCAATAGGCTTATATATAGGAATGTATGTCTTGGTAGCATTGATGGCAAAAAGAAGAAATAGAAATGCTGCGTTATGGGTTTTGGTCAGCTTGTTTTCAACACCACTGCTGGCAATTATTATTTTGCTATGCCTGGGCAAAAAATACAACCCATACGAATATATGAAAGAAAAATGAACTGATAACTAAATAGTTATGCCGGAGAATTGCGTCTTGCTGACGGCAAGAATGTATATTCGCCTAATGTGGTCAGTAAGATAGTTATTGAACCCTGTTATTTAACAAAGTAATAAAAAACGTCAAATCAATTTATTTGACGCAACTTTGCGTGGGCTTTCACAAAATCATCCATGATACTGTCGCTTTCCGTGCGTTTTCATCCGCGTGACACAAAATATAAGACGTATAATTCCGAAAAATGCAATAAAAACATTATCTTTGCAGCGACAACATTCTGCATTAGTGAATTTGGAAATATGAGGAATTACAATCTTGGCTTCATGTCTGATGATGACATATACGAGCATGTCAGGGACACTGTACGGCAATACCGCAAGAGCATAAACTTGCAGGAGTTCAACAAGAACATAATCGATCCCATAAAGTTGACGTTCGACTCCAAGATATATGGATATTCGATAGAACAGGCAATAGAGGCAGAGTGCATACGTCAGATTGACAAGAGCAACAACAACAAGATTGGATATTTCCACCAATATCTTTTCAAGTATGCTGGGGAAGGATGGGAAGTCCCTGATAATGGGGCAAAGGGAGGCTTTGACGTGGTGAACGAAGAGAAGTGCATTTATGCGGAATTGAAGGACAAACACAACACTATGAATTCCGTGAGTGCGACGGCAACATACCTGAAGATGCTCGACAGGGTTGTGCGTTCCGGCAACAGGGCAACCTGCTATCTCGTCGAGGCGATAGCCCGGCGTTCGCAGGATGTCGTGTGGGAGGCGGCGGTCGTGCAGAACGGACACAAGGAACGGTACAACTGGCCAGGCATCCACAGAATATCAATGGATAAATTCTATGAGATAGTCTTTGGCGACCGGCTTGCCTTTTTCAAACTATGCAAGAAATTGCCCGACATACTTGATGATGTTGTTAAAGACGACAATGGCGCACGGTTGAACATTTCTGTATATGACGAACTTGGCAATGCGGATTTCTACAAGAGCATTTACATGCTTGCATTCAGTACATACGAAGGATTTGAGAGTTTTTGAACATGAATAATTCGGTTATTTCTGACACAAATTTTGCCGACGTTATGGGGGTGTCTTGTGCCAATGGGGGGCTACTGGCGCGGCCTGCCTGTGGAAATACAGAAGGAATACACGGGCGCGCATTGGTGAGGCTGTTGAACGACATAGAGATGCTGTAGGGCTTTATGCACTTCGTAGATGTAATACTTCCCGTACCCCTTGAGGGGCTTTTCACATACGGCCTGCCCGAGCAGTGGGCGGGGCGCGTGACGATGGGCGTGCGCGTGCTTGTGACGCTGGGCAAGAGCACGCGCCACATAGCAATGGCGGTGAGGGTGCACCAGACGGAGCCGGCGGTGAAATGGAAAATGGTGGAGCAGGTGCTTGACGACCAGCCGGTGATGACCGGCGAGCAGATGAGGCTGTGGCAGTGGATTGCCGACTACTACATGTCGCCCATCGGAGACGTCTTCAAGGCTGCCATGCCGGGAGGGATGAAGACCGGGGATGGATACAAACCACGCACTGAGACATTCCTCGACCTGCCGACGGAATGGCGTTCGGAGGAGGGTATCAACGAGGCGCTCGGCATAATGCACCGCGCCGGCAAGCAGCGGCGGGTGTTCGGGATGTTCCTCGCCATGACGGGATGGGAGAACATGAAGGGCGGCGTGCCGCAGGGAGCGATACGGGAACTGTCGCGCGACGAACTGATGAACGTGTCGCACTGCACATCTTCGGTGATGAAGGCACTGACAGACAAGGGATTCCTGACGACATACGAGCGCGAGGTGAGCCGACTGAACAGCCAAAACGAACCAGACTACACGAAGATACAGAAACTGAGCGCGGCGCAGCAGGACGCTTATAACGAAATACTCATGGGATTCCTGCGCAGGAACGTTGTGCTGCTGCACGGCGTGACGTCGAGCGGCAAGACCGAGATATACATACACCTGATACGGCGCGCCATCGAGCGTGGCGAGCAAGTGCTTTACCTGATGCCAGAGATCGCCCTCACAGTGCAGATGCAGCAGCGGCTGCAGCGCGTGTTCGGCAACCGCCTCGGCATATACCACTCAAAGTACAGCGACGCCGAGCGCGTGGAGATATGGCGGAAGCAAATGTCAGGGATGCCATACGACGTTGTCCTCGGGGCGCGCTCCGCCGTGTTCCTGCCGTTCCGACGGCTCGGCCTTGTCATTGTCGACGAGGAACACGAGACATCGTTCAAGCAGCAGGAACCCGCGCCGCGATACCACGCACGGTCGGCGGCGATAATGCTGGCCGCGATGTGCGGCGCGAAGACACTGCTCGGAACGGCGACACCGTCTGCCGAGACCTACCAGAACGTTGTCAACGGGAAATACGCTCTCGCCGAGCTCACCACGCGCTACAAGGACATCGCGATGCCGGAGATACGCATCGTTGACACGAAGGACCTGCGGCGGCGCAGGATGATGAGCGGGGCATTCTCGCCGCAGCTGGTGGCGGCAATGCGCGCCGCGCTCGGCAACGGCGAGCAGGTGATACTGTTCCAGAACCGCCGGGGCTTCGCGCCGATGGTGGAGTGCCGGGAGTGCGGATGGGTGCCGCGTTGCCAGAACTGCGACGTGTCGCTGACCTACCACAAGAACACCTCTCAACTGACGTGCCACTACTGCGGATTCACATACCGCGTGCCGGAAAGCTGCCCCAACTGCGGCAGCAATGAACTGACGGCAAGGGGCTTCGGGACGGAGAAGGTGGAGGACGAGATAATGGAAATATTCCCCGGCGCGCGCGTGGCGCGCATGGATCTCGACACGACACGCACACGGAGCGCATACGAGCGCATAATAGCCGACTTCTCGGCAGGAAAGACCAACATACTCGTCGGCACACAGATGGTCACGAAGGGACTCGACTTCGACCGCGTGTCGGTGGTGGGCATACTCAACGCCGACTCCATGCTCAACTATCCCGACTTCCGCGCCCACGAGCACGCCTTCACGATGATGGCGCAGGTGAGCGGGAGGGCCGGGCGCAAGGGCAGGCGCGGGCTGGTGCTGCTGCAGACGAAGAACAAGGACCTGCCCGTCGTGCAGCAGGTGGTGACAAACGACTTCCAGGCGTATTTCAGAGACCTGTGCAGCGAGCGGCGCGACTTCAACTACCCACCGTTCACACACCTTATATATATATACCTCCGCCACCGCGATGACCGCACAGTAGACAGCGCGGCGATGGAGATGGGCGCGCGCCTGCGGCAGTGGTTCGCCGCGCGCGTGCTCGGGCCCGACAAACCCGCCGTCGCAAGGGTAAAGACGATGAACATACGCAAGATAGTGCTGAAACTCGAGCCGGGCATTGACCTCGCCGCAGTGCGGCAGTGCCTGCGGCAGGCGCGCGCAGCGATGCTCGGCGACAGGCGATACGCCTCGCTGCAGGTTTATTTCGACGTTGACCCGCTTTAACCTCAACCGCTCATTGCAACACCGGTTTGGGTTTAATGTGCGGGAATTGTGGAATTAGAGTCCCCGCATGTTTAAAAAACGTTAACAAAAGGCGTTTTTCTTGATTGGAAAGTGCTGGCCGTTGTTTTTTTAATTATCTTTGCAATGTAATCAACGCAATATATCGACAACCAATATTTATTAACTTAATTCAACAAAGACATGAAAAAGAACTTTTTTTTCGCAGCACTGGCATTTTGCATAATCGCAATCGCAGGCTGCGCCAACGGAAAGAACAAAGGCGATGCCAAGGACGGTGACAGTACGGGCAACGAAGTCTCAAAGGGCGAGAAAGGCGGCAAACTGGGCCCGATGGGATCTTTCAAGATGGCGGAGGGCAAACCCCTCAAGGATGTCTACAACATCGCATACGTCCTTTATCCGAACAGTTACGAGGAAGCAATGGAGGATGGCGAGGACATCAACGGCATGACAACCATCTACTACAAGAACACGGTGGCTGATGCCGGCGAGAAGAACACCAAGCTTTCCGGCTCGGACATACGCTACCCGAACAGCCTGCTGATACCAATCTACAAGGACGCCAAGGCAAAGAAAGGCGACGTAGTGTTGACATGGTGGCAGAGCGGCTCTGGGTTGCAGCGCGCAATCGTGACCGATGACAGCGACCCCACGCAGCCAAGGGTACATTATCTCGACTTGGATTACGAAGGCGAAGGCAAGGGTATGGCTGGGGAACATGACAACGAGCAGCTCGAGCCGAACAGCTTCGTCGTGCTGAAGGACGGCGAGATGCAGCAGGGCGCGCCAATCGCAGTGAACGTGGATGGCGAACTGAAAAACGGAGTGCTTATAAATGTTGACGGAGACAAGGTCATCTACGCCGGTTTCGCAGGCACACTCATGGAGGTGGACAAGAGTCAGGTGAAGGTCGTGCCGCTCAAGCCAAACTTCGGCGTAGGCGACAACGTGAAGGGAGTATTCGTCGGAAATTTCACACATGACTACAAAGTGACCAAGATTGACAAGAACAGGGGGCGCGTGTGGGTCAAGGCCGACGGCGAAGAGAAGATACTGAGCATACTTGAAGTGATGAAGTAAATGCTCCGGCTGGCTCACAATGCCTGCTGCCACAGCCAAGGCAAGCACGGCGGGCCACGGAAGACACAGGCGGCCAGCTTGGGTTCCACGCCTGTATGATGACACAAAGCAACGATGCCTTTGGCGAACCGCCGTGCGGTTTTTGCCAAAGGCATCGCTCTTATGCCGCAGGGCGGCCGCCGTTTCGATGTGGACGGAAAAGGAAATACGGCGTGTTTGCCGCGCAAACTCGCCGTATTTGCCGACCAAACACGCCGTATTTACCGCGCAAACTCGCCGTATTTACCGCGCAAACTCGCCGTATTTGGCTTGCGTTTGAATACAGGTCGGGAGCACTTTTGCGGCCTTGTGCCGCATGGTTGCTATATGGTGATTTCCACGCCGAGGCCCAGCACGCGGTTTGTCCGCGTGAACGAGTCGCCCACAATGGTTGCCCCGGTTGCCGGGTCTGCCTCGGTCACGCGGTCATAGTTTCCGTATTCGGTTTGGAAATATGCGAGCGAGGCCTTGATGTTCTTGTTGAGCCTGTATGTCATTCCGAACCCATAGCTGTACGAGTTGACAACGAACGACATGTCGTTCATGTATTCGTCGGTGAGCTGGTATCTCGTGATCTGCGTTCCTGCCGACACGTTTACGCGGTCCGTGATGTCCCATTCCACGCCGGCAAGATACTCGTTTGTCCCTCCGCCGAGTTTCTTCTCCTCGTGTTTGTACCAGTGCGCGCTTTTATCGAAGTAGTGGTGGTAGCCAATGTTTATGTTCACTCCGGGCAGTGCGGTCCACTGCGCGCCGATTGTCAGCAGAGCCGGCGCGTCCTCATCGACCTCGGTGCCGTCCTGGAACTTGTTGAGCGACTCTATTTCCGTAGCCTTCTCGAGTGTCGAGTTGTTCCTCATTTTCATCTGCGTGTTGAACTCATACTTTGCCGCGATGTTCACCCTGTCCGTCTTCCAGTCTATGCCAAGCACCGGTGCTATGCCGAAGCCGGTCTGGTTGCTCATCAGGTTGACCCCTTGCGAGTATTTCTGTAGAGTCTCGAGTTGTGCCAGAGCAGCCGTTGCCTTGTCTATACCCAGTGCGGCCTGTTCCGGCGTTATCATTCCCTGTGCCACCGCGAGTTCCGCCTGCCACACCTGCTTGTTGATTTCCGCCATTGCGTTGTTCAGGAAGCTGCCGAAGTCAACGTATGCGTCGTTTGCCGTTCTCACCTGTATGTCGCTCATGCGCGCCTTGTATGAAGCGTCTCCGTAGAGCGCGCGCAGTCCGCCATAAACCGACAGGTTCGGTGTCACCTTGTATGCCGCGCCTATCTGTATGCCGAAATAATACTGTCTGCCGCGCATATATGCGTTTGCGTCATATCCCCTCGCGCCGAGCGGTTCGAGCTGTTTTGCAATCATTGCCAGCGCGCTTTCGAACGAGCCGAGGCCATTCTCGAACTCGCACACTCCGCCGCCGCCTGGTATTGAGAAGTTGAGCTGCAGGCTCCAGTCACCTTTGTTCCATGCCGCCTGCAGCGATGGGATGAACGGTGCGTCGGCCACTCCCTCGAATGTCTTTGTCGCGCTGTCGTTCTTCCTTCCCAGTAGGAAAAGGGGGTTTGTTGATGTCACGGTTCGTGTCTGGCGGGCATACTGCCAGTTGAAGGCAAGGTGGAAGCCGTCTGGCATGAAAGCCACGCCTGCGGGGTTGCTGTAAACGCCATCAATGCCGATTGCCGCATCCCGTGCCGGGTTCTTGAGGAATGCCACACTCTGGTTCGTGTTCGTCAGTATCCCTCCTGCAAAGGTGTTGCCTGCTGCGGCAAGCAACAGCGTTGCGATGCCAATTCTGATTTTAGTCATTTTGAACAAGTATTAAATAAAATGGCTGCAAAGTTACTAAAATCATTCTGTTTTTCCACAAACGCAACGCATAATTAACTCTTATGCTTATATTTTCATATACTGCAACAATTGCTGGGGAACCTTACGGTTAAGTGCAAATGAGAATCCCGCTGCTGTCTTTCCGAAATCCCGTTTGGCATTAATTTGGAAAACATCTTCGTGCATCGGGTAATTGTGCGGCAACGATGTGTTTTGCCATTCGGATTGAAATCGGTTGAAACGATAGTTGTGTTAATTTAAAAAATAAAAGTACAATCTTGGGCTGTGTGTGTTTTTTTTATTATATTTGCACGCTGTTGATACGGTTTTGTTTTATGCTCAGAGAAATAGATTGTCAACTACAGACATAATAACTCTTGCTACGCTTCAGCCACTTGGAAAGGATTTCACTTTTTTGATTTCAATTTGATATGATATAATAATGTTATGAGAAAAATTATTTATGTAGCACTCGTTGCCGTCGTCCTTTCATGTATTGGCTGTTCGGGAGATGACGGCTATGATGCCCCGTACCATTACTCGCATGTGGAGAATTTGCTTGTCCATGCCCATAAGGAGCATTATTACTATACTGGCACTTCTATCCTGTCAACGGAGAAGGGATATGTCGTGACCGATGAAGAGGGGCGTACTTACACCATACCGGTGATAGAGGGCTTTGACGGTATTTACAAGGAAGGCAGGGAGTACCTGATCAGCGTGGCGGTTTATGTCCCGTCGAAGGATTTGGTGGATGCGGAGCGCACATTTAAGTTCATAAGTGTGATAGAGGAACGAGAGCCGCAGAAGTAGTGACGGTCATCGTGTATGCCGTTGATGCGCCGTTGAAGGTGTTGGGGTGTGTTTATGCCCTGTAAGTCCGTCCTGCGTGCAGTGATGCATATATCGAATAAATATACCCTGGTTCGGGATTAGGAACATCCATATAGTGAGAAATAATCCCCTACCTAAAAAAGACAACAACAGTTAATTGTGCGAGAACGGAATGAGGGTGTGTCAGAATAGTCGCATCCTCTTTTTCGTATGAATATATCCATCATTCGCCACCATAACAAACCGTATGGGCGGACCTGCGTGTCCGCCCATACAGACTTATTCGGGCAAATGTTCTCAATTTTCCAAGCCATGCCTGTTTCGGCACAGCCTCACGATCTGTAAGTTCCTGTAGGTCCCTCTGATGTCCTGCGTTGTGCAATTCCCCGCGATGTGTGGATTCTTACTTGCTGTCCTGTTTCTTCAGTTCCGGGTAAACGATGCGCGTGTGGTATATCGCCTTGAGGCGCTCGATGAGTACCTGCTTGGCGAGGGTGATGTCGTGGAACGTGATGGGGCAGTCGTGGAACACCCCCTCGTCCACAAGGCTGTCTATTATCCTGTTGACGAGTTCCGATATGTTGTCCTCGGTGTACTCGTTCAGTGAGTGTGATGCCGCCTCCACGCCGTCTGCCATCATCAGTATCGCCTGCTCGAGCGTGAATGGGTTGGGTCCCGGGTATGTGAACATGCTCTCGTCGATTACCTCGCCGGGGTGCTCGTTCTTGTATGTGATGTAGAAATATTTTGTTTTCCCCTCGCCGTGGTGCGTGCTGATGAAGTCCTTTATCTCCCTCGGCAGGTTGTCCTGGTCGGCCAGCCTAAGCCCCTCGGTGACGTGGCTTATTATCACCTTCGCCGCCTCTGCTCTCGGCATTTTGCTCAGGGGGTTCACCCCTCCCGCCTGGTTCTCGGTGAAGAAGGCCGGGTTTATCATCTTGCCGATGTCGTGGTAGAGCGCGCCGGTGCGCACGAGTTGCGCCTTCGCCCCGATGCGGTCGGCGATCTGCGCCGCGAGGTTGCTCACGGTGATTGAGTGCTGGAACGTCCCCGGCGCCACCTCGCTCAGTCTGCGCAGCAGGTCCTTCGAGGTGTTCGACAGTTCGACGAGCGTCACCGCGCTTGTGAATCCGAACACCTTCTCTATGACGTACATCAGTGGGTATGTGAACAGCAGCGCAATGCCGTTGAACGAGAAGTACCTTATGACGCTCATGTCAATGTTCTCGACGTCGCGCTCCTGCATCATCTGCAACGCGAGGTAGGTGAGGCACATCGACAGTGCGACGTAGAGAGCCACCCTCAGCACCTGCGCGCGCTGTGTGAGCTCGCGCAGTGAGTATATCGCCACGAGGCCTGCCACGAGTTGCACGACGATGAACTCATACTGGTATTTCACCGCCACGGCGCAAATCAGCACCATCGTGGTGTGCGCGACGAATGCCGTGCGCGAGTCGAGGAACACCCTTATGAACATCGGTGTTATGGCAAGCGGCAGCACGTAGATGTTGAAAATGTTGTTGCGCACCATCAGCGACACGATGATCGGGAACAGTGTTATCAGCGTGTATGCCATCGCTATGCTCCGCTGGCTTTGGAAATAGTCCTTTCGGAACAGCCCGAGGTACAGGGTGAACAGGAATACGAGCAGCGCGACGTAGATTACCTGTCCCACTACCGTGAATTTTATCTCGTCGTTGCCGGCATGCCGCCGCTGCATCTCGCGCTCGAACGAGTTCAGCACCAGCACGTCGTGGTCGTTGACAATCTCCCCCCGGTCTATTATCTTCTGGCCGCTTATCACCATCCCGCTCGCCACCGTCACCGAGCTCAGCAGGTCGTTGCGCTCGGCCTCGCTCCTTTTGCTGTCATAGATGATGTTCGGCACGACATATTTGTTGAGGTCGCATTTCTGCAGCTGCTGCCTGTATGGCTGCAGCCTGGCGTCGATGAACAGTTGCTCGTATGCCGACATCTCGCTGTATATGTTTTTCGCGCTGATGTTCTGCGCCACCTTTCCGGTGACGAGGCGCACCATCTTAGTGGTGTCCTTGAAATTCTCGGAGTATTCGTGCGTGTCCATCACGCCGGCCTCGTAAATCTGCCCGAGGTCGTGGGCAATCACCGCCACCGTGTTCGCCGGCAGTCCCGGTATCCCGTCTGCGAAGTCGCTCGCGAACCGCCTCACCGCCGCCGCCCCTATGCTGTCGCTGAAGTTGTAGTATGGCTCGAACTGGTTCAGGATGCTGTCCTTCTCGGCCTTTATGGCCTCCTCGGTCTTGTATATCGGGAAGTCGAACTTTGCGATGAACGTGCCGTACATCCACGGTTTCCCGGCGTCATACTGGTACTGTGGCCCGTTGTTCTTTGGCAGGAACCACACAATTATTGCCACCGTCACGGCGACGAGTGCCGCGCGCGTCATGGTGTTTCTCCAGAAGTGCGGTTCCCTATAGTTGAAATTCTTCATTTTGCCTGCTTGTATTTATTTACTCCGCGAAAATACAAAAAAATATCGTATAATTGAAATAAAATAAGTAATTTTGCACGGAATTTCAACCTCGGGGGCATTTTCCCGGTGCTTTATGCGGCATAATGCCAGTGGCTGTTGTGATTGTGTGAAAACATTGCAGGCCTCCGTGTTTCCCCCGGTAAATCAGCGAAAAGATGTCAGAAAGAAGAGTAAGGGTGCGTTTCGCACCAAGTCCCACGGGCGCGCTGCACATAGGCGGCGTGCGCACGGCATTGTTCAACTATCTGTTTGCCCGCCAGCATGGCGGCGATTTCGTGTTCCGCATCGAGGACACCGACAGCAGCAGGTTCGTGCCTGGCGCCGAGGAATACATCATAGAGTCGTTCCGCTGGCTCGGGCTGAAGTTTGACGAGGGCGTCGGTTTCGGCGGCGAGTACGGTCCTTACCGCCAGAGCGAGCGCCGCGAGATATACAAGGAATATGTCCGCCGCCTGCTCGATGCCGGCAAGGCATACATTGCTTTCGACACGCCGGAGGAGCTCGAGTGCAAGCGGCGCGAGATAAAGAATTTCCAGTATGACGCCACCACGCGCGGCATGATGCGCAACTCGCTCGCCATGACGAAGGATGAGGTTGACGCGCTGATTGACGACGGCAACCAGTATGTTGTGCGCTTCAAGGTGGAGCCCGGCGAGGAAGTCCACGTTGACGACCTCATAAGGGGCGACGTGGTGATAAAGAGCGACATTCTCGACGACAAGGTGCTCTACAAGAGTGCCGACGAGTTGCCCACATACCATCTGGCGAACATCGTTGACGACCACCTCATGGAGATTTCCCACGTCATACGCGGCGAGGAGTGGCTGCCGTCGGCGCCGCTGCACGTGCTGCTCTACCGCGCCTTTGGCTGGGAGGACACGATGCCGCGCTTCGCCCACCTGCCGCTGCTGCTCAAGCCTGACGGCAAGGGCAAGCTGTCCAAGCGCGACGGCGACCGCCTCGGCTTCCCCGTGTTCCCGCTCGAGTGGCACGACCCGAAGACCGGCGAGGTGAGCAGCGGCTTCCGCGAGCAGGGATATTTCCCGGAGGCAGTCATCAATTTCCTTGCCCTGTTAGGCTGGAATCCAGGCACCGAGCAGGAAATCTTCACGCTCGACGAGCTCGTGCGGCAGTTCGACATAACGAAATGCTCGAAGGCCGGGGCGCGTTTCGATTTCAAGAAAGGCATCTGGTTCAACCATGAATACATGCTCGGCAAGAGCGACGATGAGATTGCTGACTTGTTCGCGCCGATAGTTGTCGGCAACGGGGTGGAGGAGTCCATGCCGCGTGTGCGCCAGGTGGTTCACATGATGAAGGACCGCGTTGACTTCGTCCGCGAGCTGTGGCCGCTCTGCTCTTTCTTCTTCGTTCCGCCGATTGAGTATGACGCCAAGACGGTGCGCAAGCGCTGGAAGGCCGACTCGCCGCGCGTGATGGCGGAGCTCGCCGAAGTGATAGAGGGCATCGATGATTTCTCGAAGGACAGCCAGGAGCGCGTTGTCATGGCATGGGTGGAGGCCAGGGGCTACAAGCTCGGCGACGTGATGAACGCCTTCCGCCTGACGCTCGTCGGCGAGGGCAAGGGACCGGGCATGTTCGACATAACCGCGTTCCTCGGCAAGGAGGAAACGCTCGCCCGTATGCGGCGTGCCATAGAGGCGCTGCCAGCCGAACCTTCTGCCAAACAAGCGTGAGTAATGTATAACATCGCGATATATCTGTATCTGTTCGGCGTGGCCGTAACCAGCATATTCAGCCGCAAGGTGCGCAAGATGTGGCGCGGCGAGCGCGAGGCTGTGAAGACACTGCGGGAGAAAGTCGACCCGGAGGCGCGCTACGCATGGTTCCACGCTGCCTCGCTCGGCGAGTTCGAGCAAGGCCGCCCAATCATTGAGCGACTGCGGCGCGAGCATCCCGAATACAAGATACTCCTCACTTTCTTCTCGCCATCGGGCTATGAGGTGCGCAAGGACTACGAGGGTGCCGACATCGTCTGCTACCTGCCGATAGACACCATAACAAACGCCCGCCGCTTCCTGCGCGCCGTGCGCCCGGAGGTCGCGTTTTTCATAAAGTATGAGTTCTGGTATAACTACCTCCATATATTGAAGCACCGCAACGTTCCGGTGTATAGCGTCAGCTCGATATTCCGTCCGGGACAGATATTTTTCCGGTGGTATGGCTGGCAGTATTGGCGCGTGCTGAAGTGCTTCACCCATTTTTTCGTGCAGAACGAGCTCAGCAGGACGCTGCTCTCGACGATAGGCATAGACAACGTTACGATAACGGGCGACACGCGCTTCGACCGCGTGCTGCAGATAAAGGAGCAGGCAAGGCGGCTGCCGGTGGTGGAAAGTTTCCTTGGTGATGCGGCGGATGGCGCGCAGGCCCGCTGCTTCGTCGCCGGCTCGTCGTGGCAGCCAGACGAGGAAATCTTCATGGAATACTTCGAGCAGCACCCGGAATGGAAACTGATAATAGCACCACACGTTATAGACGAGGATCACCTTCGGCAGATAGAGAGCATGACGAGGCGCAGAGTGGCGCGCTACACGCAGGCCGACGAGGCTTCAGTACGTGGGGCGGACATACTCGTTATTGACTGCTTCGGACTGCTGTCGGGCATCTACCGCTACGGCACGGTGGCATACGTCGGCGGCGGCTTCGGCGTGGGAATACACAACCTGCCCGAGGCTGCGGTGTGGAGCGTGCCGGTGTTCTTCGGCCCCAACAACGGCAGATTCCAGGAGGCGCAGGCCTTGAAGTCGTGCGGCGGGGGCATAGAGATACACAGTCATTACGATTTCGCGGCCCGGATGGACAGCCTCACTGCCGTTCCCGGCGAGATGCGCCGCCGTGGAAAGCTTGCCGGTGGGTATATCGCATCGCACGCCGGGGCAACAAAGAAGATACTCGGCAGCGTGAAACTTTGAGACACATATATGAACATTATGTGTCGAGGGAACATGCCGGGGCTGGCAAACCGGCAAACCAATTGCTCCGTGAATGAAAAAACGGCGGGCGTGATGTCACAAAAAGGCATCACGCCCGTTCTATTTATAGAACGTAATGTTAAGGAAGGATTTCATAGAGGTAATCGTGCCTATGAGGGAAAGACTGTTGGCGCGTGCCGCCGCAATGACCGGGAACGCCGGCTGCGCGGAGGATCTTGTGCAGGAGACGATGCTGCGCCTGTGGGACATTCACGGCCGGCTCGATGTGCGCGGCGACAACGAGGCGCTCGCCTTCACCATACTGCGCAACAAGTTCATCGACAGCCGGCGGCGCGAGAAGGTCAGGATGAGGCACGCCACGGCGCCACCGGAAGACGTGGCGGCGGAGGAGACGGTTGCCGGACTTGACGACGTGGAACTGATAAGGCGGATTGTCGATGCCCTGCCGCCCCTGCAGAGACAGACGTTCCGCATGAAGGAGATAGAGGGATATGAGGCATCAGAGATTTTGGAGATAACGTCCTGCACGGCAGAAGCCCTCAGGCAGAACCTGTCGAGGGCGCGGCGGACGATAAGGGAGGAATATATGAGATTGACTGAAGGGAGGAGGAAAAGATGAAGGAACTTGCAGAGAAGTATCTCGAAGGGCTGACAACATGCGGCGAGGAGCAACGCTTGCGCGACTTCTTCGGCTCGCCCACAACCGTGGCTGGCGAGGACATGCGGTGGCTTCGCGCATTGTCGGGATATGTCGAGCAGGAGAAACACCCGGCACGCGGCAGCCGGTGGAAACTGTGGGCGGCGTTGAAGACTGCGGCGTGTGCGGCAATGGTCGTGGCGGCCTGGCTTATGTTCCCGCCAGATACTGGCGCGGAGAGTTTCGCGGTGATAGACGGCGTGCGTGTCGAGGACCCGCAGACCGTCGAGGCGGAGGCTATGAAGGCGCTTGACATGGTATGTATAGAAAAGGATGAAGTGTTCGATGCGCTGGATGTCCGGTGAATGGGACCGCATCGTGAAAAAAGGAATATATGGAAAGGAAAACATCTATGCCGCAGGGCATATTTAAGATTCTCATCTTTACGGTGATGATAATGTCTGCCGCCGTGGCGCAGGCGCAGGACAACCTTGCCGTCGGCGCGGTATTCGAGAAATACGGGATGAGGAAAGGGTGCAAGATGGTGACGCTGGTTGACGGAAAACTCAAGGGGCGGCAACTAAAGCTTTACAAGAGCCTGACCTACCGGGCGTATGGCAGTGAGATAGTGGGTATGCTGAAGGCTGACCGCAAGCGGGCGCGGAAGATAACGGAGGTGGTGGTCGACGGATGTGTCGAGAGCGGCTTCTATGTCTTCCCTCCGCGTGACGGCGGTCTGAACCGATACATGCTTTACCGCCGGGTTAGCGACAAGGCGGGCGCGGTGATATACATCGAGGCATATCTCCCGCCAGACGAGATACGGAAGATATGCAGGCGATAGTCTGGTTTGTATGAAATCAATAATTTATAACTGTAAGAATATGAAGGCATTTACTTTTATTGTCGCCGTGCTGTTACCGTTGGCGGCAATGGCGGAGGAGAAGAACGACACCACTGTGAACTATGGCAAACGCAAGGTGGTGATAAGCGGGAATGACTGGGAAACGTCGGTCAAGGTGCTCGACATGAAGGGCAACGAGTATGATAAGATCTACGAGGCGCGCTATTCTGACTTGACCGAGGAGAAGACTTTCTTCTTCAGGTCGCCGCTGCTCAACCAGCAGAAAACGCGCTACGAGCCGCTCACGCCGGTCTGTTTCGTAGGTCTGGGGACTGTCAGTGGCTCATCGCTCGGCTTTGCCAACTCCGGCGACCTGCACGTCCGTGGCGTCGGCACGGTGGAATTTGGTATCCCGGTGATGTCGATCGAGCAGACTGACGGTGGCGACGGCATCGGCGTGACATGGGACGTGTCGGTACTGATGGGGCGCATCATGTTCAAGAAGGGCTACAACCTCGGCAACGACGAGAACATGAACGCCGTGGTGAAGGACAATGCGGACGACCGCTACGGGCATTTGAACTATTTCGGCGGACGCATGAGGCTTATGGCCCACCGGCTGTTCCCGCTGTGGAAAGACCGTTTCGGCGTCGCTCTCGGCTGCTCAATGGACATGCATGGCGACGAGAACTCGTTCTGGAAGAAGAAAAAGAGTGACAGGAGGCACGCCGAGTCGGCAGACCTCAACATGCGTGCCTTCGGCTTCGGGATAGACTTTCAGGCAAGTTACAACGGCATCGTGGTCTATGCCCACAAGTCGCTCACGGCGATGTTCGACCGCAGCATGGCCCCTGCCGCCTTTCCATTCACGGTCGGTGTCGGGGTTACGTTTTAGCGGCAAGCCCGGGATGGGCTATGCCTTGGCACCATCCACCGCATTCTTGCGCTTGTTGGAGAGATACATCCCGGAAAGTATCAGCGCCGAGCCGATGGTGAAATATGCCGTGATCTGCTCGTCAAGCACCATCCATGCCACGATGATGGTCGCTATCGGGTTGAAATAAACCCAGTTGGTGACCGCCAGTGCGCCGAGTTTCGCCATGCACCAGTTCCACGTCAGGTAGCACGCCATCGAGGCGACGCAGCCGAGGAACAGCAGGTTGGCCATCACCTGGGGGCGCAGCAGCACCTCCGCCGATGGCAGCCCCGGCTCTATTACATAATAAGGCAGTGCCGTGACGATGCCATAGAAGAAAACTTTGCGCGTAAGGAAAAGTGCGGGGTAGCGGCCCGTCAGCGGCTTCATCAGCAGCGAGTAAAACGCCCACGATATGCACGCGACGAACGCCAGGGAGTCGCCGCGTGGGTCGAGGCGCAGCACGAAGCGCCCGTTGAGCACCACGATGGCCATGCCGGCGAACGCGAGGACAGACCCGATGACCTGCATCCGGCTGAAACGCTCGCTACGGTATATGGCGGCAAAGAGCAGCATCGTGAACAGCGGGCAGGAGCAAACGATTAGCGATGCGTTGGTGGCGGCGGTGTATTGCAGCGCGATATTCTGCGATATGAAAAACAACGAGCCAGACGTGATGCCCAGCCCGGCCATCTTCAGCTCTTCCTTCCAGTTGTTGGCGAACCACATGAATTTGTGCCCGCGAGTCCTTGCCAGCGAGAAAGCCAGCAACAGGACGTATGCGATGAGGAACCTGATGATGAATATGTTGAGCGGCGAGAGACCGCTGTTTATCAGTAGCTTAGTCCATACGAAAGTCGTTCCCCACACAGCAATGGTGAGGAAGGCCACAAAATGGTACAGAATGTTGTTGCCGTTTTTCATGCCGCAAGATTAGCCTGAGGTTATGAAACCGTAAAGAAACCCAAGAAGATTGTTGCTGTAAGTGTTTTGACCCAAACCGGTCATTGCAACGCAGATTTCTCCATTCCCTCATGGCAACCCGTTCCCCGGCTGCTCTCGCTGAAGAACAGCCCGGCGGTGGCGACACTCTGGAACACCCACCCCGCATTGCCGGTTGGCTCATGGTGTGTTCCTCACTCCTTGTACCATTTCATGTATTCCACATAGTGGGCGGCGTTGTCCGTCTGTCCAGGCTTGGTTTTCTTTATGAACTTGGCAGGCACGCCACCCCATATCTCGTGCGGCCCCACTTTCGTCCCGCCCACTACCAGTGCGCCGGCTGCGACGATGGCTCCCTCGCCGATGTCGCAGCTGTCGAGCAGCGTGCTTCCCATGCCGATGAGCGCGTGGTCGTGGATTGTGCAGGCGTGCACTGTTGCGTTGTGGCCTATCGTCACGTCGCTGCCGATGTTCAGCGGCCCGGTGTACCGCGTGGTGTGCAGGCACGCGCCGTCCTGAACGTTGGTGCGGTCGCCTATGGCAATCGGCGCCACGTCGCCGCGCACAACGGCGTTGAACCAAACCGAGCACTCGTCGCCCATTGTCACTTCGCCAACAATCGTGGCGTTCTCACTGAAATAGCAGTCCTTGCCCCATTGCGGCTTCAGACCGTTCACTTCCTTTATCAGAGCCATTTTTCCTTTCCTTTAATTATTGCGTGCGCCAATGCGGCCTCCGCGTGAAACTTTTTCAGGAGTGCAAAGTTAATAAAAATACTGCAATCCGGCATGTTCCGCGTAATTTTTATTTTTGGCATCCGGCTTTTGAACACCCGGTTGGGGCTGTTTGTTCGTAATAATCTTGTAACAGTATTGTAATATCCGGATTTATTCGTAATTTTGCACGCGGAATTGTGACATTCACTTTTCATGTTGTTGAACATACGGATTTTACACAAGGGCAGATGGTATGCACGGGCAATGTACTATTAACATTACAAAATCGACTCTGGAGGCGGACCGATGAAGATTCCTGTTTTTCCGAGAAGGATATTTGAGGCGACAAGGCAACTCGTGGATGAAAATTTCACGTTCATCATTTTCATGGTGTGCTGCAACCTGCCGGTGCTGACAACATACGATAATGTCGGCACGGTGGTCACGCAGTTCGTTTACATATTCGTTGTCAACGTCCTCGTGGCGCTGCTGCTGTGCGCCATACCCCGGGGGAAAGCGCGGAAAACGGCGCAGGCCGTGGTAATCGCGGTTTCGCTGCTGCTCTTTTTCCTCTACACCTATTTCGAGATATTCTACCATGGCGTACCAGACCAGTCCGTTCTCGAGATAATCCTCGAGACGACACCGTCCGAGGCATCGGGCTATGTCATGGCATATCTTATGAACGCATGGTACGTTGTGGCGTTCGTCTCCGTGCTGGCCGTGTCATATTTGATATTGCGCCATGCCGGGAAACTCCGCAGTAAGCGTGGCGTGGTCTCCGCCGTCAGTGCGATGGTGCTTGCCGGCGCGTTTATGGCGCTGGGCAACATCGTTGTCGAGAAACTTAACCGCGACATGAGCACCTACAGGCGCGTGAGGTATGAGGGGTGCTCTGTCATCGGCATGACGCTGCTGATGGTGAAGGCCGTGAGCAACATGCACGCGATGAGCAAGATGGAGGGCGGACTGAGACACAAGCCTGTGATACTGCGGAACGACAGTTCCATCCCATACGTCGTGTATATCCTCGGCGAGTCCGTCACGCGCCACCACCTCGGCCTCTACGGCTATCATCTCAACACCACGCCGTTGCTCAGCGCCAGGGAGAGGCAGGGCAACTTCATAAAGTTCACCGACGTGATAAGCCCGGATCCCGTGACGAGGAAGTCGCTCGGCAAGATGTTCACATTCCACCGCCGTGGGATGAAGGGCGAATGGTATGAGAGCACCGACCTGTTCTCGATATTGCGGCAGGCTGGCTATCACACTGCGTGGCTCTCCAACCAGGAATATTCCGGCAAGCACGTCAACACCGCCCGGCTCTATGCGAGCCGGTGCGACACTTGCGCCTACACGCTATACAGGGTTATGGGAAACCACACCATTGCCGACCCCTACGACGAGGCTCTGTTCCCGCTGCTGGACAATGTGCTGGCAAGGCCACGCCGGAAGAACTTCATCGTGCTTCACATGATGGGCGCGCACCAGCTGTACAGCGCGCGTTACCCGCAGTCGCGCAGGAAGTTCACTGCGGCACAGGAGTACGGCGCCACGGCAAGGATAAGAGCAGAGAAGGCTGACTATGACAATGCCGTGCTGTACAACGACAGCGTGATAGACGCCGTGATAAGGAGGTTCGAGGACAAGGATGCCATCGTCGTCTATACCCCGGACCACGGAGAGGACGTGATGGAGGAGAATGTGAGGATGCCAGGGCACTACGAGATGAATCCCAACCGGCAGATGGTCGAGATACCAATGATCGTATGGGTGTCTGACAAGTTCAGGGAAAAGCGCCCGGGGCTTGTCGAACGCATCCGGCGGTCTGCCGCCCGCCCTTTCGTTACCGACGACATGATACACACCCTGCTGGATCTCATGCAGATAAGCACCAAGGAATACTGCGGGCGTTTCAGCGTGATAAACGACAGGTACGACAGCGGGCGCATACGCTACTGCGGCGACAGGAGATACCGGCGCAATTAGGCGCGGGAGGGGTGTCGTGCGACGAGTTGTCCTTATGCTTTTTTAACGCGGCGCATTTGTACGATTTGCCGTGCGCACGCCGTTGTATATCCAGATGACTAAACAAATATATAAAATGATGAAAAAGAAAATCACTTATCTTTTCATGGCCTTGGCCATGATGCTTGCATTCTCCTCATGCGGCGACGACCCCGAGGCAATACTGACCCCGCAGACGTTGAGGAACACCGAGTGGAGCGGGTCGTTCATTAAACTGAGGGACGGCGCAGTCGAGAGCAGCAAAATAATCACGGTCACTTTCGACAGTGACAACCATGGCGTCTACGTGCTTAACGGCAGGCGTTGCGACTTCAATTTCACTCTGAAAGGACTGAAGTTCTCGCTTACGGACGGTTACTTCACCGATGTCAACGGCATTTACGAATTGGAGTCGGACGTCGTGGGCAATACGCTCGTTATGAGCAAGTCGAACGGAAGGAACACAGAGACACTGAGGCTGAACCGAGTGGAGAAGCCTCTGTAACCCCAAACCGGTCATTAAACCCCAATCGGTCATTAGAGCCCGGACTGATTGTAGTCGGTTGCCCAAGCAGATTGGCTGTTGTTTTTTTGCAGGCGTAGCGGGCTACGTCAAGAAAAAACGACGGGCAAGATGCCGGCAAGCGGCTGCAAGCAGCCGGGGAACAGGTTGCCAGGATGAAATTGAAAAATCTGTGTTGTAATGACCGATTTGGGTTTAAAGTTGTCCAAGGCGGATTCGAACCACCACAAACAGAACCAAAACCTGTTGTGCTACCATTACACCATTGGACAATCGCGTGTGCAAAGGTACGCTTTTTTTGCTCCAGCACAAAATTTTATGGTGCTTTTTTTATACGTATTACGTTCAGTGCAAAAAAGGAAAGTGGTTTACAGGCAGCCGTGGAACGGGCTGTTGGTATGTAATGGGATAATCAGCGTGTTGTAATGATCGACTGGGGTTTAATACCACGACGGTGGTGTTGTTACTGAACTTGCCGTACATATATTACAGATTATTATCTAAAATGGGGTGCGCCGGAAACTTCCCGACACACCCCACAGTGTCTCACTCATGCCACGCGGTCAAGTGGTTGCCCGTTTTTATTTCAGGCCAGCCCATTTACCACGTATCGGCTTGCACTGAACGTAAAAGTCGACAAAATTAAATATTTTGTATGGACCGGATTCGTTGCTGAAATATCTGAGCACCTGCACAAAACGTTTGCTTGAATCCCAGCCTCCGGAAGTATTCACGGCATTATACATTACCGTTCCTCCTACTAATTGTGCTTCTTGATTTTCTTGTGCAGGGTTCGCAATTACATTAACGTGGTATGGCTCATTTGGCTTGTAAGCGTTCTTGTCATGGGCTCCATCCAGCAGAGCAGCCGGAAGATAACGTTGTGCGTAATTATCATTGGGGCTATACTTAATCTTTTCTTTCAGCATACGCAAAGCCTGACTTGCGCATGTCTCTGTGCATAGCAGTTTCAGACACTTTTCACCCGTGGCACGGTCTCGCCCGTAAATCTCCATTGCCATCGGTATCATGGCAACACAGCCCTCCGGATAGAATCCAAGGAATTTCTCATAAACAGTCTTGAACTCGGTGAAGCCAGATGGTATGTTGGTGAATGTCACATAGTTGCTTGCGCTACTATTATATTCATCAAAGTTAAAGGCGCTCCATCCGCCATTTGTTGTGTTCACCTTCCTTGCAACGAAGTTTCCTCCTTTTGCGTTTACCTCCCTTCCGACAATATACTCATGATCTCCGTATTTAGCGATGTTTCCACTGGCAGAGAAAGTCTTGACATCCTCATTGACAAGGTTGGCCCACGGGTCGTTGCTTGTGCCACCGCCGTTGCCACCACCGTTGCCACCACCGTTGCCACCACCGTTGTTTCCGCCGTTGTCACCGCCTCCCGGAGGAACCACTGGTGGCGTGTTCGGGTCGTCAGGGTCGTCAGATCCACAAGACACAAACGTCATCGTTCCTGCCATGAACATTCCCATCATCGACAGCAACATAATTTTCTTAAAAAAGTTCTTTTTCATAATTAGTTTTGTTTAATGTGTTAATATTATCTGAAAAGTCACATCGCGTAATGCAATCCAATCAGTTGAGTTGGTTTCCCCGCAACTTTCTTGTAACAAATAGTTATGCTATATTCTATTTATATGTTGGTAGGGTATTCCGCTGCAAAAATAACAGATTTTTGTGTAACGTGCAAATTTATTTCGAATTATTTTATTGAAAAGCTTTATTACGGCAAATCAGATACCAGGAAGTGTTATGAACCGAGCAGATGCCGTATGGCATCTAACGGCGATAGCACCAGCATTCTCGGCCCGGCCCATTTCATAACGTCCCTTATCATTTCCCTTTGCCTTGGGGCATAGCAATGCACCGGGCAGTTCTTGCACGCGCCCTTTTTCTCGCCGAACCTGCAGTGTTCCAGCCTCAGGCAGGCATAGTCGGCGAGTTTGCGGTATTCCTCCGGCACGCTTTCCAGCCCAAGTTTCCTTCGGCAGTACAGCTCCACCATCAGCCTAACAGTGCGTTTCTCGCGTTCTATCCTGCCCATCGCCGTGTCTTTGGCGCGCCCGCTCACATCCGCTCCGGCACATCAATTCCGAGTAGTGCCATGCCGTTGCGTATTATTTTTGCCACGTTCCTTGCCAGCACGAGCCTCGTGCGCCGCGTCTGTCCGTCGCCTGCGTTCAGCACGCTGTAGTCGTGGTACCACTGGTTGAACTGCTTGGTGAGCTCGTAGCAGTAGTTGGCTATCCCGCTCGGGCTGTAGTCCTTGCCGGCCTGCTCCACCACTGCCGCGAAGCTGTTCATCTTCTGCACCAGTTCAATCTCCTTCTCGTTGAGATCCGCCATGTCGCCAGTGTTGAGGTCTGCCACGCTCATCCCTGCCGCCTCCGCCTTTCTCATTATGCTCTTTATGCGTGCGTGGGTGTATTGTATGAACGGCCCCGTGTTGCCGTTGAAGTCGATGGACTCCTCCGGATTGAACAGCATGTTCTTCCGCGCGTCCACTTTCAGTATGAAATACTTCAGCGCGCCCATTCCGACGATACGCGCGATTTCCCGCTTCTCGTCCTCCGTGAGGTCTGCGTTCTTCCCCGCCTCATCGGCAGTCCGCCGCGCATCGGCGATCATCACCTCGATGAGGTCGTCTGCGTCGACCACCGTTCCCTCGCGGCTCTTCATCTTGCCGTTGGGCAGTTCCACCATGCCGTAGGAGAAATGCACGAGCTCGCGCCCCCACCTGAAGCCCAGGCGGTCGAGCAATATCGACAGGACCTGGAAATGATAGTTCTGCTCGTTTCCCACGACGTATATCATCTTGTCTATCGGATAGTCGGCGAAGCGCATCTCCGCCGTCCCTATGTCCTGCGTCATGTAGACGCTCGTGCCGTCGCTGCGCAGCAGCAGTTTCTTGTCCAGCCCCTCGTCCGTGAGGTCTGCCCACACCGAGTTGTCGCCGTGCCGCTCGAAAAGTCCGTTCCTCAGCCCCTCCTCTACCTTCGCCTTGCCACGCAGGTAGGTCTGGCTCTCATAGTATATCTTGTCGAAGCCCACGCCGAGAGCCTTGTAGGTCTCGTCGAAGCCGGCATACACCCACGAGTTCATCGTCGCCCACAACGCGCGGACCTCTGGGTCGTTGTTCTCCCACCTCACGAGCATTTCGTGCGCCTCCTTGATCAGCGGTGCCTCGTTCTTCGCCTTCTCCCCGGCCTCTTCCTCCGCCATGCCCTGCGCGGTGTAACTCTGCCTCAACGCCGCCACCTCCTCGCGGTAGTGCTTGTCGAACAGCACATAATAGTCGCCGATGAGGTGGTCGCCCTTCTTACCGCTCGACTGCGGGGTCTCTCCGTTTCCCCACTTCTGCCATGCCAGCATCGACTTGCATATATGTATCCCTCGGTCGTTCACGATGTTGGTCTTCACCACGCGGCAGCCGTTGGCCTCCATTATCTTTGCCAGCGACCACCCGAGCAAGTTGTTGCGTACATGCCCGAGGTGAAGCGGCTTGTTGGTGTTCGGCGACGAGTACTCTATCATCACCAGCGGACTGTCGTCGCCCGCCTTTCGGTATCCGAAGTCCGGGTCTGCGTCGATGTCGCTCAGCAGACTTGCCCACGCCTCCTGCGACACGACGATGTTGAGGAAGCCTTTCACCACGTTGAACGATGCCACCACGCTGGTTTCCCTGACGAGTGCCTCGCCAATCTCCTGCGCCGTGTCCTCCGGCTTTTTCCTCGAAATTCTCAGGAAGGGGAACACCACGAGCGTCAGGTTGCCCTCGAAGTCTGCGCGTGTCTTTTGCAGTTGCACCATCTTCTGGTTGATTTCCTGTCCGTACAGTTCTCCGGCGACCTTCACCGTTGCCTTTGCTATCTCATTTTCTATATTCATACAATCATTTGATTTTCAATCTGCCTGCAAAGTTACAGAAAAACGCGGACAACACAAATGATTTTAACCCAAATCAGTGTTGTGACGACCGATTTGGGTTGAAAGTTGTTATTGTGGGTGTGTCAGCAGACAGTGTCACCTATTATCAAGGCCTGCGGTGTCCGGGTCACCGCATGTCACCTCACATTCACTGCAGCATCTCGTCCAATCCGAGTTCCTTCATGGCTTCATCCTGGAACTTGGTGTCCTCCAACACTTTCCTTCCTGTCTCTGACTTTTCCGCTGCGGCGTTGAACTGCTGAATATATTTCTCGAGCTCCGAGTACTTTTCAATTTTGCCAAGGATTTCACCTGCCGCCTTGATCTGGTCCTCTTCACTTCCCTTTTCGGCTTTTTTCTTTATTTCCGCAATCTCCTCCATCATCGGCTTCGCGGCCTCAAACATTCCCTTGAAGGCATCCCTCCACTCGCTTTCACTCCAGTTCGCGCCGTCTTTCTGCGCGCTTTCAGCAATGCTCTTTGCGTCTTTCTTTCCTCCGCACGAAACGAGGAAAAGCCCGGTCATCATGATGAACAGACATAAGATTGTTTTTCTCATAATTGTAAAGTTTAATTGGTTAATGATGTTTGTATTGTTTTTTTGTATTGTAATATGTCCTGTCGGTAAAATGTGCTGTTCTGTAATTATGCTGCAAATATAGACAAAAAAATTGTAAGTTCCAAACTTTCGCGACGCAAATTTTGTTTTTCTGCCAATTTCGCCGCTGCGTGCCGCGTCAGAACTGGAAGTATATGAACGGCTGTATCTCGCTCGACTTCACCTGTATCACGATGTATATCACCACCGCTATCATTGCCGCCCCGGCCATCACGTTGGCCTTTGAGAGGCGTGCCACGATGTGCGTCTGCCACCTGTCCGGCAGGAAATGGGTTGCAAATCCGAGTGCCATCAGCCCGAACACCCACGGGTAGCCCGTCACCACCTGCGGCAACAGTTCCGGGTGCAAGTTGCCGGCAATCTGTGATATTATCGTGATGCTCGTGTCAAGGTCGCTGCTGCGGAAGAATATCCAGCATAGGCACACGAAGTGGAACGTCAGTATCACCGCCCCGGCGCGTTTCCACCCGCTGCTCGTGTACCGCCTGCCGTGGTGCATTATTTCCTGCGAGAAGAGTTTGTGGGCGCACAGTGCCAGCCCGTGCATGCCACCCCACAGGATGAAGTTCCACGACGCGCCGTGCCACAGCCCTCCGAGAAGCATCGTCAGCATGAGGTTGGCGTACATCCGCGCTTTCCCCCTGCGGTTGCCGCCGAGCGAGATGTACAGATACTGCTTGAGCCATGTGGACAGCGAGATGTGCCACCTCCGCCAGAAGTCGGTCACCGACACCGAGCGGTATGGCGCGTTGAAGTTCATCGGGAAACGGAACCCGAGCAGCAGCGCGATGCCGATGGCCATGTCGCTGTAGCCGGAGAAGTCGCAGTAAATCTGCAGCGCGTAGCCATATACGCCGAGCAGCACCTCCACGCCGCTGAACATCGCCGGCTGGTCGAACACACGCTCCACGAAGTTTATGCTGATGTAGTCTGAAATGACGGCTTTCTTGAACAGGCCTATCATTATCAGGTAGACACCCATGCCGAACATGCGACGCGTTATCTGCAGCGGCTTCCTTATCTGCGGAACGAAGTCGCGCGCCTTAACGATAGGCCCGGCGACGAGCTGCGGGAAGAACGACACGAAGAAGGCATAGTCGAGCAGCGAGTCGAGCGGGCGGATTTCGCGGCGGTAAACGTCTATCGTGTAACTCAGGCTCTGGAACGTGAAGAAACTTATCCCGACGGGCAGGAAGATGTCGAGCGGCTGGAAGTTGTTGCCAATGATCTGCGACAGCGAGCCGAGGAAGAAGTTGGTGTATTTGAAATATGCGAGCAGCGACAGGTCTATCGTCACGCTGAGAGCCACGAGCCATCCCGCCTTTCGCCTGTTGTCCGGCTCGCGCTCGATGACTCTTCCCATCCACCTGCCTATCAGCCAGTCGCTCACGGTGACGGCGGCGAGCAGCAGGAAATAAACGCCGCTGCTCTTGTAGTAGAAGAAATAGGAGAAGAGCGTGACGAACACCAGGCGCGCCGTCATTTTCCTCTGCAGCAGCATATAGACGAACGTGAATGCGAGGAACAGCCACAGGAACACCCCGCTGCTGAATATCATGGGCTCGACGGGATTGTACTGCAGCACCCGCAACAAGTTTTCCATTGCCGTCATATCCCTATCCTGGTTACATTCCCGCCATTATCCCGTCATACAGTTTCCTGGCGAGGTGCGCGCCGCCCTTGAAGCTGATGTGCGTGTAGTCCTTCGCGGCCAGTCCCTTCTGCGCCATCTTGCCGATGCCTCCGTTCCCTCCCATCGCCTCGAACAGGTTGAAGAACGCCACCTTGTTGTCCGCCGCCATGAGTTGCTGGTATGCCACGAGTTCCTCCACGCCCTTCATCGACTTTATCTGTCCTGCCACGCGCTGGTCGCGGTCGCTCATGCTGACAATGAGAATCGCCGCGTTGGGGTAGCAGCGTTTCAGCATTTCGATCACCTTTGTCATCTGCGCCGCATAGTGCTGCATCTGTTTCTGCGTGCTTCTCGGGCTGGTGGCGTTCAGCCCGAACTGCAGCACGAGCAGGTCGTACGGGCGTCTCGCGGCCATCTCCCTCATCGTCTTTTCCGGTATCGCGGCAAGCGACATCCCGGAGCTTCCCCTCATGGCGAAGTTGTCCACCACCACGCCACGCTGCGGGTCGAGTGCCGCCCCGTAGAATATCGTCGAGGCGCCCGCACCGCTCACAGCCCACTTCACCTTGGTCATCTGTCCCGTCACGGCGACGCTCTGCACTTCCGGCGACGGCTTCACCTCAAACGTTTTCTGCTCGCCGCCGTTGATGGTCGCCGTGATTCTCATCGGTGCCGTTGTCTTGAAATACATGCTCGCCGCGCCCCACTCGCCGCAGTGCTTGTTCCACGTCGTCCCGCTGAGCGTCACCTGCGCCGAGCCTTGGACGGTGAAGTACCTCTGCGATATTCCCTGGCTCTGCGCGTTGAAAGTCCTGCGCTCCATCACCGAGTGGCTCGTGAAGCCGCTTGTCGCCACCCTCACCGTCGGCCGTCCGCTGTTGGTCGTCCTGCCGCAGTCAACCCATCCCACGCCGTTGCCTCCGAACTTGTCCTGCAGCAACGCCCGCAGGTCACTGGTAACTATGTCGCCCTCGATGAACGAGTCGCCCCAGTAGGCCACTCTCACAGGGCGGTTCATCTTCTTCACTGCCGCCAGAGCCTTGTAGAACGCCTCCATGCCATGCGCGCCGCCGCCTGAATAGTCGATCACGCAGGTGGTCCCGGCCGGGCAGGGCTTCTTCTTCACCGGTTGCCCGCCTGCCTTTCCGCCTGCCTTTGCCACAACCGCCGGGGCAGCCGGCACGACAGGTTTCGCAATGATGTCGCCACCGCCGCCGTATGCTTCCGGCAAAACATCGCTCAGTATGTCGACGCTCCGCAACTGCGTCTCAGCAAGCGACACCTGGGGCATGAAGTGCATGTAAACCAATATAGTGACTATAATCGCAATGAGAGCAAAAGTTCTTGCCGGTTGATTGTTCATATATAGTATGTCTTTAGTTGTTCTTCCATTTTGTGAGTAATAATTTGCAAAGTTAGTGATTTTTCACCAAACAGAGCACCGATTATTGTTTTTTTTGAACAATAAGAATTAAATGCTATGCCGGTATGGGAATAATGTGTTAATTTTGCACCATAATTATCAAACTTAAAAAAATCGCTTTTATGAAAAAGACATTATCAACTTTACTACTTATGCTGCTTATGCTGCCGTCTGCCACATTCGCCAAGAAGGTGTCGCAGGCAGAGGCGCAGAGGGTGGCAGAACGTTTCCTCGGCGCGAGGATGGCAGGAAGCGCGCGGCTGCGGCTGCTCGCCATCCCGCAGGGCCTGAACATCAGGAAGTCGCCACGGCAGGGCTACGCACCTTATTATATATACAACGCCGAGGGCGGCAGGGGCTTCGTCATCGTTTCGGGCGACGACGACATCGCCGATATACTGGCCTACTCCACCGAGGGGGCGTTCTCATTCGACGGCGCGCCGGACAACATCGTGGCGTGGATGCAGTTCTATGCCGACGTGATGGAGGGCGGCAGCGCCAAGGGACACAGCGGGGCGGCATACGCCAATGAGCCAGGGACACCGGTGGTCAGCCCCTTGCTCGGCAAGATAGAATGGGGACAGGACGCGCCGTTCAACGGCAAGTGCCCGACATACACCAACGCCGACGGCAAGTTGACGCACTACTACGTTGGATGCGTGGCTACGGCGATGGCGCAGATAATGCGTTTCCACAAATACCCGGAACACGGAACGGGAACATACACCTACCAGTCGAACGTGGGAAGCCTTACCGCCGACTTCGGCGCGACGACCTACGACTGGGCGAACATGCCGGAACGGCTCGGGAAAGACAATGCCAACACGGCGCAGAACGACGCCGTGGCAACACTGAGCAGCCACCTGGGAATATCGGTGCACATGACATACGAACCGGCAGGTAGCGGCGCCTTCTCGCAGATGGTGACCGGGGCTATGGTGAAGTACTTCGGGTATGACAAGGGCATGAGCTACAAGGTGCGCGACTACTACAGCACACCAGAGTGGATGCAGATGATAAAGGGCGAGCTGAACGCCGGGCGGCCGGTGTTCTACAGCGCGTCGAACGAGGACGGCATGGGCGGACACGCATTTGTGTGCGACGGCTACGACTCGAACGACTTCGTGCATATCAACTGGGGATGGTACGGCAAGAGCAACGGCTATTTCATGGTGAACGCCATGAACCCATACGACCTTGGCATCGGCGCCAACGGCGGAGGGTACAACCTCGGGCAGGAAATCATCGTGGGCATCAAGCCTGCCATGCCCACAAGCAAGAAGGGCGAATGGCCGGTATACGGAGGCGTGCGGTTCTCGATGTTCCCATACGGGGCGTCAGAAGTGTTGTACCAATACATGACATACATCGAGAACGACGACACCGAACCGTTCTCCGGCAAGATTGCCGCAGTGCTGGAAAAAGAAGGGAGCATCGTCAAGGTGCTCAAGGAGAGCGAATTAAGCATCACCGGCGTTGACCCGGCACGCAAGAACCCGGTGGAGGCGGTGCAGGTCACAATCAAGGACGTCCCGGCAAAGGTGCAGGGCGTGGCCGACGGACAATACCGCACCATGTTCGCATTCAAGGCCGGAGGCGACACGGAATACACCATACTGCGCCACCCCAACGGCCTGCCGGCATACGCCGACGTGACGGTGGCAAACGGGACAATGGAGGCAACGACACACACTCCCGAGCCTGACGTGACGCTGCTGGAGAAAATCACAGCCGACGGGGCACTCTATGCAAAGGGCAGCGGGGCGTTCAGGCTGAACCTGCGGAACAACAGCAATGACTTCTACCTCGGCAAGATTTGCCTGAAATTCACATCAACCGACGACCCGGCGAAGACGTATGTCACAGAGGAGCAGGACGACGTGACAAACCGCGTGTATGACAACAGCGAGAAAATAGTCAACCTCATAGTCAACCTGCCCGAGGACATGACACCGGGAATGTATGAGGTGACGGCGTTCGAGGCAAGGCACGAGGCGCACCCGTTCAAGGACGACGTGGTGGGACGCGCCGTGATGGAGGTTAAAAAGGAGGCGACAACGCCTGTCATACGCCAGACGAGCGACTACGCGTGGATCGGGGCCGCCACATACGCGCAGGATGTCAAGCAGGGCGACAAGGCTCTCGTGACGCAGTGCGTGCGCAACTACGGGAAGGAAGGAAGCGTGGGAATGCTCCTGAAACTGGAGAAGGCTGACGACGCAGCGGTGTCATACCCGTTCGTCATGCTCGACGAGACATTCGCGAAGCGCGAGGCACGCGACCTGAGATACTACAACCGCATAGACGTTGACCCCGGGCAGTACAAAATCAAGACATACTACCTGACGGAGAACGGGGAGAACGCCGTGGAGGGAAAGTTCGAAGACTGCATCATGGAAGTGAAGTCCAACCCGGACCTCGTGGTCGAGTGCGAGGAGTTCACCCTGCCAAGGGAAATGAAGGGCGGCGAGAAAGTGCCGTTCACGGTCAGGCTGAAGGCAAACAAGGACTTCAAGCGCAACTTCTACATACGCCTGCGCAAGTTGACCGGACTTGGCGGCGAGGCAGTCGACATCGAGTTCAGCCTCAGCATGAAGGCCGGCGAGACAAAGACGATCACAAAGAACTACAAGCCGGCCGTTGACGACGGGAGCTACATGGTGCTGATGGAGACCAAGAAGGACCAGAAGACATTCGAGACCGTCGGCAGGCACGCCAACTACGGCGGCATCTACACCATCGGCGAAGTGGCGGGCATCAGCGACATCAATGCGGACGGCGGCGGCATCGAAATATCATTCCTCGACAACGGCCACGCCGTGATGATAACGCGCGGCGGCGCCGGGTTCGCCGCACCGGGGATTGACGTGTACACCCTGTCCGGCTCGAAGGCATTCTCCGCCAGACGCGCGCCGGGCATCATACCGCTGCCGCTTCCCGGAGGAGTGTATGTGCTGCGGGTGAACACCGGCAACGGCATCGTGGCAAGGAAGTTCGTCGCAAGATGAGGACAGCATAAGGGTGGGCGCCGGTATTCAACGAAATATTGGCGCCCGCTTTATCACAAATCCATAAGTTCGCTCTAAATATGCTCTAAGCTCGCAATATGAAATCCAACAAATAAAGAGATTGCGGTCATTAGGGCACGGAATGATTCGTTATAGCATGTAATGATTGCAGCCGTTTGCCCATGCGGAAAGCCAGAAACCACCGTTATTGCACCGCAAATACGGCGAGTTTGGTCTGCAAATACGGCGAGTTTACACAGCAAATACGGCGAGTTTGGTCTGCAAATTCGGCGTAATTACTGTCCTGTCCGCATCCAACGGCGGGCATGGCGGGCATCATCAATGACACGGCGACATGTATGCGGCGGCTTCCTCCGCTGCCGTCATGGCAGTTTGTCTTTCAGTTCCTTGAGGTACTTGCCGATCTCTTCCTTTTTCTCACGCTCGGTCTCATACGCCGCCTCAAGGTCTTTGATGAAGGTGAGGTAGTCGGTCTCCGCTATGAATTTGGCGGCGCGCACGCGCACATCGGCGTCGTTGTCGTAGAGCAGACCCTGCACCCACCGCTTGGCGTCCCACGAGCGCCGCTCCTGCAGCCAGTCCATCGCGGCAATCTTATCGGCAGGCGCGCCGTAGAGGAATGTCTCGTAGCATTCCCTTTCCCTCTTCAGGTCGTCTTTCGTCATAAGGTATTCGCGGTTGTATATGCCGGGGCGCACCACGCTCTCCTTGTATTCCCTGACGGGCATCCGCAGCGTCCACCTCACCATGCGCGGTATCATCCACATCATCCCCGGCGTTGCCTCGGGGTGCGCGATGGTGCAGAACACGCGTCCGCCGCCGTAGTCGTTGCCGATGAAGAACGGTTTGTTGTTTGTCATGCCCGCCGGGGCATTGCCTTCCTCATGCACGTCGCTCTCCATCATGGCGAATGTCGAGAAGTGGGCTCCGGGCCTATGTCCGTTCTCGACGAACACCGGTCCCTCATAGTACATGACGTATGACAGCGGCCTGCCGGCAAGTTCGGGGAAAAGGTCCTTGCCTTCCGCCGTCAGTGAGAACTTTGCTATTCCATGCCCACGGTTGTCGTGTTCTATGTCTGTCGCCCTTGCGTCGCAGAGCCGCATGCAGGCATAGTCCGGCGTGTAAGAGAAGAGGTACGCCCCGGCGCAGATGCCCACGGCGCCCTTGCCCGACGCGACGAACCTCTTGATGCGGATGATGTTCCTTGTGCCGAGGTTGAGATACTGCGTCGTGCCTCCGCCGCCGGGGATTATTATGGCATCCAGCCCGTCAAGCACGCCCCGCGCGATGTCGGCCGAGGTGATTGTCCGCACCGTCATGTCGCTGTCAAGCCTGATGGCCTCCACCGCCTCCCAGATGCACGTCTGCGCGCCGCCGTGCCCATCGAACACCCCGACGCGCACCTTTCCATTCTGTCCGTTCGCAAGCAGGCTCACCGCGAGGAAAGCAATCAGCAAGGTCGCCATGCGCCTGTAAACCACGATTTGTCCCGTTCCGTTTCCCATGCCAAATTCCACGTTTGTTTGTTTTGCCTGCAAATATGCGAAGAAAATGTGAACCGCGCAAGCATTTCCGGTTAAATGTTTCGCAGTGTCCCGCTTTTGGCAGGCAAGTAAGCGTGGCAATCCTGTCCCGCCCGCACATTCCAAGTGTCCGTGTTTCCAGGCATTTGCGAAACGTTGTGGTTTAACCCAAATCGGCCATTACACCAGTCCGGGCTATGATGACCGTGGGTTTAACAAAAAAAAGCAGGAGAATGTTTGCCACGACTGTAAAAAATAGTATTTTTGCATTTTGAAAGAGAATTGAATGTTTTTATGATTACCAAATTAAAAACCACGACGAGAATATTTTTCAACATCGCCGTTGCCGTGTCGATGACACTCGCGATGGCCACAGCATGTTCCGATGGCGGCAGGAAGGAACTCGCGGCGCTCGTGCGCGAACTCGCGGCAGACGACGCCACGATAGACAGTGACGACTGGCGGCAGATTGCAGACTTCATGGACGCCAACAAGGCTCACATGAAGGAGTTCTACAAGGACGGGCGTATGGACGAGGAGGCCGTGAAGGAGTATATCCGTGACCTGTTCTCGAAGGGCAAGGACCGCAAGGAGATAACGTTCTGGGGAAAGGCCGACAAGAGATTCCTCACCGTGAAGTTCTACCTCGAGCGGTCGGGGAGCATGGTGAGCTACGACTCGCCACAGACCTCGGGGGAGTTCAAGAAGGCCATCGTGAAGATGCTCAACTCGCTGCCCTCCGACAACAACAGCAACATGATATTCGTGGTGAACGACGCCGTCTACGACTATCCGAAACCGTACAAGGAGTTCATCACGGACAACGACATATTCAAGACCACGGAGGGTATCGGCGACCCGGGATACACCGACTTCGGCATCATCCTCGACTCCATACTGAACAAGAACGAGAGCAACGAGCTGAGCATCCTTGCGTCTGACATGATCTACTCGACGCGCGACCTCGCCACGGTCAACAAGCAGAAGGTGCTGAACGAGGCGGAGGGCGTGGCAAACGCCGTGTTCAAGGACAAGGCGCGGCACAAGTCGATGCTCATAATGAAGATGACGGGCAGCTACGCGGGGCTTTACTATCCCTACAACTCGCCGTCGAAAGGTGTGGAATATTCCGGCAAGCGCCCTTACTACCTGCTCATCGTGGGCGACAACGACGACATCGCGCGGCTCACCAACGACCCGCAGTATGCGGCATTCGCAAAGTTCGGCGAGCTGGAAGGGTTTGAGCACAAGTACCTGTTCGATGCGAGCGACGCCTACAAGCCTTACTACACGGTGATGCTGCGCGGCAGGGAAACGCGCGGGCAATTCCGCCCCACCAAGGGACAGACCGACCGGATAACGAGCATAGAGAGCGTGAAGGCCGACAGGAACTCCGGCGACCTGCAGATAGAGGTGGCCGTGGACCTCGGGGCGATGCTAATAGAGGGCGGCTACCTCACCAATCCGAAGAACTATATCGTGACGAGCGAGGACCCGATCAGGATAAAGTCGATACGCGCCATCGGAGCCGGCGACCGCACTCCCAACAACAAGAAATACCTCGGCAGGGCGACGCACATCATCACGCTGAGCATGGACGCGCTGAAGCAAGACCAGGAGGTTAGCATAAAGCTGACAAACCGCCTGCCGGAGTGGATTGCCGAAAGCTCGACGGAAGACGACACCAACACCGGCGCGCCCGGCTTCGCCACGACCACCTTCGGGCTGAAATACCTACTGCAAGGCATATATGACAGTTACAGGAAACTGTCTGACGGCGAGCCATACTACTTTGACCTGAAACTTAAAATGAAAAGATAAACAGATGAAGAACGCTATTTTCCTTGTAACAGGACTCGTGATAACGGTGCTTTACATCGTTTTCTCGATGCAGATATACGAGCTGCTGTACTATGAGACCGAGTTCTCGCAGGCGATGTATGACGAGAACATGTATCTCGCGGTGGCACTGATAACCGCCATCGTGGCGTGGGCTGCGGCCGCAATCTACTACTATGGCATCAACTCGGTGAGTTTCGCGCGGTGGTATCACTGGCTCGCAGTACTCGGCGTCACCGCAGTCCTCGCGCCGACGGTTGACTTCGTCTATCCCGACAGCGTTTTCGCCGAGTATGACTACGAATACACAGTGCAGCTGATGCACTTCTCACTTCTGAATATAATGGTGGAGGCAGTGCTTTTCATCATCGCCTCGTACTCAATAAGATGGTGGAGCAGCAACTGCAGGCACACGCCGATACCGCAGTGAGGCATGGCTGAGACTGGATGTGACTGCCATTGTATTAACTCATTAATACCTGAAACATGAGACTATTCCTTTTCCTCGTAGGCGGCACCGGGTCGCGGGTGCTTAAACCACTTATAATGCAACTGGCGGCCGGAGTCCGTCCTGTTGACGAGAACGGAAACACGATGAAAGACCTCGAGGTGGTACCGATAATAATGGACCCGCACAAGGCCAACGAGGACCTCAAGCGCACCGACGACCTGCTGCGGTGGTACAAGGACATCCGCAGCAGCATATACGGCGGCGCGAGCAGCGACAAGGTGGGACGGGGCTTCTTTGCAACGAAGATTTCCACGCTGAGCGACCTCTGCCGCGACGCCGTGCTTAACGACACGTTCGTGTTCAACCTCGAGAGCATCGCGTCGAAGGAGTTCCGCGACTTCATCGGCTACAACACCCTCGACAGCGCCAACCAGGCATTGTGCAGCATGCTGTTCAGCAACGACCAGCTGAAGACAAAGATGGACATCGGTTTCGTGGGAAGCCCCAACATCGGCAGCGTGGCACTCAACCAGTTCAAGGACTCTGAGGAGTTCAGGCAGTTTGCAAACGTGGTGAGCGCCGCCGACCGCGTATTCATCGTCAGCAGCATATTCGGCGGGACGGGCGCGGCAGGCTATCCCATCATCGTGAAGAACATACGCGACGCCGTGAACAACGCTGCGGTGGCCAACAAGGGAACACTCGTTGACGCGAAAATCGGCGCGCTGACGGTGCTGCCGTATTTCAACATCGAGCAGGACAACAACAGCCAGATAACCATTGCCGACTTCATAAGCAAGACAAAGTCGGCCCTCGACTACTACCGCGTGAACCTCACGGGGTCCAAGGACGGCATGTCGGGGTCGGGCGTCAACGCGTGCTACTACCTCGGCGACGAGGTGGTGTCGAACCCGTACAAGAACGACCCGGGCGAGAACGGGCAGCGCAACGACGCACACTTCGTGGAGTATGTGGGGGCGACGGCGATACTCGACTTCCTCTCCATAAGCGATGACAAACTGCGGACAGACAACGGCAGGGCGCGCAACGCGGTGTTCAAGGAGTACGGGCTGCGGCACGACAAGATGACGCTGTCGCTGATGGACTTCGGCAGCCGCACGAGAGCCGTGGTCAACCGGCAGATGATAAAGTTCCACCTTGCTTTCATGTACCTCACATACGCCTTCAGGGATGACATCGGCAAGATGGCCTACACCGACGACAAGCCGGAGATACAGCGCCCGTTCCTCTCCACATCGGGATATACGTCGCTGGCGGGAAACTTCTTCGGCGCCTACAGGCAATGGCTGCAGGAGATGGCGATGAACAAGAGGCAGTTCGTCCCGTTCAACCTATACACCCGCGAGCTGGCGGACTGCCTGACGGACATAGCGCCGGTGACAGGCTTCCTGAAGAGCAAGATATCATACAAGACGATGCGCGAGGCACTCAACAACGAGTCGAGGGCGGCGAGCCAGCAAGCACGGTACGGGAACGCGAACGTGATGTTCCGGCTGATGGACCTGCTCGACAGGGCGACGGAGAATATCATCGACAAGAAGTACAACTCAATAGTATAGGACATGGACAACGTACTATCATACAACCGGAAAAGCAACGGCGAGGACTGGTTCCAACTGACGGGACAGTATAACGAGGACGACATAAATGCGATAAGGGACCCGAACGGAGGGCTGGCGGAGAACCCCAAGACGGCGATACCCAGCCCGTTCGCACAGCTCGACCTCGTGAAGAACGCCTTCGAGCACATTGCCAAAGACCCGCAGCTGACAGGCTCGCGGATGGACATGCGCCTCGTGTCGCAGGCTCTCGACATAGCGCAGGTGTTCTACAACTTCGACGAGATGAAGTCGATGTACGCGCTGCAAATAGTTGAGTGGAACATGAAAAACCTGAACATGCTGCTCGACTCGCCGGCTCACCGGTTGCTCGGCGAGACGATGAGGATGTTCATCGAACAGGATGCCACGGCCTACAACTTCACTCCCGACATGTCAATATATTTTATATTGTATGGCAACCAGGTCATCGGAAGCACGTCGCCGGCATCGCTGTTCATGGCATCGCCGGATGCAGCCTGCATGGAACAGATACAAGTGGAGCAGGGAAAGGCACTCTTCGGGGAACGGAGGAACCTGTGGGAAAGAAGCCCGAAGTTCGTCAAGTATCTGTATGCCATGTTCACGGCGTTCCCCGAGCTGAAGACCAGATGCAGCGAGGTGAACAACTATCTTATCGAGAACTTCAAGGTTATGGAACGCGTGGGGGCGGACTATGCCAAGGCGCGCAACGAGATAATAGCCGAGATCGGCAATCCCGAAAGCGCGGACCCGGAGAGTGCGATGAAGGCACGCGAGTACCTGAACCGCAACTATATGCCGGTGGAGGGCGGGGTCAGCGTCCTCGGCTTCCCGCTGTACCAGTGCCGGCAGGAGGACGTGAGGGATGCCATTGCCGAGAGTGACTTCGTCATCGTTCCGTCGCAGCCCGACGCGATGGCAGAGACAAGGAAACCGCTGGTGCTGCAGAACAACCTGAGCACACTGGCAAGCGACCCGTTCATATATATTACCTACCCGTGGGACAACTCCACCGTGATAACACCTGAAATGTATCGCGGGCGGGACATCGACAAACGCATACTGCCGGCAACGACGCACCAGTACCCGTGGCTCACTGACGACGATTTCTTCCAGCCGACGATGATAAAATTAGATTTCCCGGTTGACAGCGAGTGCTTCTTCGACGGGAACATCAAGGCATTGGCACGCGACGTTGACGACAACAGTTTCCTGCTTCCGCTGAAGCCGATGTTCTTCAAGTATTTCACCATGAAAGACCTTATGACGGGAACAATCGCCGGGCAGCCGGTGTTCGAGATGCAGCACCTCAGGATTGGGGGACAGGAAGCTGTGAAGGCAATACTCCGCGTAAGGGTGCGCAAGACGGAGAAGAGCCCGTACAGTTTCATAACGTTGCAGCGGACGTATGTAGAGGCGGTGAACGGCGACATGACATACGACACGACAAGCAACTGCGGCAAGTTCACCAGGGTGTCGTTCGCGATAGCGATGTTCCCGTTCGCACGGAGGGCCGACTTCAACACCTACCGTGTCCAACTCATCGACCGCGCGCTTGGCAACCTCGCCGCGAGCGACATATCACTTGAGTTCTACCGCAACGGGCTGCGGGAAAGGATTGACGACCTTGTCACGAGGCAGCGCAGCATCAAGCGCATGAAGAACATGGGGTCGGCGTTCTACAACATACCAACCGACTTCGACATCGTGAACGTCGTGGTGACAGACGACCGTGGACAGCGCGTCACCGAGGGGCTAATCGCCCCGAAATGGGTAGAAGGCGGGGGCGGCACGTCGACGTTCACGATTGCCGTTGACTTCGGGACGACAAACACGCACGTTGAGAGCATGTGCGACGACCAACTGCCGCAGCCACTGAGGATCGACAACGAGGGACGCGAGAGGCTCGTGGCAACACTATACAACGGCAGCGACCAGTCGAAATACCTGTTCGAAATCGTCATGCGGCAGGAGTTCATACCCAAGGTGCTCGGCACGGACTATGGCTTCCCGCAGCGCACGGTGCTGTCGGAGTGCGAGCGACTCGACGCCATAAACACAGACAACATCGAGGCTCTGGGCGATGCCAACATCCCGTTCATCTACGAGAAGGAGAGCGTGGGGATGGGAAACCGCATAATAGCAAACCTGAAATGGAGCACAGACCCTGCCAACAGGAAACGCATATCGTGCTATCTCACCGAACTGGCACTCATCATCCGGGCAAAGGTGCTGCTCGACGGGGGAGACATGAGGAAGACACGCCTCGTGTGGTTCTATCCGCTAAGCATGCAGCAGGGCAACATCGAGAACATCAAGAAGACATGGGGGCAAATAATGAGAAGCGTGTTCGGCATAGAGGCGAACGACGAAAACCTTATCCAGATGCCGGAATCCATCGCGCCGTACTATTTCTACAAAGCGCACCCCGACCGCTTCAAGGCTGCCACATCCACAGTGGCAAGCATCGACATCGGCGGAGGAACGAGCGACGTGGCGGTGTTCGAGGAGAACTCGGCACGCCCGACGCTACTCACCTCGTTCCGGTTTGCGGCAAACTCTATCTTCGGGGATGCCTATTCCGACATCCCGCAGGGAGACACCAACCCGATGCTGAGGAAATATGTGGAATATTTCAAGGGACTTTTTGACAACGACGAGGACAGGTACGGCGAACTGAGCGGAATACTCGATGACATTGCCGAAAAGCGGAAGAGCGAGGACATAAACGCTTTCCTGTTCTCGGTGGAGAACAACAAGGCGACGAGAAACAACCCGGTGTTCTCTTACAACGAGCAACTGAACACAGACACGGCGCGCAAACTGATATTCATATATTTCTATGTCACGCTGATTTACTATGTGGCAAGGTTGATGAAGGACAGGGATTTGCAGAAACCGCGCAACGTGATGTTCAGTGGCACCGGTTCGAAAGTGCTGGACATCGTCGGCTCGCAGGACGAACTGAACATACTGACACAGGCCGTGTTCGAGGAGGTGTATGGCGAGAAATATGACAACGGCGCGTTTGCCGTTGTCAAGGAGAAAGACAGGCCGAAGCAGATTACATGCCAGGGCGGACTCTATCAGATACGCGACAACAACGGCATGGAACAGGTGAAGGAGGTAAACCGCGAGCTGGCGGACTACGACAACACCATACGGACCAACTACACCATGACGCAACGCGGCAGGATAACCTACGCCGACATGGACGATGCCGGCACGCGCAGGGCGATAGTGGCAGAGACCGTTGACGAGGTGAGGCGATACAACGATTTCTTCATTGATTTCTGCAAACGCATACACGTCACGGACCGCTTCCTCGTGGACGCGAAAAGCCTCAGCACATTCTGCGATACAATCAACCGCGACCTCGAGCATCACCTCGTGCAGGGCTGGGAGGCGACACACAGGAACAAGGATGAGAGGAACGAGAGCGACGAGATAGCGGACATACTGTTCTTCTACCCGATAGTGGGATCGATACGCTACAACCTTATTGAGAACCTGAAGTGAAACATATAGTTACCGAATTATATTGATATGGAAAACGAAACAATTACCGACATTGGCCTATTGGTGCTATTGTTCTTCGTTGTCTTTGAACTGATTCTGTGGGCGGCGAAGTTCATAATCGGCAAAATCGCGAGGAAATACTCACCCGCGCATGAGTACATCACGGCGGAGGAACATGAAAGAAGCATCAGCGAACTGAAAAAGAGCATCAGGGATATGGAGAAAAGGATAGATGATTTCTCTGCAAGGCAAGTACAGCCAGCAAACTGTGAGCGACCCGCAGAGCCGGAATGCCACAAGCCATCGGCTCCGACGGAGCAAAACACAACACCTCATCCGCAAACGCTCTTCCTGCCGGCGCCCTCCCCCGACGGAGTGTTCCACGAGGCTTTCACCGCGCCGAGGATAGGGCACACGGTCTATCAGATGACCACCATCGACGGCAACAACGGCACTTTCATCTTCTACGACAGCCGCGACGCCCTCGCGACGGCGATGATTTCAATATCGGAGATAGTGAAGACGGTCTGCCGAATTGACAACAGCAAGAAGTCTCCACGAAATATTGTTAACGTGAAGGAGGGGCATGTGGCGCGCGACGGCAACACATGGAAAGTGACCGAAAAGGCCACGGTGAGGTTCGAATAGACAGGAACTATAAAATTCAACGTGGTTATGAGAACGGTGTTGATGATTATTTTCACGGCTGCGGTCATTGCCTCGTGCCAGTACAGACCCAGGGGAGGCGCGGAAAGACACCGCAGAGGCCATGACACAGAACGCGCGGAGAGGCCACGGCGCGGCGGGAAACCGATGAAGATAAAGATGGAACGCGAAAGCGGTGTAATAATGATGCCGGCAAAGGTAAACGGAGTGCCTATGAAGTTCGTCTTCGACACGGGCGCATCAAGCATCACAATATCGCAGACCGAGGCTATGTTCCTCGCGAAGCAGGGACTGCTCACAAAAAAGGACATAATGGGAACGGAACGCTACCAAACCGCAGACGGCAACATATCAGAGGGAACAGTGATAAGGCTTCGCGAGGTTCAGATAGGCGACAGGACAATAAGAAACGTGAAGGCGTCAGTGACGGGAAGCCAGAACGCGCCGCTGCTGCTCGGACAGACGGCGCTGTCGAAATTCGGAAAGGTGTCCATAGACTATGAGAACGGATACCTTATATTCGAGTGAAGAGCAATCGCAGACACCATAAATTATAATATTCAAACAAGGAGAAAAACAATCATGCAAGTAAGATGCCCACATTGCAGATACAAGTATGACGAGGCACTGAGGCCGGGAATGGCGGAACTGCTCTCAATATGCCCGCGTTGTGGCCATTCTTTTCAGACAGATGTCACAGAGGATGACATTAAAAACGATCAGACCCCGCCGCCTGTGCCATTGACCGCATCACCGGCAGAGCACATTCCCACGGAGAAAAGCGTACCACCTGAAATCCCGGATGACCACGACAGTCGTGGCTGCCAGGATTATGCTAAGCCACACACGCCTCAAATTCGCTCCAATGTTCATGACCAAACAGGTGTCCCCAATCCCCCGGAACAGTTTCCCCGGGACAATTTCCCACCCAGGCAAAAAAGTGGAATGAGGGGGCTTCCCGTAATTGTTATAATCATAGTGGCCGCATCCGTCATCGCAGGATTTATCTACGGAGTGGCCGGACTGCTTGCCAGAGGCGATGATGAAATACAGATGGACACCTTCGCCGGCAGCACCGCGCCCACGGCGATGACAATAAGCCCGACGGGAAATTCCACTTTCCGCTTCGAGGGCAACATCATTGGCAAGAAGAAAGCAATGCCGGTTGTGATGAACCTTGTCAAGCGCGGCCGCCGCATCAACGGGCAATACTATTATGTCATGAAAGGCAGCAGCACACAACTGTCACTGCGCGGAGTGGTTGACGAGGACGGAAAGGTGGCAATGGAGGAGTACGACGCGGAGGGAAACCACACGGGCGACTTCTTCGGGACGCTCTTCTCGGACGGAACGTTCAACGGAACGTTCAAGAGCGGGAAGAAGAAAAAAATGAAGTTTGAGCTATTTATGAATTAGAAAAACACAATGTCATGGAAATAAGATGTGTAAAATGCAGGTTCAAGTATGACGTGACAATCAACGACAACCAGAGTGAAGCAACAGTCATCTGTCCACGCTGCGGGGCCATACAGAAGGCAGTGCCGCCACATGAGGCCACGGAGACAACGTCGGGCGGCAGCAGCCAGCAGCCACAGACAGACTGCGGCATAAAGGCAACACCCGCCAGTCAAGCGACGCCAGCCCCTCCCGCTGGCAGCGGAGCGCAGGAAGACTACAGGAGATACATGCCAGACAATGGCATCAGCGCGCATGAAAATCATCAGGAGACACCCGCGCATGATATTGAAAAAGAGCCACGCGGCGAAAAAGCGGAGACCGCCGCCAACACCGCTGCGGCACCTGTGCCGCCGAAGAAAGACCAGTCGTGCGCCAAGAAATTCGCGCTCGGATGCGTCATAGTGGCTGTTCTCGCAATACTTGCCATTGCCATAATAGGCTTTGCAGGCAAGAAACTGTTCAACAGCGTCAGTTCTCCCGGCGAAGAGGAAAAAGAACATGTGGAGACCAACAGCAACAACGTGACGGCGCAGGCGGCCGAGGACGGGGACGCGCAGGGATTCGGATTTGACGATGGAAACAACAATGAGGATGCCGGCACAGAGCAAAACGCACAGCAGAAAGTGACAAACACCGGCGGCGAGGGCAACGGGAACACTTCGGTGAAGGAAGAAACGCAGCCAACAGAGGAAGAGAGAGACAAGGCGGAGAGCGACGTGGCAAAAGCCGGGGGAAACTACAAATGCAGTGGGACGATGGATGGAGGCAACGTGAAAATCGAACTCAACGTCACATCCGGAGGATTCGTGTCCGGCAAACTCACCTACGGGACAAAGGAAACAACGCTTGACATAATCGGCGACAAAAGCGGGGACAATTTCTCCCTGACCGCATCAAACGACCGCGAGCTCATCAAGATGACATTGAAGAAAAATGGAAGGGCAATGAAAGGCACGGCAAAGAAAGGGATGCGAAACATGCCAGTCAGCGTAACATTCTGACCTCCCGCCTGTCCGCAGCATATCAACAAAAAAGACCACGCCCGCAGAGAGGCGTGGTCTTTTTTGTGTCATCAAGCAGGTGTTACCAGCCGTTATCACTTGTCATATCCGTAGCGGCTACTCCCGCCGAGTTCCTCCTCGATGCGTATAAGCTGGTTATACTTTGCCATGCGGTCGGTGCGGCTCATCGAGCCGGTCTTTATCTGGCCTGAGTTCGTGGCAACGGCGATGTCTGCTATCGTGGTGTCCTCTGTTTCGCCGGAGCGGTGCGACGTCACCGTCGTGTATCCGTGGCGGTGAGCCATCTCTATAGCCTCCAGTGTCTCGGTGAGCGTGCCAATCTGGTTCACCTTGATGAGGATGCTGTTGGCAGCGCCCATGCTGATGCCCTTTTTAAGGAATTTCGTGTTTGTCACGAATAGGTCGTCACCCACCAGCTGGCAGCGGTCGCCGATGGCAGCGGTCAGTTTAACCCAGTTCTCCCAGTCGTTCTCGTCGAGGCCGTCCTCTATCGAGTCTATCGGGAATTCGGTGATCAGCTTCTCGAGATACTTTATCTGTTCCCCTGCAGACAGTTTCTTGCCGTTTGGGTCTTTCTTCTTGCCGTCCTTCAGCTGGCTGTAGTCATACCACCAGTTGCCGTTCCCGTCCTGCGTCGCGAACTCGCTGGCAGCGCAGTCCATGGCAATCTTCACGTCCTTGCCTGGCTCATATCCAGCAGCCTTTATCGCGTCGCATATAATCTGCAGCGCGTCCTCGATGCCATTCAGAGCCGGCGCGAAACCACCCTCGTCGCCCACGGCTGTCGAGAGCCCGCGCGCCTTGAGCAGTTTGGCGAGGCTGTGGAAAACCTCAGCTCCCATTCTCACGCTCTCCCTCATCGACGGCGCGCTCACCGGGCGTATCATGAATTCCTGGAATGCTATCGGCGCGTCAGAGTGCGCGCCGCCGTTGATGATGTTCATCATCGGCACGGGCATTGTATATGCGTTGCAGCCGCCGATGTAGCGGTAGAGCGGAAGTCCGAGCGCGTTCGCCGCAGCCTTTGCCACAGCCAGCGACACGCCGAGTATGGCGTTTGCCCCGAGTTTGCTCTTTGTCGGCGTACCGTCGAGGTCAAGCATTTTATAATCAATTGCACGCTGGTCGAGAACGCAGTCGCCCTGAAGCGCGGGGGCGATTATCTTGTTCACATTGTCGACCGCCGTCAAGGTTCCCTTGCCGAGATAGCGGTTCTTGTCTCCGTCGCGCAGCTCGAGTGCCTCGTTCTCACCCGTCGATGCACCGGACGGCACGGCGGCGCGTCCCATGACACCGTTTTCCAACACTACGTCAACCTCCACTGTGGGATTGCCTCTCGAGTCGAGAATCTCTCTCGCATGAATTTTCTGGATCTTCATAATTGATAAAAATTAAAACTGTTTGAATCTTAGTATTTCCGGCCTTACAATCTTTCCACCTCTTTTTGCCGGAATACAAAGGTATGAAGAAAAAGACAATAAGGCGGTCGTTGACTTGCCTTATTAAATATTTTTAATACAATGAGTTGCGACTTGCAAGATGTATGTGGCAAAACACGCGCCTCCGCAAGTCACAGCGCGCCGGTCCTGCGGTAGGTTGTTATGTTGTTGCCATCTACCTGCCGCACTCTTTCCACCGTCACCCCGGGAGGTATTTGCGGAGCCTGCGTGCCGCTGGCAACACACTGCCGTGACGTCTCCACGCGTATCTCGTCGTAGAGGATGTTGTCGATGAACGACTGCAGGGTCTTCCTGCCACCCTCGACCATCATCGACTGTATGCCGCTGTCGTGGGCAGCCCTCATCAGCGTTTCGAGGACCTGCTTGTCGGTGAGCCCTCCGCCCGTTCCGCCAACAGCCCCGACGCCATGCGTGAGCACCATCTTCACGGGCGACGCGCCCACCCAGTGGCGCACCGACAGTTGCGGGCGCTCGCGCTCCTCCGTCACGCGCCCCACCACTATTGCGTCATTCTCGGCCCTCACCTTGTGCATCAGCATCAGCGTTGCGGGCGTTGAGATGGCAAGCGGCCTGCCGCCGCCGTCAATGAATCCGTTGGCCGTCTGCGCCCACTTCAGCGTTATATATGGGCGGTGCATGCTGTGGAACGTGAAGAACCGCCTGTTCATGCGGCGGCATTCATCCTCCAGGACCCCCACCTCGACGTCCACCCCCGCATCTCTCAGGCGTTTCACGCCACGCCCCTGCACCTCGGCAAATGGGTCTATGCAGCCCACCACGACACGCCGCACGCCCTTGCTGACAATCAGATCGGCGCAAGGAGGGGTCTTGCCGTAGTGCGAACATGGCTCGAGACTCACGTAAACAGTGGCCTCGCACAGCAGGCGCGCGTCGCCTGCGGCAACCGACGCGAACGCGTTCACCTCGGCATGCGGCCCGCCGTAACGCTCGTGGAAGCCCTCGCCGATAATCCTTCCGCCGGCAACGATCACCGCGCCCACCATAGGGTTGGGCCTGGCGAAGAACTCGCCGCAGCGTGCCAGCTGCAGGCATCGCCACATATACATCTCGTCCGTAAGTCTGTGGTTTGACATAACGCCGTTGTTATATTTCGTGCAAAATTAATAAATACAGGCGTAAAAACAACCTTTCTGATGACCGATTTGGGTTAAATATTATAAAGTGACGGCCGTGTATGGGATTATTTGTGTATTTTTGCCGGTGATATGAGAACTGCTATGCGCATTGCAGCAATGGCAATGTTTTGTTTTGCCGCACTCGGCGTCTCGGCACAGGCGACTGACAATGGCAAGGTGAAGCCCGAGGACATGCCCGTCAACATGGACGAGCCGACAATGGAGCCCCGGGTGAAGGTGACGCGCGTGCTGGACAAGCGCGGCGACAGCATACAGTGCGTGCAGCTCAACCGCGTGTATGTCTTCCCGCCCATAGCGTTCAGTGACGAGAAACAGCAGCGGCAATACAACCAGCTGGTGAGGAACGTGAAACGCGTGCTGCCAATCGCCAAGGAGGTCAACGCCATAATAATAGAGACATACGAGTATCTGCAGACGCTGCCTGACAAGAAGGCCAAGGACGCGCACATGAAGAAAGTGGAGGAGTCGATAAAGCGGCAATACACCCCGAGGATGAAGAAACTGACGTACTCGCAGGGCAAGCTTCTCATAAAACTCATAAACCGCGAGTGCAACTCATCTTCCTACCAGTTGGTGCAGGCGTTCCTCGGCCCCGTCAAGGCCGGCTTCTACCAGGCATTCGCGTGGGCTTTCGGCGCGTCGCTGACAAAGAAGTACGACCCGAAAGGCAAGGACCGCCTCACAGAGCGCGTCGTGCTGATGGTCGAGGCGGGACAACTGTGACCTCTCGCGGCCGCGCCGGGCAACCAGTGTTGTAATGACCGGTTTGGGTTTGATCCCCCGTCCGCATCCAACCGCAAAGCAAACTCGCCGTATTTGGTAAGCAAATTCGCCGTATTTGGTAAGCAAACCCGCCGTGTTTGGTCAGCAAATACGCCGTATTTACCTTACCGTTCATTGCCGATCGGGAAACATACGCTTGCCAGGCAACGGCCTTTTGCCGAAAGGGGCTGGTCCTTTGCCACTATGACCGAGGTGTAAAAAGTTATTTGCTCGCTGTCTTTGTTCATATTGTTATCCACTTATCTTCGTTCAACGATCCCCTTGCCGCCTTCCCGACAATATCCCGTAGAGTTTGTCCATGTCGATGTTCCGGCGTACTGCCTCCGCGAGTTTGTCGTACTGCAGGTTGTTGTATTCCTCCACGGTCATGCTCCCTGCCTTTCTGCGGCTGTCTTCCCGCTGCCCGAACGGGGCGAGCAGGTGCTCGATGACCGGCGCGTTGTCAAGCGCGCCGTGTATGTATGTCCCCCAGCAGTTGCCGCCGGCGGAGAACGAGCGGTGCGGCGTGCCGTCCTTGTCGGTGGTGACGCCCATGTGTATTTCGTATCCACGGCATTCGCTTCCGTTGAAGGTGAATGTCGTCTGCACGGTGGTCTTCTCCTTTCCCATGACGGTGGTCAGCGGCAGCAGCCCCAGTCCCGGCATGCGCTCCACGCTGCCCTCCACCCCTTCGGGGTCGGTCACTTCCGTTCCCATCATCTGGTAGCCTCCGCAGATGCCAATCACCGTGGCGCCGTCGTTGCGTGCGCGCATCACCGCCTGTGCCGCTCCGTTGCGCCGCAGTTCGATGAGGTCTGCCAGTGTGCTCTTTGTGCCGGGAAGGATGACGATGTCCGCCTTCATGATTTCCTCGCTGTCGCTGGTGTAGAACAGGTGGACGCGTGGGTCGCGCTCGAGCGTGTTGAAGTCGGTGAAGTTGGAAAGATGCCTCAGCATCACCACCGCCACGTTCACCTTGCCCTCCATCGCCTCGCGGCTTTTCATTTCGAGCGACACCGAGTCCTCCTCGTCTATGTGAATGTCCTTCATGTATGGCAGCACGCCCAGCACTGGTATGCCGCAGAGCCTCTCGAGCATCCTGCGCCCGTCGGCGAAGAGCGACATGTCTCCCCGGAACTTGTTGATGATTATTCCCTTCACCCGTTGCCGGTCTTCCTCCGGCAGCAGCATGACCGTGCCATACACCGAGGCGAACACCCCGCCCCGGTCGATGTCGGAGACGAGTATCACGTCGGCGTCGGCATGGCGCGCCATCGGCATGTTGACGATGTCGATGTCGCGCATGTTTATTTCCGCGATGCTCCCCGCTCCCTCCATGACGATGGGGTTGTGGCGTGCCGCCAGCCGGTCGAATGCCTCGCAGACGGCGGCGCGCAGTTCCGCGCGCCCCTCGCGGCGGAAATACTCAGTGGCGTGCTGGTTGCCGATGGGCTTCCCGTTCAGCACCACCTGCGAGGTGTGGTCGCTGTTGGGCTTCAGCAGCAGCGGGTTCATGTCGGTGTGGCATTGCAGCCCCGCCGCCTCTGCCTGCACCGCCTGCGCGCGCCCGATCTCCAGCCCTTCGGCTGTGGCATACGAGTTGAGGGCCATGTTCTGCGCCTTGAAGGGTGCCGGCGAATAGCCGTCCTGCCAGAATATGCGGCAGAAGGCCGTTGCCACGATGCTCTTGCCGACATCGCTCCCGGTGCCTGCGAGCATCACGTTGTGCAGTTTCCCTGATGTCTTGCCCATACTTTACTTTTCCGCCGGCTTCTCTCCCCAGTAATAGTGCATGTAGCCTGCCACGGTGTTCTTGTATGTATATATAGGTGATATTTTGCTTTCAGTGTCTCCCACCACCTCGGAGTAGTGGAACTCGTGCCCGTTCCATCCCCTTGCCTTGCGGTATCCTATGTGCAGCCTTGCCCCGACCATCGTTGCCTCCTTCTGCAACGCCCCGACCATGGGGTATTTCTTTCCGTCCTCGTCGATTATGTTCCGGCACAGGTACATCATGCCTCCGCACTCGGCGATGCAACGCCCTCCGTTCTCTATGTACTGCCCTACCGATTGCCGCATACTCTCGTTGCCGCTCAGTTCCTTGAGGAAGAACTCTGGATAGCCTCCGGGCAGGTAGAGCAGTGTCGTGCCTTCGGGCATCGACTTGTCCTTTATCGGCGAGAAGAACTCCACCGGGCCGAATGACCGCAGGCGGTCGATGTTCTCGCGGTACATGAACGACAATGCCGAATCGCGCGCCACCGCAATCTTGTCATAGCATGCGTCGCCCCATGGGAATCCGTCCTCTTCCGCCCACAACGGGCCTTCCTGCCATTCGCCTGGTATGGGTATTTCGGTCCCGGCGAGCAGGCTGTCAACATCCACCGATTTGCGTACTATGTCGGTTGCGCGCTCTATCAGTTGCTCTATGTCATTCCGGTTTTCGAGCGTGAGGCCCAGGTGGCGCGACGGTATCTCTATGTCCTTCACCCACGGCACGCAGCCGAAGCACGGCATGCCGACATCGCGGCACGCCTCGCGCAGCATCACCTCGTGGTTCGGCGTTGCCACTTGGTTGAAAATCACTCCGGCGATGCGCGGCGCGTCTGGCATGTCCTTCGGTATGAATCTGCGGTAGCCATCCACCAGCGCGGCGGCGCTGTATGCCATCTTGTGAGCGTTTACCACGAGAATTACCGGCATCGAGATAACCGACGCCACCTCGGCGGTGCTGCCGTGCCACCTGTACTTTCCGTCCCACAGTCCCATGACGCCCTCCACGACGTTCACATCATCGGCATAGTGGGCGAAAACGCGCCTGGCGTGCGAGTGCGACATGAAGTAGGTGTCAAGGTTTACACTCTCCTCGCCGGCAGCCATTCGGTGATACTGTGTGTCTATATAATCCGGCCCGCACTTGAAAGGCTGCACACTGTTTCCGTCCTGCGACAGCGCGCGGAGCAGTCCCATGGTAAGTGTTGTTTTGCCGCATCCGGAGTTGGTCGCGGCGATAGCGAAAGCACGCACCCGTCTTTCACGTGATAATAGGTTTCTATTCATTTTAAAGGGTGTTTGATGTATTTTTGTGCAAAATTACAAAAAAAAATTGGTATTATTGTGTTAAGTCAATAAATATTTACTACCTTTGCACCCGATTGGTGATGCCTGTCTTTTCAAGACGAGGCATAAAAGGGAATCAGGTGCGAGACCTGAGCAGTACCCGCTACTGTAAACTCCGTTGGTTCGGAATGTTGTCAGGAAACAAGTCACTGTGAATCAATTTCATGGGAAGGCTGAACATTCCGGGAGTGAGCCAGGAAACCTGCCGTCATAATTTGTTGGGCGCGATAATCTCCGGGAACAGGGACTTCGCCAAGACGAATTCTTAATTTAAAATTTCAAATCAAGCAATGAAAAAGATTGCAGCGAGCATTGTTTTCGCGGTCGCCTGCGCAAGCGCGTGGGGGCAGACAACAGTGAGTGGAGTGGTTAAGGATGCCGAAACGGGGAGACCCGTAAGGGATGCCTATATCCGTGTGGACAACAGCCTTGCAAAGGGAGTCACCAACTCGGAGGGGCGGTTCCGCATAACCAACCTTCCCGACAAGAAACACAAACTGAGCATAACGCACGTGAGCTATGCGCCGATTTCCGTTTCGGCAAGCACGACCGACGAGTTGAAGTTGACCATGAAACCGAGCGCGCAGAACATCGGGCAGGTGGTAGTCACGGGAACGGGAACACACCACAGGCTGAAGGACAGCCCCGTGCCGGTGCGGGTTATCACGGCTGACGAGATACAATCGACAAACGCGACCACACTCTCCGAGGCACTGCAGAAACTGTCGCCGTCGTTCACGAGCATGGTGAACGGACTGGGTGCGACGATAACCATGAACGCACTGACCAACGACTACTATATAATGCTCGTCAACGGGAAGCGCGTGACAGGCAATGACAAATGGGAGCGCGTGAACGTGGGCAACATCAAGCGTGTCGAGATCCTCAACGGAGCGGCGTCGGTGCTCTACGGAACGAACGCCATCGGCGGTGTGATAAACGTGATCACAGACGACTCGAAGAACTCAGTCGAGGTGCGGAACGACTTCACGATGAAGAACAACGGGCGCCTCAGCGAGTCTGCCAACATCGACGTGCAGAAAGGCAAGTTCGGCTCGTTCTCGTCGTACAAGCACGAGGAGGCGGACACATGGCAGCTCTCGCCATACGAGGTGAACAAGAAGGGCGAGACCGTTGAGACAAACAAGATCGCTTCCGCTGGCTTCCACGATGACGGCGCGACGCAGAAGTTCACATTCGACGCCAACGACCGCCTGTCGTTCTATGCCGAGGGCAGCTACTACCGCCACAAGACCGACCGACCGGCAGAGGTGTACAAATATGACATAAAGCACGAGTCTTACGGGTATGCCTTCGGAATGAAGATGATGGCGACGGCAAAGTCGTACATCACGTTCGACTACAACACAGACATATACAACTCGAAATACGACTATTTCACTGATGTCAAGAACAAGAAGGGCGAGGTGACGATACCCAACGGCTCGTCGCTGACAAGAAGGCGCGACCGCTTCCACGAGGCGGCGCTCAAGGGGGTGTTCACGCTTGCCGACTGGAACAAGCTGTCTGTGGGCACGAGCTATCTGGTTGACGCGGTAAAGAGCCCGACCGAGAAAATCGACAAGAAGATGTCGAGCACGTTCGCAACGTTCGTGCAGGACGAGATGACGTTGAAATGCGGGTTCGGCGCACTGTTCGGAGTGAGGTATATCTACAACCAGAACTTCCACAGCTACGCAACGCCAAACGTGGGGCTGATGTACCGCGCCGGCGGGCTAAACCTGCGCGCCAACTACTCGATGGGCTACAAGACACCCACGATAAACCAGATGTACTTCACCGAGATGGCGAAGAACGCCGACAGGCTGACAATCGGCAACAAGAACCTGAAGCCCGAGAAGAACAACTACTACGGCTTCAACGCCGACTACCAGACATCGTGGCTCACCATCTCGGGCAACGTGTTCCTGAACAAGGTGCGCGACCTGATCGACTATGTGACGATAGCAGAGGGCGACGAGGCAATGGCAAAGTACGGACACGAGACGGTGAGACAGCGCCAGAACGTAAACCGCGCCTCAATCTTCGGAGCGACGCTGGCAATGAACGCGAGCCTCGGCTACGGCCTCTCGCTGAACGCCGCATACACATACCTCAAGGCAAAGAACGACGAGACGGAAAAGCCCCTGGACAAGACGGTGAAGAACGCATGGACAATGGGGGCGCAGTATGCGCACTCATGGGGACTATACACGCTGCACGCCAACGTCAACGGGCGCATTTACAGCCGCCGCTACAGCACGACCTACGGATATGCGCCGCACTACAACATGTGGGACATATCAACACGCCACACCTTAAACCTGCGGAAACTGACGGTTGAGCCAGGCTTCGGCGTGGAGAACTTGTTCGACTGGACCGACGACCGCCCATACAACAGCAACTACGCCACGCTCAGCCCGGGACGCACGTTCGTCGTCAGCTGTGCGATAAAATTCAAATACTGATAAATACATGGTTGCCGAACCGCTTAATCACGGCATGTCACGGCAGCCCGGAAACAAAAAAGGATAAGGAGAAAAAACATGCGCAGAAAACTGGCTATGGCATTGCTCGCCTTGACAATAACGGCAACGGCACAGGTAAAGACCGACAAGGAAGTGGATCTTGACGAGGTCGTTGTCACCGGGACTGGCACGGAGCACCTGCTGAAGAATGCCCCAGTGCAGACAGAGGTGATAAGCGGAAAGCAACTTCGCAACTACGGAGCACGCAGCATATCCGACATCCTCGGTATGCTGACGGCTTCGTTCGACTTCAGCGAGAGCGACATGGGCTCGAGGATGCAGGTGAACGGACTGGGAAACTCCTACATACTGATCCTCATCGACGGCAAGCGGATACACGGCGACAACGGCGGCGAGAACGACCTCGGGCTGATTGACCCGCACAACATCGACCACATCGAAATCGTCAAGGGTGCGTCATCGGCGCTTTACGGAAGCGACGCCATCGCCGGGGTGGTGAACATCATCACGAAGAAACACAACGACGGGCTGCTCATGGAGAACTCCACGAGAGTGGGAAGCTACGGCGACGTGAGGCAGCACAACGGGCTGGGCGTGACGCTCGGCCGACTGCAGTCGTACACCAACTTCCAGTGGCAGCACAGCGACGGCTGGCAGAACACCTCGGTGGAGGATGTCAAGCAGACCGAGTTCCTGATAACCGACTCGCGGAACAAGACCGTCAACCGCCACACCAACTGGCAGATTGCCGAGCGGCTGACATACAACGCGGCAAGGAACGTGCAACTCTATGCCGAGGGAAGTTTCTACTGGAAACGCATCTTCAGGCCGTCGGGGAAATACGCATCGGCAGACGTGCATACGTTTGACATGATGTACCGCAACGTGTCGGCTGCCACAGGCGGCAAATGGAACATTTCGAAGACCGATTACATAACGCTGGACGTGAGCTGGAACCGCCACGCATACTACTACTTCTTCACAGACACCACGCTGACAGACGGATACTACAAAGGGCAGATGACACATTACTACCCGTATTTCCCCACACAGCAGCTGTTGCAGAGCGACCAGCAGCGCACAATAGCCGAGGCAAAGGGCGTGTTCTCGCTGCCATACAACAACCGCCTGTCTGCCGGACTTGAATACCGGTATGACTGGCTGAAGGCGCCAGTGAGGGTTGTTGACGGAAAGGCGAGCGACCAAAACCAGGCCGTCTTCGTGCAGGACGAGTTCGACATGCTGCCGTGGCTCAACATCAACGCCGGGCTGCGCCTGAACCACAACAAGCAGTTCGGCTTCCGCCTGACGCCGAAACTGTCGGCGATGGTACGCACGGGCGACCACCTGAAGTGGCGCGCGACATGGGGCAAGGGCTTCAAGGTGCCGACGACCAAGGAACTGCACTACCAGTATGTGAGGCAGATGCTCGGCACATACCTGTACCTCGGCAACACAGACCTCAGGCCGCAGAGCAGCAACTATTTCTCCCTCGGTGGCGAGTATAACGGAAACGGGCTATCGGTAACGCTAACAGCATACCACAACAAGGTTGACAATATGATAACGCTCGTGACGATACCAAACTCGGAAGTGCCCGGAGAATACCTCACAAAGTATGACCCCATAGCCGTAAGGCAGTACCACAACATGGAGGACGCGAGGACATCGGGCATCGACTTCACCGCGCGCTACCGCATAAAGGAGTTCGGCATGGGCATAGGCTACAGCTATCTTGACACGCGGGCAAACCTCTACGACAGCGAGAAGGAGACCCTCGTGAGGGTCATTATCGACGGCATGGCACACCACAAGGCAAACCTGTTCGCGACATGGAACCACACGTTCTCGCGCGACTATGCGCTCGGCGTCGGCCTCTACGGCAAGATGTCGTCAACAAGGTTCTACCAGCTCAACGGAAACGGCAAGGGGTATAATATATGGAGACTGAACACCACCCACGACTTCGGGCACGGCAAGACGATGAAATACCGTATCGAGGCAGGCATCGACAACATATTCAACTTCGTTGACCGCACGCCACATGGGCTGCACCTCGGGACAACGACACCGGGAACAACCATCTACGCCACGTTCACCGTGAAATTCGCGAAAGGCAAGAAAACCTCAAATAAGTTCAATTCTAATTTAAAACAAAAAGACTATGAAGAAGATTAAATTCCTGATGATTGCCATGATGGCACTCATCGCGTCGGCCTCGCTCACATCATGCAGCGACAACGACGACACAACAGGTGACGGCACGTCGAACTACGACCGCTATCAGAAGTTTGTCACCGAAACTGTAAAGAAGCACAAGAAGAGTGACAAGGTCATCCTCCTCGTGGCATTCGGCTCAACGTGGCAGCAGGCCTTTGACACATTCGACAAGACCAAGGCTGAATACGAGAAAACATTCCCCGATTACGACGTTTACCTCTCGTTCTCGTCGGCAATATGCATAAACAACGCACGTGCCGGCGAGCATGCCTCGGAGGGCGCGGAGGTCCGCGATTACTTCTCGCCGGAACACTGGCTGACAGCCATAGGGTTCGCAGGCTACAAGGAGATAGTTGTCCAGTCACTGCAGATCATACCAGGCGAGGAGTACCGCCGCGTGCGCGACTCCTACATAAAGGACTTCATGAACAACCACAATGCCAACTTCACAGACAAGTACATGAAGAGCATCGACAAGAAAGTGATGATCGGAACGCCGCTCATGGCAGAGGAGAGTGATGTCATGGAACTCGCCAAACTGCTACTGAAAGAAAGCGACATCAAGGAGGCACTGAAAAAGGGTGTCGTGGCATTCATGGGGCATGGAAACCCGGAGAGCTACGACTATTACGGAGCAAACATCCGCTACACCCAGCTTGAGAACACTTTGCACATACTGGAGCCGGGAAAACTTTTTGTAGGAACGGTGGACATGCCGAACAACTATGTTGAGGATGTTTACAACCGCATGATGGCAAAAGGTGTGAAAACCGGAACAAAGGTGCAACTATACCCACTGATGTTCATCGCCGGCGACCACGCCCACAACGACATGTCTGACCCGGATGACGAGGAGAGCTGGTTCAGTTTCCTAAACGCGAAGGGGCTGAAGACTTCCGCATACGTGAAAAACTACCCGAAGTCTGAGGCTTGCTGGAAAAAATACAAGGAGGGAGAAGACTACATCCCGGCACTCGGAGAGCGTTCGGCCGTCATCAAAATGTATATAAAGCACACGCGCGAGGCTATCGACAAGATTGCCAAGGGTGAGGGTCTTTCCACTCCGACGACAGAGTCGGAATGACAGTATGATGCCACGGCTCCGCAAGGACGCACCATAAAAATGGCAATGGCAGACATTAAAAGAGGTAGGGCGCGCCTTTGATGGCATGCCCTACCTTATTTTTATCCCAATCCCCACCGATCAGTGTTGTAATGACCGGTTTGGGTTAAATAGGAAAGAGCGGGAGGGAAGCGTCACAAACCGAACAGATGATTATAACTGGCTGTGACATATCCGGAGAGCGACGCATATAGAGCATTCATTTCGTCTGCATCTATCCTCCCGCGTTTGTACCATTTCTTTGTTACGCTGTCAGTGCATTTGAAAATCTCTTTCTCCACCGGCTCAAGCTGTTGCATGATGCCGTTGCCCTCCGCGTTGTACAATGCCTCCCAGTAGAAATACCGGTCGGAGCCGATTCCCTCGTGGAAAGCATATATACGCTCCTTCAGCGCATCGACCTTCTTGCCAAACACCGTCACAGCCTCGCCGTTGTCTGCGCGGTAGATTGCCGGCAGCCGTCGGTCGGCATCCTTCAGCCAGAACGGGAAGGCGGTGCTCACGGGTGGATAGCCGAGCACCGTCCACATCGTGGTGAGTTCGGCATTCTCACCAGGTTTCACGCCCTGCACTATCGCCGTGCATGACGTTCCGGATCGCGATATGAAATCCTGGTCTATGAACCACCCGGTCGTTTCCGGCTTGTTGTGTTTCCCGTCGCGCAGGTCGATGCCGAGTTTCGGGTTCACGAAAGAGCGCGCAAGCGACCCGAATATCCATTGCGGGGTGATTGACTCTGCTTGTGCCGCAATTTTCAGAGTTTCGTCGTCAGTCTGGTAACGCACATATCCCAGTCCCTCGTGTTCCTCGCCTGTGAAACTGAAGTTTGTGCGTGCAAGGTAACCTCCTGGTGCTATCTGTGGGTCGTTGGCATCGAAGTACTTGTATCCACGGGTGCTGACCTCGAACCATCCTGCCCCACCCTCTGCATCTATGACGCCGAAGTTGGCACACAGTCCGTCGAGGCTCGCCTTGTCAAGGAAATCCTTCATCTCGCCGACGGTGGCACATTCACCAAGCACGCGGAACATAAGGTTGCCGTTCTTGCCGCCAGGCTCCACACCGTCGACGGTCTTTTCAAGATTGAACGACTGTGTGTTCATTACCGAGAGTCCCTTTGTGTTCGTGCCAATCCACACATCCTCGCTGCTCCTTGCCCTGCAGTCGGCAATGCCGATGAAATCATATTTGGCGCCTCTGAAAAATTTCATGCAGTTCTGCAGGTTGTCAGTGTCGCGCACCTTCCAAATAAGCGGCCGCCCGTCGGCAGTCACCTTACCGGTTATCACTGCGGCCGTGCACGCACGTCCCGAAGCCACGGCCAGCCACAACATTGCGAATATAAGCAAACACTTTCTCATAGCGACAAACAGATTAATTGTTATTCCATCCTGTACTTGCCAACTCCGGTCTTGTACATGTCGTTGCCCTTGCAGTCGATGGCAACAATCACGGGCAGTTCCTCCACTGTCAGCCGCCTTATGGCCTCTGTGCCCAAGTCATCGAAGGCAATCACCTCGGCGTGCTTCACGCATTTCGCCATCAGTGCGGCTGCTCCGCCTATGGCTGCGAAATACACACCTGTATGCTTTTTCAGGGCATCGATCACCTCCTCGCTTCTCGAGCCCTTGCCAATCATCACGCGCAGCCCCTTCTCGATGAGCGTCGGTGAGTATGCGTCCATACGGCCGCCGGTGGTGGGTCCCACGGAGCCAATGGGCTGCCCCGGTTTCGCCGGACACGGCCCGGCGTAGTAAACCACTTGCCCCGTGAAGTCGAAAGGCATCGGCTCTCCAGCCTCGAGCATCTCGCACATACGCTTGTGCGCCGCATCGCGGGCCGTGTAGATTGTACCTGAGATATACAGCATGTCGCCAGCCTTCAGCGACTTTATCTTCTCGTCGGTGAAGGGTGCTTGCATTATTCTTTTTTCTTCCATCTTTATCTTATTATTTTTCAGGCAGATGCCGGAAATCAACATCGCAAGTGCAGCAAATGATTTCAGTCACCTGCCTGCGTTGAACATATCCTTACCGTATTCTGTGCCGCCAGCCTACAGTTCGCCCTCCGCATGCCGTGTAGCGTGGCAGCCGATGTTGACGGAAACGGGCAGCCCGGCTATGTGGGTGGCATTGATGAGGATGTTCACTGCAAGCGCCGTGGTCGTGCCGCCGAAGCCGCATGGCCCTATGCCGAGTTTGTTTATCTCCTCAAGCAGCTCGCGCTCCAGTTGTGCCACGGTCTCGTTCTCGCTGTGGCTTCCGACGGGGCGCAGCAGGGCCTTCTTACTGAGGTAGGCTGCACGCTCCATCGTGCCTCCGATGCCCACGCCGACGATTATCGGCGGACATGGGTTGCCGCCAGCAGTCGCGATCGTGTCTGTGATGAATTTCTTTATGCCAGGAATGCCTGCGCTCGGTGTGAGCATCTTCAGTCCGCTCTTGTTCTCGCTCCCGAACCCCTTTGGCGCGACTGTGATGTGGAACTTGTCGCCCGGCACCATTTCATAGTGGATTATCGCCGGCGTGTTGTCGCCGGTGTTCACGCGGTCGAGCGGGTCCTTCACCACCGACTTCCGCAGATAGCCCTTGGTGTATCCCTGCCGCACGCCCTGGTTTATGGCATCCTCGATGAAGCCGCCCGTGACATGCGCGTCCTGTCCCATCTCCACGAAGACCACCGTCATGCCAGTGTCCTGACAGATTGGGCATCGCTCGCTGCGTGCGATGTCGGCATTCTCAACTATAGTCTCTATTATCTGCCTGCCGAGCGGTGCCTTCTCAGACTTAGAGCGGCATTTCAGTTCGCTGTAGATGTCGTCTGACAGCACGTAGCAGGCCTCTATGCAGAGTTTCTCTACGAGTTGCGTTATCTCTGCTGCTTTTATCTCTCTCATTTTATTTCCTTCCAATTTCATGCCGGAACTCCGCGACTCCCAGGTGTCAGCCCCTCTCGAGGAAATACTGCGTGTTCCTGTTCATAATGTTATCTGTATTATTGTCAACCACCCCAATCAGGCAATATGTATTGGTGTCAGGGTCTGGCACAAATTCCTTGACCAGCGAGAAATCCTTTATTTCGGACGTGTTCCTGACCTGCAGGCGCGGCCCGTCGCACTCCACAATCTTGTCGCCAATCTTGATGTTTGCATCATCGTAGTATGCTATTGGCAGCGCGTTTTCAATTATGCCTTTCACCTTTGCCTCGAGCAGTGACAGGTCTATGCCTTCCTTCTTGTAGAATTTCATCACGAAGCCGTTGCGCACGTCGGAGAAATAATAATGGCCGTTCCCGATGTTGAATTCATCCTTCAGCACGAGCCGCGTTATCTCCTCCGCCGAGTGAGCCATTTTTCTGTATTTCAATGACTTGTGAACAATCTCGTAAATACTCTCCGGCAGCGGTCCGAACACGCTCGGGCGCGTCACTATAATCTCCTCCCCGATGCCCACGATGATGTCGGCATTGATGCCGAGTGTGGAGTGTATCAGGTTGAAATGCTCTATGATTACCCTTTTCTTGTGCTCGAGCAGCGTTCTTACGAACTGCGCTATCTCGTACATCTGCATGAACCCCTGCATGAAACGTATGTCAAGGTGGAACGATGCCGCCTCGCGCACGTCGTCAAGCGCTATGATCTCACGCGCCTGCATTATCTTCCGTGGGTTTATCACGTCGTCGTCGTTTGACAGTTCCAGCCCCGGGAACATCCCTTTTATAAGCGACGACTTCCCCGACCCGGCATCTCCCACGATGCCGATAAGCCTGTCTGTAAACTGCAGGTGGCGTTGTGATATTTGCTCCCCGAGGAAGATGAGCCGCTCCTTCCCGCGCGGTGCGTAGTACTGCGATGCGATGAGGTATTTCTGTATAGGGTTTACCATAGTGCTGTCGGTTTAAGCTGTAATGCAACGGAAAAGCCTTCCCAGCGGCAATGCGAACAAGGCAAAAGCATAAGGACCGCGGGAAGGCTTGGGGAAATACTAAAGTTCAAACGAACTATTCATCAATGGCACATGTTGTTGTGCGCCATAAACGTCCGTCTCGCCGAGCGCGCCCGACGGGATGGGACGTACAATCGTAATCTTTATTGCCTTCGCAGGGTCAAAGTGTACGATGTTGATAATGTCCTCCTCCTTGATTTTATACAGGTCGGCAAACATTTTATTGTTGAAGATTTTGGCAGCCTTCACCTTCTCATACATGTCGAAGTCCTTGAAAATGACATCAAATGTCAGCTCATACGGGCCCGAGTTCTTGCTTCTTATGACGGATGCCACGTCTATCAAATTATATTTCTGCATAATCATTGCTTTTTAACAGTTGCTTACTCCGTTGTTGTATGTCACGTAAGATATCGGGAAGAGGCTTGTCGGGTCATCCACCTCCAACAAGTGGTAGATGTTGAACTCGAACACCTCGCCCATCTTGCAGTCTGACGGTGAGAATGGGAATGCCAGGTTACCGGCTGTCGAGATGCGTCCCTCGTAACCGTAGTGGAGCATCGTACTGCGTGCGAAGCTGCATATCGTGTTTGCGGTCTCCTGCGTGTCGGCCACAGCCTCGATGATGATGAGCAACTCGTCGGAGTGTGACTCCTCCGAACCGTTGAACATGGCCATGACGCCCTTCTTGCCGTAAATCTTGAAGTCGAGGAAGAAGTCGGTGATGCCGAACTTCGCGAAGTTGTCCTCCACACGTGCCCTGACGCTCTTCACGATGCCGTCGATCTTTGAGATCATAACCGGGTCTTTCACTGCTGCCGGCGAGATCGTGCGGTAGCCAACGCGGCGGACGCCCTCGAGTTTCACGAAATACTTTTCCGTAGGCACGAACCTACTTCCTGACACGCGCACCATGTTGTCGCCAACCTGCTCGAACTTGGAATCGTGCAAGTCGATTGCCCCTCCAGGGCCAGGCAGCACATACGGGTTTGTCTTCTCGTAGAGGGTGTGTGCAGCTATTGACAGCGTTGTACATTTGCGCAGCGGTGACAGCGGCTCCAGCACGAAATTGTCCTTGTGCAGATAGCCGAACATGCAGTCGCTTCCGCTTCCGGGCAGCGCGCAGATTGCGGCACACTCCAGAATCTTGCCAAGGTGAATTGCAAGTCCCTTGTCGAAGCCCTCCTTCAGTGGAAGTGCGGCGAACACCGACGGGTCGTATGAGCGTCCGGCGATGATGACATCAGCACCTTCCTCAAGGGCCTTGATATATGGTTCCTCTCCTATCTGAGACACTATATGCACGGCCTCGTCAACGTCCTTCTCGGTGATTGGCTTTGCCGGTGCGAGCGGTGTCACCTTTCCCTTGCGCAGGTTCTCCTTGATGAAATCCTTCTCGAACTCCGACTGTATCACAGCCATCTTGAAGGAAAGTTTCTTGTCGGCAGCAATCTCGCGTATTATGTCGAGCACGAACTCAACATGCGGTCTCGCGCCGCTTCCGCCCGCTGTTCCAACGATTACAGGTATTTTGGCCTTTATGCCTGCCGGTATCATTATCTCGAGGTCCCTCTTTACCGAGTTGCGGTCTGTGAACGACTTGCCCGCACCGAGGTAGTATGGCCCCGGGTCTGTCGAGCCGGCATCGACAGCGATGACGTGCGGCTTGCGTTTCATTCCTTCCTCGAACGACTCCATCGGGAAACCGTATCCGAGGATGGCGGTGGTGGAAAGTATTCTAAGTTCTTCCATTTTCTATTTGCTTTTTTATTCCCCGGGCAGGCCGTATCCGGTATGCCCGGGGAGAAAATTCATAAATACGAAAGTATAATGTCTTATTTTGTCAGTGCCAGGATGCGGCTCATCTCGTTATATACGATCATGTAGCCCTCGTCGACACCCATGCCCGGCTTTGCCAGGTACTGCACTGGCGATGTTGCCATTGCGATGTGTGCGCATATCTCTGCCGAGCGGTTTGTCTCGTTGCACGTACCGCCGAGGTAAGCGCCCATGTTGTTCTTCTTGCAGTATATGACAGCCTCTATGGCGTTGTTGATACCTCCGAGGTCCGGGGTCTTTATCTGTGCCATGTGTCCGGCCTTCTTCTCGGTGAAGTCCTTTATGTCCTCCAGCGTGTTGCACCACTCGTCGGCAACGATTTCCGCGTCTATGCCGTCGCGGTCCATTGCGGCGCGTATGGCAGCGAGAGCCTTTATCTGTGCCTGCTTCTCGCCCATGTCAACCGGACCCTCGACTCTCAGGTGGAACGGCTTGGCAATCTCTGCCAGCTCGCCGACATATTTTGCAATCGCCTCGAAGTCGTTGTTGAATACGATGCCCAGCGTGCCATACACGTCGATGTGTATCGTAGGGCTGTAGCACTCGCACGGGCGCAGCTTGATGATGCGGTCGCGCAGCCATTCGATGTATGCCTTGATTTTCTCGCCTTTCAGCCCAACCTTTGTCTCAACGTGGTTGAACAGCGCGTGCGGCAGCACATCGGCGCCCTTCATTATCATCTTGTCAGCGTTCATGTAGCGGTCGTCGCCCGATTGCGAGAATATAGGGATCATCTTCTTTGAGATTTCCGTGCCATACTCATCGGCGATAACCTCTGCCATCAGTTTCGACTGGCTCTTTGCCACTGCGTCGAGACACGCCTGTGTTACGCCGTAGCGTATTGCAGTGTGGTATCTCTTGCCCGTCGAAGGGCTCTTGCTCTTGTCAACGAGGTCTGCCATCTCGCGGAACGAGGTGATTTCCTTGCCTTCGTAGAGCGGCGCGATCTCCTTTTCAATCACCGGTATGAAGTCGGCTGCGAGGAACAGCGGGTCGCGGCCGCCGGCACCCGAGTACTGCACTGCGGCGCAGTCGCCGTATGCTATTGCTCCGTTCTCCAGCAAGAACATTACACAGATTGACTCGCCTGCCTGCCTTACAGCGGTGAATCCCGGGGTTACGGGTTTGCCTTCATAGAAGGCACCGTCATTCTTTGCGCCTGACTTGATGGCCTTTTGGTCGTCGAAGAAGAAACCGGTCTTTCCCGGTGCGCACACTACTTTTTTTATTTTCATTTCAAATATATTAAAAGGTTTACTATATTTTCTCCCCCATCCGGTATGTGCCGGAGGAAATACACGCGCTGACCGCTACTGGCGTACCGTCCTGCTCTTGCTTGCCTGCCTGCCGCAGGCAGCACGCGCGACGGCTACTCTATCGTCCTCGGCCTGCCAACGAGATGTCCCTTCCCTATGGCGTACACGTCGTCGATGACCATCTGGAAACTGACGGGGCGGTTCTCATACTTAGCGCGCTCCTCCAGTTTGCTCCGGTGGAAATCTATCAAATCCTGGGTGAACGGCATGTGTCCGAGGTCAAGAATCCTCACAGCACCGAAGTTGTCGCGTGCGGGCATCACCTTTCCGGCATTGTACTTGTTCGGTGCGAACGGAACGTCTATCACTCCGGCCTCGAACGCAGCCACCGTGCCGACGGCATAGTCGCCCTTGCCCAGTTCCTCAACCTTGTCGAGGATGCACTTCATCTCCGCCATTATCACCTCGCTCTCGTCCACAACGGCCGGTATCTCCCGGAAGTTCTGGTCCTTGAGCATGTTGATGACCTGTTTCGTGGCGCGCAGTCCTGCGGCGTTGGCCTCCTTTGTCGGCACTCCCATGGCCTCGTGCGGTGTCTTGACGATTACCTTGGTGGCCTTTGCCAGCGCGGCGGCGGCGGAGCCCCAGGATATAACTCCGAACGACTTTGCCTCATCCTGTGGGAAACCACCCATCCACTGGTGGAACACCGTGGTGATGCGGACATCTTTGAAGCCAAACCGCTCCATATACCTGTGGGTCATTATGTCGAGGGCGCGTATTGCGGCGACATCCTGTATCAGGTTTCCGCACTGCCCGTAGCCAACCGTGAGGTCCTTCACTCCCTGTGTGGCAGCCAGCAGGGCTTCGATCACAGCCACTGCATTCGAGATGCACGGCGGAATGAGCGTGCCAGTGAGCGGGCCGAACGGCTCTCTGTTTATCGACACGCCAGCCTCCTCATACAGTCCCACGAGGCGGTCGGCATACTGCCAGTATGCAATGACCTTGTCAATAGGGTGGTTCTTTGAGTAAGGAACGTTGTATGATATGCCGCCCCCCTCATAGGATGTGAAGCCGCCCGCTATTGATATTTCCGTCAGCAGGCGCGCGTCCGGAGTTCCATGGCGCACCTGCACCGGGCTTTTCAGCGCCGATGTCACCCTGCGGCAGATGTCAACGCCATAGTTGACGATTGGGAAGCCGTTGAGCATCGACCTGCCCGTCTCGCGGCTTTTCCTGATGCCGGTCTCTGCCTCGTGGTAGCGGTTTAGACGCGTATAGCTGTCAACGGTTGACGGCAGCAGGTCGGCCTCGCCCTCATCCTCGAGGAACCTAAGCAGTTTCAGGTGCTCCTCGTATAGTGCGACGCCGGCGCGCGGCTGTATGAGAGTTGTCTTTTCTTCTACGGCCTTTGCAAGTTTCGCCGAGAAGCGTTTTTCCGGCGGTATGCTTTTCTGGTAGGCCACGGCCTCGTCGAAGTCAACATCCTTTCCTGTTTCCCACTGTGCGAGCACTTCCTTTCTCTCTGCGAAGAAGTCGCCCTCAGATATTTTACAGTTCTTTAATTCCATAGGTCTGTTATGAGGAATGTTTTTATTATATAAGTTTTATTTCTTCCTTGAGTATCTTCAGCGCGAGCTTTGGCTCAACCGCGCTCAGCAGTCCCATCGACGCGAAGATGTATTTCTTGTCGAGCATATACCTGGGGTGCTTCGGCTTGGCGAACATGGTGCTCGCGGCGGACGTGCATTCCGCCCCCCGCAGTATATTCTCTGGGTCGCTGCTGTTTATTATCGAGCCTCCGATGCCCACCACGAACGGCACCTGCGTGAGGTCCTTTCCCGTGAGCGCGAAAATCTGTCCCATCGGAGTGTATGCCTCCTCGAAGTATCCGCAGTGGCGTTCCACGGCAATCCTCACCGCGTTTCTTGCCAGCCCCTGCTCTATCCTCGCCTCCGTGTCGTTTGACGGCAGCGTGGATGGGCGTGCCGAGCATGTCGTTATCCACGACTCCACCTTTTCCTGCGGGACTCCGATTTCGTTTGCGAAGACCTCCATGTTTAGCTCTTCGGCGAGCGATGTCAGGCTGTATCTCATTCCGAGGTCACCCTCAACAGAGCGTTTGCTGTACGGCTCGGGCAGTCCTTTGACCACCACGTTGTCTATCGACGGTGCCCCGTCGGCCATGGAATACACGTCGGTCGTCGCGCCGCCGAGGTCAACCGCCATGAGGTCGCCGATGCCCTTGTCCACGCCGTTTCCCTTGCTCAGCAGCTCGCAGCCCGTCATCACGGCCAGCGGCGTTGGCACAATCTCCGTCTCGCACATATCCTCGACCCTCGAGAGTCCCTTGGCATCGATTATCCGGCTGATGAAAAGTTCCTTTATTTTGTCTTTCGCCGGCTGGATGTTTATCTTGTTGAACTGCGGCATTACGTTTTCCGTTATCACGAACGCCTTGCCCGATTTCCTGAATATCTCGTCCAGTTCATAAGACGCGCTTTTGTTGCCTGCCGCTATTATGGCGAAGTTCCGCTTTATGTCGCACAGCCGCCTTGCATTGGCGAGTATCACATCCTTGTTTCCCCCGTCAGTTCCCCCGCACAGCAGCACGAGGTCCGGGTTGATGTCGTAAATCTCCTGCTGCTCGGCCTGCGATATCTCGAATGCGTAGGTCTTGACCACCTTCGCCCCCGCGCTCGACGCAGCCATCCTGGCAGCCTTCGCGGTAAGCTCGGGAACAAGTCCCAGGGCAACCATCTTCAGCCCCCCTGCCGCGCTGCTGCAGCACAGCAGTTCGTCATAATTGAACTCACCGATGGCAGCCTCCAGTTTCCGCAGCGCGTTGTTCAGCCCCTCCATCACGTCGGTCTCTATCGTGGTGAAGGCCGCAGCCGTTCCCACCACCCTCTGCTCAACCGAGTCGATGGCCGTCACCTTGGTGTATGTGCTGCCGATGTCAACTGTCAGGTAGTTCATTTCTGTGACAAAATCTCCTTTAGGTCTGCTATTGTCGTCTCACATGGCGTTCCCGGCGGATACACCTTTGTAAAGCCCATTGCCATGAATCGCTTCTCCACGTCCGCGAAATTCTGCTTCCCCACGACGAGATTGCCCCCGGCGACGATTGGTATGCCCTTGAGCCCGGCCTCGTCGCATTTCTCACGAAGCCCGTTGCAGTCGATCTCTCCGTGCCCGTATAGCGACGACACGAGTATCGCGTCTGCGTTTGTCTCGAGTGCAGCGTCGATGTACTCTTCCTGAGCCACCATCACGCCGAGGTTAACAACGTTGAACCCCGCCTGCTCCAATGCGTAGCACAGGATTTTGTTGCCTACCGCGTGCACGTCGGCGCCGATAACACCAGTCACTACAGTTTTTTTATCCATAGTTATATATGTGTATTATTATTTTAAGGTTTTTATTTCTATATTATATAATGTGCGGATGCCACAATCCACCGTGTATTATAAGTAGGCACAAAATTACATATTATTCTTGTCAGGCAATCCTTTATAAACATTAATTAACACTATTAACTATCTTTACATCTGTCGCGGCGTCATTTTCATGGATGGTCAGATTTGCCTGCGGCCTCCCGTTTTCCGCTTCACGGCCATACGGTTTCCTGTTTGCCACAAGCCAGGCTGCAAGACAAAGGACAACAAGAGCCGTTGTTGCTCGAAAAACAACGCGTCGGCATACGTCCAGCGGCACACTTTTCTTTGCATTGTTTCTCTAAGTCGTTTTTTCTGTTTACCTTTGCAGGCAGAAAGGATTCCCGGAACAAGACACGCGTTATCCGGGAGTTAGGTAGTCAATGAGTTTACCAAATGAGCGATAAGAAACTTTTCATAGAGACATACGGCTGCCAGATGAACGTGGCAGACTCCGAGGTGGTGGCATCGGTGATGAAGATGGCGGGATATGATGTATGCCGTGACATCGCGCAGGCCGACGCGGTGTTCCTCAACACCTGTTCGGTGCGTGACAACGCCGAGCAGAAAATTTACCACCGGCTGGAGGAACTGAATGCCATGAGGCGCAACAGGCGCGCAGGCGACGGTGGCAGCCCGCTGATAATCGGCGTGCTGGGCTGCATGGCTGAGAGAGTGAAAGACGACCTGCTGAAGAACCATCACACTGACCTCGTGGCAGGCCCGGACTCGTATATGCACTTGCCGGAACTCACCGCGCAGGCGGAGATGGGCAACAAGGCGATGGACATAGAGCTGTCAACGACCGAGACCTACCGCGACATAGTGCCGCAGCGCATCTTCGCAGCAAAGATCGGGGGGTTCGTAAGCATCATGCGCGGCTGCAACAATTTCTGCCACTACTGCATAGTGCCCTACACGAGGGGACGGGAGCGCAGCCGCGACGTCAGCAGTATCCTGCGCGAGGTGCGCGACCTTGCCGGGCGCGGCTACCGTGAGGTGACGCTGCTGGGGCAGAACGTGAACAGCTACAGGTATGAGGAGGACGGCGCGACGGTGGATTTCCCGGCACTGCTGCGACGCGTGGCGGAGGCTGCGCCGGAAATGCGGGTGCGCTTCACCACGTCGCATCCCAAGGACATGAGCGACGACACGCTGCACGTCATCGCAGAGATGCCAAACGTGTGCCGCCATATCCACCTGCCGGTGCAGAGCGGGAGCAACCGGATACTGAAGATGATGAACCGCAAATACACCATAGAGTGGTATCTCGGCCGCGTGGCGGCGATACGGAAGATTGTGCCGGACTGCGGACTGTCAACCGACATCTTCGTGGGCTATCACGGCGAGACGGAGGAGGACCACAGGCTGTCGCTCGCGCTGATGCGGGATGTTGGCTACGACTCGGCATTCATGTTCAAGTACTCCGAACGGCCGGGGACATACGCATCGAAACACCTGCCGGACAATGTGCCCGAGGAGGTGAAGCTGCGCAGGCTGTCGGAGATAATCGCGCTGCAGACAAAAATATCCGCCGGGAGGAACGCACAGGACGAGGGCAAGGTGTTCGACGTGCTGGTGGAGAATTTCTCGAAACGCTCGCGCGAGCAGCTGTGCGGACGGAACGAGCAGAACAAGATGGTGGTGTTCTCCAAAGGCAGCCACCACATCGGCGAGACGGTGCGCGTGAGGATAACCGGGTCGTCGAGCGCGACACTGCTCGGCGAGCCTGCGGAGTGACACCATCTGCGGCATTACAGGAAAAGAGGAGGAAATGGGAAAGGGAAAGACATCCGGCAAAAGAGGAGAGGCGGAGATGATGAAGGCATACAACAGATACCTGCGGCTGCAGAAAGGCCTCTCGGACAACACGCTTGACGCTTACCGCCGCGACGTAGACAAACTGAGAGACTATCTCGGCGGAGAGGGCATCGCGCTGAAGGACGTGACCCTCGACAGCCTGCGGGCGTTCGCCGCATCGCTCCACGACACCGGCATCGGGGCAAAGTCGCAGTGCCGCATACTCAGCGGGGTGCGCTCGTTCTGCAAGTTCATGGTGAAGGACGGATGGGTGGACAATGACCCGTCGGAACTGCTCGAGAGCCCGCAGACGGGGAGGCACCTGCCCGAGGTGCTGTCAACCGAGGAGGTGGATATGCTCGAGGCCGCCGTTGACCTGACCAAATGGGAGGGACACCGCAACCGCGCCATGATAGAGATGCTCTTCTCGTGCGGGCTGCGCGTGAGCGAACTGGTGGCGCTGACGCTGTCGGGCCTGTATCTTGACGAGCGTTTCATCCGCGTGCTCGGCAAGGGCAGCAAGGAACGGCTGGTGCCGATTTCCGACCGCGCCATCCACGAACTGCAACTGTGGTTCGACACGAGGAGCACGATGGATATAAAGCCCGGCGAGGAGGATTACGTGTTCCTCAACCGCCGTGGCGCGCACCTGACGCGGACGATGGTGCTCATTTTCATAAAGAACTATGCACGCGCGGCAGGCATAAAGAAGAACATATCGCCGCACACGCTGCGACACTCGTTCGCCACGGCGCTGCTCGAGGGCGGCGCCGACCTGCGCGCGATACAGGCAATGCTGGGGCATGAGAGCATCGGGACGACCGAGATATACACTCACGTCAGCACCAAGACACTGCGCGACGAGATAATGCAGCACCACCCGAGGAACAGGATGTGAGTGCAATCTATGGCAAGTCAAGACGTAAATGAGAAAAAGATAATCACAATGGACTACAAATCATTCGAGGTTATGGCGCCAGTGGGAAGCCGCGAGAGCCTTGCCGCAGCGATACAGGCAGGAGCCGACTCGGTGTACTTCGGCATCGGACAACTGAACATGCGCTCTCACAGCGCGAACAAGTTCGGCATAGACGACCTGCACGACATCGCACGGCAGTGCGGCGAGCACGGCATAAAGACATACCTCACCGTGAACACCATAATATATGACAATGACATGGCGGCGATGCGCCAGATAATCGACGCGGCGCGCCAGGCCGGCATAACGGCGGTGATTGCGGGCGACGTGGCGGTGATGACATACTGCCGCAGCGTGGGACAGGAGGTGCACCTGTCAACGCAACTCAACATATCGAACACCGAGGCACTGCGCTTCTACGCCCAGTTTGCAGACGTGGTGGTGCTTGCGAGGGAACTAAACTTGGAGCAGGTGGCGCACATACACAGTGCCATTGAGGAACAGCGCATCTGCGGCCCGGGCGGCGAGCCGGTGCGCATCGAGATGTTCTGCCACGGGGCACTGTGCATGGCGGTGAGCGGCAAGTGCTACCTCTCGTTGGACAACGCGGCAAGGAGCGCGAACCGGGGGGAGTGCATGCAACTATGCCGCAGGTCATACGTCGTGACCGACGGCGAGACCGGAACGCAGCTCGAGGTGGACAACAAATATATAATGAGCCCGAAGGACCTCAAGACGGTGCGCTTCATCGACAAGATGATGGATGCCGGGGTGCGCGTGTTCAAGATCGAGGGCAGGGCAAGGAGCGCGGAATATGTCTATACCGTAGTGAAATGCTACAAGGAGGCGATACGCGCGGTGACAGACGGCACATTCACCGAGGAGAGGAAAGACGAGTGGGACGAGCGGCTGGCAAAGGTGTTCAACCGTGGGTTCTGGGACGGTTACTACCTCGGGCAGCGCGTCGGCGAGTGGAACAGGGAATATGGCAGCTGCGCCACCGAGACGAAGCAGTATGTGGGAAAGGGCGTAAAGTATTTCTCGAAACTCGGTGTGGCGGAGTTCGCCGTAGAGGCGTGTGAGTTCACGGCCGGCGACAACCTGCTGATAACCGGTCCCACGACGGGGGTGATGTATGTAACGCCGAGGGTGATACACGGCGACGACGGCCCCGTGACGACGGCGGGGAAAGGAACGCGCGTGAGCATCGAGGTGCCGGGCAAAGTGAGGCCGAGTGACAAATTGTTCAAACTGATAAAAACAAACAGATAGATGGCAACAATAAACGAAATTCAAGACGAGGTGATAGAGGAGTTCTCCGACTTTGACGACTGGATGGACAAATATCAGCTGCTCATCGACCTCGGCAACGAGCAGAAGGCTCTCGACGAGAAATACAAGACCGAGAGCAACCTCATAGACGGATGCCAGAGCCGTGTGTGGCTGCAGGCGGACTATGTGGACGGCGTGATGAAATTCTCGGCAGAGAGCGACGCGCTGATAGTGAAGGGCATCGTGGCACTGCTAATCCGGGTGCTTGACGGACACACGCCGCAGGAAATACTCGATGCCGACCTGTACTTCATCAACCGCATCGGGCTGCGCGAGCATCTCTCGCCGACACGGTCCAACGGACTTCTGGCGATGATAAAGCAGATAAGGGCATACGCCCTTGCATACAAGATTAAAGGATAGACGCGCCATGCCAAGGAAACTGCGGACGATTGAGATGCGGCGATTGTCGCAGGAGGACTTCCGCCACGCCGAGAAAATGCCGCTGACGGTGGTTCTCGACGACGTGCGCTCGATGTACAACATCGGCTCGGTGTTCCGGACGTGCGACGCATTCCGCGTCGAGGAGGTGCTGCTGTGCGGCATAACGGCAACACCGCCGCACCCAGAGATACACAAGACGGCACTCGGCGGCGAGGACAGCGTGGCATGGAGGTATTTCGCGTCGGCTGTGGATGCCGTGGAACACCTGCACGGCAAGGGCTGCGCGGTTTACTCGGTGGAGCAGTGCGAGGGGGCACTGATGCTCGGCGACACAGACCTTTCCTGCATCACGGGCGGCAAGGGCTGCGCAGTTGTGTTCGGCAACGAGGTGAAGGGCGTGCATCAGGAGGTGATCGACCGCTGCGACGGATGCATAGAGATACCGCAGTACGGAACGAAACACTCGCTCAACGTTGCAGTAACGGCAGGCATGGTAATATGGGAGTTCGCACGCCGGCATTTCAGTAACAGGCATTAACATGCTGACATAAAATATAAAAAAATGAAAAAGCGCGATGAAAATCAATCAGATAACTTTTGATTTTCTATATCTTTTCATTATCTTTGCATCAAAAAGAAACCTATGGCAAGTTATATAAGATTTGACTGGGCTATGAAACGCCTGCTGCGCGACAAGGCCAACTACGGAGTGCTCGAGGGACTTATAACGACGCTGCTCGAAAAGCCACTGCGCATAAAGAAACTGCTGGAGAGCGAGAGCAACCAGGAGGATGCCAGCGACAAGCAGAACAGAGTTGACTTGCTCGCGGAGGACGACAAGGGCGTGCTGTATCTCATCGAGGTGCAGAACGAGACGGAGTTCGCCTATTTCCAGCGGATGCTCTTCGGAACGTCAAAATTGGTTACAGAGTACATCAACCGTGGGGAGGGCTATGAGAATGTCCGCAAGATATACAGCATAAACATCGTGTATTTCAACCTCGGCGAGGGGACGGACTATGTTTACCATGGCAAGACGGAGTTCCGTGGACTGCACAACAACGAGGTGCTCAACCTGTCGCCGTTCCAGAGGCAGAAATTCGAGGTGGATGCCGTGAGCGAACTCTATCCGGAGTATTATATATTAAAGGTGAACGACTTCAACAAATGGAGCAAGGTGCCGTTGGAACAGTGGATATATTTCCTCAACACGGGCAAGATACCGGCTGATGCCAACGCACCGGGGCTGACCGAGGCGAGGCGAAAATTAGGCATTGACAAGATGAGCCATGCCGAGCGCGAAGCCTACTACCGCCACATTGACAACGCTGTCATACTGCGTGACAACATCATCACTGCAAGAGGCGAGGGAAGGCTGGAAGGTCTGGAAGAAGGAAGGAAAGAAGGAATAGAAGAAGGAAGGAAAGAAGGAATAGAGAAAGGTAAGGCCGAGGCTATGCGTGAAATGGCACGGAACCTGAAACGAATGGGAATGTCGGCGGAGGACATTGCAAAAGCGACAGGAATGTCCTTGTGCGAAATTGGTGGTCTGTAAGAGGAAATGATAAAGGGACATGGTGATGACGGCTTTGCTTACGGCAGGGCCATTGTCCACGACTTCAGTTCGAACGTGATTGCCGCAATGCGGCCAAAGGGATTGCTCGAGCACCTGCAACAGAGCGTCACCATAGTTGGGCACTACCCACAGCCTGCGGCAGAGCAGCTGGCGGCAGAGCTGGCTTGCAGGATGGACATTCCGGAAAACTGCGTGCTGCCAACCAACGGGGCGACGGAAGGCATATATCTTGTCGCGGCGGCTTACGGCGGTGCGACATCGGCAATAGTGGAGCCCACTTTCAGCGAGTATGCCGACGCGTGCCGCATATACAGACACTCGCTGAGGCAGGTGCGCGGCATTGAAGAGGCTGGCGATGATGCCGGCATGGTGTGGCTGTGCAATCCAAACAACCCGACGGGCAGGCTCAAAGGCAAGGAGACGCTGATGGACTATGCCGGGAGACACAGAAACCGCCTTATAGTAATAGACTGCTCGTATGAACATTCGGCAGAGGGAGACTTCATATCCGCCGCCGAAGCAAGAAGGGCGGGGAACATCATACTCATTCACTCTATGACAAAACGGTTCGCCATACCAGGCCTGCGGCTCGGTTTCGTCACAGCGGCAGACAACATCATAAGACATATTGGGGAATGGAAACAGCCGTGGTCGGTCAATGCGCTGGCCGCCGAGGCTGGCGTTTGGCTGTGCCGCAACGCAGGAAAGACAGACATCAGCCCGTTCACAGAGGAATGCCGATGGCTTCAATCGGAGATAAACAGAATCGGCGGTATCGAGGCACTGCCAACTGACACCACGTTCTTCCTCGCGCGGCTTGACAGGCCATGCTCCACCGAACTTAAGGAGCGGCTCGCCAGCGAGGGAATACTCGTGCGCGACGCATGCAACTTCCATTTCCTCGACAAGCATTACATACGCATCGCGGCACAGGAACGCAGATCGAACGAAGAACTGTTAAAGGCACTGAGGAAATGTATTCTGCGATAACTCTTATCGCCGGCTGGCTTGCCGACAGACTGCTGGGCGACCCATCATGGCTGCCCCACCCCATCGTGCTTTTCGGAAAGATGATTGCCGCAGGCGAGCGGTGGCTCAACAAGGGCAATCACCGCCGCGCCAAGGGTAGCGCACTCGCCGTGACACTAACAGTGGCAACGTTCGCCGCGACGTGGGGCATAGTGCGTCTGCTGCAACTCGTGACGGTGGCTGCCCCGCTGCCGGTAATGTTTTTCTCCGCGATAATAATATTCTACTGCCTCGCCGGGACGACATTAGCACGCGAAGTGGAGATGGTGTTCCACGCCGCCGACCGCTCCCTCGAAGAAGGACGGCGGCAGGTGGGGCGCATCGTGGGGCGCGACACCTCGTGCCTCACCGACCAGGAGGTGCGCAAGGCCGCGCTCGAGACACTCGCCGAGAACCTCAGCGACGGCGTGACAGCACCGCTGTTCTGGCTCGCACTGCTCGGCGTTCCCGGAATGATGACATACAAGATGATAAACACCCTCGACTCCATGATAGGCTACCGCACCGAACGCTACAGGCTGTTCGGCACCGTGGCGGCAGTGATAGACGACATCGCGAACTACATACCCGCGAGGATGACCGCCCTGCTGATGATTGTCGTTGCGGGACAGCCGCGCCTCCTCCGCTTCGTGCTGCGATATGGGCCGCGCCATGCCAGTCCCAACAGCGGATGGCCGGAGGCGGCGCTTGCAGGAATACTCGGCTGCCGTTTCGGCGGAACGCACACATATTTCGGCGAGACGATAGAGAAACCTTACATCGGGGAGGACGAACGGCGGCTGACATCCGCCGACATGCACCGTGCGATAAACGTCAACCGACGTGCCGAAGCGGCAGCAGTGGCTGCCGTGGCAGCAATCGCACTGATGCTAAACTGTTAAATTGGTGTAAACCTTCAATCCTTCAGGACAAGTCCTGGCTTTTTTTCGTATATTTGCATTCAAAATAAATCATAAAAGACATGGTTAAGGCAAAGATTACCGTTGCCGGCATAGGACCCGGCGGCGAGACAGACATAACGCCGGCGGTGATAAAGGCCATCGGCGAGGCAGACGTTGTGGTGGGATACAAATACTACTTCCAGTTCATAGGCAAGTACGTGAAAGATGGCTGCAAGTGCATCGACACTGGGATGAAGCGTGAGCGCGACCGCGCAAGACAGGCATTCGATATGGCATTGCAGGGGCAGAACGTGGTCGTGATAAGCAGCGGGGACGCTACGATATACGGCATGGCGCCGCTGATATACGAGATGAAGCGGCAGTACGCAGATGCCGGCATCGAGGTGTCTTCGCTACCGGGAATATCGGCATTCCAGAAAGCGGCATCGCTGTTAGGCGCGCCAGTGGGACACGACTTCTGCGTAATATCGCTCAGCGACCTGATGACACCGTGGGCAACGATTGAGCGGCGCATCACGGCGGCAGCGCAGGCCGACTTCGTCACTGCGGTGTATAACCCCAAGAGCGCCGGGCGTTACTGGCAACTCTACCGCCTGCGTGAGATTTTCCTAATGCACCGTTCGCCCGGCACGCCGGTGGGTTATGTGCGCCAGGCAGGCCGACCGGAGCAAAAGGTGTGCAGCACGACACTCGGAGAGTTCGACCCGGAGCAGATAGACATGTTCACCGTCGTCATAATCGGCAACAGCCAGAGCTACGAGTATGACGGCTCGATTATCACCCCACGGGGGTATTACCGCGACGCAGATGATGAGGACGGCAATGCAAAGGGCATCGGGCAGGAGATAATGATGAAGAGTTTCCGCACCATACGCTCGGAGATAAGCGACCCCGACATTCCGCTCTACCGTCTATGGCCACTGCTGCATGCGATACACACCACTGCGGATTTCTCCATGGAGGAAATCCTGTACACCACAGAAGAGGCGGTGCCGAGGATATTCAATGAGATGAAGGAGGGACGGCTGAAAACCATTGTCACCGACGTGACTATGGCGTCGGCAGGCATACGCAAGGCGGCTTGCCAGCGAATGGGGATAGAGGTGAAGTGCTATCTCGCAGACCCGCGCGCCGTTGAATTGGCTAAGGAGAAAGGCATCACGCGCTCGCAGGCAGGCATAAGGATTGCCGCAGGAGAGCATCCCGGCGCGCTGTTCGTTTTCGGCAACGCACCTACGGCACTGCTCGAGCTGTGCGACCTTATGCTGCACGGCAAGGCAAAGCCCACGGGCATCATCGCCGCGCCGGTGGGCTTCGTCCATGTTTGCGAGTCGAAACATGCGGTGAAGGTGTTCCGCAACGTGCCTAAGATAATAATAGAAGGCCGCAAGGGAGGAAGCAACCTCGCGGCAACGCTCGTCAACAGCATTCTCGCATGGGACGACGCAAAACAGTTGACACCGGGGAGAGACGTGTGACGATGCAACGCGCAGATTATATCATAATAGGCATAGACGACAGCCGCGAGCCGTCGCTGACAAGGGAGGCGCGGAAGGCGATTGATGCGGGGCGCGTTTTCTCGGGAGGAAAGCGCCACCACGAGATCGTTGCTCACCTGCTGCCGGAAGGCTCGCGGTGGATTGACATAACGGTGCCGCTCGACAACGTGTTCGCAGAATATGCCAAGATCGATGACACCATAGTGGTGTTTGCCTCGGGCGACCCGCTTTTCTTCGGCTTCGCGGCAACCATACAGAGGCGCATACCCTCGGCGAGGATAAGGACAATGCCGACGCTCAACTCGTTGCAACTGCTCGCCCACCGGCTGCTCCTGCCATACCACGACATGCAGACGGTGACACTCACGGGGAGACCGTGGCACGAACTGGATGCGGCATTGATACGGAGAATGCCGAAAATAGGAATACTCACCGACCGAAACCACACACCGGCGGCGATAGCGCGGCGGATGATGGAATATGGGTATGACAACTACGACATGCACATCGGCGAACTGCTCGGCAATGACGGCAAGGAGAAAGTCGCCACCATGTCGCTCGGCGAGGCGGCGACCTACGAGGCGGCAATGCCAAACTGCGTGATGGTGACGGCGCGCGAGGCGCGCAAGGTGACGATACCTATACCCGACGCGGCATTCATACCGCTGCCCGGACGACCGCTGATGATAACTAAGGCCGCGATACGTCACCTGACACTCGCAGCGCTCGAACTGCAGCAGCGGCAGTCGATGTGGGACATAGGCTTCTGCACTGGTTCGGTGTCAATCGAGGCACGGCAGCAATTCCCGCACCTGCACGTCACGGCATTCGAGACAAGGAGCGAGTGCGAGGAGATAATCAGAGCCAATGCACGCCGGTTGGGAACGCCGGGCATAGACGTGGTGATGGGGGACTTCCTCGCCACGGACACGTCAGTATGCCGCACGCCGGATGCTGTTTTCATCGGCGGACACGGCGGACACCTGAGCGAGATGGTGCGGAAGGCGGCGCAGGCTATGGCGCACGGGGGTGTTATAGTGTACAACTGCGTGGCAGTGGAGACAACAACCGACCCGCGTATCCCGACGGACAGCATGGAGGTCTTCTGCCAGTCGGCCGCCGGGGCGGGACTGACCGTGGAACAACCCATGCGTGTGGCAATAGACTCTTACCACCCGATAAACATACTTAAAGCAAGGAAGAAATGAGAATATCAATAATAACCGTGACAAAGGAGGGCGGGAATATCGCCAAAATCCTGAAGGACACGCTTTCCGGAAACATCGACATCATCGGCCGCAACGACGTGGCACGCCTCTTTGCCGGCCGCGACGCATTCATTTTCATCGGCGCGATGGGCATCTGCGTGCGGACGATAGCGCCGCTGGTGGAGGACAAGCACAGCGACCCGGCGGTGATCTGCATCGACAGCACGGGGCGCAACGTCATATCGGTGCTGTCGGGACACGTAGGCGGAGGAAACCGCCTCGCACGCGAGGTGGCTGCGGCAATAGGGGCGATGCCGGTGATAACCACACAGAGCGACAACCAGGGACTGTGGCCTCTCGACACCATTGCGGGCGACTTCGGGTGGACTGCCGTTGCAGAAAACGACATGAACGGCATCATCTCTGCCTTCGTGGGCAAACGTCCCACGGCACTATGGCTCGAGACGCGCGACCGAGGCACTGACTACATGGAGGATACGCTGCCCGCACACGTCACAATGGTGAGAAGCGGCGAGGAACTGTCGCAGGGCAACTTCGCGCTTTGCATCATCGTGTCGCCGTTCCGCCGCGACATTCCCAAGGGCATGATGTGCCTGCGCTTCGTTCCAAGGACGGTGGCAGTGGGCATCGGCCTCGCGCACGAGGCTGAGCCGGCAGAGGATATTATAAGCGACATCAACGCGCTGATTGCCAGCAACGGCATAATGAGGGAGGCTTGCCGCTTTGCCACGATAGACCTGAAGAGCAACGAGCCAGTGGTAAGGCGGATGATGGCCGACGGTGACGGCTTCACGTTCTTCACCGCGTCGCAACTGGCGGAAATCAACGTCCCGACACCGAGTGACGTCGTGGCGAGACACGTCGGCACGCCAAGCGTGAGCGAGGCGGCGGCACTGCTGCTGGCAGGCGGCGGCGAGATGCTGATGAAGAAACAGAAAGGCGGGAAGTTCACCGTCGCCGCAGCGATTGACCGCACATGCCTGCGGCGCGGACATATAGAGATTGTCGGGGCCGGCCCCGGCGACCCAGACCTCGTCTCCGTACGCGGGAGGAGGATGCTGGAGCGTGCCGACCTGATACTTTATGCCGGTTCGCTCGTGCCAAGGGAACTTACACTGTGCGCCAAGGACGGGTCAACGGTGCGCTCGTCGGCAGACATGAACCTAGGCGAGCAATGCGCGCTGATGAAAGAGTTCTACGACCGTGGGGCGTTCATCGTGCGCCTGCACACCGGCGACCCGTGCATCTTCGGGGCCATACAGGAACAGATGGCGTTCTTCGATGAACACGGAATGAGTTACCACATCACGCCGGGAATATCGTCGTTCCTCGCCGCTGCGGCGGAACTGCGGTCACAATTCACCATACCGGAACGCTGCCAGACGATAATCCTGACACGCGGAGAGGGACGCACGCCGATGCCGGAGCGCGAGAAACTGCACCTGCTGGCACGCTCGCAGAGCACGATGTGCATCTTCCTTAGCGCGTCGATTGTGGATGACGTGCAGGCGCAGCTGCTCACCGAATACCCTGAGGACACGCCCGTGGCGGCATGTTACCACCTCACATGGAAAGACCAGGCGATATACCGTGGAAAACTGAAAGACCTGGCGGATATGGTAAAGGGACACGACCTTACGCTGACAACGATGATCGTGGTGGGCGAAGCGATAGACAACCGCTCGAACACGTCACGGCTGTACGACAAGGGGTTCAGCCACTTGTTCCGTAAATGATGGTCTACTGACCACGAAAAACCACTAAGCGCGCAGTATGATACTACTATTCGGTGGCACGACAGAAGGACGGAAGGCAGCCGCAGCACTCGAGGAGGCGGGCAAGACTTTCTACTATTCCACACGTGGAAGCGGGCAGGAGATTGAACTCGTGCATGGCATACGCACCACGGGAGGGATGGACTCTGACACCATTGCCGGCTTCTGCCGAGAGAAAGGCATAGCACTGCTCATTGACGCGGCGCACCCCTTTGCCGAAAAACTGCACGGAAACATCGTGGAGGCGGCACGGAGGATGAGCCTGCCCGTAATAAGATACGAACGGAAATATCCGCCGCGCGACGGCGAATTGGTGTGGTGCCGCGACTTCGACGATGCCGTGAGACAGATGGAGAAACGTGGCATAGGGCGACTTCTCGCGCTGACCGGGGTGCAGACAATAGGCAGCCTCAAGCCTTTCTGGCAGCGGCATCACACCTGGTTCCGCATCCTTCGCCGCGACTCATCGGTGGAGTTGGCGCGGAGGAATGGCTTCCCGAAAGAGAGCCTTACGTTCTACGACGACGAGCCGACTGCCGCGACGATAGGCCGGCTGCGCCCTGATGCAATCATAACCAAGGAGAGCGGCGAGAGCGGAGGCTTCTCAGGGAAGGTGGAGGCGGCACGCAAAGCAGGCATAGCCATATTCGTGGTGCAGCGACCGGTGACTGATGCCTCGGGAGTGAACCTCATCAAGGTGAACGGGCCGCATGGCCTGCGGCTGGAAACGCAGGAGATACTGCCCGGCTTCTACGAACTGAAAACCGGCATAACCACCGGGACGTGCGCAACGGCGGCGGCCGTGGCGGCACTGACAAGACAGGAGATGGTGACTGTGCGCATCCCGGACGGCGAGGACATCAACGTGCGCATCGCCGCATTGGGAGAGAACTCCGCAACCGTCACCAAGACCGCCGGCGACGACCCGGACATAACCGACGGCCTCGACATAGTGGCGACGGTGGAAATGTTCAGCACGGGTGAGAAACACGCAGGAGGCCTTGCCAGCGCGCCGAACCAGTCAATCGAGATACTGGGCGGCGAAGGCGTGGGAAGGGTCACGTTGCCGGGGCTCGGCCTGCCCATCGGAAGCGCGGCGATAAACGAGACACCGCAGCGAATGATACGCCAGAACATACTGCCGCTGCTGCCAAAGGGCGTGTCGGCAAGGGTAACGGTCAGTGTCCCACAGGGACGCGAGACAGGCGCGCGGACGTTCAACCCACGCATCGGGGTGGTCGATGGGATAAGCATCATCGGCACGAGCGGCATCGTAAAGCCGTTCTCGTCGGAGGCATGGATCAACTCGATCCGCAAGGAGATGTCGGTGGGACTGCAGGCATCGCTCGCCGCAAATGCCACCACGGACATTCAGATAGTGATAAACAGCGGCGCGAGGAGCGAGAGGTTCATGCGGGGACTATACCCGGAACTGCCCGAACAGTCGTTCATACACTACGGCAACTTCATCGGCGAGACGATAAAGACAGCCAGCGAGCTGGGTGTCACGCGGCTGGCAATGGGAGTGATGATCGGCAAGGCGGTGAAACTCGCGGAGGGACGGCTCGACACGCACAGCCACAAGACGACAATGAACATTGGCTTCGTGCAGGGCATGCTGGACGAGGCAGGGGTGCCGAAAGACATCAGCGGCATCAACATGGCACGCCAGCTGTGGTCGATACTGACACCGGAGGAGATGCAGAGGCTGGAGAAAACGATAATAAGACACTGCCACGAGCACTGCGACCCACTGCTGCCCGGCGGCAAGATAGACATAACATTAATATCCGAAACTGTAACGAAATGAAGAAATTAATCACCCTTGCATGTGCCGTCCTGTTGCTCGCGGCATGCAACAAAAACGCGGGCAACAACAGTGTCAAGGATGAGAATGCCAAGGACACAGCGAAAGTGACCGTGAAATATGCACACGGCTTCAGCGTGGAGAACCGCAAAGACTGCCGCCTGGTGGACATAAGGAGCCCACACGAAAACGACAGTGCCACGACATACCGCTTCGCACTCGTGCCGCGAGGGACGAAGCCGGACGGCGTTCCCGAAGGCTACACTGTGATAGAAACGCCCGTGAAGAGCATCATCTGCATGACGACGCAGCAACTCGGAGGGTTCATAAAGCTCGGCGCGCTCGATTTCGTGAAAGGCATGTCGAGCGTGAAGCGGCTTTCCGACAAGGAGGTGAAACAGCGCGTCAAGGACGGGCGCATAGTGAAAATCGGCAAGGAGGGCAACTTCGACGACGAGATGATACTCGCCACGCAGCCCGACGCGATACTCATATCGCTGTCAAAACGCGGAGGGTTCGACAAACTGCGCGACGCCGGGGTGCCGCTGATGCCGTACATGGGCTATGAGGAGGTGTCACCGCTGGCGCAGGCGGAATGGATAAAGTTCGTGGGGATGCTCACGGGGAAGACCGCCGAGGCGAACGCCATCTTCGGAGAGGTGGAACGCAACTACAAAGACGCCAAGGCGATGCTTCCGAAATATGAGAAAATGCCGGCGGTGCTGTACGGGAAGATGCACGGCGACAACTGGTATGCGATGGGTGGCAAGAGTTTCATCGCAACGTTGATAAACGATGCGGGAGGAATGTATTTCATGGGCGCGGACGACCGCACAGGGGGCGTGCTTCTCGACTTCGAGGAGGTTTACGCCAACGCCGGCAACGCCGACTTCTGGATAATACAGAACAAGGAAAAGGAAGTCTTTTCATACAAGTCGCTCGTTTCCGACGACCCGCGATATGCCGATTTCATTGCGTGCAGGAACAGGAAGGTGGTGTGCTGCGACATGAGCCACACGCCACTCAACGAACTGTCGGCAATGGAGCCGGACATACTGCTTAAGGACTTCATCAAGGCATTCCACCCGGAATTGCTGAAAGACTACAAACCGAAATACTACAAACTGGCGGAATGAGAAACAACAGCCTGCCCCACTTCGTGATGATGACACTCGTCATCGCCGCCCTGTTCTTCCTCAACCTGTCGGTGGGGACGATAAACATCCCCCTCGCCTCGCTGTGGGACATAATAACCGGAGGCAACGGAGAGCCGGTGGTGTGGCGGAACATCATACTGAAGTCGCGGCTGCCGCAGGCTCTCACAGCCACGGTTGCCGGCGCGGGCCTTGCCATCAGCGGCCTGCAGATGCAGACGGTGTTCCACAACCCGCTCGCCGGCCCGTCGGTGCTTGGCATCAGCAACGGCGCGTCGCTCGGCGTGGGCCTGATGGTGCTGGCGTCGGGCGGCATCGGCGGCGTGGCGATGAGCAGCCTCGGCATAGCAGGCAACGCGGCGTTGTCCATCGGGGCAATCGCTGGTTCGCTGTCCGTCATGTCGCTCATCGTCTATGTGGCGCAGCGCGTCAAGGGCAATGTGACGCTGCTCATCATCGGCGTGATGATCGGCTATGTCGCCACGGCAATCATCGGCGTGATGAAATATTTCGCCGCCGAGGAGGACATCAGGGCATACGTGGTGTGGGGGCTGGGCAGCTTCTCGCGCGTCTCGGCCGGGCAGGTGTGGCTCTTCGTCACAATCATGGCCGCCCTGATACCGCTGTCAATGCTCCTCGTCAAGACCATGAACCTGCTCATGCTGGGCGAGGACTACGCGCGCAACCTGGGTCTCAACATACGCCGCGCGCGCCTTCTGGTAATCGGCTGCAGCGGCATACTCGTGGCAATAGTCACCGCCTACTGCGGGCCAGTGATGTTCCTCGGGCTTGCCGTGCCACACCTGTGCCGAGCGATATGGCGCACCAGTGACCACCGCGTGATGATGCCAGCCACCATGCTCACTGGGGCGGCGCTCGCCCTTGCGTGCTGCATCATCGCGCGTATGCCGGGCTTCGAGGGCGCACTGCCGATAAACTCGGTCACTGCACTCGTCGGCGCGCCGATTGTGGCAATGGTGCTGTTCAAGCGCAAGTGACAGTAACATCAGTCCATGCCGACAAACTTGTTCATTTTCTGTATGCAGCGCTTCTTCTGATCTATGTTTGGATGTACATAGAGATTTAGAGTCGTTGAAACGTTGGAATGCCCAAGTATGGCACTCACCGTTTTATAGTCGCAATGACTTTCGATGCACCTCGTGGCAAACGTGTGGCGCAGTCCGTGAAAAACGATGCGCGGTATTCCCAGCCGCTGCAACAGCCGATAGAAATAGTCCCTGTAGGCGCGTGGTTCGGTCGATGTCTCCGCCCTCCCCACGACAAAAGGCGTGTCGGATGCCCTTTTCAGTTCTCGCAATACTGCATGCAGTGGTTTTGACACGGGAATTTCCCTAAAGGAGTTCTGGGTCTTCGGTTTCGAGAATACCTTTTCGGTCGCCCGCATGTCGCTATTGTATACTCGCCCCACTGTGCGCCTCACCGTGATGACGCGTTGGATGAGGTCAACGTCCTTCCATTGCAATGCGCAGACCTCGCCAATCCGCATGCCAGTACAGATGGCAATGAGTATTCCGACATTCCTATGGCTCGGGTTCTCTGTGAGATGCCGCATCAACTTCCTTTGTTGGCTCATAGAAAGTGTTTGCAGGTGACGTTCGCTTGCATCCGACGGGTATGTCAGCATCCATTCGTCCCTGCGAAACAGTTTTTTCCCAGCCCCAAACTTTACCACTGCCTTTAGGGTAGCTACGATGTCTCGTATCGTCTTTCTCGCAAGGCCTTTTTCCGTTTGCGAAATGATGAATTGCTGGACATCCCCCTCACTGATTTCTGTTGCCGTGCCGAAGTAAGGCAGCAAATAATGCCGTATGATCAACCGGTAGGCACACATGGTGGAATGCTTGACGAGGGGTCGTTTCATGTCGCTCCACATCTGCGACAGTTCTTTAAATGTGGTCTGTTTCATGTACATATTTATTATATGGATAGTATTACAATCAAATATGCACATAAAAAAACACCGTGCTACCTGTTTCCCTTTGCCCGGTTATGGGTCTTGCAGAGCATCTCGCAGTTTTCGATGGTGGTTGCCCCGCCTTTGCTCCATGCCGTTACATGGTCGGCATCCATTTCGTTTGCTTTGTAGATGCGCGTCTTGTTGGAATTGTTCCCCAGCGCGCACAGCGGGCAGTTGGAGATTCCCCGCTCCCTGGCCGCTGCCGTCTGCCGCTCATACGCCGCCCTCTTTGTCGACTCCTCAAAGACGCGGATGTCGAGCAACTTGTGGTCCCGCTCACCCCCAAGCACATACTCATAAATGTTTCGCGGACACCTTACGGCCATGTCTCCTTGCAATGATGCAACCCTTTCCGCCGTGTACTCTGTGCTGTACGGCGTGTTGTGGTAAGTCTCGTATAGCCGTCCCCACTCCAGTCCGCACATGTTCCTCTCAACCATGGCAAAGGTTGCCGACACCCAGTCTATCACTGAGCGGAAATAACCCTCAAGTTCCCCAATGCCATCGTCCTGCCTGTGCTTGCTCATGTAGGCATCAACGGTGACACCCTTGCTGCTGCACACCCATTCCAGAGCCGTGGAAAGGAAGTCCTGGCGCTTCACATCCCCTTTCACATAGCACGCCCACTTCTGCATCTCGGAATTTCGCGAATTGCTGAAAACCGCCTTTGCGCGGTTGACGAACTTGCCAGAGTATATGGCGTTGCGCAGTTCCTGTTCGTTGAGCGGGATTCCCGCTATGTTGATTGTCTTGAACCATTCCTTAATCTCCCTCTCTTCCCCCTTGCACTCGTAAATCAGCAGTGGGGATCTAGTGATGCGTTGCCGCTCATCTTCTGGCAGTCCGGAGAAATACTGCATGTTGCCGTTCTCGTCTTTTATTGCAAACTTGCCCGTAACGAAGCGGCCGATGGAAGTGATGCGTTGCTGTCCGTCCAATACTTCATAGCGCTTGTCATCCGTCACGTTGAAGTAAATCAAGCCTATAGGATAGCCACGCAGCAGCGACTCTATGACCGCCACGTCCTTCTTTCCATCATTATATATGTAGTGCCGCTGATATTCAGGCTGTATCGTCAAGCGGCCGTCAAGTCCGAAGAGTCCCTTACCCTCCAGTTCGTTGTAGGTAAACCCCTTGCAAATGTCTGCAACGGTCCATTCTGTATGTAATTTTGTTTCCATTAGTGAGATTGTTTAATTGTTATTGATTTATTTGAAATATTAGGTCAAATGGCAAATACGTCTGTGAATAATTTTAATTTAGGATACCCGTTTGTTAATGGAGAAAGAAAATATGCCAGAATTCTAATCTGTTATTTGAAATATTAAGTGCCAATGATTATATCATAGAAAACAGGGCTCCAAAGAAGAAGCACGGCTTGATAAAAGACAAGGATGGCTCTATAAAAGGAAAGCCCACATATGCAAGAATTTTAATCCGTATATTGAAATATTAGGGATAACGAAAACATGGTTTGGAATGGCCTCCAAAATATATCCAGAGCAAATTCAAATTGACAGTCATGGTAAAAAAAACAGAGTAACGAAACTAAATGATGGGGCTGTATTGCTTCATTATGAACTTCCTCAAAATGAGACGTACTATATTGTGGATGGCAAATATTACACCCAAGTTTATGCAAGAGTACTTGTTATACATAATAAATTATAATTTAATGTGTTTTATGAATATGCGTTTATAAACTCTCTTTGATAAAATAAGCGGTTGGGCAATATGAGAGGATGCGTTCCATAATCCATTGGAAAAGCCTTTACCTTCGCTTTCTGTAGCCCCTAATATTTCAAATTGCTCCGGACAGTATTTAATCAAAAAAGAAACTGGCACACCCATAACTCCCTTATAATCAGAGGGTATGGCGTCTGTAAAGGGAACTTCTATAGCATCGTAGTTGTCGTAATGGTCGTAGGCTTTTTTGCCTCGTATCTCCTTGTGCTTTGAATAACGCAGATTGTCCTTCATGGTCATCAAAGACAAAGGTTGGTGACGCCTGCCATGTTCAATGCTTGTGAACCAGCATGAATTGCCCAGTCTGGTATAATTGCCCACATAGCCCAGACGGGCAGCCTTTGCCCTGTCACGCTCGTCAACCTTTGCCCCTTCAGGAACGCCAAAAACCATGTCATTACCATTTCCAGTAGCCCCCAACCAAATCTCATTATCCATGATCAGCGGAAAAACCTCCTTGTAAGTAATCGCATTCATATTGCCTATAATGGCAAACTTCTTCCCCCCTTCCACAATCCACGCAAGGAACTCTCGGAAAAGCGAGAAGGGGGGGTTCGTTATTATCACGTCCGCCTCGTCCCGGAGTGCCGTCACCTCATCGCTGCGGAAGTCTCCGTCTCCCTCGAGATATTCCCACTCGAGGTCGTCGATGTCGATTTTCCCGTTCCGGTTGGTGTCGTGCGTCAGAGTGAATGTCTTGCCGCGTATGGCCGACTTGTCCGCCTCGTACCGGGGGTTGCGTGTTTCAAAGAGCGTTGGTTGCCAGTCGGCCTTGTAATTCTTGCTATCCTGAGCGTAACTTGTGCTGATGAGTTTACCTATCCCCAACTCCTTAAACCTTGCAACGAAATAACGCGTGAAGTTGCTCCACTCCGGGTCATCGCATGGCAGAAGGATTGTCTTTCCCCTGAACACGTCGGGGTCGTACTCAAGGTAAGCATTCATCTCCACCTCTATGTCGTGGTACTGGGTGTAGAACTCATCGTTCTTCGCTGCCTTTGCTTTTTTCAGACTGTTGTTTGCCATAGTACAATTATTGCTTGCTTTTTGCCTGTCAAACAGGCTATTTTACAAAGGTATGAATTAAAATGTAAACAACGTAAACAATTAAGTGTTTTTAAGTTTTTTGGCGATTCCCATGTAACTATTCAGCGGTAAGTGCGTGGCGTGACTGTGTCGTAATAAACGCAGACCTGCCCCATCTCTTGATTTGTAGGGACTTACGCCCCTGTAAGTCCGCCATCTGCTCTGCCAGGCGATGAACATGCTGGACAAAATTATCTGTGCTTACTATGATGCTTGCGGACTTACAGGGCGTAAGTCAATGCACAAGTAAGCCAATGCACAAGTAAGCCAATGCACAAGTAAGCCAGTGCGTCTTTCATTGAAGGCACGCCAATTTTTACACACACTGTTGCGCTAAAAGGAGTTTGGTCGTGTTTTTTCTTGGTGGTTTCGGCGACGGAATATGGTTCGGGGAATGCGCCAGCCATTATTTAGCCTAAACAAGTCATCACAACACAAATTTGGGTTCACATCATTCGCTTTCTCACATTCTTCCATACGGTGCAGGCAATGCGGCAAATTCGCTGTGTTTGACAACCAAATTCGGCGTGTTTGATGAACAAACTCGGCGTGTTTGATGAACAAATTCGCCGTGTTTGCTGAACAAATTCGGCGAATTTGTTATGCAATCACGGTGACATTGCAGCACGGAATGACTGTTTATTAAGGTTGAAAAACAAGAGGGAAGCCCGCCAGCAGCACATCATGGCAGACTCCCCTCCCGTTTGTATGGCGTTGTCGCGCCTGTGCCTCATCGTGATGCGGCACAGGCACCGTCACATGCGGATGTTATTCTATCACCTTCATCTCGGTGCGGCGGTTGAGCTGATGCTCCTCCTCGCTGCACGGCACGCCGTTGGCACATCTGTTGAGCAGGCGTGTCTCGCCGTAGCCCACCGAGACGATGCGCGACGATTCCACACCATGCTCCACGAGGTATGCCTTAACCGAGTCGGCGCGTCTTTGTGACAGGCGGAGGTTGTATTCGTCTGAGCCTCGCGAGTCGGTGTGCGACGACATCTCAACACGTATGCCCGGGTTGTCGAGCAGGTAGGATACGAGGCGGTCGAGCTCAGGACGCGCGTCGGGGCGTATTGTTGCCTTGTCGAAGTCGTAGTGTATGTTGTTCAGGCGTATCGACTCGTTCAGCTTTGGCCTCGTCAGGCAGTGGTCAACGGTCACGAGCTTTGTCCTAACCGGGTTATACTGCTTCCTGTCGACAACGAGATCCTCTGACGGCAGGCACTCCTTCTTGGTGACGCTGATGGTGTAGCGCGTGTCCGCATTGAGCGACACCGAGTATTCGCCACGGCTGTCTGTCGTCAGCACCAATGACCTGCCGCCGTTGCCCGGGGTAACCTTTACCGTCGCGCCCACCGCCGGCTCCGTCGTCCCGCAGATGGTGACACGCCCCTTGAGCGTGAACTCTGTCGGTGCTGGGGCCGGGGCCGGCACTGGCACTGGTTTTGGCGCGGCCTTCTTTCCGTTGATGCGGAAAATCACTCCGCAGAACAGTCCGAATGACGACATGTCGGTCTTGCCCGACTGCGTCGGCGGGCGAAAATAGGTGGGGTCATCCTGCTTGCGCGGCAGGCCTGACGCTAAAAAATATTGCCGCTATCTCTTTGGCATTTGCATGGAAAAACGTATCTTTGCCGCAAATATATATCACCTGAAACATTTACCACATGAAGAAGACCATCGCAACAATCGCACTGGCGGCATTCGCGCTCATGCCGTCATACGCACAGAACTACAAACGCAGCAAGTACTACAACAGGAGCTCGCACCGCCTCGAATACGGCAGCAGGACACGCGCCAACTACCGCAGCAACGACGTGTATTACGGCTTGCGCATCGGTCCGGCGTTCACGACGGTGAGCTCTGACAACAAGTACCTTGACGGCAGCAAGAACAAGACCGGCCTGAATGTGGGATTCGCGTTCGGCGTGGAACTGAGCGACCCACTCTATTTCGAGACGGGGCTGTACTATACCGAGAAGGGCGGCAAGAACAACAAGGCAAACCTGGACTTCACTTACGGGCTGAACTATCTGGAGCTGCCGTTCGTGCTGAAGTACGTTTATGAGATAGACGACTTCTCCATACAGCCTTTCTTCGGCGGCTACTTCGCCTGCGGCGTCGGTGGGAAGATAAAGAACTTCGAGAACCGCAAGGCATACAGCTCGTTCAACAACGACTATGCCACAGAGTTCAACCGCGTTGACGCCGGACTGAGAATGGGCGTTGGCTTCAGCGTTGACATGTTCTATGCCGACCTGACATACGACCTCGGGCTTGCCAACATCGGCAACGATGACTTCGACGAGTGCCACAGCAGGGCGCTCATGCTCACCTTTGGGGTGAACTTTGAATGAAAAAGCAAACGGCGCTATGGAAGAGAACCGGGAACTGCGGCTGGCCTGGGATTTCGTGGAGAACACCGGCGTGAGCATTTTCCTCACGGGAAAGGCGGGGACGGGCAAGACAACGTTCCTGCGCGAGGTGAAACGCCGCTCGCCGAAGCGCATGGTGGTGGTGGCGCCGACCGGTGTCGCCGCGATAAACGCCGGGGGGCAGACCATCCACTCCTTCTTCCAGCTGCCGCTGTCGCCATACGTGCCACGGGCGCGTTACAAGGAAAGGTTCGACTTCTCAAAGGAGAAAAAGAAACTGCTGCGGACACTCGACCTGCTCGTAATCGACGAGATTTCCATGGTGAGGAGCGACCTGCTCGACGCCATAGACAACGTGATGAGGCGGTTCCGCGACCCAAGGCGGCCTTTCGGGGGGACGCAACTGCTTATGATTGGCGACCTGCAGCAACTGACGCCGGTGGTGACGCCGGCCGACGAGGCCGTGCTGCAGGAATTTTACGACACGCCCTATTTCTTCGGGTCGAAGGCGTTGCAGCAGACACCGTATGTCACGCTCGAGCTGCAACATGTTTACAGGCAGCAGGACCCGCTTTTCCTCGAAATACTGAACCATATCCGCGAGGGGAAGGTGACGCGGCAGGACATCGACCGGCTGAACCAACGCTGCATCCCGGACTTCCACCCACGCGACGACGAGGGATACATACGGCTGACGACACACAACCACCTCGCCGACGACTACAACGAGAAACGCCTCGCGGCAATACACGGCAAGGCTCACCGCTTCAGGGCGGAAATAGAGGGGACGTTCCCCGAATACTCATACCCCACCGACGTGGAACTGACACTGAAGGAGGGCGCGCAGGTGATGTTCGTAAAGAACGACCCGTCTGGGAAATTCTACAACGGGCGCATAGGGCGGATAACCGACATAGACGACACGCACGTCTGCGTGACATGTCCCGGCGACGACTCTGGGATCGACGTCGAGCCGATGGAATGGGAGAACGCGAAATACGAACTGAACGCGCGGACAAAGGAAATAGAGACCACCGTGCAAGGCGTGTTCAGGCAACTGCCGCTGCGCCTCGCATGGGCGATAACGATACACAAGAGCCAGGGACTCACCTTCGGACACGCCATAATAGATGCCGCATACTCGTTCGCCGCAGGACAGGTGTATGTGGCGCTGAGCCGCTGCAAGTCGCTCGGCGGACTGGTTCTCGCCAAGCCCGTGCGGCAGTCGAACATAATGAACGACCAGCGCGTGGACAACTATATCGCCACGCAGGGAGAGGCGGCGCGGCGGAGCATCGACATGCTGCCCACGCTGAAAGAGCAATACCACATCGAGCAACTGCGGCAACTGTTCGACTTCGGCGACCTGCAGCGCGGCGTGGAGCAACTGGCACGCGTGCTGGAGGAGCATTTCTCCGGCAACTATCCACGGCTCGCGGCGGCGCACAGGCAGGCACGCAGCGACATAAGGGAAAAGGTGGTTGACGTGGCGCGGAAGTGGACGGCAGTGTTCATTGGCATGAACGGCGGCGAACTGAGAGACCCGCAGTTTGCCGAGCGGGTGAAGCGCAGCGCGGACTATTTCCTCGGCGCCGTGACCGACATACTCGGCGGCCTGCTCAACGCCACAACGGCAGAGAGCGACAGCAGGAACGTACAGAAAAGACTTGACGACGCCATGGCCGACACGGAAATGGCATACGGGATAAAGACGGCGATACTGACGGAGGTGGCGCTGAACGGCTTCGACCCGGCAACGTTCATGCGACTGAAACAGAGAGCCATACTCGGAGCGACTGACGGCAGGGAGGGGAAGGCCATGCGGCAAACGAAGGGCAGCAAGGCAAGGACAGCAAAGGCGGACGTGGAGACTGATGACGTGAAGGACGAGGAACTGTTCGGGCGGCTGCGCAGGTGGCGGCGGGAGAAAAGCGCGGAAACAGGACTGCCGCCATACACCATACTGCGGCAGAAAGCGCTCATCGGCATTGCCAACAGCCACCCACAGACAATGTCGCAACTACTCGCGATACCGTATTTCGGCAAGAAATCAGCCGAGGCATACGGCGAGGAAATACTTGACTTGATAGCAGGAGAGTGAGCGGCAGGCTGGTTCCGGAAAGGTATGCGGTTGCCATCGCTTCGCAACAGGAAACCTCGGGAGAGGCATTCGGACAACGAACTACAGCAGGAAGAACAGCGAAACGCCAACAACAGAAATCACTGCGCCGACAACTCCCTTGAGCGTTATCTTCTCATGGAAGAAATAATGCGCGGGGAGGAGTATCATTATCGGGCTGGTTGCCATCAGTGTGCTGGCAATGCCGGCATCGGTGTACAGGCCTGCCATCAACGAGAAACTGACACCAAGGAATGGTCCGGAGAACACGGCGATGACCAATGCCAGCATGCCCTTGCGGTTATGCACGCTGCTCGCCCACCGCTTGCCGTCGCCCTTGAGTATCAGCCATATACCATAGCATACAAGCCCCGCAATGCAACGGATGAGATTTGCGCTGAACGACATGTAATCCTCCATGCCGTGCCACACGTCGGCAGACACGGCTGCCTGCACGTCGGCCTTGTAATGCGCCTGACCAACGAGGCTGAGGACATAGCCGAGCCCCTGCCCCAGACCGGCGCCGATGCCGAACAGCACGCCCTTGAGCGGAAGCTGGAGAGACACCTTGCGCTTGCCGTCGCCCTTGCTCAGCACCGAGATGGCGATGCCGGACATCGTGACGACCATCGCTATCAGGCTGTTAAGGCTCATCACCTGCCCCATCATGGCCCATGCGGATATGGCGGTGAACATAGGTGCGAGCGTCATGAACAACTGACCGTAGCGCGAGCCTATCGTGATGTAACTGTTGAACAGGCACCAGTCGCCGAAGAAATAGCCAACGACACCGGAAAGCAACAGCCACACCCAACTCTCGAGACCGGCGTGGACAGGAAATGCCTCGCCCGTGAACCACCACATCATTACCACCGACAGGGCAAGAGCCAGCCCCATGCGCCACACGTTGGTGACAACGACACCGAGCCGCTTGCTCGCCACCTCGCACGACATTGCCGCAATCGTCCACGAGAATGCCACGCCAAGGGATATTATCTCTCCTAAATACTGCATCGCCCCGGTTTATTCGGAAGGTATCGCAACTGCCTTGCCAGCGCCCTGCCACGCGAGGAAACCGCCGGTGAGGTTCACCACGGTCTTGAAGCCCTTCTCCGTGAGTATGGAGGCTGCCGCCGCCGACCTGCGCCCGCTTCGGCAGAACACAGCCACGGGCTTGTCCTTGTCGAGTGTCGCCTCCGCATTTGCGGCGAACGCGTTGTCCTTCACGTCAATCATCACGGCCCCGGGTATCGTTCCGCCGGCATATTCCTCCGGTGTCCGCACGTCAATCAGTTGCAGCCCTTGCTCTTTGTGTTGCGTGATGTAGGCCTCGAAGGCATCAGCGTCGAGGTCGGTATATTCTTTCTGCCCACACGCAGTTGTGCTGACGCACAGGCATGTGAGCAGCATTTTCAGTAATTTGCCCATAGTCTTTACCTTTCTATAAAATTGTTTTCCACCGCCCCGGCATGTGGCCGGCTGGCGGCAGGTCAGAACGGCAGGTCGTCGTCAGAGGCGGCATCGGAAGTCTGCGCCGCAGGCTTCTCGCCGAACGGTGCGGCAGGCTGCGGTGCGCCGAATGGCGGCATGGGTGCCGGCTGCGCTCCCGGCTGTGCGGCCTGTGCGGCTGCGGGGTCGATGCGGTCCACTTTCCACGCGTTCACCGAATTGTACCAACGCCCCTGATACTCACGTGCATCGATGTCGAAACTTACGCGGAGCTCCTCGCCGGCCTGTATGTTCATTGCGGCAATGCGGTCTTCACCAAACACTCGGAAACAGCATTTCTTGGGGTAGTTCTCGTGTGTCTCAATGACATACTCCTGCGATGCCCAGTGGTTTCCGGTGCGCGATGACACTCCCTCCTGCTTTGGGAGCACGTTGATAATTCTTCCTTCTATTTCCATTATATAAATCGTTTTATATTTTTGTTATTACGAGCCCTGCATTGACAAATCAGTGCAAAAGTCAGAAATCGATTGCGAAATTAATAAAATAGTTTTAAAAGAGGAAACTTTTCCTGCTGTTTTTTTGTTTTACATTGCCGTTTTTTGTAATTTTGTGCCTAATATACAATTTTAAGGAAAAACCATTATATAATTTCTGAATATGAGATTTACCGTACCAAGCACGGCTCTGAGCAGCCGTCTTAACATCCTTTCGAGGGTGATTAACAGCAAGAACAGTATCGCAATACTCGACTGCTTCCTCTTCGAGGTGGGCAACGGTCAGTTGGAGATAACCGCGTCCGACAGCGAGAACGTGATGAAGACAGCGCTCGCTCTCGACGAGGCGGACGGCGGAGGCAGGTTCGCCGTAAACAACCGCACCATCCTCGATGCAGTGAAGGAACTGCCGGAGCAGCCTCTGACGCTCGACGTTGACACAGAGCAGATGACAGTCAGGGTGATTTACCAGAACGGGCTTTACAACTTCACATGCCAGAACGCTGAGGAATACCCGCAGGCACAGCAGCTGGGCGACGAGGCGGCAACGCTGCAGATGCCGGAAAAAGCCCTTCTTGACAACATATCCCGGTCGCTGTTCGCCGTTGCCAACGAGCAACTGCGCCTCGTGATGAACGGCATTTACATGGATCTCACGCCGGAGTCGCTCAACATCGTTGCGACCGACGGGCGCAAACTGGTGCGCAACAAGTATTTCGCGCTGAAGAGCGAGCAGCCCCGGTCGTTCATATTGCAGAAGAAACCGGCCGCGCTGCTTAAGAATGTCCTGACGCGGGACGACAGTGAGGTGATAATACGCTTCGACGACCGCAACGCGGAGATCACGTTCGGCAACACACAACTGTCGTGCCGCCTCATCGACGGACGCTACCCTAACTACGCATCGGTGATACCAGAGGACAACCCATACGAGCTGACCATCGACCGCAAGACCCTCATCGGCGCGCTGCGGCGCGTGCTGCCGTTTGCCAGCGAGAGCAGCCAGCAAGTGCGACTGCGCATCGCCGAAGGCAAGATTGAGGTGTCGTCGGAGGACATCGACTTTGCGACAAGCGCGAAGGAGGAGGTGACATGCTCCTACGATGGCGCGCCGATGAGCATCGGCTTCATGGGAACGTCGCTCGTGGAAATACTCTCAAACCTGGAAAGCGAGGAGGTGCAGATGCAGTTTGCCGACCCGAGCCGCCCGTGCATCATCATACCGTCAGAACAGCCGGAAGGCGAGGAAGTGCTAATGCTGCTCATGCCAATGTTGCTGAACGACTAAACGCCTGCCGATGAAACTTAACCTTACGAAACCGCTCGTGGTGTTCGACCTTGAGACCACGGGGCTCGACATAGTACGGGACCGCGTGATACAGATCTCGTACATAAAGGTGTTCCCCGACGGAAGGGAGGAGCGCGTCAACAAGTTTGTCAACCCCGGCAAGGAAATTCCACCCGAAGTGGAACAACTGACCGGCATAACAAACGATGACATAAAGGACGCGCCGGAGTTCAAGCAGATTGCGAAAGAACTGGCCAACGACCTGAAAGGCTGCGACTTCTGCGGCTTCAACTCGAACCACTTCGACATACCGATGCTCGCCGAGGAGTTCCTGCGCGCCGGCATCGACTTCGACTTCGGCAGCAGCCGCCTGATTGACGCGCAGACGATATTCCACAAGATGGAACGGCGGAATCTCGCGGCGGCATACAAGTTCTACTGCGGAAGGAAGATGGAGGAGGACTTCGCCGCACACCGGGCCGACCAGGACACCGAGGCGACATACCGCGTGCTGATGGGCGAGCTCGACATGTATGCACCTGGGCGGCAGGAAGAGCCGGAGAGGCAACTGCCAAACGACATGGACGCACTGGCAGAGATGTCGAAGAACAACGACAACGTTGACTTTGCAGGGCGGATAATCTGGAAAGAGATGCAGGGGAAGGACGGCGAGACACTGACTGACAAGGACGGCAAGCCAAGACGGCACGAGGTGTTCAACTTCGGGAAATACAAGGGATGGGACGTGGCAGAGGTGCTGCGCAAAGACCCGGGATATTTCAGCTGGATGCTCGGCAGCGACTTCACATACAACACCAAGCAGGTGCTGACGAGAATACGCCTGCGCGAAATGAAAAACAACAGATAGGGACATGTTAAACGGAAAGAAAATCGTACTCGGCATAACGGGCAGCATCGCAGCATACAAGGCGTGCCTGATAATAAGGCAACTGGTGAAACGCGGCGCGGAGGTGCAGGTGGTTATAACACCTGCCGGCAAAGAGTTCATAACACCGGTCACACTGGCGGCACTGACACGGAAACCCGTCATCAGCGAGTTCTTCGCATCGCGCGACGGCTCGTGGCACTCGCATGTTGAACTCGGCATGTGGGCGGACGCGATGGTCATCGCGCCGGCGACGGCAAGCACGATAGGGAAAATGGCAAACGGCATAGCCGACAACATGCTCGTGACGACATACCTGTCCATGAAGGCACCCGTGTTCGTGGCCCCGGCAATGGACCTTGACATGTATGCCCACCCGGCAACGCAGGCCAACATCGAAAGGCTGCGCGCCGCAGGCAACATCATAATGGAGCCGGCGAGCGGCGCGCTGGCAAGCGGCCTCGAGGGGAAGGGACGCATGGAGGAGCCGGAGGATATCGTGAAGAAACTCGACATGTACTTCGATGAGAAATACTACGCCAACTCGCCGCTGTGGGGCAAGACAGTGCTGATAACCGCAGGGCCGACACACGAGAAGATAGACCCGGTGCGCTTCATAGGCAACTACTCAAGCGGCAAGATGGGCTTCGCCCTCGCCGAGGAGTGCGCGCGCCGTGGGGCAAAGGTGAAACTCGTCGCCGGGCCGGTGAGCATGAATGCCTCGGAGCGCATCGAGCGCATCGACGTGGAGACCACCGAGGAGATGTTCGATGCCACCGTGAAGGCATTCGACGAGGCTGACGCGGCAATACTGTGCGCCGCCGTGGCTGACTTCAAGCCGGCGAAAATGGCTGACAACAAGATAAAGCGCGGGGAAAACGGACTTACGCTGCAACTGCAACCCACACACGACATCGCCGCAGAACTGGGAAGGCGCAAGAAGCGGGACCAGATTCTCGTGGGCTTCGCCCTCGAGACAAACGACGAGGAGCGGAACGCGAAAGACAAGTTGCAGAGGAAGAAACTCGACTTCATCGTGATGAACAGCACGCGCAACAAGGGCACCACATTCGGCTGCGACGACAACCAGGTGACGATTATCTCTAACACGACGGAGAAGGAGTTCCCGAAAAAGCCCAAGACAGAGGTGGCAAGGGACATCATCGACGAACTCGAGATACCGTTCCGCGAACAATGAGGCAGTCGCCTCAGGACACGCCACGCCGCAACGGCATTGCAGGAAACAACTGGAAGATGAAAAGATTACTCGCCATAATACCAATGCTCGCCATTGCCCTTTGCTCGCATGCACAGGAATTGATGGCGCGCGTCACCGTGAACCACCAGCAGGTGCAGGGCACCGACGCATCGGTGTTCGAAAACCTGCAGCAGACACTCGAGCAGTTCATCAACGAGCAGCAGTGGACATCGCTGCAGTTCCAGAAAAACGAGCGCATACAGTGCAGCATAAACATCACGGTGACAAAGTATGACGCGGCATCAAACCTTTTCACCTGCAACGCCATGATACAGGCAAACCGCCCGGTGTACAACGCGTCATACACAACAACATTATACAACAACCGCGACAACAATTTCGACTTCGAGTTCGCGCAGTTCGACCAACTGAACTTCAACGAGGAACAAATCGACAACCAACTCGTCGCACTGACGGCATACTACGCCCTGCTGATCATCGGCATCGACCTCGACTCGTTCGCGCCGATGGGCGGTGAGGACGTGCTGCAGAGATGCCTCAACCTGACAAACAACGCGCAGAACCTCACCTTCACGGGGTGGAAGGCGTTCGACAACGACCGCAACCGCTTCGCAATAATAAACGACTACATGGAGGGGGCGATGCGGCCGTTCCGCCAACTGCAATACGACTACTACCGCCTCGGACTGGACGAGATGGCAAACAACGCCGAGAGAGGCCGCACAAACATAACGGCGGCACTGGAGAAAGGACTGAAAAAGGCACACGAGGACCGACCACTGAGCCGCCTGCCACAAATCTGGACGGACTACAAGAAGGACGAGCTGGCCAATATATATAAAGGTAAGGGAACGCAGAAGGAAAAGGAGGCAGTGTACGAAATCCTCTTCTCAATCAACGCCTCGCAGAACAGCTCGTGGGAAAAGATTAAGGAATAGGGAATGCTCAAACGACTGTACATAAGGAATTTCACACTGATTGACACCCTCGACATGGAGTTCGCCAACGGCTTTTCTGTCGTCACGGGAGAGACGGGCGCCGGAAAGAGCATCATACTCGGGGCTATCGCACTGCTGCTGGGCCAGCGCGCAGACTCAAAACAGATAAAGGCCGGAGCGGAGAGGTGCGTGATAGAGGCACACTTCGACATTGACGGCTACCGCATGCAGGACTTCTTCACGGAGAATGACATAGACTATGACGCAACGGACTGCATACTGAGGCGCGAACTAACCGCCGCAGGAAAGAGCCGCGCGTTCATCAACGACACCCCGGTGCCGCTCGCAACGATAAGACAACTCGGGCAGGCTCTGACAGACATACACAGCCAGCACCGCAACCTCATGCTGCGGGAAGAGGACTTCCAGCTCGGCGTGGTTGACACTATGGCGAAAGACGACCGCCTCGTCTCGGAATACAGGGAGACCTACAACGCCATGGAAGCGGCAAGGAAGGAGTTGGAAAAAATGAAGGAGGACATCCGGCGCAACGCTGAGGACGAGGACTACATGCGCTTCCAACTCGGGGAACTGCAGGATGCCGCGCTGCGCGACGGGATGCAGGAGGAACTGGAGGAGGAAAGCGAGACGATGAGCCACTCCGAAGACATCAAGGGTGCGCTGTTCACGGCAGACTCAATGCTGTCGGGGGATGGCGGACAGGGCATCATAGACCGCCTGAACGAGGCGGTGCGCACACTGAACGGCATCGCCGGGGTGTATGGAAAGGCGGAGGGGATGGCAGAACGGATGGACAGTTGCGCAATAGAACTGAAGGACATCGCGCAGGACATCGCGAAATGGGCGGACGACGTGGAGTCCGACCCACAGCGTCTTGAGGAAATAAACGGCAAGCTCGACACCATCTACTCGCTGCAGAGGAAACACCGGGTGAGCACGGTCGGCGAACTGATTTCGATAGAGAAGGACATCGCAGAACGCATCGGCCATATCGAGAACAGCGACGAGGAACTGAAGGCATTGTCGGAAAAAGTGGAGAAACTTCACGCAAGATGCACGGAGGCGGCGGCGGCACTGACAAAGCAACGGCGAAAGGCTGCAACGGAGATAGAGAGGGAAATGAAGAAACGCCTCGTGCCGCTCGGCATACCCAAGGTGCGCTTCGCCGTGGCGATAGACGGCAAGCCGCTGTCACCAGACGGGGCAGACCGAGTGTCGTTCATGTTCAGCGCGAACACCAGCACCGACATGCGCCCGGTGAGCGAGGTGGCATCGGGGGGAGAGATAGCCCGCGTCATGCTGTCGGTAAAGGCAATGATAAGCGGGGCGGTGGCACTGCCCACAATCATATTCGACGAGATAGACACCGGGGTGAGCGGCAAGATAGCGGAACAGATGGCAATGACGATGCAGGAAATGGCGGGCAACGACCGTCAGGTAATCAGCATAACGCACCTACCGCAGATTGCCGCGCGTGGCACCACGCACTACAAGGTATATAAGGAAGAGACTCCCAACGGCACGGTATCGGCAATGACCATACTGAACGATGAGCAGCGCGTGCGGGAAATAGCACAGATGCTGAGCGGGGCAGACATAACCGAGGCGGCGGTGAGCAACGCGAGGGAACTGATCTGGCCAGGGGATTCTCCCAGAAGCCAAGAAGACAGGAGTTGCTCCTGAAAAACAAACACAACCTTTATGGAAATGAGAAAATTATTATCTTTGATTGCAATCTCGTTCGCGTCCTTGCTTGCCTGCGCCCAGCCGGCAGCGGTTAAGAACGTGGGCAAGTCGGTGTTCACACTGACGACATACAAGGCCGACGGCTCATTGCTCGCAACGTCGCACGGCGTTTTCGTCGGAAAGGATGGCGAGGCAATCAGCAGCATGAAACCGTTTGATGGCGCGGCAAAAGCCGTCGCAACAGACAGCAAAGGCAACAAACTGAACGTCGTCAGGATATTGGGGGCAAACGAAATATACGATGTCATAAAGTTCCGCGTTGACAGCAAGACCATACCTGCCACATTAGCTACGCAAAAGGAAGAGGCCGGGGCAGACGTGTGGGTGGCTGGCAATGCCGGAAACGCGGCGGCACCGGCAAAAAACAAGATAAGAAGCGTTGAGACATTCAACGGCACATACCCGTATTACATACTCGCACAGGCGGTTCAGGAAACGGCAGCGTCATGCCCCGTCGTAAACGGCCGGGGAGAGGTCATGGCACTGGCGCAGACATCGCAGGCGTCGGGCGACACGCACGCCACGAGCGCCATGTTCGCAAACAGCCTCACCGTGACGGGACTGTCGCAGACCGACCCCGTGCTGCGGCGCATAGGCATTGCCGCCGCACTGCCCTCAGACTATGGTCAGGCACAGGTGGCGCTCGCACTGGCGCCGCAGATACTCGGTGAAAGTAAATACGAAGGCATAGTGAGCGATTTCATAGAGCAGTTCCCGGATGCCCCCGACGGATACACGGCACGCGCACAACTGAGGGCGGCACAAGGAAATTATGAAGATGCCGACCGCGACATGCAGACAGCCATCATCAAGGCCGGCAACAAGGCTGACGCTCATTTCGCATACGCGCGGCTGATGTACGACAACGTGACCGCCAACACAGGCAGGAAATATGGCAAATGGAACTATGACAAGGTGATTGAGGAAGCGCAGAGGGCATACGGGATTGACAAGCAGCCCCTCTACCAGCACCTGCAATACGAGGCAATGTTCATGCAGAAAAAGTACCAGGAGGCATACGACGGGTTCATGTCGCTCACCACGACGACGTTCCGCAGCCCGGCACTCTTCCACGAGGCGGCTCTGTGCAAGAAGGAGATGGGCGCGCCGGCAGACGAGGTCATGGCTCTCATCGACAGCGCGATAATGACCACCGACACGCTGCGGCTGCCCGAGGCGGCACCCTACCTGATGACACGCGCCTCGCTCCTCGAGGAGGCCGGACGCTACCGCGACGCCGTGCTGGACTATGCCCGAGTGCAGATATTGCTGAATGACAGGCTCGGCGCGGACTTCTTCTACAAGCGCGAGCAGGCGGAGATAAAGGCGAAGATGTACAGCCAGGCAATATCGGACATCAACCAGGCCATAAAGAAAGACCCGCAGGAGCCGATGTACTACGCTGAGAAAGCGTCGCTGCTGCTGCGCATAAACATGAAGGAAGAGGCCGCCGACGCAGCACGCCAGTGCATCGGCATAGCACCGGAATACGGCGAGGGCTACCTGCTACTCGGCCTTGCGCAGGTTCATGCCGGGAAGAAGGAGGAAGGGCTCGCCAACCTGCGGCGGGCAAAGGAATTAGGTGAGGAGCAGGCTGACGCGCTGATAGATAAGTACCAGTAGAACCGTTTGCGACGATAAGTCCCTACAAAATTACAACCCAAACATCGCCTGTAATGACAATTCCCTTTTTGTTTATGGGTAAGGACTGCACTTAATTCATGCATGAACATTTGTGCATGTAAACTTGGTTGCATCCGAAATATAGAAAGATTCGCTTACTTTATTTCATCGATTCTCTTTAAAAGTTCCTGTGTCTCGAGGTTTCGCTCCACCACGCGGCCTTGCCTGTTGAATATTATGTTGCCTGGGACGGTGTAAAGCCCGAGCTGCGCCACCAGCCGTCCCTCGAACATCTTTCCGTCACACACAACGGGCCACGGCATAGTGCTATCTCCCATTTCACGCTCAAGCTGCTTGCTGTCGGCATCAAGGCAAACGGCAACGACCTTGAAGTCACTCCCCTGCTCTTTCATCTTCCGTTCCAACTGCCGCAGCTGGTCAACGCTGTCATACTGCCACGCGGCACACGCCACAATCACCGTGACATGCCCCCGCAGCTCGCTGCCGCCAACTCTCCGCCCATCCGTAGCCTGCGCCGAGAAAGACGGCATCGCCATGCCCGTCATGGTGTTCCTCATCAGACGTATGTCGTTCTTCAGACGCACGAGCCGCCCGTTGTCTGGCTGTTTCGCCATCATTTTGCCGAGCAGTTGCAACGCCTTGTCATATTCCGGCTTGTCAGTGACGACGAGATACCTGCGCAACAGATATTCGGCAACCAGCGACTCCGGATGGTCGCCGACGAACAGTTCCGCCTGGCGCACAATCTCCGGCGGCGACATCTGCGCCGTCTGCATGCGGAAGTCTGTCATCAGTTCGTTCTGTTTCGTGCCAGTCACCTCCATCTCCTTCAGGTGCGACGCGTCAGCGTTAATGTCAACGCTGCCCCCGGGCTCGGCAAACACGGGATGCACCGAGTAGTTGGGGAACACGAACATCAGCGTTCCCGGCTTTCCGCATGGTATCTCGTATGCGAACCGTCCGCCGGACACCTTTATCGTGTCAACGCCTCCGAGTGCGCCATCGGTGCTGTACACCAGCAACTGTCCCTGGTTGATGTGCAGGAAATGCCCCTCGACGCGGAACCGTCCGCGCCGCGACGAACACGCCGCTGCCAGCAGCGCGCACAATATAATAATGTATTTTCTACAACTCATCACACAGGAAAATATGCCGTCAGGCAATGCCCCGGGCAGTCACCGCGTCCTATTTCCTAACGTCCTTCATCTCTATGTCAGCGTCCCCGTAGGTTGCGAAGAAGGGGTCGGCGTATGCCGCCTTGAGCATATATTCCGATGCCTTGGCTTTTTGTCCGGTGCGCGCCATGAGAAGTGCGTTGAGATAATTCGTCATCGCGTTGCCGTCCTTGATGCCGTCCAATGTCTTCGCCGCGCCGCTGTAATTGCAGTTGAGTATCTGTGCGAGGGCCTCCATGTTTCCATTCTCGCCCCGCAGGTTCTGCTCTGCCAGAACATATTCGCCCTTGGCAATGTCGAGCGTGCCAAGCACCCTCTCCATGCCTGCCGCCCCCGTGGCATCTGCAAGGTATCTCTCCGCCGTGCCGGTGTCGCCGTGCTGCAGAGCCATCATTGCCATGTTGGCGTATGCCTCCGGCTGTTTCCCCATCTCGAGAGCCTCGTTGAACTTGTCGAGCGCGCCAAGCTCGTTGCCGCTCATCATCTCAATCACGCCGATATTGTTCACCGCGCGGTAGTCATTCGGGTAAATCTCCGCTGTCTTGGCATACACCGCCTTTCGCCTTGCCATGTCGTCCTCGAGCGTTGCGGTGTATAGCAGTTCTTCAACGGTGAGTTTCCGTGGGTCTTCAGCGTACTGCTCCTTCAGCTGGTCGTCATCCCGTCCCACCGTCTCATAGTTTATAATCATTCTCGCGCGCCGCAGCTCGGGCAGTATGCCGTCTGCGAGCTCGCGGAATCCCTCGCTCATGTTGCGTATCTGCTGCTCGCGCTCCTCCGGGTCCTGGTACATCGACAGCACGCGCAGTATCACGTCCTTGTCCTGTATGTTGCTTGCCGCCACCAGTTTCTGGAAGCCATCCCAGTCTTCCGCCGTGTACCGTGCCGACACGCTCCCGCTAAGCCTTGCCTGCCTCATCTGCCCCTTGACATATTCCTCCGACACCGTCTGCCTGCGGTTTGCGAGCCGGTCGTTGAACGACAGGCTGCCCTCCGGCGAGGCGAATGCCAGCACCTCGATGTCCTTCAGGATCAGGCTCTCGTGCTCGCGGTTTATCCTGCGCAGCATGTCGACGAACTCCCTCACCGAATTGTCTTTCAGCTCACTCTTCCTTATGTTCGCCTGGTTGACGAGGAATTTCACCTGCGCCTCCATCTTGCGGCTGTTGATGCGCTGGAATGAGTCCGGCGCGAGGCACGGCTTCTCCGTCTCGAGAGCCTTGCGGTACAGTTCCGATGTGGCGACCACACCCGATGCCACCTTCACCAGCGGTTGCTTCACTTCCTTCCTGCCCACGCGCGTCACGACATTCATGTAGAGGTCGCTGCGGTGCAGGTCGTCGGTATAGCCGAACGTCTGCCGCATTGTGAAGTTCCCGCCGTTGTCGTAGGAAATCACCTGGTGATTGTCCCTCACCTTCTCGCCCTGGAACGACGTTCCCTGCTCAGCGCGGACGATTTTCCTGTCGCCGCCGCGCAGCTCGGGCGTTATCGTCACCACTGCGTTTTTCCTCATGTACCTGGCAGGGAACCTGCCGTTCACGGTGACGGTCACCTTCCCACCACGCGCCTCAATCGGGTCCGGCGTCACATCGAAGTTTGACGCTGTGAGTTGCTGCATCTTCGACGAACACGACGCGGTCAAGGACAATACTGATGCGGCAATAAAGTATAAGGTGTTTTTACGCATAACAAACAAGGTCTTTATAAAAAAATGAAAAGCGTGCCGCGAGCGGGACTCGAACCCGCACAGCCATTCCTGGCCAAGGGATTTTAAGTCCCTCGTGTCTACCATTCCACCATCGCGGCTCGCGCGGAATTTAGCGTCTGCAAAGGTACGCCGATTATTCCTAACTGCCAAATCATTCTTGATATTTTTATTATGGCGGATTACACAAACGCGAGCAATGCCCGTCGGAACAAATTTGGATCGCCCCGCATGGCAAATAAAAGTGGTGCTCACGCAGGCCTTGCCTGCTTCAACCCGGACTGCACGTCGCCAGTGAATCAAGTTACAGTCTGCCGACACGCCGCCTGCCTCTTGCGGCGCAGCAAACACGGCGGATTTGCAGTCTTGTTTGTAATCAACGGCGGGGCGGTTTGGCATCAACTATATTACATTACGCGAATTCTGGATAAGATAGGTTTAGTTCATAATGAAAATATGTATTTACAGATATTGATTTAACAAAAATTCCTATGAATTTTAACACTGAAAACGGCCACATTCAGAAGAAAAATTCCATCGCGCTGGAATATGCGGTTTTCAGCGCATTTCGCAAGTGGCTGACTGCAAGACGCTTGAGAAATGTTGACAAAATCCGTCCTGCGTTTTGTGCCTAATCGCTCTGCGTTTTGCACCAAACAAGCCGGTGGTTTGGTACAAAACGCATCGTCGTTTGGCACAAAGTGGGGTGCGATTCGGCACAAAACGCATCGAAAAGAGGCGAAAAGTGCGCCGCCGTTAACATTAAATTCGCAAATAATTACAAATGGGGTCTCTGGTTTGTCAGGAAATCCTGCACGCTGGCGAGCCTGCAAATTAACACAATTAACAATTATTTGCCCACGCATAGTCATGAAATGCAGTATTCCGGGCAGCGGCGCTTATACACGAATCACCGACATTTACGCCTGCGTGGATTTGCATCCTGTAAGTCAGAAAATGGATTTGCCCCGGCACAGAATATGCCATGGCGGACTTGTTTTTGCTTGCAGTGACTTACCAATCGCATCAACTTACGCCCTGTAAGTCAGCAAGCACCACTGCCAGCACACACAACTCCGCCCCGTATATTTAGGGTCTGCTAAGTCACTTTCGGGATTGAGCAAATCCAACCGTTGGGTCAAGCTGGCCGACCACCT
>OITM01000003.1_pt1:2500-105371 | contig 105371 bp, 80 predicted proteins | sample 1586711 | NCBI WGS metagenome assembly OITM01 (sample SAMN02675049, study PRJEB24791) | human gut metagenome, SKBSTL061 | isolation source: stool | host: Homo sapiens | place: USA
CTCACACCGCTGAGGTGGGGCTGAGCTACGAGATCATTTTCGTCGATGATGGTAGTAGCGACGGCTCGTGGCAGGTGATCGAGCAGCTGGCGACCAAGGATGAAGCAGTGCACGGTATCAAGTTTCGCCGTAATTATGGGAAGTCGCCTGCGCTGCAATGTGGCTTCGCTCGGGCTCAGGGACGAGTGGTCATCACGATGGATGCCGACCTGCAAGACGCTCCCGAGGAGATAGGCGGAATGTACAATATGATCGTCGATGAGGGGTACGACCTCGTGAGCGGATGGAAAAAGAAGCGCTACGATCCGCTCTCCAAGACGATCCCCACGAAGCTCTTTAATGCAACGGCTAGGCGGGTCTCGGGGATTAAGAACCTGCACGACTTCAACTGCGGACTCAAGGCGTATCGTGCAGAGGTGGTGCATAGCATCGAGCTGTACAACGATATGCACCGCTACATCCCTTATCTGGCGAAGAATGCTGGCTTCGCCAAGATTGGCGAGCAGGTGGTGCACCACGCACCTCGCAAGTATGGGCACTCGAAGTTTGGGCTGGATCGCTTCTTCAACGGATACCTCGACCTTCTGACGCTCTGGTTCACCCACCGCTTCGGACGTAAGCCTATGCACTTCTTCGGTTTCTGGGGGTCGCTCATGTTTCTCGTTGGGTTCATTGCGCTCATCGTGGTCCTCTCGTTCAAGCTCTCCGCTCTTATCAGTGGCACTCCTGCACCGCTCGTGACTGATCGGGTCTACTTCTACATCTCCCTCGCAGCAATGATCATCGGTGTGCAGCTCTTCTGTGCAGGCTTCATCGGAGAGATGATCTCGCGCCGCGATCCCAATCGTGACAATTACAATATAGCAGCAGAACTATGACTAAGACTTTAGACCAAATCATCTCTACACGGCGCACGGTACGCCACTTTGACGCGACCAAGCCGATGACACGTGCTGAGCTTATGCCGATACTAGAGGCTGGGCGACTAGCTCCCTCGGCAAAGAACTTCCAGCCCCTCCGCTTCGTCGTCGTACTCTCCGAGGAGGAGCGTACGAAGCTTCACGCTGTAAGTCAGCAGCCTTGGTTTTATCACGCTCCGAGCTATATCGTCATCATCGGCGATCACGACAAGGCGTGGCAGCGTCCCCACTGTGACCTTACCTATGTAGACACCTCGATAGCGCTGACGCACATGCTCCTCAAGGCTGAGGATATGGGACTGGGGGCTACGACGGTAGCAGCTTTCGATCAGGAGATCTGCCGTGAGTTACTCCAGATACCTGAGCATGAGGAGCCAATACTGATCTTAGCGGTGGGGCATCCCGACCCAGCCTTTGCCGGCAAAGAGGGCAATCCACGTCGCAAGACGATGGAGGAGCTGGTCACATTCATCTAAGCTAGTCGCACCGCTATGCGCCGTACCGTCACCTTACTACTGCTCACGCTCATCCTGCTGAGCGGGTGCCACAAGGAAGCACCTTATAGAAGTGCCGAGGGGCTCATCTTCGGGACGCTCTATCGGATTACCTATCAGGCTGATGAGGATCTGTCTGATCAGATCAATGAGGCACTGCAGCAGGTCAACCATGTGGCAAATCCCTTTGACTCGACCTCTATGATCTATGCGGTCAATAACAACTTGTCGATGACGGTGGACAGCACTTTCTATGCGATCTACAGCGTAGCACGGAGTGTCTACGAGCGGTCGGGCGGAGCCTACGATGTGACCATCGCTCCGCTGGTCAATGCGTGGGGCTTTGGCTTCGAACAGGGCTATCCGCTCACGCAGCCACAGGTGGATAGCTTGCTGGAGCTGGTCGGTATGAACAAGGTCTCCTGCACCCCCACTGAGCTGACTAAGGCGGATCCCGCTATGGAGCTAGACTTTGCCTCCGTTGCCAAGGGGTACGCCTCTGACCTTGTCGGTGAAAGGCTTCGCAGAGCGGGCGTAACCAATTACCTTGTGGAGATAGGCGGCGAGATCGCCTACTCGGGGCGCAACCCACGGGGCGCTGCATGGCGTGTAGGGATCTCTAAGCCAGACCTAGACTCGCTTGGCCTCAATCAAGAGCTACAAGAGGTCATTGATTTGCCCGGCGAACGGGGAGGACTAGCCACATCGGGCAACTACCACAACTACAAAGTCGCAGCCGATGGAAAAGTCTATGGACACACCATCTCTGCACTGAGCGGTTACCCCGCTGAGACAGACATACTGAGTGCCTCTGTGATCGCTCCTACCTGCGCTGAGGCGGACGCGTTGGCGACAGCTTTCATGGCTCTGGGATACGAAGGCTCTAGGGCGATGCGCAAGCAACTTTCGTCTGACATTTCCTACCTACTCTTCGTCTCGAGTGGTGACTCATTAGCTTTTACCCCAATCTCTAGTCCCTCCTTTCCCCGATCGCACTGATGCTGGCTTCCTTCCTAGCGATATCGGACGGACTTTCTTATCTTTGCATCATATAGCCGTACATTATGACCCAATCATCGCTTCCCAATAACGCTATCAACGATCAGCCCGCCTTCCCTAACGAAGGCACACGACCGACTTTCTCACAGATCTTTCATTTGATCTTGAAGCAGTGGTATTGGTTTGTCCTCTCCTTCGTACTCTTTGTCGTACTAGGCAAGATCGTTGCTGACCATCGTCCTCTAGGGCGTCAGACGTACTACATGCAGCTCTCCTCACGAGAGCCTCACGAGCTGACAAACCCGATGATGCCTCTGAGCGACTCGACGTTCAAGACATCGCCGTGGACTCCTGAGTACATTGCCATGCTACTCAATACGACGACAGCGGTCGTAGAGGCGGGGAAGCGTATCAACTTTCAGGTAGACTACGCTGTCAAGACTCCTTGGGGGATGCGTGACTACTACAACCAAACGCCTATCATCGTGCACTTTGACGATCTACTCCCGACAGACAAGGTGGACTGTATCGCTATGCTAGATGACCCAGTCCATCCGCAGCAGGTCACGCTGAGCGGATTCTTGGGTACTGCGCAGGGGATCTCTATTAACGAGCCGTACGATGTCGTCATCCCTGTCGGCTCTACTCAAGAGACTCCTGTGGGACATGTTACCATAACTCTGGATAACCCCAAGCATCACTTCCCTTATCACATCGATCAGAAGCATAAGAAGATAGCACTCTCCTACTCTACGCTTCAGGACATACGAGCCGTCTATGAGACGGAGATGCAAGTGACGATGAAAAAGGCGGATCTGCCGCTCTCCTCGGTCATGCGCGTCGAGATGCTATCCAATCGCTCCGAGCGTCGCTGCTTAGACCTGCTTTACGAGATGTATCTCGTTACGGACAGCTTGGGATGGGTCGAGCAGCTCAGCGATGAGGGCGCAATAGATTCGCTAGGTCAGTTCGCAGGGACTATACCACCTGCGGGGCTTTCGCCTTTTAGGCTTATTGATGAGCCACGCATAGCGAAAGATCTAGAGCCAGACCTATTTATCATCGCTGGCATGGGACTCTTGGGGCTACTCCTGCCGCTACTTCTCATGTACATTTACTGGGCTATACGAGGAGTCATCTACTATGTCTGTGAGTTGCCAGGTCTCCTACGTCGTCACCTCACACTAGACCTGCAGCGTGGTCGTAAGGGCAAGAAGTCTCTCTACCCCAATCTCGAGGAGTTGTGTACCCTCGTCACACCAGAAGGCGAGCCACGCACTATACAGCTCGCTACGCCCAATAGGACTAAGTATCACGACCAACTCATCTCGGAGCTACAGAAAGCATTACAGCAGAGAGGCGTTTCCTGCGCTGTGTGGTACTTGGACTTACCAAGCCAAAAGAAGCTTAGTGAGACGACTAATGCCGTCTACCACACTGCCCTCACGCCTGGGCTGGTAGGTTCTAGCGCCTTCCAGCAGCAGCTACAGCAGCTACAGACGCAACACCAGCTCACGATTATCGCTCCACCAGCGCTTATGGAGGACCCGACCGCTTATCTTCTCTCTAGTAGCGTAGAGCAGAGCCTTTACTGCATTTATCGTGGTAGCACGAGGATCAGAGCGATCAAGCGTGTCGTCCATCAGCTGCAGATCAGACAGCAGGTAGACCGCTCCCGCATGCATACCCTTTGGGTTGAGTAGTAAGGGCTGCTACCTACTATTTATCGATCAGACTATGACTACTGAAGGTAAAGACTCTAGGGAAAAGGCTCTCGATCTGACCCATCTGCGTCCTGCTGCATCAGACGTTAGCGGGACTGTCGGTCTCTTCGGTGGAAGTTTTGATCCGCTACACATCGGGCACCTCGCTCTCTGCGACTACATCTTGGCTTATCCAGAGCTGTCGGGACTGACTCAGATATGGTTTATGCCCACCCCGCAGAACCCGCTTAAGGAGCAAGGCCCCACGCTACCCTACACGCTGCGCTGCCACATGATCGAACAAGCGATTCAGTCTGATCCACGCTACGAGCTATGCACGATCGAGTCCATGCTGCCTGAGCCACACTACACGCTAGAGACACTCACCGCTCTCGAGGAGCATTACCCACACTGTTCCTTCAGCCTCATCATCGGTGCTGACAGCTTAGCCTCTCTCTCCCAGTGGTATCGACATGGCGAGCTCATAGATCGCCTACCACTCGTGGTCTATCCACGAAAAGGCTACGACCTCTCTCAGCTAGTCGATCAGTACCCCACAGCTCAGATACGATTGCTCAGCGAAGCTCCTCAGATAGAGATCTCCTCCACTGCGATCCGTCAGGCACTCCACGAGGGACGAGACCTGCGCCACTGGCTTCCTCAGCCCGCACTATACCATACACTCTCTCAAGCAACCACTCCTTATGAACGATGACCGAATGGTACAACTAGCCTCCTATCAGGTCGAAGAGGAGGCTCTCGAGCTCCTCGATCTCCTCTCTGATCATGACATCCCAGCCACCATACGCAATAGCTACAGCGCACGGATGCTCAGCGCATTCGTTGACGTAGGCGGCTTCATCGTCGAGGTGCCAGAGAGCGCCCGTCCACAGGTACAAGAGCTCATCGACAGTGGCGAGCTCATCCTCCCCGACCAGAGCGACGAGCCTACGACCCGTCTCACGCAGTGGGTCACCAGACTACCACTCCCAGCTCAGTGGTCTCTGGAGAAGCGACTCACTATGCTCCTCCTACTACTCGTCGCCATCGGGATCATCATCGCTCTCATAGTCCTTATCTTCTCGTAGAGATCGAAGTAGATCCAAAGGGCAAAACAAAAGAATCTCCTTTCGAAATCCGCTACTACGGATATTCGGAAGGAGATTTCTTCTGTTAACCACAAATATGAAGGCTCAAAAGACAACCACGCCCTTTCGAGCCCCAAAAACAAAACAACTCCGTGTAGCAACGTCGCGCTCCCTCTTGGACTTGAACCAAGGACCCCCTGATTAACAGTCAGATGCTCTAACCAACTGAGCTAAGGAAGCAGTACGAGACTTAACTGCCGCACCAATGACCACCTTTTGCGCTCCCTCTTGGACTTGAACCAAGGACCCCCTGATTAACAGTCAGATGCTCTAACCAACTGAGCTAAGGAAGCGTTCCAAATGTGAGTGCAAAGGTAATACATTTCTTCAACACGTGCAAGTGATCACACCGCTAGATTTCGAAAACTTTATCGCAAGCCCAACCAATACATTGAAGTATAGATGGTTGCAGATGACTCTACCTATCTTCATTCTGCGAATTGTTACTCGACTCAGCGAACTATCCGATTTGTGGGATCTAGGTCGATCTACCGCAAAGGGAAATATCCGTATCTTTGTAAGCGCAGAAAAAACTGCATATAGGCTTGACTGAAGACTTATTTCCTCCTCCATGACTACAGATAAAAATACCACCACCCTACCCCACCTGAAGGTTATCTACACAGGCGGAACCATCGGGATGGTACAAGATATAGAGACCGGTGCGCTCAAAGCATTTCAATTTGACTATCTACGGGAGCATGTACCAGAGCTTGATCAGCTCCACTGCACCTTCGACATAGAGCAGTGCGACCCGCCCATAGACTCTTCGGCTATCACGCCCGATCTCTGGGTCTGGCTGGGAGAGATGATCCAGAGGGAGATGCATGAGTATGATGGCTTCGTCATACTACATGGCACGGACACGATGGCTTACACCGCCTCTGCGCTGAGCTTTATGCTACAGGGACTAGATAGACCCGTCATCTTGACCGGTTCGCAGCTACCCATAGGTCGGCTGCGGACGGATGGTAAGGAAAATCTGATCACAGCCTTTGAGATCGCGCTGGCTAGACGTGCAGATGGCTCACCTATGATCCCCGAAGTAGCCGTTTACTTTGAGGACTACCTCTACCGTGGGAACCGCACGCTCAAGTATAGTGCTGAGCACTTTGAAGCATTTGCCTCGCCCAACTATCCGCACCTAGCTTTCGCTGGAATCGATATCAAGTATAGCCCGAGCGCTATAGGCTTTGATGAGCCTGTTTTATCACAAGCATGGCGACCTGCCTTCGATGGGCACGTGGTGGTGCTCAAGCTGTTTCCCGGACTATCAGCCTCACTCCTAGATCATATCCTACACACGCCAGACCTCAGAGGAGTGGTATTAGAAACCTTCGGTAGTGGTAATGCCCCAACCAGCGAGGCTTTTCTCTCTGCTATAAAAGAGGCTGTGTCACGTGGCATCACAATCGTCAACGTGACGCAGTGCTACTCCGGATCGGTCGTCATGGGGCGCTACGAAACGGGCAATGTGCTCAGCCAGACAGGCGTCATCGGTGGAGGCGACATGACCACCGAAAGTGCCACAACGAAGCTTATGTACCTCCTAGCGCAGGATCTATCCCCAGAGGAGGTGGCGCATCTGATGCAAGTCTCTCTGCGTGGCGAGCTGACGGCATGATACGATTTATGAGCCTAGCGAGTGGTAGCACGGGCAACTGCTACTACCTCGAGCACAACGGGCAGGGGCTCCTCATAGATGCGGGTATAGCGCTCTATGATATCAAGACAGGACTAGAGCAAGAGTCTCTCTCGCTCGAGCACGACGTGCAGGCGATCCTCTTGACGCACAATCATGCCGACCATGCGCGCACCGTGGGCAAGCTGGCCAATCGCTATCAACTACCCGTCTATGCAACTCAACCAGTGCAACATGGGCTAGACTATATGAGAGGCATGGAGCGCATACAGCACGATATGCGCTATGCGATCGAGCCAGAGGTACCCTTTGAGCTGATAGGACTCGTGGTGACCCCATTCTCCGTACCTCATGATAGTGCAGACAATGTGGGGTACCATATTTTTTCGGCAGATGGTTTTTCCTTTACCCTAGCGACAGATATAGGGCATCTGACCCCGACGATAGAGCACTACGCTAGCTTAGCGCACCATCTAGTGCTGGAGTCTAATTACGATACTGAGATGCTCCGAATTGGCAAGTACCCGCCCTTCCTCAAGAAGCGGATCAGTGGTCCTCTCGGGCATCTGAGCAATGCTGAGTCGGTGGACTTCCTCTGCCGTATCTGGAGGCCCACGATGCGCAATGTCTTCCTCTGCCACCTTAGCAAAGAAAACAACCACCCCGAGCTAGTCCGCAAGACCTTCGACATACGTCTCTTCTCTGAGGGGATCCGTGTCGGCAAGGATGTCTACGTCACCCCACTGCAACGCAACCACTGCAGTCCGATGTACTTACTAGAAACCTAGCGTCAAGAATTATCTAACTAATCTCAAGCTGGTCATATCACACAACGGCTTGTTTCCATCGCCTCACTCTTGCATAGCCACGGAGGAAATCTGAAATTCCTACGTGGCTATTTTTTATTTTCCACGGAGGTATTAGAAAATTCTTCGGACTTATCATTTGATTCTTCCGAAGTTTCATTTGATTCTTCCGAAGAAATTTTCCTTTCCTCCCAAGGAAATGATTATTCTCCAGCGAGCTATTTGAGAATTTCTTCGGAGTGGTCAGAGAGAGCCGAGTGGTCGGTGACTAGCACACACTTTTTTAGTGGTCTTGGTCGTTGTCGTCAGAAAAAAGTCTCCACCTGGCATAGACCAAGTGGAGACTCTATAATTACTGTGCTGCGCTAGTGGCTTATGCTACTAGCGTGTGACGCACTACTTGTATATCTTGCTGAGGAGCTCGTCGATCTGCTCTCCACGCAAGTCACGCTGCATGATGACGCCGTCAGGCCCTATGAGCATAATCTGTGGGATGCCCATGATGCCGTACAGTGAGGTGGCGTGATTGTTTTGCTCATCGTAGATCTGTGGATAGGGGATCTGTAGCTCCTTGACAGCCTGTAGGTGGGTCTCGTGGCTATCCTCCCATACACCGACACCGAGGACGAGTAGACCCTTGTCCTTGTACTTTTTGTGCATCTGGATGAGCGTGGGGATCTCGCGACGGCAAGGACCACACCAAGAGGCCCAGAAGTCAACGAGCGCATATTGTCCTTGACCAACGTAGTCAGAGAGCTTGACCTGCTCACCCTCTGTGGTGATGCCCGCAAAGTCTACAAAGGACTTGCCAGCTTTGGTGTTGATCATTCCTTGGATTAGCTCTACTAGGGTTGTATAGCTTGGGAGTCGCTTGACGTTTTCGCCCATCTCCTCTAGAGGCTTCTGAAACTCAGAGAGGTCATCAAAGAGGTACATAGCATACTGCATAGCACGCAGTACGAGGGGGTTGTCTTTTTGCTCTGCGATATACTTACGGACGATCTCCTGACCCGCAGCCTGGTCGATCGAGTCGGCCTGCATGATGACCATAATGTCTTGCTCGAAGGCGTTGCACGCATCGTTGGCGGGAGATCCGCTGACACGTCCATCGCTGAGGTTGTAGTCTAGAGAGGTCTCCTCGTAGACAAACTGAGCATTGAGCGGTGTCCCCTCGCAAGAGAGGAGGTAGAGGTAGCCTTTCTGTAGGTTATCTAGCGAGAGGGTGGCGACTGTATCTTGGATGACCAGGCTATCGATGGGCGTCTTGGGATCAGCCTCGTCGTAGAGATAAGCGGTCAGACCTGACAGGTTGTCTCCGAGTCCGTGGAGCCGTAGCGTATTCTTCTTGTCGCGATTACAGCTGCTAAACACTAAGAGCGAGCCTAGTACGATCAGCAGAGAGGTGAGGGATAGAGTTCGTTTCATATTATAGGTTGTTTGTTGATGATGATATAAATCGGTTGGAAGGTGAGGGTCACTCGACCTGTCTCGTCTGCAAAGGTAGTAATATATTTTTTTGTAAAGTCTCTGAGCTGCCTTGGAGTGTGTATTTGCTGAGGGGCATTGGGCAGCTGTGCGGTGCCGGTGTGGCGGAGATGCTGTAGTACAGCCATAGGATCAGCAAAGGGGATGACAAGCCGCTCCGTATGAATTTCATAGGAATAGCCAAGCTCCTGCAGAGTGCTGCGCCATGTGGCTAGCGAGGGGTAGTGTAGCCCTTGTCCCGTGAGCTGTCTTAGCTCGAGGAGGTTGTCAGGGCCGAAGGTGCTGACAGCTACGGTAGCCCGTGCTAAGAGCTCGTGGACGGTGCGCTCTAAGTAGGCGCATGGGTCGTCGAGCCACTGTATGGCACTGCTGGAGACAAAAAGATCGATTCCGAACCTCTCTAGAGAGAGCTCGGAAGCATCTTCCACACGTAGCTCGGGGTGCGGGTCTCTCAGTCTGGGTACCTGCGCTAGGAGCGCTGGGGATAGGTCGGCGAGGGTCCAGTGGTCTACCTTAACGAGCTGATCTATACGCTCCGTCAGTAGTCCAGAGCCCGTTCCCATCTCAAAGGCATGGGCAAAGTGACGCTCCGACTTGGGTAAATGCTCATCAAGCAACTGAACAAGACGATCGATCACTAGTCGCTGAGGCTCGGCAGCCTCATTGTAATGCGCTGCTGCACGGTCGAACTGATGAGCGAGAGAGGTCATAGAAGCTGGCTGTGGTGGATGAATGGTAGGACTCACTGGTTTACTGGATGGGTGCCCATAGCTCACTCCACGATTGCCACAGGTCAAAGAGGTAGTGGTAGCCGTCGGGGAGTAGCAGCGTTGGAACATTTACCGCCTTCCATAGCGTGGAGAGATTTTTCGCTGGGAAGATTTGATCACGCTCTCCGATGATCGCTAGATCCCATGCTAGACGGGTGTGGGGCGTTGACTCGGACGCTTCGGGAGTAGCTAAGCTGTCGTAGACCGCTTGCAGTTCGTCGCGAAGCTCTGTGGTAGGTCGCTCGGATAGGATGTCGTAGAGCTGCTTGTATCGCTTGCCTCCACACATCCGGCGGTTGAAGCGCTGGCGGTTTTCGTCTGTTAGTCCCTCTAGTGTCCCTACGAATATTTGCTTTGGGATACCCCACTGATCGTGCATAGGATAGGGCGAACCAGCGACCGCTATCAGACGTTGTTTAGTGGGGAGTATCGACCAATGCGGTACTACCTGCTCAGCAGCCCAGACGCCTAGCGACCAAGCTACGATGGTGACCGCTTCGTAAGAGTCCCAAGGTAAGTCTGCGAGGTCGTCGCTCAACTCGAGGATTCGATAGTCGTACAGTGCGAGTAAGTCACACTGGGGTGGTAAAGTTAGGTGTGCAACCGTGGCAGGCGTCATGCCCCATCCGCAGAAGTATATGATGAGTTGGCGGGCGGGAGCCTGGTCACTGTTTCGCTGGAAGGTGTACTGCATAAGTTCTAGGCAAGGTGTGCGAGGATGACTTGGCTGAGCCGCTTGACATCTGACGAGGTCAGCCCGGCGGTGAGAGAGATCCTTAGGCGCTCGGAGCCGACAGGTACGGTCGGAGACATGATGGGGCGGATGAAGTAACCCTCCTCGTGCAGGGCTTGCGCCACGGCTCTAGCTCGCTCACGACTCCCGCAGAGGAGTGGTATGATATGGCTGTGAGGGGTTGGCAGGAGTTGCTCTGGGAGTGAAGCTAGCTCGTCGGTTAGCAGCTGTTGTAGGTTAGCTAGATGCGCTCTTCGCTGGGTAAGTGTGGGGAGCGCTTGCCAGACGGCTAGTATCCACTGGATGATGAGCGGGGGCAGCATGGTCGAGTAGATGAGGCTTCGTGAACGTGTGACGAGTAGTGTGCGTACTGCCTCAGAGCAAGCGACGTAAGCCCCCATAGATCCGAGAGCCTTGCCAAAGGTTCCGACAAGAAGGTCGATCTCCGACAGTAGACCCAGCTCTTCGCACAGCCCATAGCCATGCGCTCCACGAACGCCGATGGCATGCGCTTCGTCTATATAGAGTGCTACCTTGGGGTATTGCTTCTTGAGGGCCACGAACTCTTCTAGCGGAGCGAGGTCACCATCCATGCTGTAGATGCTCTCGGCCATGACGATGATATGCTGGCAGCTCTCGGAGCTGTGATGCTTCTCTATGAGACGCTGGAGGCTCGTCACATCGTTGTGGCGAAAGCGCTCGAAGGGCAGTCCTGAGAGACGTATCCCGTCGATCATACTGGCATGGATCAGTTTGTCTGCTATCACCACCATGCCTGGGAGCTTGAGCGCTGGCAGGATTCCGACGTTAGCGTGGTAGCCACTGTTGAAGAGCAATGCTGCTTCGTGCTGCAATGACTCAGCGATTAGGGTCTCCAGCTGATGCATCACTCCTCTATCTCCCGAGAGCAAACGCGAAGAGGTAGAGCCTAGATCCTTCGCAGAGAGCGTCTGTAAGCTGTTGGTCAGATCGGTCTCACCGACAAAGTGACAGGTAGCGTCGTGAAGAGCTAGGTAGTCATTGCTGTTGAGATTGATGAGCGGTCGTGAGTCCGCATCGTCGAGCGCTGTGTAGCGACCATTATCTAGAAGCTCAATAGGAGTGAGCGTGCGGAGAGCCTGCTCATCACGTAGCGTGGCGATGACCTGCTCTATATGTGACTCGAAGTGAGACATACCCTTAGTTGCTGTGTAGTGCGTTTCGTCGGAGTTGCAATACTTGTGAGAGCCTATTGATAAGCTCCCCTTTTCTTAAGAATGGACCTACACAGGATCTAGTAGCACGACCTGTGCAAACGCTAGATACTGTGTAGGTCCAGATTAGTCAGACGCATGAACCTATCGAGTCGTCATGCGTGGCGACTGAGCGTCGCGCTGATTACTTCTTCTCTGCGGGGATAACCTCTAGGAGTGTTACGTCGAAGATAAGCGTAGAGAATGGCTCGATAGAAGACCCACTGCCATTAGCGCCGTAAGCTAGGTCGTAAGGAATGTAAGCGATCACCTGGTCGCCCTCCTTCATCAGCTTGAGAAGCTCCGTCCAACCGGGGATAACCTGGTTGACTCCGAACTCAACAGGCTCCTCGCTCTTGTCAAACTCAGTGCCGTTGACAAGTGTACCGCGGTAGGTTACCTTTACCTTGTCACCATCTACTGGAGACTTGCCAGTACCCTTCGTGGCGTAGCGGTAAGCGAGACCAGACTCTGTCGTGATGACATCGTTCTGCTTAGCAAAGTCCTCGATAGCCTTCTTGCCCTCATCGATGTTCTTGCCGTACTTCTCCTTATTCTCGATCTCCTGCTTCTTACTATAGTAATTCTGGATATAGTTGTAAGCAGCCTCCTGATCCATTGTCATCTTGGTCGTGTCACCCTTGAGAGCATACTCTAGATACTCTGCAAAGATCTTAGTGTCGATCCCCTCCTTAGCAAGACCCATAGCGGTCTGTACACCCTGGATCTGTCCTGCGTAGTAAGAGAACTTGGTTGTGTCAGCGATACCCTTCTTGAAACCCTTGAGGAACTCAACGGTATCTACAGGCATGCCTTGCATAGCCATCATCATAAACTGCTGACCGAGTTGCTGACCAGTCATATAGCCCTGGATCATCGCTACACTGTCGGTCATAGCAGATAGCTCGTTGTTTGTGTCACTCTTCTGAGCTGTCTTGTTACAGCTGGCAAAGGCACAGACCATTGCGACCACTGCGAGGAGTGAGAGAATTGATTTCTTCATTGTAAGTTGTATTTAAGATGTTTGTTTGCAAATATGTCGTGTGGATTACTTATCCGTTGGGGTGGCGAGAGGGATAGGCTCGCCCTTGATCACCTCTAGCAGCTCGATCTCGAAGATCAGCGTCGCATAAGGCGGGATCATATTACCTGCTCCACGCTCGCCGTATGCAAGACGTGCGGGGATGTAAAGCTTAGCCTTGCTACCCTCAGGCAGTAAGCATAAGCCCTCTGTCCAGCCTGGGATCACCTGTAGGAGTCCAAACTTAGTAGGCTCGCCACGATCCACGGAGCTATCGAACTTCGTGCCATCGATGAGCGTACCCGTGTAGTGTACACGAACTGTATCCTCGACCGTAGGACGAGGACCCTTGCCCTCCTTGATGATCTCATACTGTAGTCCGCTTTGGGTCGTCTTGACCTCGGGACGCTCCCCATTGCTCTTGAGGAAAGCCTCGTTCTTCTCCTTTGTCTCCTGCATCTGTAGCTCTTGGAGCTGCTGGAAGTATTTGGAGAGGAAAGCCTGCGCCTCCTCATTGGACATAACCGTAGGTTGCTCTAAGAGAGCTGCCGAAAAGCCTGCTAGAAGCAACTCCTTATTCACAGGATCGCCAGGCATTTGGGATAGGTTTTGGGCAAAGCCTACACCATTAGCCACGCCTAGTGCATAGGCTGCTGTATCAGCAGATGAGCTGAGACGTGGAGGCTCAGCCGCTGTAAGTGCGCCTACGCTTACGAGGAGCGTCAACGCAATGGTCAAAATGCGATGTGTCATAACTTTAGTGTGTCTATACGATATCTAGTAGCTCGATCTCGAAGATGAGCGTCATATTGGGTCGGATTACGTCGCCAGCGCCACGACTCCCGTAGGCTAGCTCAGAGGGTATCACGACGCGCCACTTACTGCCCACGGGCATCAGCTGTAGGATCTCCGTCCAGCCTGGGATGACCGCATTGAGGGGAAACTCTGCTGGCTCGCCACGCTCTACGGAACTGTCGAAGACAACCCCATTGATGAGCGTGCCGTGGTAGTGTACGCGTACTTTGTCAGTAGCCTTAGGCTTAGCCCCTGAGCCCTCCTTGATAATTTCGTATTGTAGACCGTTAGGGAGCGTCACGACACCACTCTTGTGGCGCATGATCTCTTGGTACTCCTTGCCAGCAGCTGCGTTGAGCTCTGACTCCTCCTGCTGCAGGCGCATAAACAGTTGGTTGATCACCTCTCGAGCCCGTTCGGTGGTCATCTGTGGCTCACGCTCAGCGAGAGCGTCTTGGAGACCTGCGATAAAGTCCTCAGAGGTAATCGCCTTGATTCCGGATGCTTTGAAGTTCTGACCAATGCTTAGTCCTAGTGCGTAGCTTACTTCGTCTTGTGGCATGGGGGATATTCTGTCTTTAGATGAAAAATACTCCTGCAAAGGTAGCAATTCTCCACGAGATGAGCATTCTAATGACTAACGGAGAGCGACTCCTTCAGCCGAGAAACGATCTCATCAAGTGGACACTCCTGCTGCGTGCCGAGGGTCATATCCTTGATAGAGACCTTGCCATCGCTCAGCTCCTGACTTCCAGCAATGATGACGTGGCGACAGCCACGGGCATTGGCATAGGAGAGTTGCTTCTTCATCTTGTCAGCTGAGGGATAGACCTCTGTGGGGAGTCCTGCTTGACGCAGCTGACGCGCTATGGGGAGTAGCTTCTGCAGCTCCTCCTCGCCAAAGTTGACAATGAAGATACGCTCTTCGGGGGCCATCGCTGTGTCAAACTTACCCAGCGAAAGCATGATGTCATAGATGCGCTCTGCACCAAAGGAGATACCGACTCCTGAGACTCCGTCGAGCCCGAAGATGCCCGTCAGATTGTCGTACCGCCCGCCACCGGAGATAGAGCCCATCGGCGCATCGAGTGACTTGACCTCTAGGATAGCCCCTGTGTAGTAGTCCAAACCACGAGCCAGCGAAGGCGAGAAGGTTAGCTCCGTCATCAAGTCGCTCGTATCGACATGATCGAGGACGTACTCCAGTTCATCAAGTCCCCTGAGTCCTATCTCGGAGTCAGCAAGTAGCTGCCGGAGCGTTGTCACCTTGTCACTATTGCTTCCCTCTAGGGTTAGCACCTTGCGAACGGGCTCTAGCGAGTCCGGGCCAAAGCCACTCTCGACGAGGTCTGCTAAGACAGACTCCACAGAAGTCTTATCCAGCTTGTCCATACAGATGGTCAACTGGGCAAGGCGGTCAGGAGCCTTGATCACCTCAGCAATACCCGCTAGTATCTTGCGGTTGTTGAGCAGTAGCGTGGTACGCAAGTCGAGCCGACGGAAGACTTCGTCGATCATGTAGACAAAATCCACCTCGGGCATCAGCGAGTCGGTGCCAATGACATCGGCATCACACTGGTAAAACTCACGATAGCGACCCTTCTGCGGTCTGTCGGCACGCCACACGGGTTGCATTTGGTAGCGCTTGAAGGGGAAGGTTAGTTCGTTGCGGTGCATCACCACATAGCGGGCGAAGGGTACGGTCAGGTCGTAGCGCAAACCACGATCACAGAGGCGAGCCGCCAACGCTGCTGGAGACTCTTCAGTAAAGGTCTCTGAGTCAATTCCCGCCTTATAGTCGCCCGAGTTGAGGATCTTAAAGAGTAGTCTGTCTCCCTCTACACCATACTTGCCCGTAAGCGTAGTCAGCTGCTCCATAGCGGGCGTCTCGATCTGCTCAAAGCCGTAAAGCGCGAAGACGGAGCGTATCGTCTCAAATATATAGTTGCGTCGGCGCATCTCCTCAGCACCGAAGTCTCTAGTCCCCTTAGGTATCGAAGGTTTACTCATAGCGTTTAGCCGTTTCGATTCGTTTGTATAGCGTTTGTGTCACGGGGTAGTCATTGCGTTCATCAGCTGGATAGTGAGTCTCCTCGAGCTTAGACCACTCCGCCAGGTTGATCTCTGGGAAATGTGTATCGGCATCAGGCACGAGCGTGTCCACCTCTGTCAGATTGAGGTGCGTAGCATATGGTAAGCCACTCTTGTAGAGCGCCCCTCCCCCCATGATGTAGACCCGATCGTAGCCCGCCTGCTGACAATGTTGTAGAGCCTGCTCTAGAGTGGAGGCGACATAGTGCGTCTCGGCATCGCCCTCGGTCAGAGTGCGAGAGACTACTATGTTGTAGCGATTGGGCAGTGGACGAGCGCCTATGGAGTCCCAGGTGTGTCGCCCCATGATGACCGCGTGACCTGTGGTTGTCGCCTTAAATCGGCGCAAATCATCTCTTAGACGCCATGGCATTGCGCCATCACGTCCTATAGATCTGTCACGAGCGGCCGCCACAATAATCCATATTTCCATATCCAGACAAACTAATTTGGGAGCTAAGGTACGAAAAAATGCAGTATATTATTTTTAGGACTTTTGAAAAGCCAGGGCTGACGCATTATACGGGGTAGGTTTCCCTACGTCTTGATGAAGGATCTCGGGAAATGGAGGAAAACGAACAAGCCTCCGTGGAGATCTAGGATTATCCAGTGAGCAAATAAAAAAATTCTTCGGACTTATGGATTGATTCCTCCGAAGTTTCATTTGATTCCTCCGAAGTTTTATTTGATTCCTCCGAAGAATTTTCTTTTTCCTCCGTGGGGATTTTTTATTTCCCAGCGAGCTATTTGGAAATTCTTCCGTGGAGACGATGAAGCATCACGAAGAGACGTCCTATAAGGACATCAAGTCTGAACATTCTTGCTAATCGCCATACATCCATCCGCACCTACACAAGTCATTCGCCTCCCCGAAGCAGACACTTACTCTTTTGATTTCTAGCAAATTGGATGGATCCGCAAGCACTCTAGACAAAAGTTTTTCCTCGTAAAGCTTGCAAGTTAAGAAAATTGTCGTACCTTTGTGATCCGGGCGAGTGCCACACGGCCAGCTCCTCGTGAATCCCCCAGGGCTTGACCGCAGCAAGGGTAGCGGGTTGTAGCGGCGCGATGTGGATTGCTCGCCCCTTTGCCTCTTTAGCTCAGTTGGTAGAGCACGTGATTTGTAATCTCGGGGTCGTTGGTTCGAGTCCGACAAGAGGCTCTCTAAGACTAGTCCTAGAGACTATTATATCCACAATTGATGAGCAGATTGCTAAGCTTAGCAGTCTGCTCGTTTTTTTGTTCAAACTGTCGGAAGGGAGCAAATAGATCAGAGTATTCGGTCGGCATTAAGAGAACTTAGAAGGTGCTGTGGTTGGAAGCTGTCTCGTTTTTCTTTTGTACCTTTGGTCCGACAATGAGCTTTTTACTAGATATGCATACGCTTCACGGCTCTTCACTTAGATGGTTGATACTCTTGATGATACTCGTGCCTAGCTACGTAGCTGGGTCTGACGTCTCTCTGTGGGACATACCGCCCACGGGACACCGTGTGACGGTCGTACCCACCTCTGCAGAGCGACAGCAGATCAATCAGCTCTACCAGCAGATGGGACTAGAGGGGAGACTCTCGTTTGAAGCCTTTAGCCTAGGCGTACGGGGATATAATCAGATCTCAAACAAGCATCGCTCACGACTCACCATTGTGGACTTTTCCAAGCCTTCAACTCAGGAGCGTATGTTTGTCTTCGACATGGAGCAGGGTAAGCTCCTCTATGCTACGCTTTGCGCACACGGACGTGGTAGCGGGGAGAACTACGCTACATCCTTTTCCAATCAACCTAACTCACATCAGAGCTCTCTGGGCTTCTACCTAACCAATGAGACTTACAGCGGGAGCAACGGCTACTCGCTACGTCTCGACGGACTAGAGCGTGGGTACAACGATCAGGCGCGAGCTCGTGCTATCGTCGTACATGGTGCGGCCTATGTCAATGATCAGATCATCCGACAGGGTCGTCTCGGGCGCAGCTACGGTTGCCCCGCAGTGCCTCGTGCGCTGGCTCGTCCCATCATTGATGCGATCAAGGGGGGCAGCGTCCTATACATCTATGCCAATCGTCCTGACTATCTCGCCCAGAGTATGGTACCTCGCTCCGAGATGGAGTCTGCCATCACCAATCAGGATAGTCGCACGCAGCTGATCAACTAGCTTAGCGTCGTCATCTGACGGTAAGCCTCTACATAATAGTCGTAATAGTGCGTCCAAAGCGCATGGGAGGCAGTCTTCCGTGCCTGCTTGTAGCACGCTCGCGGGAGTCCTGCGGTAGCTTGCTCTAGGATCGTTGCCAGTGCTTTTGTCACAGATGTGTCGTCATGATCACGACGCGGGATAACCTGTACGCCGTGATGCAGGCTGTCCGTAGCTTGCTCGCCATAAAGCTCTAGGATCGCCTGACCAAAGCCAGACAAGTCGGTCGTTACCGTCGGCACACCATAGGCGATGCTCTCCAGTGGCGTGTAGCCCCACGGCTCATAGTACGAGGGGAAAAGCGTCAGATCGAGGGCGCTCAGCAGATCATAATAAGGTAGGTCTAGGATACCATCGTGACCATCGAGGTAGGTGGGCACGAAGATCGGATAGATGCGCTGCTCTGCAGCACCTCCGCTTCGGAGTAGCTCGCCTAGGCGTCCTGCGAGGGTGTCCTCCCGCAGGTTGTGCAGCCAATGCGTTAAGTAAGGATACTGTAGCGAGAGTTTGCCACTCCCTGGGTCGGTATGGCTTAGCAGGTAAGCTAGGTCAGCTCTTGGTTCAGCAACCCAAGCTGGAATGAAGAAATAAAGGATGAGATCAGACGACAGTTTCGTCTGCTGCTGGAGGAGGCTCTCGAGGGAGGAGACAATGAGATCGATCCCTTTGTTGCGATACTCGTAACGCCCTGAGGTAGCGACAAGCGTCGTGCTCTCAGGGTCAAAGCTCTTGCCATAGAGTGCGCTGGCAACGTCTAGTAATCGCTGGCGAGCCTTTGACTTAAAGCGGCTTGTAGCCAACGCATGGAAGCCATTGGGCAAGACTACGGGTGTACGCTCCAGGAGCTGCGTGCACTCCAGAGCTGTCACCTCGCTGACCGTCGCAAAGATGGTTGCGGTATGGGCAGCCGCTTTCTCTAGTGCGTGCTTCGCCTCGACATGCAGTTCGCTCGCCATCTGGTCTCCGTGATAGCCTGTGAAGTAGCGGTAGAGATCTTTGCCATTGCTACAGATAGAGCGCCCCACGGTCGTGGCGTGGGTAATAAAGAGCGAGCGCAAGTCGGGCTGCTGCAGGTGATGATAGAGCAGCCCCATGCCGGTGATCCACTCATTATAAATAGATATCGGCTGACTACTAGGCGGAGCGAGCTGAGGTGTCACAGCGAGCAATGTCGCAGCCGCCGCAACGGCAAAGAGACAGGAGTCGTCGTAGTCACCATAACCGAGGTCGGACTGGATGCCGTAGCGCTGCCACATGAGGTAGTAGAGCTGGTCACGGACTGTGGCGAGCGGCTTGTAGTCCACGAGGATCGTTTGCGCTTCGCCTCCAGGCGTGAGCCAGTAGCCCTGCGTGATTGGGAGCTCCACGCCCAGTAGCGATATGTGATCCGGCAGGGTGATGCAAAAGGTCTCCGCGCGAAAGTCTACCATCTCCTCCGTCGGGCGAAGACGAGGACCCACGAAAAGGACTTGCTCCGCCCCATGTCGATGCATCATCTCGCCCGCTCGTGACGAGAGGACGGTGTAGATGCCGCCCACCTTGTTGGCGACCTCCCACGACACCTCTGTAATAAAGTATGCGTCAATCATTGCTTGCTGTGCGCTCTTCTAATGTAACCAGCAGATCATACGCTACACGACGACAATGCATCGGTAGCTCTTCGGCAGAGACATAGGACTCCAGTGCCTCCGTCAGCTTCTCTGGCAAAGGCTTGTCAGACTGTCGCTTCGTATAGTTTGCGATGGTGAGGAGTGCCACGTAGAGCCTAGCTTCATCTGTGTCGCTGCTTGTGACGACCTGCTCCGCCCAGCGAATGGCTAGTGGTGCGTACGATAGGAGGTTAAAGGCTAGTTGCTCTTGTAGCTCCACATTAGTTGCCTTCTCGAGGAAAGCTGCTAGGTCTTGCACCGTAAGCTCTTCACGGGGGAAGAGCATCGTGGAGAGGATCAGCAGCTCCCGCACGGAGGTGTCCCGCAGTGCCTCGGCGAGCTGTTGGGAGGGCTGGTACTGCGCAGCAAGCTCTAGGAGATAGCCTCGTGTCCAGCCCCAGTTGTAGCGGTAGTCCAGTCCCGACTCCCGCATCGACTGCGCCACAGAGCCGTCCATACGTGTGCGGAGCGCAGCACGTATGGAAGCAAGCTGTGAAGCAATCGTCTCGTCGTCTATCGAGTTAGGCACGGGCTATGAGCTCTGCGATGAGGGCACCCATACGCTTGGAGGCAGCATTGGCGGCAGCGACCACCTCGTCGCCATCGTTCGTGTAGTCACCCTCAAAGTGCCACCCCTCGTTGGTGATGACCGACATTCCGAAGACGCGAATGCCCGCATGGCGAGCCACAATCACCTCAGGCGTCGTGCTCATACCGACCGCATCAGCGCCGACCGTCTGCCAATACTTATACTCTGCGGGTGTCTCGTAGGAGGGTCCCGTGAGGCTTACGTAGACACCCTTCTGGAGTGTCAACTCTTGCTCCTGAGCGATGGTCTCAGCGAGTGCGATCAGTTCGCGATCGTAGGCACGCGTCATATCGGGGAAGCGGACGCCAAAGTTCTCATCGTTAGGACCAATGAGCGGGTTCGGCAACATATTAATATGATCCCTGATGATCATCAGATCACCCACGTGGAAGTTCGAATTGATTCCGCCAGCAGCGTTGGAGACGATCAGGATCTCGATGCCGAGAAGCTTCATCACCCGCACTGGCAGCGTGACCACCTCCATCGGGTAGCCCTCATAGTAGTGAAAGCGTCCCTGCATCGCCACCACAGGGACGCCGCCCAGCGTACCGGAGATGAAGTTGCCCTTGTGACCGATAGCGGTCGAGTGAGCGAAGTTGGGGATCTCGCTGTATGGGATGACGGTTGGGTTAGCGATCTCATCGGCTAGTCCGCCTAGTCCGCTACCTAATATGATGCCCACGCGGGGCTGCGCCGATATCTTGCTCTTGATGTAGTCGGCTGCTTGCTGATATTTTTGAAAGTCCATAGTGTATTCGTTTGATAGTGAATAGGTCTTTACCCCTTACGATGCAGTAGGTCGTGAGCCGTGCGACGAGCCATCTCGATGATGCGCTCCATGCCGACGATCTCCCGGTCACGCATGAGGATTGCTCCGTCCACGATGGTCGTCGAGACGATCGTTGAGGAGCCTGCGTAGACTAGATTCGAAGTCAGATTGTGACAAGGCACCATGCTCGGCGCCTTGAGGTCTATGAGACAAAGGTCGGCCAGATAACCCTCCTCGATGCGTCCGCCCTTGAGTCCCAGCATAGCGTAGCCCACCTCCGTTGCCGAGCGGTAGATGTCGGGAGCACAGACCGCTGTCGGGTCGTAGCGCCACACCTTACCGAGGAGCGAAGCCATACGCATGGCGATGTACATGTCTAGGTCGTTGCTTGAGGAGCATCCGTCCGTACCGATAGCCACAGGGATGCCCCGCTCCTTCATCTCCTCGTAGCGGAAGCGTCCCCCACTAGCCAGCTTCATATTGCTTGCAGGATTGTGCACTAGCGTACAGCCGTGACGTGCTAGGATGTCTAGCTCCTCATCGTCTAGCCATAAGCTGTGCGCCATAATGCAGCGTGACGAAAGCGCATCGATCTGCTCTAGGTAGCGGACAGGTGTCGTGCCGTGCTCGGCAATGCAATCCTTCACCTCACGCTCTGTCTCGGAGAGGTGCAGATGAATGGGGATCTCATGCTCCTCGGCAAACTCCTTCGCAAAGTGCAACTGCTCGCCCGAAACGGTGTAGATAGCGTGTGGTCCCACACTCCAGCCGATCCGCTCGGGGAGCTCCGCAAAGAGCTCTTCATAGCGGTAGCAGTTGTCCCGATCTAGCTGCGCCCGCTCCGCATCGCCACGGTCGAAGAGCGTGTAGCTCAGATTGGCTCTTATACCCGTCTCCAGCACCGCACGAGCGGTCGCCTCAGGCGCTGTATACATGTCGAGGAAGCAGGTCGTACCGCTCTGGATCATCTCCACACAGCCGAGCAAAGCACCGACGTAGATATCCTCCTCCGTCATGTGCGCCTCCACTGGCCAGATGTAATCCTCCAGCCACGTCTGCAACGGCAGGTCATCGCCATACCCTCTGAAGAGCGTCATGGCACAGTGTGTGTGTCCGTTGCAGAGTCCTGGCACGACCGCCTTGTCGCGACCGTCGAGGATGATCGTATCTTCATCGATCGGGAGCAGATCCGTACCGATCTTGTCGATACGGTTGTCCACGATCAGGAGGTCTTGCGTCGCTCCTCCGATGAGCGACTCCTTAATTAGTATACTACTCATGCAGGCTTAGTTGAATAGTCGGTAAAACTCAGCTACCGCCTCGATACCCTTGCGGAAGACGCCTACCGAAAAGCTCTCGTTGGGCGAGTGGATCGCATCCTCCTCTAGCCCAAAGCCCATCAGCACCGTCTTGAGGCCGAGGATCTCCTCAAAAGCGGCAATAATCGGGATGCTACCGCCACTGCGTATCGCTAGCGGAGCCACCCCGTAAGCCTTCTCGACCGCCTGAGCCGCAGCCTGGTAAGCGGGTAGGTCTAGCGGACAGTAGTAACCCGCACCGCCATGCATCGGCGTCACCTCCACATGTACAGACTTAGGTGCGATCTGCTCGATATACTCTTTCATCAAGCGAGAAATCTCCTCATGATCCTGATTAGCCACCAGACGACACGAGAGCTTAGCGTAAGCCTTCGAGGGGAGCACCGTCTTGGCACCCTCGCCTTGATAACCGCCCCAAATACCGCACACGTCAAAGGAGGGACGACAGCTATTGCGCTCTAGCGTAATGTAGCCCTCCTCGCCTTGCGTCTCACTAATGTCGAGTGCACGGCAGTAAGCCTCTTCAGAGAAAGGCGCCTTGCGGATCATAGCACGTTCCTCATCGGAGAGTGGTAGCACCTTGTCGTAAAAGCCTGGTACCGTGATGCGGCCCTTGTCGTCTACGATCTGAGCAATGATCTTGCACAGCTCATTGATCGGGTTAGCGACAGCACCTCCGAAGTGACCTGAGTGCAGATCTCTATTGGGACCCGTCACCTCCACCTGCCAGTAGGCGAGACCACGCAGCCCCGCCGTAATGCTCGGCGTCTCCTCGCTCAGCATCGTCGTGTCAGAGACGAGGATCACGTCCGCTGCCAGCAGATCCTTGTGCTCACGGCAGAATGGCGACAAGCTCCCTGAGCCAATCTCCTCCTCACCCTCGAAGATAAACTTCACATTGACCCCAACCAAGCCTAGTGCCTTAGCGGTCTCAAAGCCTTTGAGCTGGATCATAATCTGCCCCTTGTCGTCATTAGCACCACGAGCGTAGATGCGTCCATCACGTATCTCAGGCTCGAACGGTTGGCTCTTCCACAGCTCCAGAGGCTCTACGGGCATCACATCGTAGTGACCGTAGACGAGAATGGTCTTCGTTGCTCCTGGCTGCTTATAGTGTCCGAATACGATGGGATTACCCTCCGAGGGCATCACCTCCGCCTCCTGTACGCCTAATGAGAGCAGGTGGTCACGCAGATACTCGGCGGCACGCTGCATATCAGCCTTGTGCTCGCTCTGCGCGCTGATCGATGGGATACGTACGAGACCATATAGATCCTCGTGAAAGCGGCCCTCATGCTCCGCTATATACTCTTTGATATTTGCCATAGTAACGTTTTCTTGTTTTTCGATTACTCCGTAAAGATACAAAAAGCGCCCGACAAGGGACAAGCCTTCTGCCCGTTCGTCACGGCTACTCGTCAATGCTGACACATTTTCGACTCCTCCCGAGGAATTTCCCAATAGTTCGCTGAGAAATAAAAAATCTCCACGGAAGAAACGGAAAATTCTTCGGAAGAAACAGATGAAACTTCGGACTTATGATTTCATTCTTCCGAAGTTTTGTCCCGTTCCTCCCGAGGAAATAAAAAATTCCTCCCGAGGAAATTAGATTTTCCTGCGGAGGAAACTCCTCACGGCATCCAAGCGCATAAAAACGAAGATGCGCCAAAGTACGAACGACTCTGACGCATCCTCTCCAATCACATACTAAATGTAGCCTTACGCTCCACTTAATGGGTCACGCTCCTGCACGGGCGTGATGGGCTCTGGTGCTATGTGGGAGTCGATAGACCAGAGGTATGCAGCGATGAGCTCGCTGTTGTTGTATGCCTGAGCGTTCATCTCGCGGATACGTGCTAGGAGGGCATCACTCTTAGCGACGTCTGCCTCCTGCACCAGTAGGCAAGCGTTGAAGCCTGGCCATACGGCGGTATCCTTGTGCGGGATGTCGAAGTTGCTCTCGGCAAGAGCCTTAGGAATGACCTGGTAGACGCTTATATTCAGCTCCCGTAGGAGTGCCTCCATCTGCTCCTGCATACTAACATTGCAAGTTATATATATAAACCTCATACTAGTTATTCTTAATGTGTTTTCTCAATCTAGATATTCTACGCTCCTTATTGAGCTTACGCTGGTGTACAGCGGCATAGGCTGTGGGCACCAAGATGAGCGTCACGAGCATAGAGATCAGGAGACCTCCGATGATGGTGATGCCTAGAGGGGCGTAGAGCTCCTTGCCCATACCTTTACTGAGTGCCATTGGGAGCATACCGAGTATGGTGGTCATAGAGGTCATCAAGACAGGGCGCAAACGTGAGCGACCAGACTCCATTACCGCATCTCGTATCGTATAGCCACGGCGCACGAGCATGTTGCTGTAGTCCACTAGGACGATACCATTGTTCACCACGATACCGACCAGCATGATGAGACCGATGAAGGTCACGACACTGAGCGTGGTACCGGTAATGAGGAAGGCTAAGATAACGCCTACGAGGGTAAAGGGTATCGCAAAGAGGATGATAAAGGGATCCAGTAGCGACTCAAACTGAGCAGCCATCACCATGAAGACTAGGAGCAGTCCGATGATGAAGATGAGTGTGAGCGAAGAGAAGGTATCACCCTGATCCTCCACCTGACCACCTAGCGAGACTGTTACCCCTTGCGGCGTATCGAGATCGGCGATGATCTGCTCGGCAATCTTAGCTCCATCCCCGAGCGAGACGCCGTTGAGGTTGCTTGTGACCTTGACATAGCGCTGCTGGGTGAGTCGCTCGATCTGTACGGGTCCCTCCTTCTCCTGAATATCAGCCACGGCAATCAGTGGCACCTGCTGTCCCAGGAGGTTGGTCACCTGCATCTCGCGCAGCTTGCTGATCGAGTTACGATAGTCTGGCGCATACTGTATGCGTATGTCGTAGTCGGTACCATCCTCGGTATAGGCGCCCGCCTTAGCTCCATAGAGATTCTCTCGTACCTGTATACCGATCACACCAGGGTTGAGAGCCATCTGAGAGGCTTTGTCCTTGTCCACGAGGATGTGTACCTCACGATTGCCTGCCGAGACAAGTGCCTCGACATTGGTAAACTCAGGATGCTCCTTCGCTTTGCGCTCGATCTCAAAGGCAACCTGGTTCATCTGGTCGATGTCTTTGCCATAGACGACAAACTCTATCGGTGCTCTATTACCGGTCAGCGCGGTCGCCATAGCACTACCACCAGATACGGTCACCTTCTCAATCTCAGGGATTGCCTCAATGAGCGGACGTATATCGTCTGCTATCTGCTGACTGCTACGCTTACGCTCATCGACGGGCTTGAGGTGGCAGAAGATGGTTCCGATATTCTTACCCTCCTTAAAGCCGACAGCCGTCAGGGCACCATCTTCCGTCTGTCCCGAGATACTGGCGATACCGCCCTCAGTAATCTCTGGCACTTGCTCCTGCAGTAGCTGTACGATCTGATTACCGACTTGCTCTGTGAGGCTGTGTGAGGTACCCTGCTCAGTCTCAAACTGGACGGAGATAGAGCCCGCATCGATGTCGGGGATGTAGTCCGTACCGACCGCCTTACCTAAGAGAAGTACTATGGCAAAGATCACGAGCGCTGACACGAGGGTGACGCCTTTGTGAAAGACTGCCCACCCGAGGAAGTTGCTGTAAACACGCTCGATGCTTTGGAACATACGCTCGCTCCAGTTGTAGAGCTTGCCGTGCTTCTTGCCTTCGCCATTGCGAGGTGCGGGCTTGAGCAAGACGCTCGAGAGCATCGGGGTCAGTGCCAGTGCGGTAAAGAGGGAGGTGATCATACAGGTCACCGTCAGGACGGCTAGCTGCTTAAACATCACACCGACGATACCGCCCATGAAGACGAGCGGGAGGAAGACGACGATTGTGGTCAGCGTCGAGGCGGCAATAGCTAGACCCATCTCCGAGGCTCCAAACATAGCCGCTTGCTTTGGCATAGCGCCTCGCTCGATGTGCTGCGTGATGTTTTCGAGTACGACGATGGCGTTGTCCACCACCATACCGATAGCGATCACGAGTGCTACGAGCGAGAAGATGTTGATCGTGTAGCCGAGCAGTCCCATGACGATAAAGGCCGAGATGAGCGACACGGGCATCGTCAGGAAGACGATGAGACTGGACTTCCACTCTCGTAGGAAGAGCAAGACCACTAGGGTCACGAAGATCAGAGCGTACCAGATCGACGAGCTCAGGTTATTGATCGACGAAGTGACCAGCTCGTCCGAGCCTATCACCTCAAAGATCTGCACATCTGAGGGTAGATCCTTCTGTATCTCGGAGATCTCAGCACGTACCGCATTGACTACGTCAACGGTATTTGCTCCAGACTGCTTCTGTACGAGCAGGGCAATACCCTTGCCTACATGGTTGAAGGCAGAGGCATCGGTCTCCTTAAAAGTGTCTCGGACGGTAGCGACATCTTTGACACGTACTACCTTACCATTGACTGCCTTGATAACTGTGTTCTCCAGCTCCTCGACACTCTCGTACTTGCCAGGCATACGCACGGAGAAGTCGTAAGCACCCTCCGTGACAAAGCCCGAGGGAACGTTGATGTTGTTTGCTTTGAGCATCATCGACAGCTGCGCCACCGACATGCCATAGGCCTGCATCCTCGTAGGGTCTATCTCAACCCGTATCTCACGCTGTGGCTGTCCTAGATAGATGACCGTACCGACGCCGTCGACCTTCCTCAGAGCTGAGGCGATCTGATCCTCTACGATGTCCTCCAGTCCGTTGTAGTTCTCGTCTGCATTGACTGCGTAGCCGAGGATAGGCATCATCGAGGAGTTGATCTTGTAGATGATTGGCGTGTAAGCCTGCGACGGCATACGCGACTTGACCAGCTCGAGGAGGTCTCGAGCATTGTTTGCCGCAGCCGTAATGTCCTCCTCCCACTCGTAGCGGAGCTGTATGAAGGAGACGTTTTCCTTAGAGATAGACTTGATCTCGACGAGGTTCTCCGCCGAGGAGAGCACCGCCTCCAGAGGCTTGGAGACCTGCTCCTCGACCTCTATCGCAGAGGCTCCCGGGTAGACCGTGATGACCGTCAGGGAGGGGAACTCCATATTCGGCATCAGGTCTAGCGGTAGCTTCGTCAGCGAGAAGACACCGATGACCAGTATGGCGACGAAGATCATCGCCGCCGCAATGGGTCGTTTTACACCAAATTCAGGAAGTTTCATAGGCTTACTTCTTCACAACGTTCACCTTAGAGCCGTCGCTGAGCTTGTTCTTGCCATCTACTATGATGGTGTCGCCGCTCTTGACCTCATTGCTGTCTACGTAGACCCAGCCGTCCTTGATCTCGCCACGCTTCACGGCGATGCGGCTCACGGTCGTCCCATCTTCGTTGAGCTTGAAGACAAACTCCTCAGCCGTACCCGCTAGACGATAGATCGCATTGAGGGGTACGAATAGTCCCTCCCGCTCGGGTAGCGCAATAGATACGTTGCAGTACATGCCAGGCTTGAGCCGGTTGTTGCTGTTGGGGATATTGACCTCTACAGAGGCGGTACGCGTCATCGATGAGAGAACGGGAGAGATGTAAGAGATCTTACCCGTAGCGGGCTCATCGGGATAAGCGTCGAAGACGATCGTGGCCTGCTGCCCCTTCTCTATATAGCTCAGATCCTTCTCATTGACCTCGATGGTTGCTTTGAGTGGATTGATCTGGCGCAGCTCGACGATCCCGCTCTCGAGCTTGAGATCACTACTAAGGCTGGGGGTGAAAGCGTAGGTCTCACCCTCGTTGATCATGATCTCCGTGATGACACCGCTAAAGGGTGCCACGATGGAGGTATTCTTCTTGAGCATCGAGACCTTAGCGACAGAGGCATCGTACTTAGCCTTGACATGGTCGTAGTCCATCTGACTGATGCTCTCCTTCTCTCTCAGACGTGTGACACGGTCGAAGTCGCGCTTGATCGCCTCGTTCTCAACCTTTGCCTGTAGGAGCATCTCGTCCGACATCTCGACGATGACTGCCCCCTTGGGAACAAAGCTTCCCTTGCTGTAGCGGATGCGCTCTACCTTACCGGGTAGTGCCGTGCCTAGATTGGCACTCTTGGAGGCTTCGGCTGTACCAGAGAAGCGAATGCTCGGCATAAAGGTCATCTCTTTGGCCTGTGCGATGGTTACGGGGATCACTTTGTCCGCTTCGGACTCCTGATCCTGATCTCCTTGTTTGTTGCAGGCAGTCGTGGTGCCTAAGGTTAGCAGGAGTAATATTGTTGGGAGCAAGTAGCTCTTAAGTTCTTTAGTATGCATATTGTGTTGTGATCTTTCTATCTAGTTCTGATCTTCTATCTATTTCTCTTCTTGGGCCTGTGTATGCTCGGTCGCATACTGATAGAGCGCACCAGTGGTCTTCTCCAACTCAGAGAGCGTCACGGCAGCCTCTACGCGTGCGTCGATATCTTCGGAGGCGGCTTTCTCCCACATAGTCTGCGCCTCGAGGATGTCTCGAACGTTATTCATCCCCTCTAGGAGGTTATTTTTGGTAATGCGGAGATTCTCTTCGGCCTGCTCTTTCGAGAGCTTCGTGAGCTCCATCTTCTTAAGCGCCTCGGCATGCTTAAATCTGTTTTGCTGTACCTGCAGAGTGATCATCTCCTGAGCATCTTGCAGCTCCAGCTCCGCCTTGGCCACCTCTTGGTCGGCTATATGTACCTGGTGTATCCGATCTCCCCACGTGAGGATGGGGACCTGTACACCGATGCCTACCATCCAGTCTCCTCCGAGATTGTTTTGGCTACCCTTGTAGATGTTTGGCTCGATCCAGTTGTACCCTGCGGTAAGGAAGACGTTGGGTAGAAACTGCGACTTGACCATCTTTCTCGCCGACTCCGTGAGGGCGAGCTTGCTGCGCAACATGACGATCTCAGCCCGCTCAGCATTACTGTTCTCGAGTGCCAAGAGACGATTGCTCAGCTGCTCCTCGCTAATGATCTCACTATCTAGCTCGATCTGCTCAGCCTCTAGGCCAATGATCTGCCCGAGTAGCATCTTAGAGAGCTGGAGACCGTTCTGCGCCTTCACGAGTGTGAGCTCCGCTTCGTTTTGCTTGACCTGCACCTTTAGGACTTCGTTTCTAGTCGTCATGCCCTCGGCGTAAACATTCTCCAAGTCCTGCACAAGATGATCTAGGAGCGACTTGTAGGTCTGAGCTAGGCGCACCTTCTCCTGTACGGAGAGGACACGCCAGTATGCCTCATCGACAGTGGCTAGGACGTCAGCCTCCTTCATCTTGACCTTCTCATGTGCTAGATCAGAGGTGTAGCGAGCCATCTTATTTGCCTCGACAATCTTACCGCCCATAAAGATCGGCTGACGTAAGGTGAAGCCGCCCGTATAGATCTCCCGAGGAGCGACACTGATGAGGTCTAGCGGGATGGATAGTCCTGGCGGTGTCACGCCTGGTATGTTAAAGTCGATCGCAAATGGGCGAATGGCTCTATCTCCTGGATTGATCCAAGCCCCAGCGAAGTCGACGCGTGGTAAATACTTCGTCTTGGCCGACTGAACTAAGTAGTCGGAGGCTACAGCATCTGCCTGCGCCATCTGTATCTGCTTGTTGTGTTCTAGAGCGAGGTCTCTACACTGCTCTAGCGACATCGGCGCTTGCACTTGCTCTTGGGTCTGCGCCTCGGCACGCCACCCAAAGGTAAGGACAAGAGCCGTGCCTAGGAGAAGAAAACTCCTCCCATTAAATCTATATCTCATGATTTGCTAATGTCTATTCGTTACGACATCACTTAGTGGTGGGATCGTAAGCTCCCTGATACCACTCCTTAAACTCTTTGTTTTTTGCTTTGCTTACTACGATCTTCTCCGGAGTCTCTATGTCCAGAGTCACCGTCAGCTTGCCACCGAACCACGTCGACATACTCTGTATCGCACTATGTGCCACGATGTACTGCCTGTTGGCTCGGAAGAAAAGCCTCGGATTGAGCTCCTGCGCCATCTTTTCTAATGATAGGTCGACAAAGTGCTCCTTCCTATCCGTCGTCACTACCACCGAAGCCTTACTATCCGCACGTATGTAGGCGATCTTGTCCACCGATATGGGTATCAGCTTGTCTCTCCACGGGATCAGGAAGTGGCTCTTGTAGCTCATCTGCGACTCATTGAGTGCCTGCATCATCTTAGCCATCAGAGCTTGGTTGTCTACCTTCTGCTCAGTATGACTAAAGCGCTTCACCTTGTCTAGAGCTCTCTGGAGGTCTGTCTCCTTGATCGGCTTGAGGAGGTAGTCGATACTGTTGACCTCAAACGCCTTCAGCGCATACTCCTCATAAGCTGTCGTGAAGATGATCGGACAGGTGACCTCGATCCGCTCGAAGAGGGAGAAAACTGGTCCATCGGCCAGGTGAATATCCATAAAAGCCAAATCAGGCTCCGGATGACTCCCGAACCACTCGACACACTCAGATACACTCTGCAGCATGGTCAGCACCTCTATGTCAGGGTCTATCTCAGTGAGGAGTGCTTGCAGCCCAGTGGCGGTAAAGTACTCATCCTCTACGATTATTACTCTCATATCAGTGATTTGGCTTTGGGTTCGACTTCTTCTAAGCTCTGGATCAGGGGCAGGGAGACCGTAAAGTGTCCATCCTTAGAGATAATTTCTATATCCTTGCCAAAGAGCAAGCGATACTGCTCCATCAGATTGTCTAGACCTACGCCCGTGCTACCCGACTTGCTATCCTCTCGCAGCTGGATCTTATTATCCACCACGATCTCTCCTTCTCTGGTAGTGATGTAGATAGTCAGCGGCACCTTGGCACTAGCTATATTGTGCTTGATCGCATTCTCCACCAGGATCTGTAGCCCCGACGGGATGACATAGTAGTCTAGATACTGCTTGTCCACATCCCACTTCACACGCAGCCCGTCGAAGTAGCGGATACACATCAGGTAGAGATAAGAGTGGACAAACTCTAGCTCCTCCGAGAGACGGACCACCACCTTGTCTCGCATCGTGTGCCGGAAGACTGTCGCCAGCTCCTGCACATAGGCTCTAGCACGCTCATCATCGCGGCCTATCAGCCCGTTGAGCGTGTTGAGACAGTTAAAGAGGAAGTGAGGGTCTGTTTGGTTCTTTAGCGCCGTATACCTGTTTTGCAGATTCTCAAAGTCCAGCTCCTGCATACCGACCACTGCTAGGTGATTTTGCTTCATCAAGTAGATGGTCATGGTAAAGAGGAAGGTCACCACGAGGATCACTAAGTCCTTGACATACTGCATCGCAGCATACGCATGATAGCTAAAGAGATCTCTAAACCACCAGCGCTGCAGTCGAGACAGGTAAGGCGATATCAGAATCACCGCCACGAGTAGTCCCAGCAAGATCAGCCAGAGCTGATACTGACGTATTTCGTATCTATTGATCGCCCAAGACTGGATGCTGAGCAATAGATAGAAGAAGACCATATTGACCAGTAGCGAGGCAAACGAATTCAGCGATAGGATCGCTCCTAGGTCAATCTTTCGGTCCGTATCCAGCAAGCTGTAGTAGTAGATCGATGACGACAGCATCACAAACGCCAGCAGGAAGCTGATGATCAGCGTAGCCAGTAGCACGCTCTTGCGCTCATTGCTGAGCAATATGAAGCTCTTGCCTTGTCGCCGTCTCAGACGGCGCGTTATGATGCGTCTCGCCATATATCTATCGGACATCTTAGAGAGACTACTCTCTCAGTGTGCGTTCTTGTGATCTCTGTATGGACACTTCAATTTGCCTCTAAGGTATTCAAAATTCTCCACGTGACTATTCGCAAATCTCCACTGAGGTAATTTCAAATAGTTCGGAAGAATCAAATGAAACTTCCGAGGAATCAAATGAAACTTCGGAAGAATCTTCTCTTTCCTCCGTGGAGAATTTCATTTTCTCACGGAGCTATTTTAAAATTCCTCCGTAGGAAAACCAGAGACAAGTTTTAGCCTTCAGATAGGAGCTCTATCCCATACGTCCTTAGCATACTGTATACAGGACGTCAGGACAGAACTCCATATCGTCAGATAGTCTCACTTACGATTAGAAACGATAGCCTAAACCTACGGTAAAGACACTGGCATTAGCCTTGTAGTCTTCACTCTTGAGAGAGGTGCCAAACTTAGAGACGACATCGTTGACTGTCGACTTGAGATCGTCCACCTGGTTGATGAAGCCATACTTGTAACCAGCGTTGATCTGGATACCATTGGCGAACTCATAGCCTAGCTGGCAAGCGACACCTACATCCCATCTCTGGAGGGCGGACTTGTCGTTGTGCTCCTCATACAGATCTATCGGATCAAACTTTACGAGAGCAAACTCTATCTCATCAGTCTTGGCGGAGAAGCCTAGGCCAAAGTAAGGTCCTACACCTCCGTACAGCTGACCCTTGCCTAGCTCGACCTTACCCAAGGCGTAGACGGGGATCTGCATACCCCACTGATTGATCTTATTCTCTAGAGAGACAGGACCTGCCTCAGCCTTGATACCAGTGCCGCGGTAGTAGAACTCTAGTTCAGGCTGGATTGCAAAGTTCTCGTGCAGATTGATCCTCATAAACCCTCCGAAGTCAGCTCCGGGCTTCATCTCGGTCTTGAGGACGTTAAAGTCATCACTCAGGATCATGCTGGAGCAGTTCACACCAGCCTTGACACCATAATTGAGAGATGTGGTTTGTGCGACAGCTGAGACAGCGGTCATACCCATGAGGACGGTTGCTACGATAGCGATGATGTTGCGTTTCATACTTTCTTTTGTTTCTTGCGTTAGACTTATATGTTTCTATTCTGGTCGTGTGATCTATCCGATCGCAATAGATCACCCAACTCTGACGCAAAGGTATGAAGCGCCAAACGGCTCCGCAACCCGTTATCTACCGAAACGCATATAACGATGACCGAAGCGACTGAAACGCTTACCAAACGACTACAAGTGTGCCTCCGGATAGCGGGCATTCCACCAAGTGGGGTCGTCCTTGAGCCACTTCTGGAACCACGCGAAGAGCGTATTCGTCCACTCGATCTTCTTCTCGGGAGCGGTGATGATATGATCTTCTCCATGCACCTTGACAAACTCCACCTTCCGACCGAGGATCTTCAGAGCGTTGTACATCTGGATGCTTTCGCCGATGGGGACATTCGTATCGTTCGTGCCGTGGATCAGCAGCAGAGGCGTGTGGATCTTGTCTGCATGGAAGAGCGGACTCTGCTCCGTGTAGAGCTTAGGATTATTCCACGGATAGCTGCCGTAGCTCGCCACTGTACTGTAACCGATACCCCACGTGCCCTCGCCCCAGTAGGAGGAGATAGCGCTGATACCCGCATGGCTGATCGCTGCGGCAAAGATGTCGGTGATCGTCTGCAAGTACTGCGTCATAAAGCCTCCATAGCTAGCTCCCAGACAGCCGATCTTCTTCGCATTGACATAGGGATGCTCTTGGCAAAACTGCTTCGTCGCTGCGACGATCTCTTCTGCCGTTACCTTACCCCACGCATTGACATGACGAGCGGCATACTCCTGACCGAAGCCAGTGGTACCGCTCGGATTGAGCGTGAGGACCACGTAGCCCTGTGCTGCATACATCGGCAGTGAGTAAGAGCCCTCGAAGAAGCGTGTCGTCGGCGAGGTGCCTCCATAATAATAGACGATCATCGGATACTGCCGCGTCGCGTCAAAGTGAGGAGGCAGATAGTAGCGTCCCTCCACCTTGTCGCCATTTGGCATGGTGTGGACCCAGTCGCTCACGCTACCCAGCTCTAGATCCTGCATCTTGCTCTTAGCAAGGTCATAGAGGAGCGTCTCCCGCTTTCCGCTCAAGCTGTAAAAGCGATCCGCATTCATTGCACTCTGCCCATAGTAAGCGAGCTGGCTAGCATCATCACTGATGTCAAAGGAGCGGACGAGATCTTCCGTCGTAGCCACTTGCTCGATCTGCTTGCGTGCGAGGTCGAGGCGATAGAGGGAGATACGGTCTTTGTTTTCCGCTGTAAAGTAAGCAATGGGCTTGACGGTGCTGACCTTGACCCGCTTGATGGCGGGGTCAAAGTTTTTCGTCAACGGCGTCGCCTGCTGACTCTGGCGGTCATAGAGGAAGAGCTGTCCATCGTACGTATTGGTGATCATCCCCTCGGGCAGGTTGCGTCCGATCCCGTCGAAAGCATTCGCATCGCCCTCGATGAGCAGCACATGAGGCTGAGCCGTGTAGGAGATCGACGAGATAGAGCGCTCCTTGGTAAAGAGTGGCTTGACCTCCAGCGTCTCTAGGCTCATCGTATAGAAGTTGTTCTGAGAGAAGGGGATCTCGGTGATATCCTCCGATGTGCTAAAGATGATCTCACGAGCGTCGGGACTGACATCATGGAGATAGGTAGAGCGATGACCGAAGGTAAGTGGCTGGTAGCGACCGCTCTCGAGATCGTAAAGGGCGAGGAAAGTGCGCTTGCGAAAGTCTGCCATGCGGTCATAGCGTCCCAGCACCTGCTCGGTGATTTTACCCCGTGCGGGACCTTCCTCCTCGATAGTGTAGAGCAGTTGCTTGCCATTGGGAAGGATATGAAAAGAGCCTGTGGGGATCTGATCTGCCATGACATGCTCCTCCTGTGTCTTAGGATCGTAGCTGATCAACTGCCGACCATCGTCTGTCGTGGCGGTGCGGTAGAGCTTGTCCTCGTGTGGCATCCAGCTAGCGAAGCGATACTGCTCGCTCAGAGTGGAGAGTAGATTGCCTCCTTGGTACAGGTAGGTGCGGTAACTACTCTTCAGACTGTTCGTCTCGCGCTCCGTGAGTAGTGTGTAGCGTCCCGTAGGCGACACCGACACTGAGTAGAGGTTGCGCCCCGTCATCATATACTCTAGGCTCAGGTACTCCTTATCGTCGTGACGTAGCTCTATCTGGCTGTCAGCCTTGGCGGGGATAAGCTTCATACGATACTGCGCCGGCTCGTTCCCCTTGGTAAGTAGCTGCAATGTGAGCAGGTGCGACCGCCCAGGCGTTAGGGTGAGTGATGCGGGCGAAGCAGGCTTTAGCTCGCTCTGATACTGTGTAGCAGATGAGAGCTTAGCCCCATCAAGAGCTAAGACAAAGGGTGCCGACGCCTCGATCTGCACCGTAGCCTGCTCGTAACTTGGCGTGCGAAGACGTATGGCATAGGTCGTGATCGCATCCTTTGCTGTGCGTAGCGTGACGACACCTTCCTTAGCTTCGGGCATGGTGCCATGCGCTTGGCTTAGCTTGATATGGTTCACAGGCTTGAGCAAGTCGGTAGCATCGTAAGCCTTGCCCTGCACATTAAGACTATCCGATATGAAAGGCATCATCACCCGATACTGCTGTACCTGTAGCGGTATGACGGTGAGGGTGTCTGGTTGATCCGTTGTTGCTGACGGCTCTACGGTTTCTAGCTGCTGAGCCGCTTTTGGTTGCTGTGCTGCAACGTAGAGAGTCGCAAGCGCCCAGAGCGGGAGCATCGTGAGTAGTCGTAATACGTTTCGTTTCATCTGCTGTTTATTTACTTTGATAGCGTCACTCCAAAAGAGCTCCAGCTAAGTTTCCACGCTACAAAGTTAACCTTTTGTTTTCTCTTACGCTGTACACCTCCCCTTCCCTCCAGTCCGTAAGTCGGGTAATCCGGTAAGACGTGTAGCCCTTACACCACGCGCTAGGCGTTTACCCTCGGAAAAGCTTGCACTAAAAAAAACAGTCTCACAATCTTACGTAAGATCATGAGACTGTAGAAAGTGACAGAGGCTATACCTAAATATCTATGCGCAACTGACTACCAGCGCAGAGACATAACCTCTAGAGCATAACCTTGTAAGTACGTCCTAGCAAGGAGACTACATAAACAGCGCTAGGCTCCACGCTGAGCACAAAGGGCTGAGCTGAGATCACAGCCTTAGCGATGAGACCTCCGTCTCCAGCATAGACTGAGACGGGCTCACCCATGGGAGCGTTGTCTATGATGATCTGCCCATTATATCCATATATAGATGGCTCATCCGCCTTCACATGATCGGTACTTTGAGGTGTCGGGGTGATCCGGATCGTGTTCTCGAAGTTTTGTCCCTTTTTACCGCCAGCTCGGAGTACAGAGCCCGCTGTGATAGTGAGCATTGCCCCATCATCAGGAAGGCGTACCCCGCCAAAGTCACAGGCGACGATCCACCAGTCATCTTCATGCGTCAATGTCGGTATCACCTCTTTGATCAGACTCATATCGGCACAATCAAATAGCTGTATCTTGGGATCATCAGAAAGCTTGATCGGCTCATTGTAGTAGAAGTACACTTCGTTGAGTATATCTGAATGTGTAGTCCCATCAAAGAGGCTACACTTTACGAAGCAGAGCGAAGGGGTCTGGTCTGGAGTTCCAGATGGAGGAGTGGCAGCACCTCCGATGAAGTTCACGCTACTCTCAGCATTTGTTATGTCTGTACGGAATCGTGGCGTCATGCTCCCCTTGGGCAGTGTGAAGGTGTAGTGTACACCTTCCTCAAAGTCCACGTACTCACCAAAGTGTGCATGCATCTGACCTAGCTCCCAGTCCCATGTGATGTTCACAGCAACGCTCTTGATGGGTACACCCTCTCGATAGAGTGTGCCCATAGGAGTGCCTAGAGGCTCGGTCTCCGTGTCGTAGTAAAAGCTAATCAAGTTGGTATACCCGACGGTATCACCCTCCTGGATAGAGCACTCCCTAGTAGTTATGTACTCAGGTACCGTAAAGGGTGTGACGTAACGATCCATTGCAATAGCTGGCTGCCCCTGGGTATAAATAGCACCCGAAGGCACTTCCAGCTTGTAGGTCTTGCCTTTTGGCAAAATCGTCTTGTCGAAGAGGATGGCAGCCTGACTATGACCTCGGTCATCACTCATTGTGATGACACCTTCTGCCATACGCTCTCCATCACAGGTGATCGTGGCTTTGGCACCATCAGAGATGGCTATAGCAACGGAGAAGTCGAGATAAATTACCTCGATGGGCTCATAGACGAGGCGATTCTCGATACTATTCTCCACAGGTAGTAGCTTGTCTGTACCACCTGCATAGACTGGCTTGACGAGCAACATAGAGAGCCCGACCAAGCAACATAGTAGTATTTTCTTCATAGCGATGAGGCGTTAAAGGGTTAATAGCAAAGCATCTAAGTGAAGAGACAAGGAGCTTATCTAAACTTCCGAGCTCCCCTTTATTATGATAATCTCTTCGAGGGCGAATATATGAAAAAAACTTATATCACGCAACTGCTCCTCCCGCCCTCCTTGGAGAGGAGGGAGCGTCCGGAGCGGGGCGAGCTACACTCCAAATTGCATTTTGGAATGGAAAATACGTCCCGGTATGTCACACCGAGACGCTTCTTGTGAGAACCCGAAAAACATCCACGGGAAAATTTTCAAATAGCTCCGTAGGAAAAAAAAGATTCTCCACGTGGGCACGAAAAAATAGTTCGGAAGAATCAAATGAAACTTCGGAAGAATGAAATGATAAGTCCGAAGAATTTTCTTTTTCCTCCGTGGAGAATAAAAAATATCCACCGAGGAATTTCGAAATTCTTCGGTGGATATTGATGGAGATCTTCAGCTTGTAGCGTGACTCCTCTGAGAAGGGCTACGGGAGGGTCACCTTGTCGAGGATGCCGGTGAGGTAGGCTATCGCCAGCCCGTAGTTGGTCATCGGCACCTGCTGAGCCGAGGCGAGGTCTTGGCGGGAGACGAGCATGCGACGGTTGAACATGCAAGCACCGCAGTGGATGACGAGGTCGTAGGGCGTGAGATCCTCGGGAAAGTCTCTGCCCGAGACATGCTCGATGGTGAGCGTCTCGCCGATGCGCTTACGTAGGAGGCGGGGCAGCTTGACGGTGCCGATATCCTCGCCCTCGGGAGCGTGGGTGCAAGCCTCCGCTATGAGCAGACGGCTGGAGGGTGTGAGCCGACCAATGGCTGATGCGCCTGCGACAAGTCGCTCCAGGTCGCCACGCTGGGCACTCATGAGGATAGAGAAAGAGGTGAGCCGACAACCCTCTGGAACTAGAGGCTCGACGGAGGCGAAGACCTGTGAGTCGGTGATGATGAGCTGAGGCGAAGCTGCCAGCTGTGATAGGGCTGCGGGGAGCTGCCCTGGCGTGACACATAGCGCGTGGCAACCTCTGTCTAGCAGCGCACGAATGGTCTGTACCTGTGGCAAGATCAGTCGTCCTGCGGGTGCTGCGCTGTCTTGTGGCATCACGAGGAGTACGAGGTCGCCCGTTTCGCAGAGATTACCTAGGAGCGAGGGCTCTGGCTCGGATTCGTCGCGCAGCGTTCGCTTGATCACCTGAAGTAAGGTGTCGAGGCTCTCTTCATCATCCTGACGAAGCGTAAGCGGAGTATGCCCGAAGCATTGAGTAATCTCCTCTTGTCTCTCTAGCCAAGAGCTTTGTTCCGGCAAATCGGCACGAGCGATGATCGGAAGTGTCGGCACGTTAGCCTTTCGCAAAGCTGCTATGATGGGCGTGTCGAGAGACTCCTCACGACTGAGTAAGTAGAGAACTAGATCGGCAGAGCTCAGTGCTTGCTGCGTGACTCGCTGTCGCTCGGCACCGAGAGCGGTGTCGTCGGCTAGTCCTGGGGTGTCGACCAATAGGACGGGCCCCACGCTGGGCAGCTCGAAGAGCTTCTCTACGCTGTCCGTTGTGGTGCCAGCTTGGTCAGACACGAGCGACCGCTCTTGTCGTAGTAAGCAGTTGAAGAGCGTAGACTTGCCACTGTTGACCTGCCCTACGAGGAGGAGTCGCTTACGTTCGCTGGTGCCTTTTTCCCTTGGTGCCATACCATTTGTTCATTAAAAACGGAAGTCGCGCTCTCCCGCCTTGATCTGCTGGAGACGCTGCTGCGCAATGGCACGAACTCGCTCGTTGGGGATCGTGGGGAGTTGCTGCGAGATCATCTCTAGTCCCAGCTCACGGGTTGTAGGTGAGGCGTAATCCTCTAGGTACTCCTGCAGCGTGAGAAGGGCATTAGGGCCGCAGCAATTGGAGATCTGACCACTCTTGCAGAGCGACATGAAGCGATCGCCAGTACGTCCCTCGCGATAGCAAGCGGTGCAGAAGCTCGGTATGTGTCCCTGCTGGAGAAGCCAGTAGACTACCTCATCTAGTGTGCGAGGGTCGCTCACCTCAAACTGCTCTGAGTGGGCTGCCTCTGTCGTCTGTGCATAGCCTCCCACGGAGGTGCGGGAGCCACCGCTGATCTGCGACACGCCTACGTGGAGTGCTCGCTGGCGTACTGCCTCGCGCTCACGGGTCGAGACGATGATACCGGTGTAGGGTACCGCTAGTCGGGCCACCGCTATAATATGGAGGAAGGTATCGTCGGGGATTGCCTCGGGGAAGGAGTCGAGCGAGATGTCGTCGGCTGGGCAGATGCGCGGCACGCTGATCGTGTGAGGACCTACACCAAAAGTCGCCTCCAGATGCTCTGCATGCATCATCAGTCCGACGAAGTCATAGCGATAGGTACTCAAGCCAAAGAGCACGCCCAGACCTACATCGTCGATACCACCTTGCATTGCTCTATCCATCGACTCGGTATGATAGGCGTAGTCACTCTTAGGACCTCTCGGGTGTAGCTCCTCGTAGTGCTCCTTGTGGTAAGTCTCCTGAAAGAGGATGTAGGTGCCGATGCCTGCCTCGTGAAGCATACGATACTCCTCGACAGTGGTTGCAGCTATATTGACATTGACACGACGGATAGCCCCGTTCTTATGATGTATGGAGTAGATCGTCTGGATCGACTCCAGGATATATTCGATCGGGTTGTTGCGTGGGTCTTCGCCTGCCTCGAGAGCGAGACGCTTGTGTCCCATGTCTTGCAGGGCGATCACCTCCTGTCGTATCTGCTCCTGAGTCAGCTTGTGACGTGGAATGGTACGATTCTTAGCGTGGTAAGGACAGTAGACGCAGCCATTGATACAATAGTTAGAGAGGTAGAGCGGAGCAAAGAGTACGATGCGCTTACCATAGAAGCGTAGCTTGATCTGCTCGGCCAGTTGTGCTACTCGTTGTCGTGTCGCAGGATCCTCAGCGAGGAGGAGTACGGCAGCCTCTCGGTGATCTAGTCCACGCATCTCCGCAGCCTTGCGTAGGATGTCGGAGATCACCTTCTCATCATCTTTGTGTTGCTCCGCATAGCGGAGGGTGTCGATGATTTCATCATGATTGATGAAGTCACAGGCATCGTGCGATTGCTTATTGTAACTCATACTTTCACTTTCTTAGCTGGTAGGAGCGTCTCCACGCCCCCAGTCTATTTGGTAACCTATTGTGTCAAGCTGTGCCTGTAGGAGGGCGACACCCTCGGCAGCCTCAGAGCCTGAGTAGGCTTTGTTGTTATAGAGAGCGTAGTCTGCTCTATGGTTTAATGGTGATAGGTTGGGCATCACCACGTTACATCCTGATCGTATGGCGGCTAGGCGCCCCTCAGGGTGGAGCGTCGCGACAGCTGTCGTGGCGGGTATCAGAGCCCGTGGGTTGAGGAGCCGACAGAGTGCGAGGAAGCGAAGCGTCATGGACAAGCTCCCTGCAGGGTATGCCCCTAGAGGCGTATCTTCATGAGGGATGAAAGGACCAACGCCTATCATTGCAGGCTGCAAGCGACGGATGAAGTCTAAGTCTTGCGCTAAGTGTGTCGTCGTCTGGCCTGGCGAACCAACCATGATGCCCGTCCCCACTTGGTAGCCAATCTGCTTGAGGTCTCGGAGGGCTTGTAGTCGATGCTCCTGCGCCATCGTGCTGGGGTGTAGGCTTTGGTAATGCGCCTTGTCGTAAGTCTCGTGACGCAACAGGTAGCGGTTGGCACCAGCGCGAAAGAGTGCCTCGTACTCCTCATACTCCATCTCTCCGAGTGAGAGCGTGATAGCACACTCTGGATAGCTAGAGCGGATCCTACATACGAGCGAGAGCAGGCGCTCTCCTCGCCAATAGAGGTCTTCGCCACCCTGTAGTACGAAGGTGCGAAAGCCTATCTCGTATCCTCTCGCACAGGCCGACAGTACCTCATCGGCCGTAAGCCGATAGCGGGTAACACGCTCATTGGTAGAGCGTATGCCACAGTAGTAGCAGTCGTTGCGACAGACGTTTGAGATCTCGATAAGACCTCGCAGATAGATCCTCCGTCCGAAGTGCTGCTCCGCAATAGCTTCGGCACGCACCTGAAGCTCATGCTCGAGGTGCGTGTCGTTACTGTCTAATAGAGCCTTCAGCTCAGGGATGGAGGCTGCTGTTACTTGGTCCAGCGTATCACTCCTTCTCTTTGTAGTTGGCATAGGTGAGGTCGATCTTCTCCACCTCTTTGAGTAGCTGGCGACGACCAGCGAGTATGTCGTTGAAGGCACTTGGACCTGTCACGCATCCACCGAGACAAGCCATCACCTCGACAAACTGGGTGTCAGCCTTGCCTCGCTTGCCGTAGGCCTTGAGCTTGGCAACAGCCTTCTTGTCTAGACCTGCGATCTCCTCAGCGGTGAGACGACCAACGAAGTCCTTGTACTCCTCCGTATTGCTCAGATAGGAGATGACAGCATCCTTGACACCACCATTACGAGCGAAGGCGTGTGCCTCACGTACTGACTCGACGGTTGGCTTGTAGCCCTCTACCGTGTTGATATCTATCTCCAGCCCCTCTAGGATAGAGCCAAGCTCCTCAAAGGTAACCACCATATCGACATCTACGTTGGGACGCTTGATCTCCTTACGCTTAGCGACACAAGGGCCGAAGAAGACGATCTTGCTATCGGGATAAAGCTTGCGAGCGCGCTCTGCTGTGTAGACCATCGGCGAGTGTGAGCTAGAGACAAAAGGCTTGAGACCAGGCGCATGCTTATCCACCAGCTCATAGAAGGAGGGACAGCACGAGGTCGTCATAAAGGCTTGCCCAGCCTCGATCTTCTCTACCAGCTCCTTACCCTCATGGCTCACCGTGTCCATAGCCCCCTGAGCCACCTCGATGACATCGTGGAAGCCTATCTTCTTGATCGCACCATAGACCTGCTCACGGGTTGCCTTAAACTGACCTAGGATAGCAGGAGCCACGATAGCTACGACTTGCTCGCCACGCTCTATGGCACCCAGTACGTCAAAAACTTGCGAGATCTCAAAGATTGCTCCAAAAGGACAAGCATTCAGACAAGAGCCACAGTAGATACACTTAGACTCGTCAATATGCTCGATGCCATCCTCATCCTTGCTGATGGCACCCACAGGGCACGACTCCTCGCAAGGCACTGGTATGTAGACTATCGCATGATAGGGGCAGTTCTTGTGGCACTGACCGCAACTGATGCAGACATCGTGATCGATCTGAGCCTGACCGTTTTTCTTGAAAGAGATACAGCTCTTCGGACAGTTGCTCGAGCAGGCACGGCTCACACAGCCACGGCAGAGGTTGGACACCTCATAGTTGATCTGTACGCACGAGGTGCAGGCCTCATCGATGACGCAGAGCACATTCTCCTTCGTCGGCTGTGGGCGATGCAGTGCCGTGTGAGCATACTCAGACAGCGGGGTCAGCTCATCCTGCTCATCCTGCATGTCAAAGCCTAGGAGAGGAAACATCTTATACTTCCATACGGCACGCTCCTTATGAGGGCAACAACGTCCCAGTACATTGCGCTTCTTACGAGGACTCAGCTCCAGCGGGATCCGGTCTATCGTTTTAATCAATTGGTCTTGACGCCATCTAGCCACCATGGTCGAGAGGAGCTTATGGCGCACGATCATTACATTGTTTATATAGGTCATACGATCAAGTGATATTTAAGCTTTTGACCCGCGCTGCACTGGTCGGATCTCTAAATGCTCCACAAAGATACGATTAATATCTCAATCAATCACTACATATTGCTAGTCACGCATGACAAAATACCTTACTCTTGTGAGTCTCCCATGGTAGAGCGACTAGGAAGCTATCGAATAAAGCGATCGTTTCTCCTGATGCCACCACATATCGACAGACAAAAAAGAAGAGCCTCATCCTCACGGATGAAGCTCTCTCAGTTTTGTTCAAAAAGATGATTTGTCTAAAAAGACTTTGTGGGCCCAATAGGATTCGAACCTATGACCCTCTGTTTGTAAGACAGATGCTCTAAACCAGCTGAGCTATGGGCCCTTTCAGATATCTAAGCTCTCCGAGATACTCTAGCGACAGTGTAAGCGTGATAGGCAGTTGTCCTACAAGGATTCGAACCTTGACAAACAGGACCAGAATCTGTTGTGCTACCATTACACCATAGGACAATCTGTATCAACTTACTGTCGATTAGCTCGTCACCATCGTGTGTGACACCCAATCACAGAGTCTCCCTAGAGAGGAGTAAATGCTTTGTATTACGATATTGTAGTAAAGAGCTGAACCTTTGTCCGCCCCCTGCGGGAGTCGTTGTCCCACAAGGATTCGAACCTTGACTGACAGAACCAAAACCTGTAGTGCTAGCCATTACACCATGGGACAAATCCTTTACTACCGACAGACACTTCTGTCATCGTTTGTGAGTGCAAAGGTAGAAAGAAAAAACCAAACCACCAAATAATCCACAGAAAAACTTTTGCATGCACCTTAAATCCAAGGTGAAAACTTGAGGGAAAGGGGAATGTCGCCCCATGATGAAAGAAAGGGGGGCAAGATTGACCTTGCCCCCCTATCTTTTAAGTAAGTCTCTGTACTTACATACTGATTATCGGAGTCATACGAACGTATATGTCTTCGACTTTGCTTCCAGAGTCATCGGTGCGAGTTTTGTAGAATATCCGCACTATGTAGGGTAGCGTGGGATGGACATCCTCAAAGTAGTGGCTACCATCCTGATCCACCTGCAGTTCGGGAGGACTATTGGGGTCTATCTGAAAGCCTACATCCTCTAAAAGACCAACCCAAATGAGCTCAAACATCCCATCGAGCTGATCCATATACCTTCCCTCTAGGTACGGCATCTCACCACCTCCAGGGTTGATAACGTAAGCGATATGTGAATAGGCCATCGCGAAGCGACCAGCCTTAGCATTCTTGTCGATAAACCAGATTGCTTTGTGCTCCTCGTCGAGGTGATCAAACAGGTAGTTGGTGTTTGACTCCATGAGATTCTTGAGCTCCTCTTGAAGGTCCCACACCTTGTCAAGCTTGTCTGGAACGAAGATAGTTTTCTTGCCAGAGTTCTTGAGGAATGTGCCTGTTAGACTTTTATCCTCCACGGTAAGCTCGAAGGTCGCCTTGGCGCTCCCTGCTGAGACTTCTAGCGTATAGGTGCCTGCAGCAAGACCCGTCACTTTGTGCCCTGCGATCTGGACCTTGTCACTCTCCGAAGTGGAGATTGCAAAGTCAGCCGCAGGCTCCGTTGTGACAACCACATCGACACCATTTCCTTGTTGTGTCCCGAAGACGACTGCACGACCCACTGGTACATTGATCGATGTAGGGGAGAGCGTTAGCTTTTGCTCTGGATTGTTGTTAGAAGCTTGAACCTCGACAATCAGGGTCGCATGTTGTGTGCCAGCTGTTACGGTGACAGAGGCTTTGCCCGCGGCAAGACCCTTGATAGTTTTACCATTTATTTGGGCGATCTGCCCATTATCTACTGACAGTGTGAAGTCTTCTCCAGCTGGCAGTGTGACCTCGACAGCGCCACTCTCACCGGCACGTGTTAGCGTAATTTCCTCGCCGACCGCAATAGAGACCGTCGTCTTAGATAGGGTCAAGCTCTCTGCTTGAGGCTTTGGGTCTTGACACCCAACGAGGAGAATGAGCGCTGAGAGCAGTAGCCCGAGGCTCCATCTGCAATTCTTTTTCATATACAAATAAGCTATTGTGTGATTCTAATAGCGTGAGCCTGTCGCTGTACAACAAGCTCACGGGTTAACATTAGCGAAGTGTACCCTTGTAGGCGACACCCTCTACATATACGATAACATTACCTGTGTAGTCTACACGGATATTGTCTCCAGCACGATAGCTACCCGTTAGGAGCAGGCGCCCATCAGCACTGTATAGAGCTACGGTGGCATCGTAGACGATGGTAAGTCCCTCAGCGGTAAAGCGTACGGGAGCTGTCTCAGCTAGGATCTCCTGGGTGCTCGTGACGATCTTACCTACGAGAGGAATCTCCTTGGTGGCATTCATATTGGTCCCTTCACCCTTGGCCGTTAGGACAAGCTTTGCCTCGAGAGAGGTCTCCTTAGTTCCCTTGAGGGTGACCTGGATCGCACCTCCCATGGCTGGTATACCGAGCTTGTCTAGCTCAAAGAGATCCTTGTCACGACCTACAACCTCAGCTGTAATGCGTGAGGTGATATTCTCTCCAGTGACGACGATGACCTTAACTCGCTTTGAGTCCTTATCGACAGAGCCGAAGTCTATCTGCTCTTGGTCTGTAGTGATCACAGGTGCTGGGATCTCTTCAGCAGAGAGCTTTACATTATCTAGTAGGATAGTCAGCGTCTTGCGCTCTGCCTCATCCTCTGGAGAGTCATCACCGACATACTCAAAGACGAAGTAGCTATCCTTGCCATCAGACTCGATGGGGATAGAAAGTGGCGTCGACTTGTATGCGATACCATCGGTAGGCTCTGTGGGAATTATCGACTTTAGAAGTGATATGAGGTTACCCTGCTTGTCAAAGCGCTTGATAAGGAATTCTCCACCCTTGGCGCTACCTACTCGATAGTCGGCTGTCAGGACGGTCTTGTAGTTGCTCCCGGGCACCTTGACTAGAGGGGTGATAAGTGCTGAGCGAACCTTCAGACCAGTCCCCGCAGCTTCTATAGACATAACGGGCTGGTCATCATAAGGCACGGCGCGCTGCCAGTGCACGTCACCCTCGAAAGCGATCTCACGCCAGCCTGCGAGTAGCGGGTCGTTGGTAAAAGTTTCTTTGAGAGCCTCTATAGGTGTAGCATTAGGGTCTAGGGCATAGGGATTGTTGGGATCTACACCGACACCCATCAGAGGAATGTCTAGAGCTAAGTCACTAGATGTGATATGTAACGTAGCTTCATGCTTTCCAGCAACACTAGGTGTGAACTCTAGCACGAATGTGTGCTTATCTCCATTGTCGGTTTTCTCAGCCACCTTAAAGATCCCTTTGGCTGTACCCTGAATCTCAGTAGCAATAGGGGTCGTTAGATTAGTTCCAACGACCTCAACACGGTTTACAGAGGTGTATCCGATATCGGTACGAGGAAAGTTTACCGACTTAACGTCAGCGGCGAGGGTTGGTTTGCCTTGCTTTTGGGACACTACGAGGTTGTTGATGAAAACGCCCTTGCAGTTGCCAGCATCAGTGTTGTTGAGCGTCTCAATACGGATAGCCGTAGCACTCTGACCTCCCGTAAAGGAGAAAGTGTACGTCTCCCACTCATCTTCACGATACTTAGTGGGTATATACTCCTGAGCGGACCCATCGTTGCCTACGATAGATACCTTGAGAATGCCAGATCCGTCAGTGTTACTACCCTTGATCTGTAGTGTCACATCAAAGGCTCCAGCATTGCCAGATAGGTCGAGTTCCTTGAGCTCAAAAGAGCCAACAGTTGTGCCAGAAGGACTACCCGCAAGGATGGCATGGTCAGCTTGGTAGAGATTTTTTGGCAAGAGGATGTTTTCATTGCCTTGCCAGCGAGAGAGCATTGCGAAGCGCGGATTCTTCGTGTTGCTGCCCGAAGTGATCTCGTCGAAGGTCTCCTCTAGGATGACCGTCTGAGCTGTCACTCCTAGAGGAAGGAGCAGGAGGACTATCAGGGATAGCCAGTAGGTGGTAATTCTTTTCATAGTAAACGTTCTGTTATAATGTTGAGTCTAGTGTGCATGTCTATAGCTCTCAAAGAGCTAGTAAAAAGCCCGCTAGGAGTCTCCTCTTAGCAAAACCGTCCGCTAATATAGGGATAAATTTTCAAATGGAGGATGCTTGGTCGATTTTTCTCAGGGCTGACGCATTATACGGGGTAGGTTTATCTACGCCTTAATGAAGGATCTCGGGAAATGGAGAAAATAGAACAAGCCTCCGTGGAAATCTAGAATTATCCAGTGAGCAAATGAAAAATTCTTCCGAAGTATGAGTTGATCCCTCGGAAGAATTTTTTCATTCCTCGGAAGAAAGAGAAATTTCTTCCGAAGAATTGGCCTATTTCCTCCGAGCTATTTGGGCTTTTGCTCCGAGGAATTCTTCTCCAAAAAGGAGCGGCACCCTCAAGACGCATGTGCAGTCTTGGGGGGTGCCGTAGATCCTTATTATAAGTCGTCAGCCTTGCTGATGGTCAGTTTCATCTGATACATCGTATGGCCTTCGGATAGGATCGTATGACCTGCTTAGCTTTGAGATTACTCTGTAAGTCCTTTTTGAGGGTGATGGTCATGACACAGATGGCGGGATCTTCATAGGTCCTGAGAGAGACGACGCACAGATCTCCCTGGGCATTGTAGACGTGAAGTTCTTTGTCTCCATCTTGTGTTATTTCATACTTTTGGTCAAAGCCATTCGTCTTGAGGTAGCTCTTCATCTCTTCAGACTCTAGGTCTTCTTGACTACCTACGCATAGTAAGCGACAGTTGATAAAGACAGGAGGAAAAAGAAGAGGCTCCAACAAGTAGCTCACGTACTCTATGTTGCTCTTGGAAATCTGATCCTCTTTGGTGTTGAAGTAAAGGGTGGTTCCACTAGCGGACTTCTTATCATCGTAAGTGCGTAGTCCGAGGTTGCTCTCGAAAGTCTTAATCTTATCAGCATTAAGAGTTGCAAAGTCTGTCAGAGAGGGGAAATCCTTAGCATCGGGAATGATCGAATGCTTTGTCTTGATAGGATCGGGTGGAAGCTTCTTGCCAAACTCTATATACAGAATGCTCTTGAGTTCAGGCTTGGGATCATTATATAGACGGACGTAGATATCGGGATCGCCTTCCTTAGCCGCTTGTAATCCTGCTTCGTCACGACCATCGACAGATATAAGGATCTCCTTGAAGTCCTTAAAACCTAGCTTATTGAGCATTGCTTTCGTTCGGACGCACTCCGCTAGAGACTCTTTGCTGTAGGCGGCTATGATGTCAGCAACCTTGGGTGCTCGTAGTCCATAGAGAACCCCTGTGATGGTCGAGAGTTTGGTATTGACAAAACCTAGGAAGTTCTGATGATTGGTGAAGTCAATGCCTTGCTCCGTACGACCGAGAGCCTTTTCGTAGGCTAGAACCTCTGCGTCTGTAACGTGTAGCTCCTTGTTGTACTTAGCAGAGAACTTAAGTAGAGGCATCTCTTGCTTGATGTTCTCAGGATCATCCTCTACGATGACTGTACAGGTTGCGCTCTTGCCATTGGCAGTCAGCGTGATGGTGGCATGACCCATAAGGAGACCTGTTACTTCCCCAGTCTCACTGACAGAAGCTACCTCAGGAGTATCAGACTCGAAGGTTACTGGAGTCTCCTTTGGAGTGACAACATACTCGATCTGAGCTTTCTGTCCCTTCATGATAGTGAGCTCTGGGGTTGTCACGGTTAGTGTAGTCTCGACGGGCACCTCCTTGGCAACGACTGTGACTGGGCAGGAGACCTCCTTATCTGCGACCTTTACGATGATGTTGGTCTTACCCTCCTTGACAGCGTGTACAACGCCTTGCTCTGTCACAGTGACCACGTCTACCGACTGGCTCTCGTACGAGATAGGGAAGCTCACATCCTTAGGCTCATAAGTCACCTGCAGGGTCTGGGACTCTCCAACGTGCATTGTGAGCGACTGAGGAACTACCGAGATGCTCGTTGGAGAGGCATTTGGGCACTCTCTCTGACAACTAGCAACCCCGATGAGGAGTGCTAGGGTAGTGATTAGATAGATAATTTGTTTCATGATAAACTATAGATCGAGTTGAATTCTTAATGCCACGTACAAAGCTTTTTCTCTCGAAAGAAAAGCTGCTGCACATATACTCCCTACTCGATTATAGGGGAGTGTGAGCGGATGGCGATACTATCTATATCTTAGCGAATGATGACGGGTCGTAGTATGGTCTCTCCGTTAGGCGCTGTGATGCGTGCTAGGTAGCGCCCAGTAGGTAGCTGTGTTACGGTCATCGTAGTCTCAGCACTGGTTGCTTGAGCAGTAGCTACGAATGTGCCGTCGCTGGCGAAGAGCTCGATGATGCTACCCTCTACTGTGCGGACGGTGATGTAGTCAGTCGCAGGGTTGGGATAGAGCGTCGTCTGAAGCGTGAGTGTAGGAGTCTCGACATCTGTCGAGCCGTCCATCGTTATGCGAAGTTGGTCTACAGCAATACCACTCTCTCCATTGATGACTGGTATCAGTGAGAGGTAGATGGTCTTGCCCTTGTAAGCAGAGAGGTCTGCTTGAATTTGCTTCCAATTCTCGGTGGAGGTCTGAGGAGCCACTAGCTCTACGGGTGTACCGCCTAGCTCTGCAATCATCACCTTCAGCTGGTCTGGCTTGTCGTCATCTAGGAAGTGATTGATATAGCAAGAGAAAGTTGGTTTCGATGCATTGGCATCGATCTTCATAGGAGCTGAGCGTAGCTCATTCTGCGGAGAGATCTCGTAGCCCTGTACGCGTCCACTTTCTTCCATAGTCACTGGGAGGAATTTACCCCAAGAGATGAGGCAATCCTTGCTATCCTCAGCGCCTGCATTGTAGGTCTCCGCAGGATTGAATCCAACGCGCTCGTAGAATCCACGTCCTAGAGCAGAGTCAAAGGCGAATCCATCTCCATCGTGGTCGACAGAGCGCCATCCCTTGTCAAGCTTGTCCTTGGTGTCCATAGGACTAAAGAAGGGGAAGCTAGAGATAGGCTCCGAGACGTTTACCGTGACACGACCCTTTGCCGATCCGTTTTTGTTAGTTACAGTTGCCGTGATCTCATAAGTGCCAACTCGCTGAGCGGAGACTTTGTACTGTGTATCACTGATCTTGGAGACGCTGATACCCTCGGGTGCATCGTACTCAATTGCAGTAATTGGAGCGACCGTTGTGTAGCGAAGGTTTAGTGTGGTGGTCTCACCTAGATAGATCTCTGTCATACCAGAGAACTCAACTTCCTCGGGCTTGTCTTCCTTTGTGAGAAAGAGCGTGAGCATCTGTTTGAGCTTTTTGAAGTCATAGTCGAAGATCATACGAGCCTGATCATCGTAGTCATATATAGCATCATCACACTTGATCCACTTCTTGTCAGGGCCTATGAGTACAAAGGTGGGGAAGGAGAAGATACTGACTCCGATTGTCTTGACCGCTAACTGACTATCTGAAATGAGAGGATAGGGGACAGGTTTGCCATCAAGGGTCTTCGTCCAGTCGCCTTTCGTTGGACCATCTTTGAACTTGCTTACATCACCATAGATAGCTTCAAGAGGCTCACCTGATGCCTCTACCCAAAGGATCTCAATCTGATTGGTTCCATTGGGTCCAAACATCTCCTGGATCTTATCCAAAATACCAAGCTTGTGTACAGACCAGCAAGGATTACACCAAGTGGCAGAGAAGTCTATTAGGATGGCCTTGCCAGACTTGAGGATAGCATCGATGTCGTGCTCCTTGCCTTTGATGTCTTTAGCGATATAGTTGGAGGATCGGAGACGAGTTGTCTCTTCCTGTGCTTGCGCTCTCGGGGTACTTAGTAGCATAGTAACCACTAAGGTGCCTAGGGTGATAAGTAGTTTGCTTATAATCTTATTCATAAGTAGGTGTTGAATTGCGTCTTTGTTAGAAAGGGTATAGCGTGATTGTTAGTGGACGATGACTCTGCGCATATAAGAGCCAAAAGAGGTCTCTACCATCGCAATGTAAATGCCGGGAAGGAGTGCCTCGTTGGTCATCAGCTCGCCAGACATATTATATATAGCTGCTATTGTAGCGTCCTCACCAGAGACGTAGATACGTCCATCCTGCGCATAGAGCTGTACCATCATCTCCTGATCAGGTGTAGGTGCGATGCTCCGATAAGCGGCTATCTTGGTCTCGTTGCTGTTGAGTACCTCCGCATTTCTAGCTCCGCCCTTAAGACTCTTGGAGACAAAGGCGACAATGCGCATATTGGCGGCACTCCACTCCTTAGGGATCTGTAGGGAGGTACCATAGGTGTACTCGCCCTTGTCATCAAGGGTAAGCTTCAGCCCGCCCCCTCCGAGAGAGATCTGGCGTATCACACCGTGGTGGTAGACTGGCTTGAGCCCACCATCGCTAGCCTTGCCAGCACCAGCCTGTCTGCGTGAGTAGATGTCATCCTCGACGAGATAGAGGTTGAGGTAGAGATTGTCCGCGTCTAGATACTCGCGATAAGTCTGCCCAGAGATGGTCAGATCGAGCTGGCGCGTGTTAGGCTTGCACTCCTCTTTGATGTCTACCGTGACGAAGGCTGGACGTGCGAGAGCCTCATCGAGTAGCTGATGATTGAACTCATCCTGACTAGTCATAATGGGGAGCATCGTGTAGGCGTACTTCTCATAGAAGTGCTTTAGCTCCGTGTGTGTACGGTCTAAGAGCATCGATGGAGCGTACTCGTCCTCTTCATAGAAGAAAATCAGCGCCTCGCTCTCTGGTAGAGAGAAAGTGTCTCGTCCGAAGCCAACGTGATGCGTAACCCAGACGAAGTGGTCGGCGTAAGCATCCTCTGCGAGTACCTTGTCGAGATATTTGTGTCCTGCGGGGCAGCTGGAGCAATTTTCAGTAGAGAACTGCTCTAAGAGCACCTTACGAGCGAAGGTCTTCTCTGCGACACCCTCTACCTTAATCTGAAAACCAGGCAAGTCGGTGACACGGTCGTTAACCTTAGTGATACGAGCCGTAAGAGTCTGTCCGTTAGCCACGGGGATCCCTTTTGTCTTGATGCGTAGCTCCTTGAGATGCTTGATCGTCTCGGTCTGCAGGTCTGTGTGTATGACTCGTCCTCCGACAGAGTAGGTGATCTCTAGCTGGTTGATATCATTAGCTCCATCGTTGCGTACCATATAAGATACCCCGAGCTTGCCAGAGGCGTCTAGAGCCATGTCCATGCGAGGGTCAGAAAGGCTGGCTCTGTCGTTGACCTTGTCCGCAGGGCCAGCAATCATCAGCTGAAGTAGTAGCGCACCATTGTCTCTGGCTCGTGAGTCAAAGGACCCATTTGACACATTGACGTAGAAGGCATCATTGGATGCATCAAAGTTGTAGTCGCAGTAGAAGAAATAAGGCATCTCTTGATCTACGATGTTTTTCTCCAAAAACTGGAAGCCATAGACGAGTTCGTTGAGGTTGCTGGTAATCTCTACAGGCTTGTCAAAGCGTACCTCATTCCATCCAAACTCGACATCAGCCTTTTTGGTAACAATCTTCTCGCGCTTTATGATATTGTTGAGGAGTGATACATCTATAGCGTTGACAGCCTTGGATACACCGATGCGTACTCCGACCACTTGGCATCCCTCATAAGGAGCCAGCATGGAGCGACTAGCACGAGCCCACAGACCGACGGGCTTATCCCCAAAGGTGCCGATAGACCAACCTCGTCCTTTTACGTCTGGTTCTATATACTTGCAGTGCCCTAAAGGTAGATAGGCGTCACCTGCACGGAGTGTCTGCTGTGCAGCTAGGGTGCTAGTGAGTCCTAGCAAGCTCAGTAGTAGAGCTGATGTGAGTAGTAGTATTCTTTTCATTTATCTAATAGTGTGTATATGCAGATTAGTCATTCATTAGAGTGTCTGTAGCGTACCATAGGGTGTCTGCACGATGTAGCGACCTTGTGGTAGTGGGTAGGATGCAATTTCCTCTGCTGGTGTGTCCTGTATAAGTAGCTGCCCCGTCATATCGTAGACAGCAATTGTGAAGCCAGATACATGAGCTATCTGTAGGCAACCGTCTTGCCAAAGAGCAGTAGGAGCGACCGCTCCGTGAGGCGTAGCAATCGATAGAGGCTTACCCTCTAAGTCACAAGTGCGCTTGAAGAGACTCCAGACGGGTGAGTCTAGATAGCTATAAAGCGCCTCCGCAGGAATGCGAAGCTCTATATCGTCAAACTGCTCTGGGTAGAAGCTCTTTGGTGAAGCTTCAGGAGCTGTCGTAGCGAGAGAAGTTATGACCTTTATGGCTGGGCAGTCTCTCAAGATCTGTACACCCACCTTCTGACAAGCTGCGGGGATGGTCAGCTCGGTGAGTAGGATGCATCCCTTGAAGCTTTGCCCCCCGATGGCCTCGATTGTACTGGGCAGGACAATCTTGGCGAGACTCTTACAATCGTTGAACATATCGCCCCCAAGCATCGTCATCCCTTCGCCTAGGGAAATATCCTCGAGTGCGGTACAACCGAGGAATGCGTAGTTTTCGACTGTCTTGACAGTACCCGGGACTGTAGCCTGCTTAAGTCCTTTGCAAAAGGCGAAAGCGTATCCACCTAGGTGAGTGACTCCCTCGGGGATCTCAGCCTCGGTGAGTGCAGTATCGTTGTGAAAAGCCTTTATCCCAATCGCCTTAATGTTCTTAGAGATCTTGACGCTCTGCAACTTGGACATATCCTCTAGAGCATAGTCAAAGAGTGTGTCCGCAGGGTAGAATGTGTCAGAGCCAGGTGTACGCTCTACACGCATGATCTGGGTCTCTGCAAAGTCAAGGCTCTGTAGCTCCTTGAGCTTCTTCCGGATGAAGGTGAGGTCGTGGTAGTTGATGTCTCCCTTTAGTGTGAGTTGCTGGAGGGTGGCATATTCGCTTTCTAGTATCTGCTGCGATAGCGTACCAGCTTCTGCAAGTGTTACCTCGCGCCTAGTACCTTCATTCTGAGCAAGTACAGAGGTCGCACATAAGAGAGACAAGAGAAAGAGGAACAGGTAGTTTTGCTTCATTGTAACGATATAATGTTGGGTATAATGCCCCTAAGGTAGTAAAAAAAATCTATTCAAGTCAATACTGTATCGCACATTCCACCCTCTATTGCAAAAAATCCACACTGATTACGCCTACCTCTCCGATGATTCGAATTCCTTCCGAGGAATTTCCCAAATAGCTCCCGAAGAAAGAAAAAATTCTCCGGAAGAATCAAATGAAACTTCGGAAGAATCAAATGATAAGTCCGAAGAAATTTCTCTCGCCTCCGTGGAGAATAAAAAATATCCACCGAGGAATTTCGAAATTCCTCGGTGGATATGATTTTACCTCTAGCGGTGTCACACAATTTGTCAGACTCTAGAGTTTCTCAGTCGTCGCATTTGATAGTTGAATCTACGGGCAAAATAACTAAGTCTACTCCTTTGCGGGAAAAGTGTACCTTTGTTCCAATCAATAACTTAAGTGAAATATGAATAGAGCTATCCAAATCCTATTACTCGTTTTAGTGTCACTAACGGGTCTTACAGCACAGGTCTATCGCCCTAATGGTCAAGCAACGAGAGCGACTACAGCCTCACGTCCTGAGCTCCCGATAGACTATGTTGCGAAGTACAATCTTGCCGTAGATGGGGCTTCCTTTGTTACAAATGAGACCGCCTCAGAGAGTGGATACTTCTCCTATACTGATGCTAATGAGCGTTTTGCACATTGCTCTATAGATGACATCGCTTACCACCTGCCCTCTAGTGCTGAGTGGAACGGTCTCCTCTCAGTCTATTATGAGTATGGCGTCAACTTTATCAAGGAAGGCTTGATACAGGGTGAGATTGAGACTATTAGCTTTGGCGATGTGCGGTACAGCTTCGCTAGTGACTACTACAATAAAGGTGATGGAGTGAGCTATGCGCTACGTCTCTGCAAACCAACAGAGTCATGGGATGAAAAGTTCCCAGCAGCGCCTGACAATAAGTATCGCTGTGCTTACAGATATGAGCGTGTGGGCATGACTCAGACAGAGCAAGAGCCACCAGTAGATGCTTATATCAAAATATCTGTATGCTATCTAGGAGAGGAGTTCACAGGCTCTATATCAGATATTGCCTCAGAAGCGTGGTGGGCTGAACGTGCGGACCAGGTCGAGGAGTGTATTATCCCAACGGTTGGCATCAAAGTGGGCGGAAAGCTCTATAACTATGCTTCGGGGGGCTTTTACTGGGCTACGGACAAGGCAAAGTACACAACAATCTATTTCAGTGGTATCTCGACCGGCGAATTTCCTGACAAGTCCAATCTATGCACGGTACGACTCTTTAAGGACAAGCCAGGAGGGGAGAAGCCCCAAGAGCCTACAATCTTTGTGACACCAAATGCCTTCCGTATCAAAGTAGGGCAGAAACTAGCTCTTGCTAAGGACTACCATGTAGATATAACTCCTGCTGAGTATATGGATATGTATACGGTGAAATCAAGTAATCCAAGTGTCGTGAGCTATGATCCTACGACAAAGGAGCTAAAGGGGGAGTCTGTCGGGGAGGCTATTGTAACCTTTCAGATCAACAATACGGAGGTGACTCAAGAGGTCGCATTTACGGTTGTTCCCAAGGAGGGCGAGTTGGAGATCTTGCACGCGCCTATTCCTGATGTGCAAGACTTCCCAGATCTCTCGATGCTCACAGGATCAGTCGACACGGACAAGGTTAGAGCTTATGAGACTAAGTTAGGATTGCGCATATACGAGTCTACTCGTTGGGATGAGTATGCTCATCTATATGTAACTCCAAAGGAAAAAGCATCTCAGACCAACTTCAATCGAGTAAACTACTACTACAAACCTCAAGATGGAGACTCGCCTTATATTACGGGACAAATAAACTGTATGGGGTCTCTAGAAGAGGCTAAGACATCTCAACCCTTCGCTCAGTGGCTCCAGCTAAACGGCTTCCCAGATCCTCTAGAGGTCATCTCACTAAACGATGGCTCCAAAGGACTCGCTACGGCAACTAAGGAGCTATCGCTGAAGTTTTGGATAGAGAAGAAGGTCTTCTTCATGATTATTGAACCTGTCAAAAAGGATAACGCTGTCGCAACACCCTCTACAACGGATAAGAAATACAATGTCAGACCTATACCCGCAAATGATCTTCTCTATCTGTCTGGTGTAGAGGCTGGGTCGTCTATCTCTATCTATACGATGGATGGTGTTGTAGTCTATCAGACCGTCGGAGAAGGCGCTGATACGCTTACGATCCCTGTTGCTAGCCTAGCAGAAGGCGTCTATCTCTTACGAATCAATGGAGAGGCATATCGCATCGCTATAACGCAATAATCTTATTATTGCATCTCATTGAATACTTGACTTGCTATCGATCGTTCGGATCTCCTTCGTAATAGATCGGTAATGTGAAGTGTATTGCCTCCGTGGGTCGTTTGGAACTTTAGCCCTCCAAGCGACCCACGGTTATAATTTTCTGATCTCCTCGTTGGAAAGTTGCATTAGTGGGTGGAATGTACGAAACTCCACCCCCCAAATGAAACTATTGACAGATAAGGGTATTGTTTGTAACTTAGTCCGCGCAATAAAGGCAACTAACACATTATCGTAATAACTATGCAGAGCATAGACTCTCTCTCCTCTCTTTCTCTCTCTCTCTCTCTCTCTCTCTAATAGTCCCAGCTTATAATGAAGCTGGCACTATCGGCTTATCTCTAGAGAGATGCATCGAAGCCATACGAGCGTCCAAGCAAAACTGTCAGCTGATTGTGGTTGATGACGGATCAGCTGATGATACCACAGCGATTGCTAATGAAGTCCTGAAGGCCAAGTTTGCCGATGGCAACTACCAAGTGCTCCGCTATGAGGTCAATCGGGGGAAGGGGTATGCCATACGACAGGGTTTGCCCCTATGTACTGGTGAATATGTCATTATCCACGATGCGGACCTGGAGTATGACCCCAATGACATCTTCAGGATGCTGAGCTATGCTAGAGAGGCCGATCTACCCGTCCTATACGGGAGCCGCTACTTATACTCTGTAGCGCATCGCAAGGGGCGCTTCCCGACCTCTTTCTACCTTGGGGGACAACTCGTCACGAAGGTTACCAACCTACTATACGGACAGCGTCTTACGGACGAACCAACCTGCTATAAGCTCTTCAAAAGGGAGCTGCTACTGTCGTTCGATCTAGAGTGTGAAGGCTTTGAGTTCTGTCCCGAGGTGACGGCAAAGGCTGCCTTGCGAGGAATAAAGATCAAGGAGATCCCGATATCTTACTTCCCGAGGTCGGTGGATGAGGGGAAGAAGATCTCTTGGCGCGATGGCATTACGGCCATTACTACGCTACTTAAATATCGCTTTAGAAAGAAGTCTCATGAAAGTACGTAAGGTCCTTTGGAACCTCCTCGGAGGGTGTGTTGCGGTGCTGTTGATCTCCTACACTTTTGAGCAAAAGGGGTATCAGTTCGTCTGGTCTATGCTACGACGCAACTGGAAGGTGGCAAACGAGTACAAGGGGTCGTCGCTGAGCGACCGCTACCAGATGAAGCTCGGCAACGGCTACGCAGTGTACAAGTATGTGTGTGACAAGACCCCTGAGGATGCGATCATCTATATCCCTGCGGCTAAGTACTTTCAGCAGGAAGGGGTAGAAGGTGAGCCGTGGAATAAGCTCTGGGCGATGCGCTTCCTCTATCCACGGCAAGTCGTGACCTATGAAGAGTATCAGATCAACCATCGGGTGCCAACGCATGTCTTGATTGTGGGCGATGGGGGACGTGAGATGTTTCCCGCTGGTGCGCTTCCGCCATCCATCGAAGTTGCGATCGTGCCTCTAACAAACGACTCTATCCAATAACCTCCTTGCGCTATGCTATCCATTATACTATTTGTCATATTGCTTTGCTTGTCTGGAGTGACCCTTTTGAATGTGGTAGGGAGAGGTTCGCTCAATCGTTTCGAACTCGTCGGGCTATCGTTTCCCGTCGGCATATTGCTTGCCGTCGGGCTTATGATGCTACAAGATCTACTGCGTCAGAGGCTTTCGCTCGTATGGGTCATCGTGGGGTTGCTCCTCGTGCTGGTGGCGGGCTTACTGCTCCTATATAAGAGCAAAAGGCTCACCGCCAGCTTGCCTTCGTGGGCTACGCTAAAGGGGTGGTTGGGCAGGATCAACATTGTGTGGCTTATCTTCTTCGTCCTTGTGGTGGTCATCGAGGTGATGAACTTTAGGAAGTGTATGTTCTTCCCCACCTTTGATAGGGATAGCCTTGCTGGCTTTGACTCTTTGGGCTACCTCATTGCGCAAGAGCACACGATGTATGGTCTCTCGGTCTTTAGTCCTGAGGAGAATCCGCTGATCCATAATGCGGGTAGCTACATCACGTACGCTCCGCTGGTACAGCTGTCTTATAGTATAGTCTATATGCTGGGGGCTGAGACGTCTAAGCTGATCCCTGGGCTGTTCTTCCTCTTTTTCTTGATCTCGTTTTACGGTGTGCTACGAGATGTGGTGGGGAGTACGGGTGCCATCATCGCAACCTTTTTCGCCCTCATCACACCAGAGATGATAGCCTTCTCATCGCTCTCGGCAACAAATGTGATCCATGCGATCTACGCCTCGCTCGGTGTGATCTATGCTCTGAAAAGTTGCTCTCGCGACAAGCCGACCGCTGACTACGGACTCCTCTGGGTGAGTGGCTTGCAACTCCTGGGTAGTATCTTGACACGGTATGACGGGATTGTATTTCCGATGGCGATGGGGCTTTACTTGCTATACCCAGTTTTTGCCAAGCGACTGAAGTGGTGGCACCTCATAGGGTGGGGGATGATCATACTCCTCCCCATGTGCTGCTGGTTCCTGCATCAAAAGTGGACTGGTATGACGTCCGAGAGTATTGTCATCACTTCACTCCTACGGGATGGCGACAAAGCCAATCTGATCGTCAAGGGCTTGTGGGGGCATCTGACCAATACGCAGCTCTACGGCTGGAGCTTCTTGTTGTTGCTGATATCTCTGGTAGCCAGTCTACCGATCATGATAAAGCGTAAGCGCTGGGGGCGTTTAGGGCAAGTGGCTATGGCATTCGTGCTGCCTCTCCTGCTGTACGGTCTGCTACTCTACCATATCAACTACTCTTGGGATTCGATAGACAATGTGATTGCTTACTCTGCAAAGAGATACCTCTTTTGCTTTGTGCCTATTGCGCTGTTTTGCACCTTTACGCTAGATGCCTTCAGCCTTGCATCTCGCAAAGTTGAATCATGGCTTTCCTAGGCGCCCCTTGCACAGTCAACTACGAGTTACCAAGCTATGAGACGCAATTCGATTGGTACCGTGATCCTGCTGACGCTGGGTGTGATGCTTACGGTGCTGCTGCCTTGTCGTGGACAGAGTGATGCAGAGCTGCCCTCCGATGCTACGGTGGAGCCATCACAGACTATCCCTATCATGTATATCACTACGGCCGATGGCAAGCCTATAACCTCGAAGAAAGAGTATAAGCGAGCTACGTTTTACATTACCGACCCCGCTGGGAAGGTGAGTCTAGGCACTGCCACAGAGCCTTTAGGAATGAACATTCGTGGCAGAGGTCACTCCTCGTGGAAGGGGGACAAGAAGCCCTATAAGCTCAAGCTGGACGAGAAGCTCTCTCTCATGGGTATGCCGAAGAATAAGCACTGGGCACTCCTGAAGTTTTGGGCACCGACGATGGCTGGCATGAAGCTTGGCGAGCTGATGGGGATGGCTTGGACGCCCTCCACAAAGCCGATTGAGGTGATGCTCAATGGCGACTATATCGGTCTCTACTTGTTGACGGAGACGATACGGATTGGGAAGAATCGTGTCAACATCTACGAGCAGCCGGACAATAACGAGGATGCAGCTACCATCCCGGGTGGCTGGCTTGTAGAGGTGGACAACTATAAGGAGCAGAACCAAATTAGCTTCAGAGAGAATGACCGCTGGATCATCAACATCACTTACCACTCGCCGAAGGTGCTCTCGACGGCACAGCGGGATTGGCTGACTGATGAGTTTAAGGGGATCAACGATGATATCTATGCTCCAAACAAAGCGACCAGTCGCTGGAAGGATCGTATCGATGTAGATGCGATGGCTCGCTTTTTCATCATTCAGGAGGTTATGGACAATCCCGATGGCTTCCACGGGAGCTTTTACCTGCACAAAGATCAGGGTGAGGGGAGCAAGTGGGTGGCAGGTCCTATCTGGGACCTTACCTGCATGAATCGGGAGAAGACGGACTACACCTTTAGGATGAAGGTGCACTATGTCTTTGCGCCTCACTGGATCGGGGAGTTACTTAAGGATGAAGACTTTAGCTCAGCCGTCTGCAGGGTGTGGAAAGAGGTGCACCCCGTGCTTTCTGACGAGTGGATGCGCTACTTGGAGAGCTGCTTTGCCCCTTATGAGGAGGCTTATCAGCGGGACAAGCAGCGCTGGTCTGAGGGTGCTTTCAAGCCCCTGCACAGTGTAGCCGAGGAACTTACGACTGCCCTTCGGCGGAATGTAGACTGGTTCGATAATCACCTGCCAGCCACTCCTAATGCCATTGAGCTCGTAGTGCCGACCGCTGGTCGCCACATCGTCTACACGATGTCGGGTGAAGTCGTGCGCATCGCTGAGGACTACAACGAAGCTGTACGTGATCTACCGCCAGGCGTCTATATTGTAGACAACAGCAAGGTAATCGTTCCGTAAGAGCGAATGCATCGTCCGTTGTGTCAAAGTGGGACGTGTAACCCGCTGTAGGGACGCACGACCCGTATCTAGCGGGAGGGCGTCCGTCCCCGTTAAAACCACGATGCTGTAACCTTTGACACAACGGACGCACAGACCGTGCGTCCCTACAGCGGGTTACACGTCTCGCTGTATCAAAGCAAGACGTGTAGCCCTTTGGAAGGACACTTTGTAGGCTCTACTCTTTTGTCTCTGATGTCGTATTAATGACATATTCCCACAGCGGATCCGCCCCAAGCTGGCTCGTCTCCTTAGTCTGAGGGATAGAACGATCGGGAACAAGTCTCTTCTCTCCACATCTTGTCTGATCGGGACGTACAAAAGACTTACTGCTAGTATAACCCTTAAAGCCACTGTTGGGGAGCGTGAATCCGATTACATCTCCATAATGGCAAGGAGCGAAGGCACAGGGTGAGCTAGTATCTTCAAGGATAAGGACCACCCCTGCATCCTGTGCTACAGTTGCAAGCATCCCAGCGCTACTGAAGGTCTTCTCTCCAACGAATATGTAGACGTCTCCCTTAAAAGTCCGTCGAGGTGTGTGGCTCTGATCGCATGACATTTGACTTTGACCATCTGTAAGGATCAGGTCACTAAAAGTCTTTCCATCGATCATCTTCCCAGAGTACGCTTTCGGAATCCTTTCGGACACGGAGGGGTAGTTACTTCTCCACAACTCAGACACTCGTAGGTGATATGTATAGTGTGAGGTGTCCTCTCTTTGCGGAGGTAAATACTGAAGTAGCATATCGCCAAGCATACTATTCCCTCCTGAATTGTAGCGAAGATCTATGATCAGTGTGTGCGTATGAAGCGAGTCCATCTCTTGAAACATCTGATCAATAAAGTCTGAAAAGCGAGGTAGAGAGGATAGGTATGCTTCCTCTTGAGGGGTTAGTTTATATCCACTTGGCTTGGACGTAGTAATGCGACTATACTCGGTCTGATAGTCCTTCATTGCGTTCATCTGGAGGTAAGCAACTCCTGGAGCTGCCATCACGTCATACCAGTACAGAGCTTTTCGTGGAGCAGTAAGCGTGTTGTAATGCATCGCTTTCGGACTACTATAGAATTCCACTCTATCACTCACAGATATGGGCGAGATAAAGATAGAGTCCATATTAGCAAATGTGACTTTCAAAGTATCCAAGCCTAGAGATCTCCAATAGATACAGAATGAACCCAAAGTACTTACTTGCGAGAGCGAGTACTGCACATTGTCCGCGCTAATATAGCGTCTGAGCGTATCGACAACATCTAGGATGGGGATGTCACAGATGGACTTAATCTCCTTTCCTACATAACGCTGAAAGGTTTTAGGTGCTGTCATGAGACGCACGGTAGGGTACTCTTCGATCCCTAGCCTAATTGGATAGTAAGTCTTAAAAAGTGCGGTGTCAAGAGTCAGTGTAGTGTGACCGTCACCCATCAAACTCGTAAATTGCTGAAGAAGGAGGTACGAATCGGAAGGAGTATCGACATGCTTGGCTAGCTGATAAAACTTAGCTAGTTCACTATCCAGACTAATCGCAAAGCCCTCTTCAAGCATTTTGGGGTGACTTTCTTTTAGAAGTTTGCCAAGCACTTGTAGATCCCTTTGAGTGGCATTTTCCTCGGTTAGAGTAGCTGGGTTGGGGTTGTTTGCAAATGTGGTAACATCTTGAGCGTAAGCGTTGAACGCTAATAGACATAGACATAACAATCTCAGTAAATAGGGGACAAATCTACTCGTCATAGTGGCAGGACTTTGTGTGATTGATGGGTGAATGCACTTGATAGATTGAATGCTAGGGCGAAGGTACTAAGAACTTGTGAGGAAGACTAACGCTTAATTTCTCAAATCAAGTAGTTCGCTGTAGGAATGCGGAGGAATGGGTGACGGATGCCATGAGGACGCACGGTGAATGTTTAATGGGAGTGCGTTCGTTGTATCAAAGCGAGACGTGTAACCCGCTGTAGGGACGCTCGGCCTGAGCGTCCGTTGTGTCAAAGGTTATGGTTTCAATACCCGTCACGACGTTCTACAACGGACGCTCAGACCGAGCGTCCCTACAAATCGTTACTCGTCAAGCGAAACTTCTTAGTAGCGAGTATGTAGAATTGCCTTTGCGGCTTATTGACTTACTACTCAAAAACGAATTCCGAAGTCGTCTTTGAACTGATTTAAGATGGGGAGCATAGTGTCCTCGTCCCAATTAGACTCTAGCCCTCGTTTGTAGATGGAGACAATACGCTCTGCTACCGCCCAATCTCCACCACTCACCAATGCTTTCTGATGAATACAGTGAGGAATATAGGTGTAGTATAGCCAATAGCTACTATTGCTGTCTTCCCCAGTGTAAGTAACTTCCTCTATTTGCGATACATCATTCAACATTGTGCTATCCACATTTTCCGAGACATAACGTTCCTTCTCCTCCCAATAGCTTTCTCCTGTATATTTCTTGTGAATAACGCAGGCGACATACTCCACGAGCGCTTCGTTTAGCATGGATTTATCTACGGAGGACATCCAGGAAGCTTGATCAAGCTCCACAAAAGGAAGAAATAGATGGGCCATCTCATGTGTTAATACACGAGAGTAATAATCATCAGGATCAACCAGTAGGACCTTATTTTCGCTGTATTCGAAAGCTTTTCCATATACAAACCCCCAGTCATCCCATGACTGCTTCATATTGGAGACAATTAAATCCACCTTTGTGGGGGAGGACTCCAATGGCTTCGTGAGCTTATCCAATGGAGGAACAATTTGCTGGAGTAGACATATAGCACTGTCTATGGGTGCTGTGTCCTTAAGAGGGAGGAGCTCCAGCTTGACTTCACTTGCATTTGTAAGTTTCTGCGACATATCGAGATGCTGGAATAGGACGTCAATATCAATCCCCTCAATAGTCTTTTCTTTATGAAGAAAAGCAGGTCGGTATAAGAAAAAGATAGAGGGAGCTGTAGATACGGTGCAATCTATTCTTTTCAAGGCGGGATCTATTGGATCGGGAACCAGTGGTCTATCGGATCGCGTGTAAAACAACGCATCGGAAGCATCCACTGTGATACGCAATGAATCCTGAGGTACACCTTTCCGAGAAAAGAAATAATTCAATTCTTCGGGCATTAGAAAGCACGTTGGACTATAGTAGCCGTTCATCCTTATCTGAAAAGGAGACACATAGGTATATCTAAGAACCGCCCGATCGGAAAAGTTTTTATTCTCTTTCCATCGAATTGCCGGAGCTACAGGGAACTTTTCGAGATTAAATTCTCGTACGTATTCTGCTTGTATATAGGGCAAAAGGAATACTCCTGCTACAGTTTGCGTCCAACCATAAGGGAGCATCTTAACAGGAGCCTGATCAATAAAGAAGGTGTCTGCTGGCGTGATTAGAGAGCTTGGGATAGTCTCGATAAACTGACAGTGAAGATATCTGTTATCACTCCATGTGTCGACTGGGCTTTCATCCATCTTTGCGACATAGTCAGAATAGAAGGGCCTTATTGTTAGGGTTAGACCGTTGAAGTCAGTCGACATATCGTGTTGTGCCTTCATACATAAGGCGGACACGAGGAATAGAACTATAGCTATATAGCTAGTTCTCATAGATTTGGACAAGTTGTTAGGGTTTTGCATAATTGACAAGAGTACTTGATAGGGTGAATACTGCGGTAAAGATACTAATAATTTACAACTAGCAATGGGTGGAGGCTGGCGCTCTCAGGGCTGATGCATTATAACCAGTTTGCTAGGAGCTGCACATGACGATAACTAGGATACACGGTTCGAATATCGCTACACAGTGGCAAGAAATCCTCACTGATTATGCCTACCTCTCCGATGATTCGGATTCCTCCCGAGGAATTTCCCCAATAGCTCCCGAAGAAAGAAAAAATTCTTCGGAAGAATCAAACGAAACTTCGGAGGAATCAAACGAAACTTCGGAAGAATCAAATGATAAGTCCGAAGAATTTCGCGATTTCTTCGGGAGAAAATCAACAATATCCCCCGAGATCTTTGAAAATTCATCGGGAGAGATTGAGCTCGCTCATTTTATATTATGATGCGTCAGCCCTAAGGCTGCTGCTCTGGGCGCAAGGCATAACAAAAGGAAGGCTCGCCTTTGTGAGGTCGTGTGGACCTGTGAGGCGAGCCTTCCTTTTCGTTGCTTATATCTGTTAGGAGGCTATAGGGAGCGCTCCTGAGATAATCTTTACTTTAGAGCTGTCGTGCGACCAGCTCTGTGAGGCACTTGTTACTTAGCGGGAGCGGTCTCGGAGACTTTTTCCTCGTCGAGCTTCTTGGCGCGGTAGCTGGCGTCAGATCCTGTCTGACGGCTCTGAGCCTCGATCTCTTCATGCTCCTTCTGCGACATTACGAGAAGCTTGTCATACTCGGGTAGACCTGTACCGGCAGGGATCAGGTGACCGCAGATGACATTCTCCTTGATGCCCTCGAGCTTGTCTTCCTTGCCCGATATGGCAGCATCGTTGAGTACCTTAGAGGTCTCCTGGAAGGATGCAGCTGAGATGAATCCTCTCGTCTGTAGCGCAGCCTTTGTGATACCCTGTAGGATCTGGTTGGTCGTAGCAGGCATCGCATCACGTGCTACAGCGGGCTTGAGGTCACGACGCTTGAGGGAGCTATTCTCATCACGTAGCTTACGGCTAGAGATGATCTGTCCAGGCTTCATGGTGGTGGAGTCACCGGCGTCGGTGATCACCTTCATACCCCAGAGCTTGTCGTTCTCTTCGGTAGCTTCGTTTTTGTCCACAATCTGTTGTGGCATCAGGAGGGTATCTCCTGGATCGATGACCTGAACCTTGCGCATCATCTGACGGACGATCACCTCAAAGTGCTTATCGTTGATCTTTACACCTTGTAGACGATAGACGTCCTGAACCTCGTTGACGATGTACTCCTGTACGGCCGTGGGGCCCTGGATGGCGAGGATGTCGGCTGGCGTGACAGCGCCCTCGGAGAGGGGCATACCGGCACGTACATAGTCGCCAGGCTGTACGAGGATCTGCTTCGTAAGTGGTACGAAGTACTTACGGATCTCACCTAGACGAGAGGTGATGGAGATCTCCTGATTGCCACGCTTGACACCAGCGAAGTCGATGGTTCCGTCGATCTCTGCTACGACAGCAGGGCTCGAAGGATTGCGCGCCTCAAAGAGCTCCTGAACGCGAGGTAGACCACCCGTAATATCACCAGCACCCGAGATAGCGCGAGGCGTCTTGGTGATGATATCTCCCTGAGTGATCATATCGCCATCTTCCTTGACGAGGTGAGCGCCGACGGGGAGATTGTACGAGCGCAGTACATTGCCCTTGTCGTCTAGTATCTGAGCTGTCGGGATGAGATTGTTCTTGACACCCTGCTTGCGGATGATGACGATCTCTTTGTGCGAAGCACTCTCGTCAGTCTCGTACTCGAAGGTAACCTTCTCGACAAGATTCTCGAAGACAAGACGTCCAGAGAACTCAGAGATAAGAGCTGTATTGTGTGGGTCAAAGTTGAGCAGTGTATCGTCCTTGCTGACGGTAGCCCCGTTGGCAAAGAAGATGGTGCTGGCATAGGGTACCAGCTCGTGCTGCAGTATGACGCCAGTCTTGGGGTCTAGGATGCGTAGCTCGGCAGTACGATTGACCACGATGTGTGCGGGTCTCATATTACCATCTCGTCCAGCACGCTCCACGTCTACGTAGCGTATATCTGAGTACTCGATGGTACCAGAGAATCGTGCTCGTACGGTAGCATCGGTCTCTTGGTTGCTTGCTGTACCACCAGCGTGGAAGGTTCGTAGCGTAAGCTGCGTACCAGGCTCACCGATAGCTTGCGCTGCGATGACACCGACTACCTCACCGCGCTGTACGAGCTTGTTGGTAGCGAGGTTGCGACCGTAGCACTTGGCACAGACACCGTTTTTCGTTTCACAGGTGAGTACTGAGCGTACCTCGACGGTCTCGATGCCAGCCGCGTTGATGGCTGCTACAACCGCTTCGTTGATCTCCTCACCAGCACGTACGATGTACTCGCCAGTCTCAGGGTGCTTGATGTCATGGACGGAGGTACGACCGAGGATGCGCTCGCCTAGGGTAGCGACGACGGTACTATTTTTCATCACGTCAGACATCTCGATGCCTCGCAGTGTGCCGCAGTCCTCCTCAGAGATGACGACATCGTGCGATACGTCTACGAGACGACGTGTCAGGTAACCAGCATCTGCCGTCTTAAGTGCGGTATCGGCTAGACCCTTACGAGCACCGTGAGAGGAGATAAAGTACTCCAGCACGGAGAGACCCTCCTTGAAGTTAGAGAGGATAGGGTTCTCAATGACCTGACCACCGCCTGAACCACTCTTCTGAGGCTTAGCCATCAGACCACGGATACCAGCGAGCTGACGAATCTGCTCCTTCGATCCACGAGCACCTGAGTCCATCATCATGAAGATGTTGTTGAAGCCCTCGTCGTCCTGAGCTAGCTGTCTCATCAGAGAAGCAGTGATCTTGTTAGAAACGTTACTCCACGTATCGATGATTTGGTTGTATCGCTCCGTATTGGTGATAAAGCCCTCGTTGTACTGTGCGAAGATCTCCTCAACACGCTCATTGCCCTCAGCGACGAGTCGCTCTTTGTCCTTAGGAATGACGACGTCTTGCAGACGGAATGAGAGACCACCCTTGAATGCCATGTGGTAACCGAGGTTCTTGATCTTGTCCAGGAACTGAGCGGTCTTGGCAAAGCCACACACCTTGATCACATTGGAGATGATAGAGCGTAGCGCACCCTTGCCTAGGGTCTCGTTGATGTAACCAACCTCGGTGGGGACGTTTTCATTGACCATGATACGCCCCATGGAGGTCTCAATGATTTTGCTGACAAGCTGACCGTCTTCGAGGACGTTGTCAATGCGTACGTTGATCGGTGCGTGGATGTCTAGCTTGCCCTCGTTGTATGCAATCCGAGCCTCCTCGACACCATAAAAGGTGAGTCCGCTACCCTTAACACCCTTGCGAATCTTGGTGATGTAGTAGAGTCCCAAGACCATATCCTGCGAGGGAACGGTGATAGGTGCACCATTGGCGGGGTTGAGGATGTTGTGCGAAGCAAGCATAAGTAGCTGAGCCTCTAGGATAGCTTCGTTGCCTAGGGGTAGGTGTACAGCCATCTGGTCACCGTCGAAGTCGGCATTGAAAGCGGTACAAGCCAAGGGGTGTAGCTGGATAGCTTTACCCTCGATCATCTTAGGCTGGAAGGCTTGTATACCTAGACGGTGTAGTGTCGGAGCACGGTTGAGCAGTACGGGGTGTCCCTTCATGACGTTCTCTAGGATCTCCCAGATGACGTTGTCACGGCGATCTACGATACGCTTAGCGCTCTTGACCGTCTTGACGATGCCACGCTCGATGAGCTTGCGAATGATAAAGGGCTTGTAGAGCTCAGCTGCCATATCCTTGGGTAGTCCGCACTCGTGCATCTGCAGCTCAGGACCGACAACGATGACGGAACGTGCGGAGTAGTCTACACGCTTACCGAGTAGATTCTGACGGAAACGACCGGGCTTACCCTTGAGGCTGTCTGAGAGAGACTTGAGAGGACGGTTGTTCTCCCCCTTGAACGCACTAGACTTGCGAGAGTTGTCGAGTAGTGAGTCGACAGCCTCCTGAAGCATGCGCTTCTCATTGCGGATGATGACCTCAGGAACGCTCTGCTCTAGGAGTCGCTTGAGACGGTTGTTGCGCAGGATGACACGACGATAGAGCTCGTTAAGATCGCTTGTTGCAAAGCGACCACCATCGAGCGGTACGAGTGGTCGTAGATCGGGTGGTATGACTGGTACGACCTTGAGGATCATCCATTCGGGACGGTTGATGTCCTTGGACGCACGGAAGGACTCGACGACGTTGAGACGCTTGAGCGCGTCTAGACGGCGCTGCTGTGAGGTCTCTGTATGCGCCTTGTCACGGAGCTCGTAGGAGAGACTATCTAGGTCTAGGTTAGAGAGCATCTCATAGAGTGCCTCTGCTCCGATCTTGGCGACAAACTTGTCTGGGTCACTCTCTGGCAGGTCGTAGTTGTCTGGATGGCTCTGATCGATTTCGTCTAGCTTGGCCTGATACTCCTCCTCGGTAAGGATCGTATTGACCTCTAGATCAGAGACTCCGCTCTGCAGTACGATATACTTCTCGTAGTAGATGATCGCCTCAAGGTCTTTAGACTTGAGGTTGAGCAGAGAGGCAAGCTTGTTAGGTAGACTACGGAAATACCAAATATGCGCTACGGGTACAGCGAGCTTGATATGTCCAGTACGCTCACGACGCACTTTCTTCTCCGTAACCTCTACACCACAACGGTCGCAGATGGTACCACGGAAGCGTATGCGCTTGAACTTACCACAGTTGCACTCGTAATCTTTGACTGGGCCGAAGATTCTCTCGCAAAAGAGTCCATCACGTACTGGCTTGTATGTTTTATAGTCAAGAGTATTCGGATTCGTGACCTCTCCATGTGATGCCGCTAGGATCTCCTCAGGGGATGCCAAGGATAGCCTAATGGATGAAAAGGTGGTCTTGCTCTTAGGGGCTGTCTTGTATGCCATAACTTAAGTCTGACTATATATAGTGTGTAAGGATAGGGGGGAGGGGGATTACTCAATATGTACGCTGAGGGCTAGACCCTTGAGCTCATTGAGTAGCACGTTGAGAGACTCGGGGAGACCTGGCGTAGGCATGTTGTCGCCACGCACGATCGCCTCATAAGCCTTAGAGCGACCTACGACGTCATCACTCTTGATGGTGAGGATCTCCTGAAGGACGTGTGCTGCACCGAAGGCCTCAAGTGCCCACACCTCCATCTCTCCGAAGCGCTGACCTCCGAAGTTGGACTTACCACCGAGAGGTTGCTGTGTGATCAGTGAGTACGGACCGATCGAGCGGGCGTGCATCTTGTCGTCGACCATGTGACCGAGCTTGAGGAAGTAGGTGACACCTACGGTCGCCTCCTGGTCAAAAGGCTCGCCTGTACCGCCATCGTAGAGCTTCATCTGACCACCACGTGGTAGACCAGCTTTGTCGGTCCACGCATTGAGATCATCAAGTGTGGCTCCATCGAAGATAGGAGTGGCAAACTTGACTCCGAGCTTACGTCCAGCCCATGCTAGAACGGCCTCAAAAATCTGCCCTAGGTTCATACGTGAAGGCACACCCAGTGGGTTAAGACAGATGTCTACTGGCGTACCATCTGGCAGGTAAGGCATATCTTCACGACGTACGATCTTGGAGACGATACCCTTGTTACCATGTCGTCCAGCCATCTTATCGCCGACTTGTATCTTACGCTTCTTAGCAATCAAGATTTTAGCGGTCTGAATGATGCCTGAAGGCAACTCGTCGCCGAGAGTCTCATCGAGCTTGCGCCTATTGACCTCTGCAACGGTGACCTTGTCCTTCTTGATATAGTTAGCGATCGTCTGCTTGACAAGTTCGTTAGTATGCTCATCCTTGGTCCAGTCAGACATGCGCAAGTCATTGTAGTCTAGCTCGAGGAGCAGCGACTTGGTGATGCGTGTACCAGCCTTGACCTTGACGACGCCGATGTAGTCAACGAAGTCTGTTGCTGTGGTCTTGTGCTTCTTGAGTATGATCTGAAGCTTGGAGACCAGCTCATCCTTGAGTGCTGCTTGTAGCTTGGATAGCTCCTCCTCGTAGCGCTGATTGATCTTGCGTGTGGCAGCTATACCGCCCTTACGATTAGCGCGTGAGTAAAGCTTCGTGTCGATGACAACACCCTTGAGCGAGGGCGAAGCCTTGAGCGAAGCGTCCTTGACGTCACCAGCTTTATCTCCAAAGATAGCTAGGAGTAGCTTCTCCTCAGGAGTGGGGTCGGACTCGCCCTTTGGCGTAATCTTACCTACCAAGATGTCGCCAGGAACAATGCGAGCTCCTACACGAACGATACCGTTGGCGTCGAGGTCTTTTGTAGCCTCCTCGCTTACGTTGGGAATGTCTGCCGTAAACTCCTCCATGCCACGCTTCGTCTCACGTACATCAAGTGAGTATTCATCGACATGTACAGAGGTGAAGAGATCCTCTGAGACGACACGCTCGTTGAGCACGATCGCATCCTCGTAGTTGTACCCCTTCCAAGGCATGTAAGCAGCCAAAATGTTGCGTCCGAGAGCTAACTCGCCATCTTGAGTGGAGAAGCCCTCAGTAAGTATTTGCCCCTTAGTGACTCGGTCTCCCTTGCGACAGATGGGGCTTAGGTCTATCGTTGTAGATTGATTGGTCTTACGATACTTGGGAAGAGTGTAGGTAACCTCTGAGGGCTCGAAGCTGACGAGCTCTTCCTCCTCCGTGCGGTCATAGTCGACCACAATCTTGGTGGCATCGACGTAAACGACCACGCCATCGCCCGCAGCCTCTATCTGGGTGCGAGAGTCTGAGACTAGTCTGCGCTCGATGCCTGTGCCTACAATAGGAGCCTCAGGTGTCAGTAGCGGTACTGCCTGACGCATCATGTTAGATCCCATGAGGGCACGGTTAGCATCGTCGTGCTCGAGGAATGGGATGAGCGAAGCCGCAATCGAAGCTATCTGCGTCGGAGAGACATCCATCAGGTCTACCTCCTCAGGCTCCACCACAGGGAAGTCTGCACCATAGCGCGCCTTGACACGAGAGCGGACGAAGTGTCCGTCGTCGTCTAGGGGAGCGTTACCCTGAGCTACGGTCTTATCCTCCTCTTCTTCAGCAGTAAAGTAGGCAAGCTCGGAGTCTTCAAAGCTTACAGTACCCTTCTTGACATTACGATAAGGAGTCGTGATGAAGCCCAGTTCGTTGATCTTTGCATAGACACAAAGCGAGGAGATGAGTCCGATGTTTGGTCCCTCAGGCGTCTCGATAGGACAGAGACGGCCATAATGAGTGTAGTGTACGTCTCGCACCTCGAAGCCTGCACGATCTCGTGTCAGACCGCCAGGGCCTAGTGCCGATAGACGACGCTTGTGCGTAATCTCAGAGAGTGGATTCTGCTGATCCATAAACTGTGAGAGCGCATTGGTCCCGAAGAAGCTGTTGACAACCGATGCGATCGTCTTGGAGTTGACTAGATCGACGGGTGTGAAGACCTCACTGTCACGTACGTTCATACGCTCCTTGACCGTACGAGCCATACGACTCAGACCTATACTAAACTGGTTGTATAGCTGCTCTCCGACGGTCCTGACACGACGATTCGATAGGTGATCGATGTCATCGACAGGAGCCTTACCATTGACGAGCTTGATCAGATGACGTATGATCGCAACGATATCCTCAGCTGTGAGGATCTTGACGTTTGGATCTATGTCTAGTCCTAGCTTGCTATTGATCTTGTAGCGCCCTACATCGCCTAGGTCATAGCGCTTCTCCGAGAAGAAGATGTTGTTGAAGATCTCCTTAGCACTCTGATCATCGGGTGGAGTAGAGTTGCGTAGGAGGTTGTAGATGAAGTTATAAGCGGCCTGCTCAGAATTGGCTGAGTCGCGCTTGAGCGTATTAAAGATGATCGAGTAGTCCATGATCTCCTGATCTGTAGACTCCTGATCGGATGAAGCTAAGTCACGACGCAATAGAATGGTCTCGATACCATTCTCTAGGATGACCTGAGCATTGTCTTCATCTAGGATGGCATTTTGCTCTACGAGCGTGTTGTATCGAGCAAAGGTTTCTGTCTCTCCCGTTTCCTCCTCGCTCTCCTCATCGTAATACTTCAGTATGACGGAGGCAGCCAGCTGTCGTCCATAGTTAGCCTGCAGCGACTCTAGCGTGACAGGGATCTCCTCAGCGATGCCAAAGAGATCGAGGATGTCTTTGTCTGTCTCATAGCCGATGGCACGTAGGAGGGTCGTGATGGGGAGCTTCTTCTTACGATCGATGTAAGCGTATAGCTCGTTGTTCGTATCGGTAGCGAACTCGATCCACGAACCCTTGAATGGGATGATACGAGCCGAGTAGAGTCTCGTCCCGTTGTTGTGTAGGCTGGATCCAAAGAAGACGCCTGGTGAACGGTGTAGCTGAGATACGACGACTCTCTCTGCACCATTGATGACAAACGTCCCCGCAGGGGTCATGTAAGGGATAGAGCCTAGGAAGACGTCCTGTACGGTGGACTCAAAGTCTTCGTGCTCGGGGTCTTCGCAGGTGAGCTTGAGCTTAGCCCTCAGGGGGACACTATAGGTCAGACCACGACGCAAGCACTCCTCTATCGAATACTTAGGAGGATCGACGAAGTAGTCTTCAAATAGAAGCTTGAAGTTATTGCGAGTGTCTTCGATGGGGAAGTTCTCAGAGAAGACTTTAAATAATCCCTCTTTCTTTCTACTCTCGGCAGGAGTATTGAGCTGAAAGAAGTCCTGAAAAGATTTGAGCTGCACCTCCAAGAAGTCAGGGTACTCCATTGGATGAGCAATAGATGCGAAGCTCTTTCTAGTATTGGTTGGTTTGGATGCCATCGTATGCTTCAGAGAGAAATGGTAAATGTAGGGGAGAGGAGCTGCTCTCACAGAGAGAGGCGGGGGAGCAGGTGCTTACTAACTAAAATTGTAGCGAGCTACTACTCGAGGGATAGAGCTATGGGTGTCTAGCTCTAGAGACTTGTATCTAAGCCTATCTGACAGTCCAAGACACCTCCTCAACGTATAGAAAGTTATCACGTGTTTGTGACAGCTTCGCCTGTGAGTGGTGCCTCCAGAGAGCAAAAGATGCGAAAAGGCTAAGAACTCCCCCCATACGTATCGAGGGGGGAATCCTTAACCAATGTGACCTGTGTCAGACAGGTGTCAAGCGGGTTTACTTTAGTTCAACCTCAGCACCAGCCTCCTCAAGTGCAGCCTTGAGAGCCTCAGCTGTAGCCTTGTCGACACCCTCCTTGATGTTCGTAGGTGCAGCGTCGACTAGCTCCTTAGCCTCCTTGAGGCCAAGACCAGCGTGCTCCTTAACAGCCTTAACGACTGCAAGCTTAGCAGCGCCAAAGCTCTTGAGTACAACGTCGAAAGAGGACTTCTCCTCAGCCTCTGCTGCAGCACCAGCTGCAGGACCAGCTACAGCGACTGCTGCAGTTGCAGGCTCGATACCATACTCCTCCTTGAGTAGCTCCTTGAGCTCGCTTACTTCTTTTACTGTGAGATTAACAAGAGTCTCTGCAATAGCCTTTATATCTGCCATGTCTGTATTGATGTTATGTTTGTTTCTGATTGAAGTGATTTCTTAGATGTTTATTGCCTCTCGGCTAGGGTATCTAAGACCCCATGGATAGTGCCAGCTGCTGAATCAAGCTGCCCGAGTACGCCCTGGATTGGGCCCTCCAGCATAGCTACAATGTCAGCAATGAGCTCCTCGCGACTCTTGATGTTGACCAGAGTCTCGAGTTGGTCAGCTCCGATATAAAAGCCCTCCTGAACGTATGCCGCCTTTAGGTCGGGACGTCCGAGTTCCTTATTGTCAGAGCGGAAAGCCTTGATCGCTTTAGCAGGAGCATTAGCAACCTCTGAAAACATGACGGCCGTGTTGCCCTTGAGAGACTCGTAGAGCTCTGCGTAATCGACAGAGTCGATCTCACTGAGGGCACGACGCATCAGTGTGTTCTTGACTACGACCAGCTTGATGCCACTCTTGTTGCAGAGACGGCGTAGTTCGCTCGTCTTCTCTGCATTGAGTGCCTCAATGTTGGTCAAGTAGAAGTTGGGGTAGCTCTCTATATAAGAGTGTAACTGCTCGATGACAGTTGACTTCGTTTCCTTTTTCATAGAATTGTGTTTCTTAGTTGGTGAGACGTTATTCTACTACGGATACGACTGACTTGGGATCGATCTTGATCCCTGCACTCATTGTTGTAGAGAGGTAGATACTCTTGATATAGGTTCCCTTAGCAGAGGTTGGCTTCAGACGTACCACCGTGTCGACGAACTCCTTGGCGTTTTCTCTAATTTGCTTAGGGTCGAAAGAGATCTTACCCACTGAGGTATGTATGATACCTGCCTTGTCTACCTTGAAGTCGATCTTACCAGCCTTCACCTCCTTGATAGCAGCACCGAGATCGTTTGTTACGGTACCGCTCTTGGGGTTAGGCATCAGACCACGTGGTCCCAGTACACGACCCAAGGCTCCGATCTTGCCCATGACGCTAGGCATGGTAATGATCACATCAATGTCAGTCCATCCAGACTTGATCTTATTGATGTACTCATCGAGACCGACATAGTCAGCCCCAGCCTCTTGCGCCTCTGCCTCCTTGTCTGGAGTACAGAGTGCTAGGACACGTACCTCCTTACCGGTACCGTGAGGCAGTGAGACAGTGCCACGCACCATCTGATTAGCCTTGCGAGGATCGACACCCAGACGAATGTCTATGTCTACTGATGCGTCAAACTTCGTGAAGGTAATCTCCTTCAGAAGCTTGGAAGCTTCATCTAGTGAATAGGACTTGCCTGCTTCGACCTTACTCGCTACTATCTTCTGATTTTTTGTTAGTTTACTCATTTCAGTTGATTGCGATTAGAGATTCTCAGGTTTCGTACCCGTCACACTAATCCCCATACTACGAGCTGTACCAGCGACCATCTTCATGGCCGACTCGACAGCAAAGCAGTTGAGGTCAGACATCTTATCTTCTGCTATAGTCCTAACTTGATCCCAAGTGACTTTAGCAACTTTGATTCGGTTGGGTTCTGCTGAGCCGCCCTTAGCTTTACTAGCTTCTAGTAGCTGTACGGCTACGGGAGGAGTCTTGACGATGAAGTCAAAGGACTTGTCAGCATAGTAGGTTATCACTACTGGCAATACCTTACCAGCGCGATCCTGAGTCCTGGCATTAAATTGCTTACAAAACTCCATGATGTTGATACCCTTAGCACCAAGTGCTGGGCCCACAGGAGGCGAGGGGTTAGCGGCCCCTCCTTTGATTTGCAGCTTAAGCTGCCCTGCAACTTCTTTTGCCATTTTGTTATTCGATTATATTATAAACAGATACACACGGGATCATTACTGCATCTTGGGTAGTATTCTCATGGAGCGAGTAAGGGCCTTTAAGTTGGAAGCTAGACCGCGTCTCGACGCTATCCGAGAGAATTAGCCCTACGCCTATGTGAGCAACTATGAGTTGGAATGCTCGATCCGTAACAATCTTCTATTCCTTCTCGACCTGTGTGTAATCAAGCTCCAGTGGAGTCTTCCTTCCGAAGATCTTCACCATCACCTTGAGCTTTCTCTTATCACTCTTGACCTCGTCGATTGTCGCTGAGAAGTCTGAGAATGGACCATCAATGATCCGTACAGACTCGCCGACGCTGTACTCAACGTCAAAGCGTCCAGCACCCTCAGCATCGCGATCTGCCTGTCCCAAGAGATCCTGTACTTCTTGAGTACGTAGTGGCTCTGGAGATAGCTGACCATCAGTCATACGAGAGTTCAAGAATCCTATTACATTAGGTATCGTGCATAGCGTGTGTTCTGTATCTCCAACGAGTGCAGCCTCCACTAGCACATATCCTGGCATATAGGGGCGCTCTTTGACCACCTTTTTACCATTGCGCTGAGAGACCACCTGCTCAGTGGGAACTAGTACACGACGTACGTACGAACCTAAAGTTCCATTGGACTTTGCCGCTTCTATATACTCACAGACTTTCTTTTCCTGTCCGCTGAGGACACGAAGAACGTAAAATCTCATGGGCTGTGAATCTTGACTCATGTCTTTAGTTTAGATTAGATTCGATGATAGAATACGGTTGATCCGTTTGTAACTATACGATAAAGCCTTTACTAAATTGCAGATAAACCAGAAATATAGGGGCTTCACAAGCCTCGTCTAGAGTCGGCTGTACTAATGGAACACGCTTGCCTCTAGACTCTGTTTATCTATTAGGCTTATATTGTCAATGCTCTATGCTTGGTGCAGAGTCTAGACTAGACCGTACACTAGCTGCATTAGCTGCTGGAAGACAAAGTCTACGCCTGCGACAAAGATGGCAATAATCACTGAAGCGATCATGACGACCACTGTGCTATTGATCAGTTCGCTACGAGTAGGCCAGCTGACTTTGTGTACCAACTCATTGTAGCAGTTCTTAGTGTAGGTACCTATACGCTTGAAAAAGTTCATAAGAGCATCTTATAGTTTGCACGGGTTGAGAGGCTCGAACTCCCGACACCAGGTTTTGGAGACCTGTGCTCTACCAACTGAGCTAAACCCGTATGTTAGCATCGTCTCGTACACGTCTGACTACTTTAACTAGCGTAAGACGAGTTTTGTGTAGCATGTGAGTCCTGTCAGTCAGGAGACTCGATCTGCTAGAAATGATGACTGTGGAGATGAAAACTCCTCGTAACTCCCCCTCCCACTATGACCCTTGCTTCGATGGAAGCGAGTTCATACTTAGTGGGGGAGGGAGTTGGGAGAAGTTAGATTGCTGTTTAACCTGACGCGGACTCTAGATGAGTCACAGGCTAAGTCAGCTAAGAGCTATTAGTCCTCTAGTGAGGTGATCTGACCAGCACCAACGGTACGGCCACCCTCACGGATAGCGAAGCGTAGACCTACGCTACAAGCTACTGGAGAGATGAGCTTGACGTCAATGGTGACGTTATCACCAGGCATAACCATCTCTACACCCTCTGGGAGTGTGATCTCACCTGTTACGTCTAGCGTACGGATGTAGAACTGAGGACGGTACTTGTTGTGGAATGGGGTATGACGACCACCCTCTTCCTTCTTCAGGATATAGACCTCAGCCTTGAAGTGATCGTGAGGCTTAACTTGTCCTGGGTGTGCGAGGACCATACCGCGCTTGATCTCGTCCTTGTCAATACCACGGAGTAGGAGACCTACGTTATCTCCAGCCTCACCCTCATCAAGGATCTTGCGGAACATTTCCACGCCAGTTACGACGCTCTTCTTACCCTCAGCACCTAGACCGATGATCTGAACCTCGTCGTTGACCTTAACGACACCAGTCTCGATACGACCCGTAGCGACAGTACCACGACCTGTGATAGAGAATACGTCCTCTACAGGCATTAGGAAGGGCTTGTCGATATCGCGCTCAGGTAGTGGGATCCAAGTGTCTACAGCCTCCATGAGCTCCATAACCTTCGCTACCCACGTGGGCTCTCCATTGAGAGCTCCAAGAGCAGATCCACGGATTATAGGCGTATTGTCACCATCGAACTCATAGAAACTCAGTAGCTCACGCATATCCATCTCTACGAGCTCAAGCATCTCCTCGTCTTCAACAAGGTCACACTTGTTCATAAAGACAACTAGACGAGGTACGTTGACCTGACGTGCTAGTAGGATGTGCTCACGAGTCTGAGGCATAGGACCGTCAGTGGCAGCAACTACGATGATGGCACCGTCCATCTGAGCAGCACCAGTGACCATGTTCTTAACGTAGTCAGCGTGGCCTGGACAGTCAACGTGTGCGTAGTGACGATTTGCCGTCTCGTACTCAACGTGTGAAGAGTTAATGGTGATACCACGCTCCTTTTCCTCAGGCGCATTGTCGATAGAGTCAAATGAGCGGGCCTCTGAGAAGCCTGCGTCAGCCAATACCTTGGTAATAGCAGCTGTAAGCGTAGTCTTACCGTGGTCTACGTGACCGATGGTGCCAATGTTGACGTGTGGTTTCGTCCTTTGAAAATGTTCTTTAGCCATAACCTTGTTCTTATGTTTGTCTTAATCTTATTCGTTGCAAAGGGCATCCACCATCCACAATCTCGGTGAACTGTGTGCTAGGTGCTGCCATATTTTAGAGCCGATGCCGGGATTTGAACCCGGGACCTCTTCCTTACCAAGGAAGTGCTCTACCACTGAGCTACATAGGCATATAGTCGTGTGGGCAGTGATGGATTCGAACCACCGTAGGCTTACGCCAGCTGAGTTACAGTCAGCCCCATTTGGCCACTCTGGTAACTGCCCAATCGCTACTTTAGTTTGTGTAGCCTAGACGTTCCTCACGCTTGAGAGAGATGGATGGCATCACAAACTGAGTGCAAATGTACGAACTATTTTGGAAATACCAAAACTTTCGGGCGACTTTCTTACTCAGAGGGACTAAAGGGCATGTGCGTAGTAGGTAGTGGATGGTGACATCTTCCTCTGATCTCTGATCAGCTCTAGTGATACACGACTACCCACTACCTACTACCTACTAACTATTTATTTGCTTTAGCGCGATCTATCTGGCGCTTGAGTGCATCGATAGCCTCGTCGATAGCCTCTTCAAAGGAAGCTGCTCCCTTCTCAGCGTAGTGATCATATCCTGGCACTATTAGACGGATAGCAGCTATCTTGCCTTGGGTAGCGTTGGACTTGTCTAGTCGCAGGGTGACCTCAGCCTTGCTAATGGTGTCGTCAAAGCGTGCGAGACGATCGATCTTCTTTTTTGCAAACTCTTGGAGTGCCTCGCTGGCATCAAACTGTAGAGACTGGATGTGTACGTTAATCATAGGTGATACTGAACTTTGTGCTCTAGGGTGAGCGTGATACAATTGTTTGAGCTGCTCGAAGGAGGTGTGGGTGTATCTAGTGGTTGTATCTAGATTGCTATGTCCTAGTAGCTCTTTGATGGAGGTGATTGGAGCTCCAGCATTGAGCATCTCAGTGGCAAAGGAGTGTCTCAGCGTGTGAGCTCCTCTGCGTGGCAATCCCGGCACTGCATCGAGCGCTTTGTGGACCACTTGATAGACGTCGGCTCCTGAGAGCGGTCTGCACTTCAAAGTAACAAAAAAATAACGAGACTGACCCACTTTTCGCTTCTTCAATGTGAGATAAGCGTCCATTTGCTTCTTTAGCGCCTCTCCGAAGGGGACTATGCGCTCTTTACGTCCCTTACCCACCACACGCAGCGACATGGATTTGAGATCTACTTGCTGCGTCTCCAGACTAGCCACCTCAGCACGGCGTAACCCTGTTTGATAGATAGTCTCTATGATGAGTCGATTGCGCACTGCGAGAAAGTCCTTTGGGTCAGTCGAGATCGTCTCTAATGCCTCCTCTATCTGGGCTTGTGTGAGGAAGGAGGGGAGTGTGTGCTCTCGCTTGGGGCCTCGCAGATAGCGGGTAGGATTACTGTCGATGAGTCCCCGTAGCTGGAGATACTTGTAGAAGGACTTGACGGCGCTTAGATTCTTGTTAACCGTCGTACTGGTCAGCTCATCGTCCATCTGCTGCATGATCCAGTTACGTACGAGATCGCGGTCTGCATCACTAGGACTCCACTCATCACTAGCCAGCTCTAGAGCAGACTCCATATAGGACTTGATGGCGGGTCGGTAGGTGGTGAGGGTGAGTGGAGAGGCGTTGCGCTCTAGTCGCAGGTACTCCATAAAGGACTCCAGAGTCTGCTGTAGCTCTTCGGTCAGCGTGATATGATCCATACGATTGTGGCTATATTATATGGAGACTAAATGTTCAGACTACGTATTATTTCCTCTAGAATCTACAGCAAGGGGTTGGGGCGACTTTTGCCGTTACGCATGAAGTAGATCTCGACACCTGGATCTTGCCCGCGAAGCCCTGTGACTCGCTCCTTGAAGGCATCATACAGAATCTCTATATTGCCTACTCCCCTGATGAGGTTAGAGAAGGAGTCGTACTTGATGTCGTAGCCTCCGATCCGTCTGATGCGGTCGGAAAACATTTCGTAGTCTATATCGCAGGCTCCCACCCGCTCCAGTCGACTCGAGAGTATATGATACTTAAACTCGTAGGGCCCGAATTGGGTCACACGGTCGGAAAAAGGCTCGTACTTCACTTGCCACCCATAGGGGATCTGATAGACTCCCTCACGATAGGAGTAAGCGGGCTGTCCCTTCGTGTCATAGACGATGACATCCTCGAGTTGACCATCACGCAGAACGAAGAGCAGCTTTCTACGCAGTATGATGCCGATTCGCTTGCCTGAGACTCCAGCTCCAATGGGTGTCGAAGGCTCCTGGTAGGCATATGGGTTGGGCTGCCTACTGATATATTCCCAAGTGCCATTGGGGTAGAGCATCACTTCATCGCCATCGCTCGTGATGGCGCGTACCTGTGCTATGGTGTAGGTCGCCCCCAAGAGTAGCAGGAGCTGTAGGAGTAAGGCTTTTAAGGTAAAGTGCTGCATAGTCGTAGTGCTCTAGATGTTGTACACAAAGGTAGTAAAATAGGACCAACGAGTAGAAAGTCTCCATTCGATCTAGGCTCCGTAATGCACTCAGGAAACGTGCACTTCTACAGCGAACTGCACATCACAGGATATACGTCCCAGGTTTCTCGTCGGTTCTGATGGCTTCGATTGTTCTGATTCTCCAAACAATTCACTGAAAAGAAATCTCCACGGAGGAATTTCCCCAATAGCTCCCGAGGAAATAAAAATTCTCCACGGAGGTAAGAGAAATTTCTTCGGAAGAATCAAACGATACTTCGGAAGAATCAAATGATAAGTCCGAAGAATTTTTTTGTTCTTCCTTGGAAAACAAAAAATAGCCCCAGAGAAAAGTCCTTTTCTCAGGGGCTGAGAGCTGAAGTTTGAAAGATATTAAGTTCTGTCCGACAGTTTGGGCCCGATGTTGACCCCAAAAACATTGCAGTCAGATAAATGAGTACCTTTGCGGTAGGATTGCCACGAGGGGGAGTAGCTCCCTCCACATTAGTATACAAGACTATGACACAGTTCAAGACGACACACCTATATGCCCTGCTGACCTTTGTCCTTTTAGCATTGGTTATCACTCTGCTCTCGCCTCATGACGAGGAGACCTTTCAGTACCAAGTGGTAGAGGGTAAGCCGTGGATGGGGGAGGAGCTGCTGGTAGCACCTTTTACCTTCCCGATCTACAAGTCGGATGAGATGATACAGCGGGAGCGTGACAGCGTACGCCAGACGATTTTGCCTTACTATCAGATCGATACGATCACGGGGAGTAAGATGCTACGCAAGTGGGACGATGATTGGAGTGCCAAGTGGAGCCGTGAGGTGACGGACGACGCTTACTACTTTTACATGCGTGACTACCTCAGGGATCTCTATCGTAATGGAATCATAGAGGAGGAGATAGCCTCTAAGCTAAGGCAGGAGGATGTGCTGGAGGTCAAGCTCCTGAGCGCAGATCAGGTGAGCCGTCTGACGCCTGCGACGCTCTTCTCGACCCCTATGGAGGCGTATCAGCAAGCTACCGAAAGGTTGCCTCAGGGGATGAGTAAGTCTATCGTACGGAAGTTTGACCCGAGTAAGTATATCGAGGTCAATGTCTATCCGAACGAGGCTAAGACACAGCAGGTGATCGATGATGAGCTACGTAATCTCTCTAAGTCTATGGGGGTGGTCCAAAAGGGAGAGCGCATCATCGGTAAGGGAGAGATCGTGAGTTCACAGCAGTACGATATCCTGCAGTCACTGCGTCGCGTCACGGAGGAGCAGCGAGACAGTAACCTACGGCAGGTATTGCCGATGAGTGTGGGGACTTTCTTGATTATAGCTTCGCTACTGCTGGGGCTCTGGTTCTTCCTCTTCTACTACCGGCCGAAGATTGTCAAGGAGTATAAGAACACGCTCTTCCTCTCACTGCTGATCCTCATCTATGCGGTCCTGACGATTATCTTCGCTCGTAATGAATTGGGAGCGTGGGTCTATGCGATCCCGTTTGTGTCGGTAGCGATACTGGTGCGCACCTTCTTTGAGTCTCGTACGGCGATCTACGTCTTTCTCATCACGGTGCTGATCTGTGCGCTCTATGTCTCATTTCCGCTGGAGTTTGTCGTGATACAGTTTGTCGCTGGTATGGTCGCGGTCTTTAGCCTTCGGTCGCTCTCCTCACGGGCACAGATCATCCGTGCCACCTTCCTCATCTTCGTAATATATAATGTGATGACCTGTAGCTACTCGTTGATGACGGGAGGCATGCTGGGCAGTAATGACTTGAGCAATCTGCTTTACTTCTCCTTCAACCTGATCTTCAATATGTTTAGCTACCTGCTCATCTACCTCATCGAGAGGACCTTTGGCTATGTCTCGAACATAACGCTCGTGGAGCTAAGCGACGTGAACCGACCTCTGCCACGGCAGCTCTCGGAGCAGGCTCCTGGCACCTTCCAGCACTCGATGCAGATGGCTCTCCTGGCGAGCGAAGCGGCTACCGCTATCGGTGCTGATGCCCGCCTCGTACGTGCTGGCGCACTATACCACGACATAGGTAAAATGCGCAATGCGGCATACTTTACGGAGAATCAAGGTGCGATCAATCCACACGATCAGCTCTCCCCGACGGAGAGCGCTGCTGTCATCATCAAGCATGTGACGGACGGGCTGGCTATGGCGCAAAAGTACAACCTTCCGCAGGCGATCCAAGACTTCATCCGGATGCACCATGGACGAGGCATAACGAAGTACTTCTACAATCAGTATTGCAACGAGCATCCCGACGAGACGGTTGATGTGGATAAGTTTACCTATCCCGGACCCAATCCGAATACTAAGGAGACTGGTATCCTAATGATGGCGGACGCTATAGAGGCAAGTAGTCGCAGTCTCAAGGATCTCAGCAAGGAGACCTTGATAGCACATGTCAATAAGATCATTGACTCAATCGTCGCCGATGGACTGCTCAACAATACTCCTCTGACCTTTAGGGATATTCAGACCATCAAGGATATTTTTGCAGAGAAGCTCGCCACCATCTACCACTCACGCATTGCTTACCCAGAACTCAAGCGATGACCCTCTACCTGGTAGGCTATATGAGTGCTGGCAAAAGCACCGTCGGTCGCACGCTGGCGGAGCTGCTCGGCTATGAGTTTGTAGATACAGACATTTATATCGAGAGTCGTTTTCGTCAGCGGGTGTCAGACCTCTTTCGGCTGCACGGCGAGGAGTACTTTCGCCAGAAGGAGCGAATGATCCTGGAGGAGATCGCCGGGCTCCCCGATGCGGTCATCGCTACGGGCGGAGGCTTGCCTATCTACCATGACAACATGGACCTCCTCTTAGAGAGTGGCACCGTGCTGTACCTACGTTATAGCAGTGAGGTGCTAGCTCAGAGACTGGAGCTGACGAAGCGTACCCGTCCCTCGGTGGCGCACCTCTCGGGCGAGCCACTACGACAACATGTCGAGGAGGCGATGCGCCTCCGTGAGCCGATCTACAGCCGTGCGCATCAGATCATCGACATGGAGGCTCTCGCCACTCGCGGCATCTCCTCAGAGGCTAAGATAGCCGGCTGGATCGCCCAGCAACTACCCCCTGCCGAGTGAAGCGTTTCCCCGACACTTCCGAAGGATTTGTTCCTATTAAATAGATATTGCTGGGTGGTAAAGTTTTCAAGGCAGGGTGTGATGTCGCTCATTTTAGTACCTTTGTGCCTATGAACGTGGATCTACAACAGGTGATGCAGCGCTTTGGTATCGTGGGACGCAATCCGAGCTTCCTACGAGCGATCGAGACGGCCGTACAGGTCGCCCCGACAGACCTGTCTGTGTTGGTGACTGGCGAGAGCGGTGTCGGCAAGGAGTTCTTCCCAAAGATTATACACGCCTACAGCCTCCGCAAGCATCAAGGCTATGTGGCGGTCAACTGCGGCGCTATCCCTGAGGGTACAATCGACTCAGAGCTCTTCGGACACCGCAAGGGCTCCTTCACGGGTGCTATCTCTGACCGCAAGGGTTACTTTGAGGAGGCGGACGGCGGTACCATCTTCCTCGATGAGGTGGGGGAGCTGCCACTTGCTACGCAGGCTCGCTTGCTCCGTGTGCTAGAGTCGGGAGAGTTTATCCCCGTAGGTGCCAGCAAGCCCCTCAAGACCGATGTACGAGTGGTTGCTGCAACCAATGTCAATATACAGGAGGCGATCGCTCGTGGACGCTTTCGCGAAGACCTCTACTATCGTCTCAGTACGGTACCGATCGTAGTGCCTCCGCTACGTAAGCGACAGGAGGATATAGTGCTGCTCTTCAAACTCTTTGCTTCGCTCAGCGCAGAGAAGAACCAGATCCCGATGCTGGAGATCACGCCCGAAGCGGAGGAGCTGTTACGACGCTATCCTTGGCCAGGGAATATACGCGAACTGCGCAACTTGACAGACCGTATCAGCATCTTAGAGTACGACCGTCATCTGACGGCTGAAGACCTTCGAGGCTACCTGCCTGAGAGGACACCTGAGCTGAGTACCTCGCTGGTTCCAGTGGAGCGCCAGTCGGAGGAGCGTAGCTTTGCCAATGAGCGGGAGATACTTTACCAGGTGCTTTTCGACATGAAGCGAGACATCACCTCGCTCAAGCAGACTATCGCCACGATGCGTCAGGAGCCTCACTATGAGCCGATCCATACGACGCTTGTACCTGCCGAGATGGAACCCATGCACACAGAGGCCGAGGAGGTGACTGAGCCGGATTCAGAGCCTTACCTAGAGCCTCACAAGGAGTTTATAGAAGCACCCGTAGAGGAGCCACTTTTGCCCGACAAGCCGATGACCATCGACGAGGCTGAGCGCATACTGATCATGCGTGCCTTGGAGCGACACGGGGGCAATAAAACAGAAGCTGCTGAGGAGCTAAACATATCTCCACGCACGCTATATCGTAAACTGCGAAGCTATGGTGAGGAGTAGGTTACTATATATAGTAGGTGTCGTGATGCTCCTAATGATCGGGACGAGTTGCTCGATCAGCTATAAGTTCAACGGGGCCACGATCGACTATACACGTATCAAGACGGTCACCATCGAGGACTTTCCCAATCAAGCTCCGCTGGTCTATCCGCCCTTGTCGCAGATGTTTTCAGAGCGACTACGGGAGCAGTTCCGTCGCAATACACGTCTTGAGCCTGTCGATGCCAATGGAGATCTGATCCTCGAGGGCGCCATCGTCGGTTACGAGTTGACCCCTATGGCTATGCAGGAAGATGCGCTCTCAGCGATGACACGCTTTACGATCACAGTCCGCGTCTCTTACACCAACATGGTGGAGGAGAAAAAGAGCTTCTCGGGGCGCACCTTTACCTCCTCGCAAGAGTTTGACAGCAACAACCTCTTTTCAGACATTCAGGAGGGACTAGCTAATGAGCTGATCGATGACCTTGTCAAGCAAATCTTTAACGCCACAGTAGAGGACTGGTAGTGAAGACGATGACGCTAGACGAGCTGAATAGGCTGACGGCTCACCCTGAGGAGCTTAATCGCCATACGCTCTCGCCACTGGCCGAGCTGGTGGAGACCTATCCCTATGCGCAGAGCATCGTGATGCTCTACCTACTCAACCTGTCAATCTTAGGCGACCTGCGCTACGAAGCGGAGCTTCAGCGCTGGGCTCCCCACCTACCGAGTCGGGAGAAGCTCTACCTGCTAGCTCGGCTGCACATGCCGCTAGCAGACTTGACGCCTGTGCTGGCTTGCGATCCGTCAGACTCCTTTGCTCTCGTAGATCAATATCTGCGGAAGGTGGCCGAGCGCGAGGGCCCGCTCTCTAACGAGCTAGAGTACGACACGGCAGAAGCTCTCCCCGCGGAGGAGCCTACCCCAGACTACTTCTCACAAGCAGAGTACGAGTCGGCACCCTCTGATATGTCGCTCTCGGGGCTACTCTCCACACCATCTCCTGAAACTTCTCAAGCTACTGACCCCACTCCACAGCCTACGGTAACGCCTGCCGATGATAAGGAGCCGAGCGATATGCTTTTCACCGAAACGCTAGCCTCCATCTACATAAAACAAGGGCATTACGAGCGAGCAAAACAAATTATTGAGGGGCTAAGCTTGAAATTCCCAGAAAAAATTAGTTACTTTGCAGTTCAATTGAATTTCCTCGAGAAGCTAATCGACAATGCTTCTCACTCATAAATACGCATTCATAGACTAGTAGACATGCAAATCTTTCTAACCATCCTGATCCTCATCGCAGCTATCCTGCTGATCCTTATCGTCATCGTTCAGAACTCTAAGGGCGGTGGTCTAGCAGCAGGCTTCGGCGAGAGCAATAAGTACATGGGGGTACGCAAGACGACAGACTTCCTCGAGAAGGCTACATGGACGCTCGCAGGAGCTATGGTCGTGCTCAGCATTGCCAGCTCTTTCTTTGTGAAGCCTCACGTACAGGCTAAGCAGAGCGAAAGCTTCATCGAGCAGTCTCAGCAGAGCGCTCCTATGCTACCTCAGCAACCAGAGGCTACGCTGCCACTACCCGCAGCTCCCGCAGCCCCTGCAGCTGAGGCGCCTGCTACACAGCCTGAGACTCCGCAGCAGCCTGCCGAGTAACGCCTGAAGAGGCTTTCGCCAGCTAGGTAGCTCGTCAGATATTGATGAGGGGAGAACTCACTCTGGTGTGGGTTCTTCCCTTGGTTGTGCCTATAAATGCAGAAGAAACTGTACCTTTGTAGCATAGCTTGTTGCCAAGCGTGACAAGCTCCTCACACGTAATAACTCAAAGAAGTAGGTAATGCTTACCATCAAACAAATATTGGATGACCCACAAGGAGTCATCGAGCGGCTCGCCGTCAAGCACTTTCCCGCAGAAGAGCCCATAGCAGCTATCATCGCCCAGGACAAGCTGAGACGCGATGCACAGCACAAGAAGGACGACAGCCTGGCTCAGCAAAAAGTCCTCTCACGCTCTATCGGTGAGAAAATGAAAGCGGGGGCTCGCGAGGAGGCTGAGCAGCTCAAAGCCGAGGTGCAGGCACTCAAAGAAGTTTCTAAACAGGCTGAGGAGACGATGCGACAGGCTGAGGAGACGATGCGACAGCTCCTACTCTCCGTACCTAATCTGCCACACCCCGATGTGCCACACGGCACCTCTGCCGAGGACAACCTATGCGTCGCTACGGGTGGTAAGATGCCGCACCTAGAGAATACGGCGAAGCTGCCACACTGGGAGCTGGCTAAGCAGTACGACCTCATAGACTTCGAGCTGGGAGTCAAGATCACGGGCGCAGGCTTCCCCGTATATAAGGGTAGGGGCGCAAGACTACAGCGTGCCTTGATCAACTTCTTCCTCGACAGAGCTACGGCGGCTGGCTTTCAAGAGGTCGAGCCTCCTATTATGGTCAACGAGGCTTCCGGTATCGGTACGGGGCAGCTCCCTGACAAGGAGGGGCAGATGTACCAAGTGCAGCTGGACAACCTCTACCTCATACCGACGGCTGAGGTGCCTGTGACCAATATCTTCCGAGATGTCATCCTAGAGGCGGACCAGTTACCTATCTGTTGCACTGCCTATACGCCTTGCTTCCGTCGTGAGGCTGGTTCGTATGGCAAGGATGTACGCGGTCTCAACCGTCTGCATCAGTTTGACAAGGTAGAGATCGTCTCCATCGACCGTCCCGATCACTCGTGGCAGCAGCTCGACAAGATGATCGCACACGTCAAGAGCCTTGTCGAGGAGCTTGAGCTCCCTTACCGTATCCTCCGCCTCTGTGGTGGTGACCTAAGCTTTACGAGTGCGATGACTTACGACTTTGAGGTCTTCTCGGCTGCGCAGGAGCGTTGGCTCGAGGTGAGCTCGGTCTCTAACTTCGAGAGCTATCAGGCCAACCGCCTGATGTGTCGCTATCGTGACCCTGAGGAGGGGATCACCCTCTGTCACACGCTCAACGGTAGTGCTCTCGCTCTGCCACGTATTGTCGCTGCCCTACTAGAGAACAATCAGACGCCTGAGGGTATTATCATCCCCAAGGCTCTGAGACCCTACACCGGCTTTGACAAGATAGACTAAGCAATCGTCCCAATCCATACCGCTATGGCTAAGAAAGGCAAGCAATCCGCCCGAGCGATCAACATACGCAACAAGCGCGCGACCTATGACTATGAGCTCCTCGACCAGTACACCGCAGGCATCGTACTGGTCGGTAGTGAGATCAAGTCTATACGTGCGGGCAAAGCGGCTCTCGTGGATAGCTACTGCTACTTCTCGCGTGGTGAGCTGTGGATCAAGAATATGTATATAGCGGAGTACAGCTACGCTTCCTACAATAACCATGTGGAGCGACGGGAGCGCAAGCTGCTACTCAACCGCAAGGAGCTACGCAAGCTCGAGGAGGAGATGAAGAACCCCGGTCAGACGATCATCCCCGTGCGTCTCTTTATCAATGAGCGGGGGCTCGCTAAGTTGGTCGTTGCACTGGCCCGAGGTAAGAAGCAGTACGACAAGCGCGCAGCCATACGAGACCGCGAGGACAAGAGACGCCTAGAGCGTGCCATGCGCTTCTGACGAACCGCAACAGTCGAGTTCTGTAGCATGCAGACGTTTCAATAGGTTCTAGCGAGGAGCTTCATAGCAAGCATCTCATGATTTGCAAGCGAATAGGATAATTCAAATTCAACTAACGAAAGTGTGTTCTTTCAGACTGTATATGAGGCTTATTAAATTTGCATTTACAATCGTCGCTTGTCTCTTGACAGCGTGTGCTCCTGTTGCGACCAATTCAAATCCTCAGAGAAAGATTGACTCGGAGATCACACGGTTGGATAGTATTGCGATAACACTAGCTGAAATTAGAGCCCTAGATCAAGGGATTAGAGACAACTCCAATCTTTACGTTGCAAACAGTCGGGCTTTCAAGCTCCATACTGATAGCCTTTGCTTTTCAAAAGCGATTTGGCTCATCGAGCGTTATGGGTATATCAACGATTTGGGAAAGTACAACGAGTCGTTCGGATATCTATTGGAAGCCCTGCCCGCAGTTTTACTACATAATCCTCAAAGGTTGATAGAGCCACATGCTTATGACCTATTGAAGCGAGAGGTGGAAGCAGGTAGACTATCTGCCGAATTTGTAGCCACCTTGCTTGATAAGTATTATGTGATGAAGGAGAAACGCACGTTGTACTTTTCGGAGTTTCGAAAGTGGTTACAACAGCCCTATCCTCAAAAGAGAGATCAGGCATTGTCTGACAGTCTCAGACAAGACTTAGGACTACCTGTGCTTCCAGACAGCCTATTCGTGTATTAGGGCTGTATAACCAGCTATACACGGCTCCCCTTTCAGACTTTTATCGGACAGCAATAAATCAAAAAGGAGACCCAAACACTTCTAGTAAGTGATTTGCGTTTTAGATTTCGTTAGTCTTACGCCTCGTGTGAGCGTAGCGACTTCGGGCTCAACGCACCACAAATGTTCCGATCGGACTGGATATCTGTCTGACATTTAGTTGTTTTGACTATTATCTCTTTTTGGGGTAAATAAGAAACGGATTAACCGCCTTCTCTAGGAAGACGACTAATCCGTTTCTTCTGTTTTGTAGGGGTGTTATGCCCTAAATATGAAGCATAGCTTGCCCTAAAGCTAGAGACTTAAAAGCCGAAGGCAAGCTTAGAGCTGGAGGGTTAGAACTGGAGCATCCGCTCGATGGAGCGCCACGCCTTCTGACGGAGCTCTTCGTCGACATGCACTTCGTACTGCTCGTAGAGGAGTGCGTCACGGAGTCCCTCGAGGGTGATCATCTTCATATATTCGCAAGTCTGATCGGGGAGGATCGGGATCAGCTCCTTGTCGGGATAGCGTCTCGTCATCTCGGCCAGCACCTCAGGCTCCGTGGCGATGATGTACTGCTTCAGGTCAGAGACCCCAGGACGATTGATGATCGTGGTGGTAGAGCCGATGATGCAGCGAGGATTGTCGACGATCGACTGGTCGCTAGCAGCTACCGACTCGGGGTGTATCAGGATCTCTGCCTCAGGATAGCGATCCAGCATCGTGTGAACTAGCTCGGAGGAGATGTCAGCATGCACATAGCAAGCTCCCTGCCATAGATCCATCTCTCGTCCCGTCACATTCATGATGTACTGTCCGAGGTTCTTGTCAGGACCAAAGAGGATTGGCTTGCCCGTGGGGAGGGCACGTACGATCTTTAGCGCATTGGCACTGGTCACGCAATAGTCAGTGACCGCCTTGACAGCCGCTGTCGTATTGACGTAGCTAACCACAATCCCGTCGGGGTGCTTGACGCGCCAAGTGTTGATGCCCTCAGCCGTGGCACCCTCAGCGAGGGTACAGCCAGCGTGTGGTACGGGGCAGAGCACCTTCTTATTGGGCGAAATGATCTTTGCGGTCTCACCCATGAAGCTAACTCCGCAGAAGACAATCATGTCAGCCTCAGTATCGCCAGCGATCTGTGAGAGTGCCAGTGAGTCGCCTAGGTGGTCTGCGATGCGCTGTATCTCGGGGCGAGCATAGTAGTGCGCTAGGATGACCGCATTCTTCTGCTCCTTGAGCGTGCGGATCTCTTTGTAGAGAGCCTCTATCTGTTGTTGTGTCATGTGTAAGTAGTCAGTTAGTGTGTTATGTGTAAAAGAAGTCAAGCCGCTCTATTGGATCGGCTTGATCTTCATGCTTATGTCGAAAGCCCGTACCGAGTGGGTCAGTGCTCCTATGCTAATGTAGTCCACGCCGACAGCAGCCACGGCAGCCAGACGCTCGGCCGTCATATTGCCCGAAGCCTCTACCTTAGCTTGTCCATCGATGAGCTCGACGGCACGGCGCATCGTCTCTATATCCATATTGTCCAGCATGATGATGTCAGCGCCAGCGTCTATAGCCTCCTGCACCTCCTCCAGTGTGGTGGTCTCGACCTCAATCTGTATAGAGATCGGCAAATGAGGACGCACCTCCTCCACGGCAGGCAAGATGCCACCCGCCATGGCGATGTGATTGTCCTTGAGCATCACCATATCAGAGAGCGAAGCTCGGTGGTTAGTGCCCCCGCCGTCGCGTACCGCCATCTTGTCCGTGAGGCGATGTCCCGGAGCTGTCTTGCGGGTGTCTAGGATCTGTGTCTTGGTACCAGCGACGCACTGCACACATTGGTGGGTGTAGGTAGCGATGCCACTCATACGCTGCATGAAGTTGAGCATGATACGCTCAGCCCGTAGTAGATCAGCATAAGGTGCCTCGATGGTGGCTAGTATATCGCCCTTGCGCACCTCGTCGCCATCCTCATACTCTGATGTAAAGGTGATCTCCTCCTCAGGAGTACACCGACAGAGGACCATATAAGCTACCTCTAGACCAGAGATGATGCCGTCGTCCTTAGCTATCAGTGTGGCGATGGCTCGGTCGCTCTCGCTCAGTATGTAGCGTGTCGATAGGTCTCCCGTGGGAGCATCCTCACGGTAGGCTAGCTCGATAAGCGTGGCAAACTCCTCGCTGTTGTATATATCAGTCATACCTCTTGTGTGCTAATTGATCGGTTGATGTGTTATCTGTCCATTGAGCAGCCTCGTTCGATAGGCTTCGCTCTCAGGCAATGTCTCTGTATAGTCGCTTCGATAGTGACCTCCACGGCTCTCCTCACGCAGTAGTGCTGCATGCGCCATCATGTGCGCCACCTCTACCCGTCTGCGGGTCATGTAGGCGTGGATGCTGTGCTGTGAATCCTCTGCGAGCGTGTCGGAGAGATGCTGTAGCTCATGTAGCGCTTCTATCAGTCCCTCCTTAGAGCGGATGATCCCCACCCGGCTCATGAGTATGTCGCCCATCTGTCGATTGATCTTTGTCTGCTGCTCTAGTGCATAGATCTGCTCTTTGTCTAGGCTCCACGACAAGTCTGGCAGATTCGTCGGAACTGCTAGTGATGCTGTATCAGTAGGCGTGATCGGGTGTGCGATCGCATAGTCAGCGATGCGCTTGCCGAAGACGATGCACTCAATGAGCGAATTGGAAGCCAAGCGGTTGGCACCCATCACTCCAGTCGAAGAGACCTCTCCGACAGCGTACAGTCCAGGCAGGCGGGTGCACCCGTTGAGATTTACGCCAATGCCCCCCACCGTGTAGTGCGCTGCAGGGGCCACGGGGATCTCGTCTGTAATGTCTAGTCCCAGCTGGCGGCAGTGCTCTGAGATGGTCGGGAAGCGCTGTAACAGTCGCTTCGGGTCGATGTGTCTTAGTCTCAGTCGTACATGGTCGCTACCCTCCTCCTGCATCTTGAGGAAGATGCTCCGCGCGACCACATCTCTCGGAGCCAGCTCTGCTAGAGGGTGAAGTGCGGGCATAAAGCGCTCACCATGCTTGTCCACAAGGTAAGCACCCTCGCCACGTACCGCCTCACTAATGAGAAAAGAGGCATACCCCGGCAAATAAAGTGCTGTGGGGTGAAACTGTATAAACTCCAAGTCCATCAGCTCGGCACCCACCTCACTGGCTAGCCACAAGCCATCGCCTAGAGCCGTGGGGGGATTGGTCGTGGGGTAGTAAAGAGCAGCAGCACCGCCTGTGGCTAGTACGACAGCCGATGCGACGATCGTGTCGTAGTGATGTGCACGCTCATCATAGGTCACCAGCCCCTGACAGTGCGACCCGTCGGCAGTGCGCAGGACCTGTACGGCACTGTGATGGTCGAAGATTGTGATGTGTTTCGCCTTCCTGACCTGCTCGATCATAAAGGTGGTGACCAGCCGTCCCGTAGCATCTCCACCAGCGTGGAGGATGCGACGATGGTGATGCCCCCCCTCGAGACCAAGGGCTAGGTGTCCATCCTCGCTGTCGAAGGTCATACCCATCTGGATCAACTCATTGATCCGGTCGGGAGCTTCGTCGGTCAGTACCTTGACCGCTTCGGGGATACAGAGCCCACGTCCTGCTACGATCGTGTCTTCGTAGTGATCTGTCGGTGAGTCCTCCTGGTCAGTGACGGCAGCCATACCACCCTGTGCGTAGTAGGAGTTGCTCTCCTCGATGGTGCGTCGAGCGATGAGGGCTACTGACCCATGCTGCGCTAGAAAGTAAGCGCAGTAAAGCCCCGCCAGGCCGCCACCTATGATGATGTAATCATATCGCTGAGGAGATTGCTGCTGTTTCATATACTACTATTGCCTGTTAACTAAGTCGTACTATGCAGAGCTTGTAATTATAGCTCGCAGAGTACTGTTGTGCAGGCAAATGTAGTGAAATAATCCTTACGAACGAGTGACGACGACCCTGAAAACACATATTTCCCAGCTCGACGCCTTCAATTGCAATACGCTCAAAGCAATTGAGTCTCTTCCATTACATATCTGACAGTGGCTCCAAACAAAACGGAGTAATACGTGAGGCTTGAAAAAAGATTGCAAAAGACTAGATGCTCAGAATGTTTTTTGTATCTTTACAACCAAAGACATCATCAACTAATCTAATATGTATATGAAACAATCAAGCCCCCAAAACCGTAAAACTCTAAATCTAGCGAAAATGTTTTGCGTGGTAACTCTGCTTGCTGTTATGTCGTGTACGCGCACTGCAGATGTTTATGACACTCCGAAAGAGACTTCTCAAGAGTCAAAAACAAAACAGGAGATGTCTCTAGAGGATAAGACAATACGTCTATTCTCATCTCTCTATAATACTTCTCTCCGTAATGGGGACGCACCAACACTTTCTTCGTTGGACTCTACAAAAACCGAGTCTCCTGATACTAAGTTATACTTAGCGAACTTCAGTGAGGGTGGATTTATGCTCTTCCGAGATGGCGGAGGAGAGGAGATGGAGGTAATCGGACACTCAGATGAGTCCTCTCTGCATTTCTCAGATGGAGAGGCAAATCCCATCTTAGAGCAAATCTTCCGAACGAGTGCGGGGCATACTGGACTTCCCGGACCAAAACCATCCCCTTTCCCAGATCCTAATCCAAACCCTAATCCCAATCCATATCCAGGAGGTACACCTCCCGCTCTTCAGGATTACCCAAAGACCATCATTGAATCTAAATCCGAACCATACATAGTAAAAGATTTTGAGCCCAATACGTATCAATACTTTGGACAAGGTCGACCATTTAACTGCTACATCTATTCCCCTTTTATTATGAGCGAAGATATAGACGCAGGCTGTGGCCCAATTGCCATCGCTACTCTCCTATCGCACTATGAAATGCAAGCAGGAGGAAGCAACGTAGATTGGAAACGCCTCAAGCAATACTATAATAAGCCTCTTAACAGGAATCCTAAACTTGAGGATGACAAAGAGTTAATTCATCAACTAAGAGTGCTTGTTAAAGATACTTGGAAGTATGCAGGTAGCATTTCTACAACAGGTTTCACAATGAGTTTCCCTAGCCAGGTGTCTAAATACTTGAAGCGTGCAGGATTCAATGTAGACTATGTGAAGAACTACAAGCCAGGTGAGATTTGTCAGATTCTACGAGACAAGCATCAGCCTTTCATCTTACTTGGATGGAGTCAAGATGATGATGGTAAAAAAGGTCACTATTGGGTTGTAGACGGACTTGCTCGGAGAGTTCATAAGGAATATGGGTACACAATAGAATCCCCAGGAGCCACACCCGAACCCTTTGAGAGTGAGGTTTCCGATAATTATTACTTTCACTGTACGTGGGGATGGAATGGTGGTAGCAATGGTTGGTTCGCACCCCGTGTGATCAACGATAACGAAGGCATCCCTGACGATGAACTAAGAAGTTCTCATCCCAAGGGTGAGTACTATAACATCTCCACATTCTACATTTGGAAGTAATCACACTATACGCAAATTTATAGGCAAAAGAAATCTATGAAACGAGTTGTCGAGAAATACTTTGTGTCTCTTATGACTATTGCTCTTGTGACCTTGTGTGTCACCAGTTGCTATATGCCTAAGAAAGACATTAGTAGTAAAAACTTTGTTTTTGAGACCCTATCTCCCTGCTATTTATCTGTAAATGGATATAAAGAGGTATTGGGGTTAGACACAATAACAATAGCAGAAGCTGAAGCACTAAGGCCCCGCCGTTTTAAGTGTAAGATTGTTGATGGCAAAATTCAAAACATTGATTATCTCGTTTTGGCGGGGCTAAACACAGACAATGGTTTATTCTTTGGGAGAGAGATCGGTGATACAGCTTATTACCGTCGTATCCCTGTCGTTCACCGCGAAGATCTATACTTCAAGAAGAAGTACACTAAGTACTATATCCCTGATCGAGCACTCTACTGGGAGTTTCAGGATATATCCATCGTGAGTGATAATGCCAGCTTTGGAGCAGACTATCCTGTCGGGAGAGACTTGACTCCGATTGTACTCTTTGGCTTCCCATCGCTTATGGAGTTCATTGAGAACGGCTACAAAGGGCCCTATACCACTGAGCATCTCATACGAGCTAACGACAAGGAGGCGTGGGCTAAACTTAAAGTGTTTGAAACAGGTAAGCCAAAACTTATCATCGAGCGGCTGCCCTCAGAAGTAGTCGGCGGAGAGATGCCTCGGATTACTATCCGTATGAAGTTCATCGATAGAGGAGCTGTCCTCAAAAACAAACATGCATCGTGGGAAGAATATCTTGAAATCAAAGACGACTACAAGGTATACAAAGAAAACTTTGACCTTCCAGTAACGCTCCAACTAGACATTCAGTAACGAGTTGCCCCCTTGAGAGGGAGAGACGTCTGACCCTAACACAGTAAACGCTTTTGCTGTTTGGGTCAGACGTTTTTTATTTATCGTTTCTTGGCTGATCGCTTATGATGCCAAGCGAGGTAACCTCCGATCAGGATGAAGGTGACGAGGATAGCTATCATCTCGCCGATATGCTCTAGCGGAGCGATCCAGATCTCGTTGAAAAGGTTGTTGCGCCCCAGTATCTCGACAGGGGTCCAAAGGACGATAACGGCTGGGATCGCCATACGTATGTTTGCCCCCCACTGCTTGCGAGCGAGCTGCTTGCGAAAGATGAAGAAGAAGCCGATGAAGCAGCCCACCCCCACGGCGATGGTCACGGGATGACTCTGACCGAGGAAGCGTGGATCGTAGCAAAACATCAGCAGCAAGTAGCAGGTCCACAGGAGCATCATCGTCTCCATAAAGGTCACCATAGCTGGGTGGCGTGTCATGCTCGAGCGCACGACGAGATCACGCTTCTTGCCGAGAAGGACCCGCTGACACCAGAGCATAAAGTTGCATCCCGTGCGTACATTAAATATATAGAGTAGCATGATCGACACCCAGAAGCCAAACGACGCTGGCATCAATAGGTACTCAGGTCTGGTCACGACGATATCCTTGATATCCTGCATGTGCTGTACTGGCACGCCATCGATAGATAGGACGGGATTCGCCGCTATCCCCTGCACGTAGGTCGTTGTAGTGGTTACGACCCCGTTGACAATCTCTGGGTGGGCTCCAAAGCGCTGAGCGTAGTACATAAAGAGGAACTCGACCCATCCGGTCCACAGGAATAGTCCCCCGATGAGTCCGCAGAGCGTCTGAGGGGTATCTTTCTTGACAAAGACACCACACACAGCGACTATCAGTCCTAGTAGCCCCAGTCCGAAAGCACTGTATGGCAGTGCAGCGGGTGCTATGAGGAGCTCCATAAGGATCATAAAGGCATGTCCTAGAGGCATCAAGCATAAGACAAGGAGGAAGGAAAGCAGCGACTGCCGCCATGCGAGCTGAGGCTGCAAACTAGATGAATGCGTAGATCTATCCATAAGGTTGTACAATGGTTTGTTGTGAATAACGACGCAAATGTACGAAATAGATCCGAAATAAAACAATGCTGGACTAAATTATTGTCTTCTTCGTACGAATTCATCTTTAGTTTCGAGCTCCTTTTAATAGCTACCAAGGAAATCTCAAATTCCTCGGTGGAGATTTGAGATTTTCCACGGAGGAAAAAGAAAATTCTTCGGACTTATCATTTGATTCTTCCGAAGTTTCATTTGATTCCTCCGAAGAAATTTCTCTCGCCTCCGTGGAGAGTTTTTATTTCCTCGGGAGCTATTGGAAAATTCCTCCGTGGAGAGCGCTGTCTCTTGACAGAAATGACCACAAGCCTTACACTACAACAGCCTTATCATGTAGCTGCACTGCAACAATTGGTGCGTTAAGTCGTCTTTACAATAGAAGCATGTTAATGAACAAACAGATCACAAACTATGAGTAGCAAGAATTACCTCCGTTTGTGGGGAGCGATAGCACTCCTCCTCATCACCGCAGGCGCACTGCGTGCGCAGACCATCACGATCCAGGGACGCGTACTCGCCAGTAGCGACTCGACCGCACTCGTCGGGGCTAGCGTCGGGTTATTTGACGACAAGGGGCAGCTCACTACAGGGGTCTCGACAGAGAGCGAGGGGCAGTTTGTCCTACAGGCAGATCCGCAGGTGGCTAGAGAGCTACGGATCAGTAGCGTAGGCTACACACCGATCACCATCGAGATGGCGGGCGATGCACAAGGAGTGATCACTCTCGGCACGCTCTACATGTCTGAGGATAGTCAGCTACTAGACCAGGTGGTCGTGCAGGGAGCGCGCAGCCGTGTAGACAAGATGCTACTCTTCCCCAAGCAGGCAGAGCTGGCGCGTAGTCAGGACTTCCTCAGCTTGCTACAGACCATGCATCTACGTGGTCTGACCATTGACCTGATGAACAAGCAGGCGACTATCCGTGGCGGGGCGGTGCAGTGGCAGATCGATGGCGTACCCCGCACGATAGAGGATGTGCAGAGCATCGACCCTGAGCGTATCCTGCGCATTGAGTACTCTGACATGGTCTCAGCACGCTACACCGATCGTGGCATCGGGGGCATCGTCAATGTGATCCTCAAGGAGCGTCTGCATGGAGGCTCCGTATGGACGCAGGTGGAGTCGGCACTGACGACAGGCTTTGTCAATGGAGCTTTGGGAGCTCGCTACGATCGAGGGCGTCACTCCTTTACGCTCGACTATAATAATGGTTTCCGAAACTATCGCAAGCGTTTTGCCTACCTAGAGACGAAGTACATAGCTCCGCACCAAGAGCTAACCCGCACGGAGACGCCCGAGGCTAGCCCCTTTGGCTATCTGGTTCAGGACCTTAACCTTTCCTATTTATATAAGCCCGACGAGCGACAGCAGTTTAGCGCTACGCTGCGTAATGAGTTCGTAAATTACCACAGCAACTCCACATCGCAAATAGCGCAGAGTGACAGCGACCCCTTCCATAGGGAGTCTAGCGTCAAGGAGCGTAGCTACACACCGGCACTCGACCTGTACTATGCCAATATGCTGAGCAATGGGGGCAAGCTGGAGGTCAATCTCGTAGGCTCTTACAGCGGTGGGCATCGCAACTTCTCGCTACAAGATCAGATGCCCACGCAGCTACGTGAGGTGCAGAACTCTGTCGACGTGAGCCGCACGGCCCTCATCGGGGAGTTGGTCTACAACCATCCTTTCAGCAGTCACTTCACGCTCGCCACAGGCTTGCAGCATACGACCGCCTACTCGCTCAATAAGTATGTCGAGGTGACGGACAATCTACTGGAAAACAACAGCTACCTCTTTGCCAATGCGCAGGGACAACTCGGTAAGGTGCAGTACAGTATCGGTACGGGTGCCAAGCTCTTTGTCGTGCAGGATGCGACCGACCGAAAGAGCTTCGTGCGGAATCAGAGTACGCTCTCGCTCTTCTATAGCCCGGTCAATCATCTGACGCTCGTCCTCAAGTCTACCTACCTGCCTACGCTTCCCTCGCTGAGTATGCTCTCACGGGTGCGACAGCGTGTGGATGACCTGATGGTGACGAGTGGCAATCCAGATCTTAAGGCGGCTCAGTCGCTTTACAACCGCTTCGGTGTGTACTACCAGACGAACCTCTTTACGAGCAATGTAGACTTCTCAATAAACAATACGTGGTCGCCTATACTCTGGGATGCCACTTATGATGCGACAAATGGATACTTCCTCATGCGTGCTACGAATGGACGCTACAATCGCCAGTACAGTATCTCTTGGCAGGGGGGGCTAAACAATCTGTGGAACTTCCTGACGCTACAAGGCACCGTGCGCTACGATATGTTTCGCACGCATACGGGTGTCGCCGCCTACAAGCTCAACAGTCTCTACTGGGATGCTAGCGTGATGATGAGCTACAAGGGGTGGACGCTCGGCTATGCCTATCTCCATCCGCAGTGGACGCTGTCGGGACATACGAAGTCGCTGGGCGAAAACTCCTCCCGTCTGATGCTCCTCTACAAGTATCGCGACTGGAGCTTCTATGCGAGCTGCATATTCCCCTTTACGCCACGTGGCGCCGAGTATCGTAGCGAGTCTCTCTCGCCCGTCATACCCAGTACGAGCCACGTTTACATCCTAGACAACCGCAATATGATGACCGTCGGGGTCTCTTGGCGCCTTAACTTCGGTAAGCAGCTCCAGCTCATCGACCGCACGCTCCAAAACAAAGACTCCAACGAGAGCGTCGTCAAGTAGCAAGCAGGATACTGCACATCAATGCGTTGAGTAGCTCACTCCTCGTAATGCGACAACGGATGCCCAGACTGCTCTCTGGACATCCGTTGTCAAGTAAAGTAAGCTTCGTACAGTCTAGGGTACTATCACCTTATAGATATAGTATGCCCCCAGGTGCTCTACACGTACTATGTAGTTGCCAGACTGGAGTGCGCATGGATCGCATCTAAAGCCCTCCAGGCTCCATACTTCATACTGGTCGTACTCACCGCCCTCAATCTGGAGACAGCCATGGTCTACAGATACACGATAAGCGTCGGCAGCAGTGGTAGGTCTCTCGACAGAGGCCCACTTGTCAAAGGAGAGCATGCGACTATCTAGGACTGTCTTAGAGAAGAGCGATTCGTTCGATAGATCACGACCGATGAAGGCTAGGATCTTCAGATTCTTTAGATCTCCCGTATAGAGGGTGTCGACATGGACGGTATAGCTCTTTGTAAACTTCTTCTGACTGTCAAACTGTATGGGGTCTCCGACGAAGTCGGTCAGAGAGCGTACGTAGACATTCTGATGTATATAGCCTTTTGGCGGGTTGAGCTGATCGTGAGGCTTCACCTGATCCTCAAAGAGTGATACCGTGATCCTCAGATCCTCGATGTTGAGATGCTGTAGCTCCTCGATGTTGACCTTAGCTTCAAAAGTCATAGGATTCTCAGTGGGTGTGAGCGTAAAGTCAAAGCGGTAGGGAGAGTAGGTATCCTGATCTAGCTGCTTGATACGATCTATCGTGTAGCCCTCGCAAGCATAGCTGAGGCGTGTGATGTCGTACGGGATTCTGTTGAGAGCTAAGTTTGGAGCTGCTTTAGAGTTGCGATACGTACTATAGAGCTCAGTCTCTGGAGTGCTAAAGGGGTCTCCATCGAAATGGTAGGCGCAGAGATTGACTTTCGTATCTGTTCCTTCGAAAGCCTCGAGTGTCGACTTAATCTCTTCGGTTCCATAGCCAACGAAAGGACACCACTCACCCGTCATATACTCTAGGAGGTGCTGGCGCTTAGGCTTGCCTTCTGGCTGATCGTAGAGGATGATTCCGCACTTGAGTTGATCTGAGGCATAGTCGTTGTCAACGCCATTGAGCTGCAAGATCTGTAGCGTTATATCGCCACTCATCTCAGGGACTACCTCGAAAAAGAGCGTGTCCCTACGCCCCTTGGGGAGGTCAAAGTCGATAGTCTTCTCGATGGGTTGCTTGGGGACACCCGAGAGCTTGTAGGTAATCGACTTGATATCCTTAGAGCCCATATTGTGTAGGTAGTAGTAAGCCTTGACAGACTTACCCGCGGTGGCGTAAAAGGCGTTGGCGCGTAAGTACTCTACCTTGCCACGGCTCGCTGTCGAGACACCCTGCGGAGCTTGGAGATAGACATCCATCGCCCAGTTATTTGCTGTCTTAGTTTTGGACATGTCCATAACTCCCCCACTGTACCATAGGTAGCACCCCTTGGCATGAGGTGGGGTCTTGTAGTCGATGCCTAAGTCCTGAGCAGCAGGTTCACACCACACCTTATACCCTATGAGGAGGGAGTCGAAAACCGAGACCTTTATTTCCTCATCCAGGGGGATGTAGTTATACCCGAAGTGTAGCGAGATCTGCTGGGAGTAAATGTTCTTACCCGTACGCTTGTTGATGATAAAGAGCTCTCCCTCACGCTGCACCGTGTCTGATGCAAAGGTCATACAGGGTTCGACAGCGCGAATTGTATATCCCGCAAAACCCTCCTCAGGCGTGATCAGAAGGCAGGGTCCATAGTAACCCACCTTGGTAAAGCCCATACCACTATTCGCTTGGGGGGTAATACGATTAGCATAGCTATAGCAGATGAAGTCTGACGTATCCGTTGTGCCCCCTGGATCTGCTGCGCTGCTCATCGTTTGAGCAGCCAAATGAGTCGTGAACACTCCTGCTAAGAGCAGTGAGAGCATGACTTGTAGTACTCTAGTTGCTTTTCCCATAAGCTGTTTTGAGATGAAATGAATATCTAGTTACGCAAAGTGCCGTGTGCGCGACAAATGCAAAGCATTCGCAAAGATAGACAAAAGTAAAAACACCATGGGAAGTCCTACGGACGATCAGACAGATTAGGAGGGTCGCACATTCCACCCGCTAATGCAATTTCTCAAGAATGATGTTTTTGATGACTTCATTGGGTGTCTTATAGTTTAGGTTTTTACGAGGTCTATTGTTTAGTAGGTTCTGAAAGCGTCTAAGGTCTAGGTCAGTTAAGTCTTCGAAAGTAGAAGACTTAGGAATAAACTGGCGTAGCAGTTTGTTTAGGTACTCAATATGAGGCTTATCCCAGGATTGATAGGGATGTGCAAGGTAGACGGGCGTTTTGAGAGATCTCTCTATGGTCTTAAACTTGGTGAACTCACTTCCATTGTCGGTTGTGATCGAATGTAGCAGCCCCATTTTCTTGTAGTATCTCAGAGCTTTATTCACCTCTCTGGCGAGGGCTTTGGCATCCTTGCCATGCTCCAGAAGTCGTATGACAGTAAAGCCTGTAACACGCTCTACAAGCGTCAGGATTACCCCTTTCTGCTCTTTCCCTATAATGGTGTCCATCTCAAAATCTCCTACTCGCGCCTTCTGGTCAATGCACTCAGGACGAGTCTCTATGGACTTTCGCTTAGGCCAGTCTGTTTTTATTGGTACGGCCAGGCGTCGCTTGCGATAAGCTAGCCCATGCCTTGTGTGTTTGTAAAGATCGCCTCCAGCTTTCTTGTCTTGATGC
>OITM01000004.1_pt1 | contig 100817 bp, 86 predicted proteins | sample 1586711 | NCBI WGS metagenome assembly OITM01 (sample SAMN02675049, study PRJEB24791) | human gut metagenome, SKBSTL061 | isolation source: stool | host: Homo sapiens | place: USA
ATCAACTCATACTTCGGAAGAATTTTTCATTTGCTCACTGGATAATCCTAGATCTTCCACGGAGGATTGTTCTATTTCCTCCATTTCCCGAGATCCTTTATTAAGGCGTAGGTAAACCTACCCCGTATAATGCGTCAGCCATGGTTGCCATGGGGAGGTAAGCGTCCAATCTCAAAGAATTAGTTATCTTTGCAATCAGAGTAGCGAGAGCAGACAAGGCTTCGCGTTAAACTTTAGATGCTGACTCGTTGCTCTTCTGTGTAGCGTGGCAGGACTTAAGGTTCACTCATAGAGCGTTGCCAGCCGTCCACTACATAACTATAAAGAACGAATAGCAGACGAGGAGCGTGTACTCCACACGGAGTACTGAGACACCTCGATATTTAGTAATACACATAGAATCATCTCGAAATGAATCTTACCCCACAAGAAGAGAACATCAATCAGAGCACAGCTCTCGACCAGACGACTAACACAGCATCGGCGCAAGAAGCGACGACAACTCCTGATACCACTCCAGAGACATCCCCATCACCTGAGACGGTGACACAGACGCCTCAAGAGGAGCCTATCGCAGAGCCCGTAGCTACTGAGGAGACAACCGAGAAGATTCAAGCTGAGACAGCTGCAACCGAGGAGCTCTCAGAGGAAGAGCAACAGTATCAAGAGTTGCTCAACAAGAGTGATGCAGACATTGCCAAAATGAGCTGCGCACAGATCACAGACGACGTGGTACTCCTACTACAGAGTGGCGAGCTCCCTCCACGCTCCATCATAGATCGCTACAAGAGCGTCTTCTACAGCAAGATGAATAGCTATCTCAACACCGTCTCGGAGGAGAATGCTAAGCTACGTGCCGATGCTGAGGCGCAAGAGATACGGCTCAAGGAGCTACTCAATGACTTCAAAGAGCGCAATCGTAAGCGCCAGGAGGAGATAGCAGAGGAGCAGAAGGCGAATCTAGAGATCAAGCGTGGCCTTGCGGATCGTCTGCGCAAGCTACTTACATCGAGCGAAAGCTTTAGCGTCATTAGCAAGGAGTATCGTGAGATTACTGAGAGCTGGCGCAATGCGGGTGCCGTACCTCCCGGAGATATGCGTCAGATACAGGGTGAGTTTGAGCACCTGAGGGAGCAGTTTTACGATCTACAGCAGATCAATAACGAGTTCCGTGACTATGACTTCAAGAAGAACCTTGAAGCCAAGGAGGCAATCATACAGCGCGCCAAGGAACTAGCTGAGTCTACCGATGTGACTCAAGCAGCTCGCGAGCTGCAAGACCTACACCACCGCTGGCGCGATGTAGGTCCTGTTGCCAAGGAACTTCGCAAGGATCTGTGGAAGCAGTTCCAGGAGCTTTCAGCACAGATCAACTTCAACAACCAGGAATATCGCAATCAGCAGCGCACGCAGGAGGGCGAGAACGAAGCAATCAAGCGTGGTATCATCACGCAGATCGAGGCTATCAATCCGAACGAGATCCACACCTTCAAGGATTGGCGCACCTTCACGGACCAGATCAAGGAGCTCCAAACTCAGTGGCGCAAGACGGGTCGCGTGCCTCGTGCCGTCAGTGATGAGCTATACCTCCACTTCAGGACTGCATGCGACATTTTCTTTGACAAGCGCAAGGAGTTCATGCGTGATCGTAACAAGCTCATCAGCGAGCAGGGCGATCGCAAGCGTGCTATCATCGAGGAGATTGAGCAGATCGTAGCTGAGGAGCGCTGGCCTGAGGGACATAGTCGCATACAGGAGCTGCAGACGGAGTGGAATGAGATGATCCATACCAACAAGCATCAAGCTCTCTTCAAGCGCTTTCGAGCAGCATGTGACACTTACTATACGCATCACAAAGCTCTTTACCAGGCTCAGCGTGAGGAAAGCAAGGAGCATATAGCTGCCGCCAAGGAACTCGTAGCGCGTGCTCGTGAGTTGGCTGCCATCGAGGCTCCAAGCGATGCTGAGCGTGAGGAGGCTGTTGCTCTGCAGCGAGATTTTTATCAGATAGGTTACATGCCCCGCAAGACTCGCAGTAAACTGCAGGATGAGCTCAAGGAGCAGATGGATGCTTTCTTCAATAAGCTGAGAGCTAGCGACAGACCTCGTGGCGACAGACGTGGCAATCGCAACAATAATAGGCGCAACTTCGCACCATCCAGTCCTTACGGAGAGGAGTACGATCGGATACAGCGCCGTAAGGAGCAGCTGGAGAGCGATCTGCAGACCTACAGCAACAACAAGGAGCGCCTGAGTGTGACGAGCAGTGCGGGCGAGAACCTGCTCAAGATGCTTGAGGAGCGTTGTGACTCGATGCAACAAGAGATCGACGAGCTAGACCTCAAGCTACGTGATATCCGCAAGGAGCAGAGAGCACAGCAAGAGGGTGACACACCCGCTCCAGAGGCTGAGCAACCAGAGGAGAAGTAACCCCTCTCGGAACAGCCATTTATGTTTAGGCTTACAGTCGTAAGGAGAGCCTCCGCTCCTACGCTATGACAAAAGAAAGTACCCACAAGAGACTACCCCACTCCTCTACGAGTGTGTGCATCATCCCTTGTGGGTACTGCTTTGCTAGCTTCTGTTTTACTAACTGATTACCCTCATCTATGTCACGAAGTCGCAGATCTCGATCTAGACAATGGCGTCCCTCATACTTCAACGACACTTCACATAGGAGTCATCACAATAGATCGCCAAGACGCTTACGCACATTCATATTCTCGACACTACTCGTTGTCATACTCCTCTTACTCTCGTGGACAGCGTATTTATTGCTTCGTCCCGCAGGGAGCGTCAACCAGCAGGAGTGCTACGCTTACGTCACAGATACGACCAGCAGCGAGGCGCTGATGACGACCATAGTTCAAGATCTAAAGGTCAAGAATCCCGCCCTCCTCCGTAGTGTGGCACGCGTCATACGTCTAGACAGCAAGCTGCGCCCAGGACGCTATCGCCTGACCCCAAATATGAGCATCCTCTCTATTTGTAAGAAGATAGCTTATGAAGCGCAAGATCCTGTCAAACTCGCTTTCTCCTCAATTCGTACTCAGGAGCAGCTGATCGATAAGCTGGCGACACCGCTAGCAATGACTCCTGAAGAGCTGAGAACTCTACTGCGAGACTCCGTTTACTGTGATACGCTTGGATTTAACACGGAGACGATACGCTGCATGTTTCTCCCAGACACCCACGAGGTCTACTGGACGATTTCACCTAAAGAGCTACTGCACAAATATGAACAGAGCTATCACAAGTTCTGGGATAAGAAGCGTACCGCACTGGCTCAGAAGATAGGACTCACACCGGTCGAGGTGTCTATCATAGCTTCGATTGTCGAGGAGGAATCGAGCAAAACGGACGAGTATGGCGACATTGCCGGGCTTTACATCAATCGCCTGCGCAAGGAAATGCCTCTACAGGCTGACCCCACGCTCAAGTTTGCTTCGGGCAACTTCACGGCTCAGCGTATCGGAGGTGACCTACTCAAGGTCGACTCACCGTACAACACCTATAGATATAAGGGTCTCCCCCCAGGTCCTATTCGCTACCCACAGATGACCACGATAGATGCCGTGCTAAATCACACCCCGCACGACTATCTATATATGTGTGCTCGGGCTGACTTCTCGGGATATCATGTCTTTGCCTCCAATTATGCGGAGCATATGCGCAACGCTAGAGCTTATCAGAAAGCCCTAGACGAGCGAGGCATCACAGAGTAGCTAGACTTGATGACGACACCTATGGACGGGATACCCCACTGGCTGGAGCGTACGGAGCTACTTCTCGGAAGCGAGACGTTACGACGCCTTGCCGACAAGCATATCCTAGTCGTGGGACTGGGAGGTGTGGGGAGCAAGGCGTGCGAACTGCTGGCGCGCTCTGGCATCGGTCGCTTTACGCTTGTGGACCATGACATGGTCGATGAGACGAATATCAACCGTCAGGTTATCGCCTTTAGAGATACCATAGGACGTCCTAAGGTGGAGGTGGTGGAGGAGCTGCTTCATCGGATCAATCCTGACATATCGGTGGAGACGCACGCCGCCTATCTCTCTGGAGATAACATCCCCACGCTCCTCTCGGCGCATCACTACGACTATATCCTAGACTGTATCGATACGCTCACGCCCAAATGCGAGCTCATCCTCGCCGCGCATCAGCTGGGTATCCCGATCATTAGTGCCATGGGAGCGGGTGCTAAGCTAGATCCGCAGCAAGTCTCCGTAGCTCCGATGAGCAAGACGCATATCTGTGCTTTGGCACGCTTCGTACGCAAGAGGTTGCGCCAGCTAGAGGCGCCTCGTGACACCTTTACCACGCCATGCGTCTACAGTAGTGAACCTTCACATGAGGAGGCTATACGCGCCCTCCCTCACAGCGACCAGAACAAGCGTAGTATCGTCGGGACGATCTCTTACATGCCTCAGCTCTTTGGTCTTCGCATGGCAGCCTACGTACTACAAGACCTCTCTACTCCTCAGTAAAAAAACGACTAAGCCTATGTCTTCGCCTCTCGTTACCCTAGACTCCATCTGCAAGTCCTTTGGCTCTCTGCAGATACTCAAGGATATAACCCTCGCAATACATCAAGGAGAGATCACCTCTATCGTCGGGCCTAGCGGTGCAGGCAAGACGACACTCCTACAGATTATCGGGACACTGCTCAAGCCTGACAAGGGACAGCTATTGATCGATGGAATCGATCCTTTTGCCCTCTCAGCACAGAAGCAGGCACACTTTCGCAATAAACAGATAGGCTTCGTTTTTCAGTTTCATCAGTTGCTACCTGAGTTTACGGCAGTAGAGAATGTAGCCATACCCGCTATGATCGCTGGTATGAGCAAGCGCCAAGCGCTAAGCGAAGCCGAGCAGATACTCACACAGCTCGGACTGGCGGAACGCCTCAAGCATCTTCCTGCACAACTATCGGGAGGCGAAAAGCAACGCACAGCCGTAGCTCGTGCACTGATCAATCGTCCTACACTCATTCTGGCCGACGAACCCTCTGGTAGCCTAGACACGCAGCGCAAGGAGGAGCTCATCGAGCTATTCTTCGAGCTACGAGATCAGCTCGGACAGACCTTCCTGATCGTGACACATGACGAAGACTTTGCACAGCGAGCCGACCGCACCATCTCGCTCCAAGATGGGCGCATCATAGCCGACACCGCAGCTTCAAGAGAGTATGAGTAGCTTCAAAAGAGGACGCATAGAGACCTGGGTACTGATAGCCGTCAGCCTCATCATACTCTCGGCCATTGGCAAGATCCTCTGGGACAATAATTACAATGCGCAGTCGCTCACACCTCTGGCAGGACAGACGATGAGCGAGCAAATGGGATCTCTCCCCATAGACTCCATACAAAGGCGAGCTAGCGGAACCTACGCGCCGCCTGTACAGCCCGATAAGCCCCGCAAAGGCGAAAGCAGCTCCTCACAGGGTGTCGAGCTATCGGCAGACTACGTGGGAGCGCCTGACCAACCCAAGTACACTTCACAGCCTAAACTACAGGCGGGACAGCGTATCGACCTTAATAGTGCCGATACGCTCGCACTACAACAAGTTCCAGGCATAGGTCCTAGCTTTGCTAGACGCATTGCCAGATATCGTGATCAGCTAGGCGGTTACTACACTGTACTGCAGCTACAAGAGATCTTCGGTATGGAGCCTGATCGTTACCAGCGTATCAAACCTTTCTTCTACATCGGCTTGAAGAATTACAGCACCCCTTTTCAGTTCCTACGCAGCGATAGCATCCCCTCTCATCCCTATCTCAACTACCGCCAGCAAGCAGCCCTCTCACGAAACATTCGTAAGAACGGTCCCCTAGATTCGTGGCACCGCATTATGAGTCTTGAGGAGTTCAATCGGGATGACAGTGTACGTCTCTCCCATTACTTTCACTTTGAGTGAGGATGTGATTACCAGCCCGCTTGCCCTTTCATCACACCCATCAGCTCTCCAGCAAAAGCGAATAGGAAAAGGATATAGACGCAAAGAAATGCGGTCAGATATCCAATAGTCGAAGCGCAGAGACGACTCTGAGGATCCGAAGGGTGCACGTTATAAAGCTTGACTCGTAACCAACGGTAGAGCAGATAGACTAAGTATCCCAGCAGTAGTCCTAGACAGGCTCCTGGCACCACGTCAGTTATAAAGTGAACCCCTAGATAAATACGACTGTAAGCTGTTGTCAACGCCAACGCAAAGACTACCACCGTGTACCATCGATTGCGAAAAGCGAGTGCGGTAAACATTGCCAGCGCCATAAAATTGGTCGCATGACCTGAGATGAAGCCGTATCCCCACGCTTTGTATCCATAGACCGAGTGCACCACATCTGCCGTAAGTGGATGAAAAGAGGGACGCAACCGCTCGAAGTAAGGCTTGATCAAGCCACTAGAAATTTGATCTGCCACAGTAATCAAAAGCGCCAGCATGAGAACGAGAAGGATCGACTCACGAAGTGGCTTCTTGGCAAAAAGAAAGATGATCAATCCGAAAGCAACAGCAATCCACGGCCAACGTGAAGAGATGAGGTACATAAAGGCATCCCAGTAAGGAGTGTGTGCAGCGTTGAGCGTTAGAAAGAGCGATTGCTCCCAAAGAGCTAATTGTTCGACCATATCTTCGTTACGTTGACTTCAGTGAGATGATTATTGATTGATAGCGACAGGCTCTACGTTGGCTTGAGGTATCCACCCCTCCGTACCATCTGGTAGTACGACATGCAGATAGGAGCCCCCATCGACTGTAGATGAAACACACATCTCAGCGCCATCGTACAGCTCCGTCACTGGCGTAGCCACTTCGGGATTGTCTTCCAAGGCATATAGCGGAGCCTTGACGCTGCACACGACCGCTACATCCGTCTGCTTGTCATAGTGCCGACGATGCAGTACCATGAGTAAGGTACAACCCCACAAGACGATCAGAGCAAGCATCGCATAAAACGATCCTCGCCGCACCCTCCTGGAGTGTCCTAGGAAGAAGGTCAAGCAAGTGACTATGCTTCCTACAAAAAGCACAATTGATATGACTAGCCACCCATTCATAGGGAGTGCATAAGCGCACGCATCTGCCCAGCGACGCACGATCGGATATTCCATAGCGGGCATATTCATCCTCGCCTCCTCTACTAGACGCAGATTATGCCGTGCCTCTGAGTAGTCGGGAGCCAGTAGCAAAGCTCTCCGATAGTTCACTATCGCTCTCCCCCACTGCTCCACCTCATTGTAAGCCACCCCTGCACGGTAGTAGCTGAGACTCTGCAAGCTCTCTTTCCCTTGGCACTCCTTAACAGCACTATCGTACATCTTCGCAGCTTGCTCATAGCGACTTGCTTGGTAGAGAGAGTCTGCCTCCATAAAGGTCTGTGGGAGCGCGCCCTCAGAAAGGTCTGCTCGACTACAGGAGCATAAGAGCATACACCCCACAATAAGCGTCATCAAGACACCACGCACACATTTACCGTCTCTATCTAGTATCATCATCTATTTAAAAACAAAAATAGAGCGGCAAATACCGCTCTATCAATCACTTACCCATTTTGAGCGGAAGACGGGGCTCAAACCCGCGACCCTCAGCTTGGAAGGCTGATGCTCTATCAACTGAGCTACTTCCGCATGTACTACGACCTTATCAGTCGCTCAAAGGCTGAACCAAATCGTGGGCAGTGATGGATTCGAACCACCGTAGGCTTACGCCAGCTGAGTTACAGTCAGCCCCATTTGGCCACTCTGGTAACTGCCCCTTCGGTCGCACAGATTACTCTGTCAACGCCTTCGTGAGTGCAAAGGTACAAAAAACTTTTGTCTTTGCAACTGTCTAGAGGACTCCCACCCAGGGCTGACGCATTATAATATAAACTGAGCAAGCTCATCTCAATCTCTCCCGATGAATTTTCAAATATATCGGGGGATATTCTTGATTTTCTCCCGAAGGAATGGCAAATTTCTTCGGACTTATCATATGATTCTTCCGAAGTCTCGTTTGACTCTTCCGAAGAATTTTTTCTTTCCTCCGAGGAAATCGGAATTTCCTCGGAAGCTATTTGGGAAATTCTTCGGGAGAAATTCGAATCATAGGAAAGATAGGCGTAATTGGAGAGGTTGCGTAGCCACTGTGTAGCGATACTCGAACCGTGTACCCTATTTATCGTCATGTGCAGCTCCTAGCAGACGGATTATAATGCGTTAGCTCTAAAACTTACATGACCATATAAAATATATGAGGCGTGGTACCACGAGGGCCTCCCTAGAGAGTTCCCCATTCAGTACCACGCCTCATATAAGTGCTAGCTTATTGTACGGCTATCGCTGAGCGAGCTTTGCATTGACGAGGTAGATACCCTTCTCACCAGCCATATGTAGCTGATCGATGATACCGAGGACGGTGTTTTCCTCCTCTACTTGCTCATCAATATAACGCTTAAAGAACGAGCTGGTAGCGTAGTCATTCGCTTCTAGCGCCTCCTTGTAGATGTTGTGTATAAGCTCAGTAACGTGACACTCATGCTTGTACGCAGCCTCAAAGAGCTCAACGGGAGTGCCAAAGTGCTGTGGCATCTCAGCGATACCCTTGAGCTGTGGCTTCCCAGAGCGTAGCTGTAGGTAGTGTGCGATCTCAAGAGCATGCTCGATCTCTTCATGATACTGCTGGAGGAACCAATGAGCAAAGCCATCATAACCCTCTTCTTCCATCTGGAAGGACATAGCGAGGTAGAGGTATGCTGCGTGAAATTCCTCGTTGACTTGTGCACTGACCAAAGCGGCCATCTTTTCGTTTATCTTCATACTGTTTTGATTTTGAGTTTTACCTTTACTTTGCGGACTTCTTTCGTCCGACAGTGCAAATATAACAATTATTCTTCAGCTGGAGACTATGGATTCTCACTTTGATTGGGCCACTCTTGATTATATCTGCTGCAATTGCGTTTTTGGGATGACAGATAGTTTTTTGTACCTTTGTCGAGCCGTAGCGGTAATCTGGGTAGAAAAGATCTGCTTTAAACCCTCCCAACACTGCGTCTAGCTTAAGATTGCCAGCTGCGGAGACACACTCTGTGAGGTGTGTGGGATACATAGGTCGAGTAGCTCAGCTGGATAGAGCAACTGCCTTCTAAGCAGTAGGTCTTGGGTTCGAATCCCAACTCGATCACAAAACACATAACGTGCTTGTAGAGTGGCAATCGCCACTCTACTTTTTTATAAAGAAAGGGTCTCTCACGGGTAGGCATTTAGAGTATCTTCAGTAGGTACTCATGCTGCTCCCCGCTTTTGATACCTTTGCATCGAGTTTGTAAACGGGGCTGTCGCTCTAGACGGTAGCCTTTATAAGAAGGTAGATGTGACCAAAACTGATAGCATAAACTTCACTCAAGGACCGATACGCAAGCAGCTACTGAGACTAGCAGCTCCGATTGTCGCCACCTCGTTTGTCCAGATGGCATACAACTTCACCGACATGGCGTGGCTCGGACGTCTTGGCAGTCGTGAGGTGGCCGCCGTTGGCGTCATCGGGGTACTCCTATGGATCGCTACCTCGATTGCTCAGCTCACCAAGACCAGTGCTGAGGTGTGCGTCTCGCAGAGCCTCGGAGCGCGAGATAAGCCACTGGCGATCAAGTACGCCCGCCACTGTACCACCTGGGCACTCATCGTTGGTACACTCTTAGCACTTGTCTACCTACTCTTTGGCTCTTCCATCGTGGGCATCTACAATCTAGAGTCAGATGTACACCAGATGGCGTTGAGCTACCTGCGCATCGTATTGATTGGCTTGCCGGGCTACTTCCTGACGCTCGCCATGAGTGGCATTTACAATGCGCATGGACGGAGCATGATCCCTTTCAAAATCAATTCGCTGGGGCTACTGCTCAATATGATTCTCGACCCACTACTCATCTTTGTCTTTCATCTAGGAGTCGTCGGAGCTGCTTTCGCCACACTACTATCTCAGCTGACCGTCTGCGCTATCCTCTACTATCACATGCAGCACCGCGACAGGATACTCGACGGGAACTCTATCGTGACCAAGCTAGCAGGAGAGCAGAGTCGACGCATCTTCGCTATCGGCGTACCTGTAGTGCTGCTCAACTCGCTCTTTGCGCTGATCAGCATATTTATGGGTCGCTTAGCCTCTGAGCAGGGTGGCGCTATCGGTGTGGCGGTTATGACTACTGGCGGACAGCTAGAGGGTGTAACGTGGAATGCATGCCAAGGCTTTTGCACCGCTCTAGCAACTTTCGTGGGGCACAACTATGCTGCACGTCAGTTTGACCGTGTGTGGCGAGGCTACAATACGACGATCCTCATGACGCTATCGATAGGTCTCTTCGGAACGCTACTCTTCCTCTTCCTTGGCGAAGCCTTTTTTGCGTTGATTGTGCCAGATCCTGAAACTTATATAGAGGGCGGACGATACCTTTACATCGCCAGCTTCTCCCAGCTCTTTATCATGGCAGAGATTACGACGCAGGGGCTATTTTATGGAGTAGGACGAAGCAATACGCCAGCCATAATCAGCATCGTGGGCAATCTGCTACGCATACCGCTAGCACTCCTACTGATATACCTGGGCTGGGGACTGCCAGCCGTCTGGTGGGCTATCTCCCTCTCATCCATCGACAAGGGTATCACCGCCATCATCGTACTACTCACCAAGAGAAACAAACTAACCCCAACGAGCTTAGTCGCTTAGCACTTTTATGTATCACCACTACACCTTTACTACGGAGCAACTCAGCGAGACGGCATGGGCGATGCCTCTACTCGCGCAGACGCTAGCTGACTGGGGCTTTGAAAGCTTTCAGGAAGAGCCTGACAAAGGGTTGCTTCACGCCTACATTTCCGATGACGCTTGGCAGGAGAGCGAGGAGGTTGCCGCACAACTTACCACAGACGCGGGAGCCTTGACACTATATGATATAGCGTGGCACTATCGCCACGAGCTGGCGCCCTCCAGTGACTGGCTAGCAGCGTGGCGCAGCACGACCTTCGAGCCGATATCGCTACGGGGGCGCATGCTGGTTACCACGCCCGAGCTGGCTCCGACACTACCAACGCATGAGCTACAGCTACTCATCGAGGCGTACAATTCGTTTGGCTCGGGCGAGCACCACACGACACGAATGATCCTAGAGCACCTACTCGATTACGATGTGACGGGTGCCCAGGTGATCGACATGGGGTGCGGTACGGGCATCCTCGGCATAGCGGCTCTGTTACTCGGTGCCGACTCGCTTGTAGCGATAGATATTTCGTCCGAATGCGTGACCAATACGCTACACAACCTCCAGCTCAACGGCTTCGCACCCTCGGAGCGCATCAGCGTGCTACATGGAGATGCTGCGCAGCTCTCCGACTACCACGGCAAGGCGGATCTGCTCTTTGCCAATATACACCGCAACATCATCCTACAGGACCTCCCTAACTACGTAGCGGCTGTACAATCAGGTGGCGAAGTGTGGCTCAGTGGCTTTCTCCTCTCCGACCGCACGACCATCTATCAAGCTTTAGAGGCTGTGAAGTTAGAGGTCATTGACGAAGCGACCTCCGAGGAATGGCTTTTCGTGCGTAGCCGCAAAGGGTAGCGAGAGATTTCCTCCATCGGAAGTGCTCTACAGACGCTGTAAAGTGAGACAAAAACAATAGCCGTGAAAAGTTTCAGAGTAAAGAATGAGAGTTTATACTCGCATTTTCTGTATCTTTGTACTATTCAAGACACATAGTGGAATGAGAAGCTAGCTCATCAGATAGCCCTTTTCACTTCCATTGCCGATAAGCCAAATACAATGAGCGAACAAGAGAAAGATATAATGACTGCACCACAGGAAAAAGGTGCTTATTCAGCCAGTAGTATACAGGTACTCGAAGGACTAGAGGCGGTGCGCAAGCGTCCCGCCATGTATATTGGGGACATCAGCGAGAAGGGACTACACCACCTTGTCTACGAGGTGGTCGACAACTCTATCGATGAGGCTCTGGCAGGCTACTGTACCGAGGTACTGGTGGAGATCCTACCAGACAACTCAATCCAAGTGACCGACAACGGTCGCGGTATCCCTGTCGATATGCACGCCAAGGAGGGTAAGAGTGCCCTCGAGGTGGTCATGACGGTACTGCACGCTGGTGGTAAGTTTGACAAGGGGTCCTACAAAGTCTCAGGAGGTCTCCACGGTGTGGGTGTCTCCTGCGTCAATGCGCTCTCCGAGTCGCTTATTGCCGAGGTACATCGTGACGGTAAGATCTATCGTCAGGAGTACAGCCGTGGTAAACCTCTGACGGGCGTTGAAGTGGTCGGTAAAGCCGACGATACGGGTACCCGCATCACCTTCAAGCCTGACGATACGATCTTTCGTGAGACAGTATATAGTAGTGAGACACTCTCACACCGTTTGCGTGAGCTCTCCTATCTAAATGCGGGTCTGCACCTTAAGCTTGTTGACCACAGAGTACACGATGAGGAGGAACAGCCTAAGTCGTGGGTCTTCTACTCGGAGAATGGGCTGAGCGAGTTCGTCCGTTACGTAGATGGTGCTAAGGAGTCGCTCATCCATGATGTGATCCATCATACGACAGAGAAGCAGGGCGTACCCGTTGAGGTGGCGCTGACCTACAACACCTCTTATCAGGAGAACGTCTACACCTACGTCAATGACATTCACACCATCGAGGGCGGTACGCACTTAACAGGCTTCCGCCGTGGACTGACTAGAACGCTCAAGAAGTATGCGACCGACTCGCACCTCCTCGATAAGATCAAAGAGGAGATCTCGGGCGATGACTTCCGTGAGGGTTTGACCGCTATCGTTAGTGTCAAGGTCGCTGAGCCACAGTTTGAGGGACAGACGAAGACGAAGCTCGGAAACAGCGAGATCGTCGGTGTCGTCGATGCAGCCGTCAGCGAGGCTCTAGAGATCTACCTCGAGGAGCACCCCACAGAGGCTAAGCTCATCGTAGACAAGGTCATCTTAGCAGCCCAAGCACGTCACGCAGCACGCCGAGCTCGTGAGCTGGTACAGCGTAAGTCTCCCCTCACAGGCGGTGGACTACCAGGCAAGCTAGCTGACTGCTCCAGCAAAGATCCTAGCGAATGCGAGCTATTCATCGTGGAGGGAGATTCCGCAGGTGGTACCGCCAAGCAGGGACGCGACAGTAAGTACCAGGCGATCCTACCCTTGCGTGGTAAGATCCTCAACGTGGAGAAAGCTATGCAGCACCGCATCCTAGACAATGCGGAGATCAAGAACATCTACACAGCCCTTGGCGTGACGGTCGGCACAGAGGAAGACTCCAAGGCACTCAACCTCTCCAAGCTTCGCTACCACAAGATCATCATCATGACCGATGCCGATGTCGACGGTGCTCACATTGCTACGTTGATCCTCACCTTCTTCTTCCGCAATATGCGTCCGCTCATTGAGAACGGCTACGTCTACATAGCCAATCCTCCACTCTACCTATGCAAGAAAGATCGCATTGAGGAGTACTGCTGGACAGACGAGCAGAAGTCAGACTTCGTTGCTAAGTATGGTAATGGGCAGGAGAATCGCATCAAGATACAGCGATACAAAGGTCTTGGTGAGATGAACGACGTACAGCTCTGGGACACGACAATGAATCCGCAGACGCGTACCCTACGCCAGGTGACCATAGACAACCTCGCAAGCGCCGACTCTGTCTTCTCCATGCTCATGAGCGAAGATGTCGAGCCACGACGTGAGTTCATCGAGGAGAACGCTACCTACGCCAACATTGACGCCTAGCACCTAGCTATGAAGACCAAGCGTGTCGCAGCCCTGACCATGGTGCGCAATGATGACTTCTACCTGCGCAAGTGGACAGCCTACTACGGCCGAGAGTTGGGCGAAGAGCATCTCTACATCTATCTAGATGGCAAGGATCAGCCCCTACCCGACTGGTGTCCTCAAGCTACGGTCGTAGCGGTAGATAAGATCCAAGGGCAGGTAGTTTCTGCCGAGAAAGAGCGACTAGCGTTCCTCTCCGAGCGTGCTAAGGAGCTACTCACGACAGGTGGCTACGACCTCGTCATCGGAGTCGATGCCGACGAAATACTCGTCGTCGACCCGCTCGTTGGGCTGGGACTCAAGGAGTATCTAAGTCAGCGTCATATAGGTGTCAGCGTCTCGGGACTGGGCGTCGATGTAGGGCAGCATCTTGAGCAGGAGGAAGACATTCGAGAGGATCTGCCCTTCCTCCAGCAGCGTCACTATGCGCGACTATCGACACGCTACACCAAGCCATGCGTCATCGCACAGCCAGTCGTCTGGGGATCGGGCTTTCATCGCATCAAGGGACACAACTTCTCCATTGACCCGCAGCTCTATCTCTTTCACTTTGGCTACTTCGATATGAAGCGTATCGAGGCGCGCTTTGCCGATCCTGACCGACGAGAGGCCGGCTGGACAAAGCATATCGCCAAGCGGTCGAAGACTATCCAGCAGGTGACCAACCATAAGGCTCGTCCGTGGGACTCCACAGCACGCCTAGCACGCACACTCCAGACCTATATACGTCCTCCCTATGCGTGGAATAAGCCCGCTATGCTGGGGCTCTGTCTCATCGTCGAGATCCCTGAGCGCTTTCGCAACATCGTCTGAACCATATAAATAGTCTGTCTCGTATGCCTAAGATCTCCGTCATCATCCCTATATATAATGTAGAGAAGTACCTACGACGCTGTCTAGACAGTGTCGTGGCGCAGACCTTCACCGACTGGGAGGCTATCTGCGTCAATGATGGGAGCCCTGACAATAGTGCGCAGATCCTAGCTGAGTACGCTGAGAGAGACTCGCGCTTTAAGATTGTGAACAAAGAGAATGGCGGACTCTCAGACGCTCGCAACGCCGGCATGGCTGTTGCTAAGGGTACTTACGTCAACTTCTTGGATTCGGACGATCTGATCCATCCACAGACCTTTGAGATCGCCTACGCTTTGATCCAGCAAGAGGATGCCGATATCGTCTCTTGGTACAAAGACCCGCTCTTTCGTCCTCGCCTCCTCGTGCGTCATGCGCTAGGGTTAAACATAGATAAGACGATGCCTCGTGGGCTCAAGCGACGCTTCACGTTAGACAAGGTGAAGTATCACACGACCGATGATGTCTTCGCTCACGTCACGGAGTACAGCCATACGAAGATCGAGAACCCGATCAAGCACTTCTACGTGTGGCGTCACTTGCTTCGCAGAAGCCTTGTGGAGGATGTCCCCTTTCTCAAAGGAGTAATCTTCGAAGACTTCCCCTGGTGGAGTGAGGTGATCCTCAAGAATCCCCGGACGGTCATCACAGATCTGCCTTTTTACTACTACTTCCCCAACATCGGATCGATAGACCGCTCCTCTAGTCGGACTAAGAAGGTCAAGAACTGGATCAAAGGCTTGGAGCACACCTATCAGCTCTATGAGGAGCTAGCTACGCCCTACCAGAAGGAGCATTGGCAGCGTGAGTGTATGTGGGCTATGATCAATAATCGTATCGCCTACAAGCTAGAGCAACGCATCACCGACCCTACTGATCGACAGGAGCTGGCGCAAGATCTAGATAAGCTGAACAAGCTGGGGGTGTTTGACCATCCCTTTACCATCGAAGGCGTGAAAGCTCAGCAGAGGTTATTTGCTTTTATCGATCGATACCAGTAGTCCCCAGTCGCACTAAAGAGATGAACATAGCTTTCTTCAATTGGTATGCGATCGATCTGCTCTTTAGTGGCATCGAGAAGGTCTCTCATCGTGTAGCCACAGCTCTAGAGCAGCGAGGACATCATCTCTGCTACGTATGTGTGGACAGTTGGGGTAAGACCGCTCTCAAGCAAAACACCCTCATACTCCCCAACCCCTCTAAGATCAATTCTGAGGAAAATCGCATTGCCCTCAGAGACTTCCTGCGCGCTCACGAAGTCTCCATTTTAGTTTCACACTCTGCTTATAGTCGTAGACTGGCAGTTATGCTCCGAGAGGCGACCGATGAGGCAGGAGCCAAGCTCGTACAGGTACTACACACCACCCCCGACTCGTATCACTATCGATACTGGAGGCACAAAGTGGTCAACCGGGTCGTCAGAGCCTTTATGAATCGCAAGTGGGGCAACTCTTGGCAAAAGATCTACGATCTCTCCGATGCTTTTGTTGTGCTGTGCCAGCCTAGTGCTGAGTTCATCACACAGATTGCTCACATCAAAGACACCTCGAAGTTTGTCGTCATACACAATGCCAATACGTATCTCCCTACAGAGCTAGCCCCCGCCTATGACAAGGAGCCTATCGTGCTCTATGTGGGGCGTCTCGTCAAGGGCAAAGGTATCGAGCACATCCCCGCTATCTGGCGACAAGTATCAGCAGCGCATCCAAACTGGCGACTGGTCGTACTCGGCGATGGCCCCTATCGTGCTACGCTAGAGCAGGCACAGTTAGAGCGCTGTGATATCTTAGGCACGCAAGAGCCTAAGCCTTACTACGAGCGGGCTGCTATCTCTATCTTAACTAGTGACGCTGAGGGGTGGTCGATGGTTCTCACCGAGGCTATGCAGCACGGGGTCGTACCCGTCGCTTTTGACTCCTTTCTAGCCACGGGGGTAGTCTTAGACGAGGGACGTGCTGGCGTGCTGGTGCCTCCATTTGACCTCAACCTCTTTGCTCAGGAGGTCTCCTCGCTGATAGCTGATAGCGATAGACGCAGAGCTATGGCAGCACACGCTAGAGAGTATGTGCAGACCTTTGATATAGACCATATTATTACAGACTGGGAGAGACTCTTTGAGAGATTGTCATAATCCGTAGAGCTGGGAACACTCTACTGGTAAATCCGAACTTAAAGCTTCTATCATATCGAATGATTACAACCAAATCACGTTGGGTAGCGATCGCCTGTCACACGCTCTGGGCTATTGTACTGATGCAGCTGTGCCGACTGCTCTACTTCTTCTACAACCAATCTTTCTTTCCCTCGGTAGATGGCTGGCAGTTGATCCGTCTCATGCAGGGTGGCTACATCCTAGACATGGTCGCCATCGCATACGGACTGCTACTCTACTACCTGATGATGATCGTAGGCGCTTACCTACCTAGACGGGTCGAGATGAGTAGCTGGTATCGCTGGATACGCCATATAGCATACATCTTGCCACTAGGGTTCTTCATCTTCCTCAATGTCTCAGACACGGGCTACTATCCCTTCGTACTGAGGCGAGCAAATAGTGACATCTTCCGAGAGTTTCAGGGGAAGAGTATGTTTAGCTTCTACAAAGACTTCGTTGTAGAGTTTTGGCCACTCACCATAGCGTTTTTCGTCTTGCTCGCTCTAGCCATAGCAGGCTACTGGCTGGTGCAGTACCAGCGCGAGGCGCGCTCCTCTCGTCGCTCTTATTGGGTAGACGGTACCTGTACACTAGGCATGGTCATCTTCCTCTTTTTCAGTATGCGTGGGCGTTGGGACTTCGTAGGCAAGCCAGTATCGACGATGCAGTTCTTTTCCTATACGACAGATCCACAGCAATTCCCCATACTGCAAAACACCCCCATCGCCGTAACCAAAGATGCCGCCTCACGGCAGCTCTTCACCTTCTACACAAACGAAGAGCTCCCTACCATCTTCACACCCTACTATCAGGCGGCTCCACTCTCAGAGAGCGATACGCTCTTTGGCTCTATGCAGGGGCGCAACGTCGTCGTGATCATCTTAGAGAGTATGGCGCGCGAGTACACCGGCTACCTCAATCGGTATATCGATGGATACCCAAGCTACACCCCCTACCTCGATAGCTTGATGCCACACACGCTCTATGCGCAGTACGGCTTTGCCTCTGGCAAGCGATCCGTTGAGTCCTTCCCCTCTATTTTCGTCTCGCTACCTTCGTTTGGTGGCACCTTCGATGAAGAGGCGTGGACTATGGATAACTACCAGCACTTCAACTCCTATGACACTGGCCTACCACTATCACTAGGAGATTACGGCTATCATCTCAAGTTTTACCACGGTGATGAGGCGGGGGCTATGGGCTTCTACTCATTTCTCAATCGCCTTGGTGTACAGGATCAATACACAGCTCAGGACTACCTGGCAGCATACCCTGAGGAGTCTGATGCAAAGGTCTGTACATGGGGTATCCACGACCTACCCTTCGAGCAGGCTATGGCTGAAGATATGAAGTCGCTCCGAGAGCCATTTGGAGCCTTCTTCTTCTCGCTCTCTAATCATAGCCCTTTTGACATGCCCAAAGACTATAAGGGTCACTTGAAGCGAGGTACGCTTCCGATCCATCAGACAGTTCAATATGCTGATGAAGCTCTCCGAGAGTTTTTCGAGCGGGTCAAAGAGGAGCCGTGGTATCGTAATACGCTCTTCATCATCACGGCCGATCATACGAGCCTTAGTGACCATCCTAAGTATGCTAACCTGGCGGGACAAGCTGCAGCGCCCATTCTCTTTTTCGATCCTCAAGGCAAGCTACAAGGAGAGATCAGCAACTATGTCGTGCAGCACATAGACATCCTCCCCACCCTCCTCTACCTGCTCGGTATCACGGAGCCAGTGCTGAGCTACGGGAGTAACATCTTCGACCAGCAGGCAGAGCACTATGCGATCAACTTCTACCACAACCAGTACCTCTTCTTCACGAAGGCACTCACGCTCACGATGACCACCGATGGTCAGGTCAGCGTCCAGAAGCCAGCGGCCTACCTGCAGACGGAGCCCGATCGCGTCATCGCCCCTACCTCGTCAGAGGTGTCGCACTACACAGCACTCTTTAAGGCGATCGTACAGGACTACAACTACCGCGTCCTCAAGAGCTCCTTCTCACTAAGAGATGTGACTCCAAAGGCATCAGACTAGCCCGACAAAATCTCGCTTGCTGTAATTTGTAGTGTAGCTCGCACGGGAATTAAACGACTCTCGAACGATAGCCACGTGGAAAATCTCAAACGTCCACGTGGCTATTTTTTATTTTCCACGTGGCGGCGAAACATTTCCTCCGAAGTTTCATTTGATTCTTCCGAAGTTTTCTCCGTTTCTTCCGAAGTTTCATCTCACGCCCACGTGGAAAACATTTCATATCTCCGTGGGAATTTACGATTATCCACGTGAGGATAGAGGTACCATCCATCCGTACGTCCCTACCAAGGGTTGCACGTGAGATTTGCGGAGTTGAGACTAGGGCTGATCTTCATCGGATAGAGATATTTTTCGTAACTTAGCCATCTGAAAGTAGAGGTCTCTCTCAGCTTTTAGCTCGATGAGTGACACCTGCTGGGTGAGGGTGGACAACTTGGAGAGGGCACTTCTCTCGGAGTCTCGTCTACCAGCCTCTACGACCAAGCGAATAAAACACAATTGACTCTATGGAAGATAGTATAGATAGGATTATCCCGGTGGATATTGAGGACGAAATGAAGACCTCTTACATTGACTACTCAATGTCTGTCATCGTATCTCGTGCACTACCCGATGTGCGTGATGGTCTCAAGCCTGTGCATCGTCGTGTACTCTACTCGATGAATGAGAGTGGCAATACCTATAATAATCCTACCCGTAAGTGTGCACGCGCCGTCGGTGATATATTAGGTAAGTATCACCCCCATGGCGACAGCTCCGTATATAACACATTGGTACGTCTCGCACAGGGCTGGAACATGCGTTACCCACTCGTACAGGGACAGGGTAATTTTGGTTCTATCGACGGGGACTCTCCCGCTGCGATGCGTTACACCGAGTCGAGGCTCAATCAGTTTGCACAGGAGATGCTCCGTGACATTGACATGGAGACAGTGGACTTTCAGGACAACTTCGACGGAGACTTTAAGGAGCCGACTGTACTACCTTGTCGTATCCCGAATCTTCTGATCAATGGTGCTGCGGGTATCGCTGTCGGTATGGCGACCAATATGGCTCCGCACAACCTTACTGAGACGCTCAATGCTTGTATCGCTTACATCGATGCACGTGGCGAGATCACGGTCGATGAATTGATGCAGTATGTCAAGGCACCTGATTTCCCCACGGGCGGTGTCATCTACGGCTACGAGGGGGTCAAAGAGGCCTTCCATACGGGCCGCGGACGTATCGTGATACGTGGCAAGGCGGACATAGAGGAGCACCATGGCCATGAGCAAATCATCATCCGTGAGATACCTTATCAAGTACGCAAGAGCGACATGGTCGCTAAGATCGCCCAGTTGGTCAACGAGAAGAAGATCAACGGCATCAGTGACATATCCGATGAGTCAAGCAATAAGGGAATCCGTATTGTCATCGATATAAAGAAGGATGCCAACGCTGGCGTCGTACTTAACTACCTATATAAGTACTCCGACCTGGAGAGCTACTTTAGTGTCAATAACATTGCGCTAGTTCACGGTCGTCCTCGTCTGCTCAACCTTAAGGACCTCATCGGACACTTCGTCGATCACCGCCACGAGGTGGTGACACGTCGTGCGCAGTATGAGCTTCGCAAGGCTCAGGAGCGTATCCACATCTTGGAGGGCTTGATCATTGCGGTAGACAACATTGACGAGGTCATACGCATCATACGCTCTAGTGAGGAGACTCGAGAGGCGATGAATCGACTGATGGAGGCGTTCAACCTCTCGGAGCTACAAGCCCGTGCTATCGTCGATATGCGTCTACGACAGCTCACGAAGCTCGATATTGACAAGTTGGAGCATGAGTACAATGAGCTCAAGGAGCGTATCGACTACCTGAATCTCTTCCTCAGTGACATCAATATGCGTATGGAGCTGATACAGGAGGAGTGCCGTGAGATCATCGACAAGTATGGCGATGAGCGTCGCTCGGAGATCGTATATGCTTCGGAAGACTTGAATCCCGAGGACTTCTACGCCGATGAAGATATGGTGATTACCATCTCTCACCTAGGATATATCAAGCGTACGCCCCTCTCGGAGTTCCGCACGCAGACGCGTGGCGGTGTCGGTGTCAAGGGTGCCGATAGTCGTGACGAAGACTTTGTCGAGTACATCTACTCAGCGACGATGCACGCCACGATGATGCTCTTTACCGCTACGGGACGTGTCTACTGGCTCAGAGTCTTTGAGATACCCGAGGGGTCCAAGAGCTCTAAGGGCAGACATATCCAGAACCTCCTAGACCTTGACGAGGAGAACCGTATCACAGCTTTCCTACGTATCAAGAACTTAACAACAGACGAGGAGTTTGTCAATACGCACTACCTTGTCTTCGCTACTGAGCAAGGCTTGATCAAGAAGACGCTCCTAGCTCACTACGCCAACCCACGCAAGACGGGTGTTCGCGCGATCAACCTACGTGACGATGATCAGGTCGTCTCGGTGGCTCTCTCGAATGGTAGCTGCGAGATATTCCTTGCCAACCGCAACGGACGCTGTGTTCGCTTTAACGAGCAGGAGGTACGTCCTATGGGACGCACAGCGACAGGCGTTCGTGGCATTCGTCTCGATGACGATCCCAACGACAAGGTCGTCGGTATGGTCGTACATCGCTTGAAGAACAGCGACGAGACGATCCTCGTCATCAGCGAGAAGGGCTATGGTAAGCGTTCGCTAATCGATGACTATCGCATCACCAAGCGTGGCGCCAAGGGTGTCAAGACGATCAATGTGACCGACAAGACAGGTCAGCTCATCGATATACGTGCCGTAGAGGATGATGACAACATCATGATCATCAATAAGAGTGGCGTCGCTATACGCCTCTCCATGGAGCAGGTACGTGTCATGGGACGTGCTACTCAGGGGGTCAAGATGATAGATCTCAATAAACGTTCGGACGAAATTGCATCTATATGTAATGTAGTGGCTGAGGAAGAGGAGCCAGAGCTTCTTGACGAGGCTGACCTGGACGACCCCTCGGAGTTTGTCCCTCAGGAGGAGGATCTGCAAGGATCAGGCTCAGACGAGGAGCTAGAGGTCAACGATGATCAAGAGTAGGCTTCGCTAGCTAGACACTACAAGAGAACTAGAATACAAACCAGTAACATCTACTTGAAATATGAAAACAACACGCAAAGTAACCCTAGTGCTACTCGTGCTGATGAGTGCACTAACACTCGGATGCGCACAGACCTCAAACGTCAAAGGTGCTGACCGCCTATCCGATGCGAGCAAGCCTGACTATCCTGGAGCGCGCGCGCTAATCCAGCAGGCTCTTGAGAATCCTGAGACCAAGGACGACGCCAAGACCTGGTACACAGCAGGACTCATTGAGGAGCGTGCCTTCACAGGTGAAAACCAGAAGAGCCTCAAGGGTGAGCCACAGGACCTTCCCAACATGTACAAGGCTCTACTCGCTATGCACGAGTACTACACAAAGACCTACGAGATTGACCACCAGCCCAATGACAAGGGTAAGGTGCGCCCTAAGTTTGAGAAGAAGATCTCTAAAGCTTACGAGGACAACCTCCTCTACTACATCAACGCCGGAGGATACTACATGGAGCAAAAGGACTTCAAGAGTGCGCTCAAGGCATTTCAGGCATTTAGAGAGATCAAGCGCTCTCCTCTGTTCGAAGGTGAGAAGCTTGCACAGACCGACTCTAACTCGCTGATGGTTGACTTCTTTGCCATCATCACAGCTTATCAGGCTGGTGACAAGCAGCTCGCTATCAAGTATGGTGAGGAGCTTAAGGGCAACGGGTATCGTCAGAATGAGGTGTACCAGATCCTCGCTCAGACCTACATCGAGGAGGGCGACACGACCAACTATATCACAACGATGCGAGATGGTCTCAAGCTCTTCCCCAAGGAGCCATACTACTCTGTCAATCTGATCAATACTTACATTGCACAGAACAAGTATGATGAGGCGCGCACTTTCCTCGCTCAGGCTATCGAGCTCAACCCCGAGAACCCCCAGCTCTATGACGTGATGGGCAAGCTCTACGAGGAGAGCAATGAGGAGGAAGCGATCAAGTGGTTTAGCAAGGCGCTGGAAGTAGATCCTAACTATGTCGAGTCGCTCTGTAACCTCGGACGTATCTATTACAACGAGGCTGTAGAGGTCTCTGACAAGGAGGAAGGCGGTATGGCTGCTGCTCAGGAAAAGCGTAAAGCACTACTCAACAAGGCTCTTCCCTACCTCCAGAAGGCTTACAGCATCAACCCAGATGCGTCTTACTACCTACTCGGTAATATCTACTACGCACTGGGCGACAACGCTAAGTACGAGGAGATTCAAGCTGCTCACGGCAACTAATCGCAGAGAGACTCGCTAGTCTCGAGCTAAGCGAATAGACAAAAAGGAGACAGATACCCATGGCGGGTGTCTGTCTCCTTTTTATTTGCTTTCTGCTGGAGCGAAGTCAAAGAGAAAGGCATTCTTTCTTTGCCCGTATCATACTGGCTTAGTTATACATACGAGTTCCAAAAACAGTTCCTCTCTTGGAACTTTAAAGTTCCAAGGGGGGAACTCTTTAGTTCCAAGGCAGGAACTTTTTAGTTCCAACGGTGGAACTTTTCGGTTCCAAGGGAGGAACCGTTTATCGGACAACGATAGATAAGTACTAACTGTATGATCGAAGACTCTTTGTCGTTCGGTCAAAGATCTGTAACTTTGGGACGATGAACAAGCTATGGACGCTTTGCTGGCTCCTCCTAGCCCTTGCAGGCTCACTCTCGGGAGGAGAGATATTCCCGCATCACATCTATACGGCAGAGGTACAGACTCTACAATGTCAGGTGTGGCGTGACGGGGAGCCGATCGCTATACCCTACCCGATCGCCCGCTTGGCTAGTGGCGATGAGGAGATTGTGGTGAGCTTTGACCTCGCAGACCCTGTTCCGCACCGCATCCACTACCAGCTGGAGCTGTGTGATGCCGACTGGCAGATCAATGACCGTATGGCTCTCAGCGAATACCTCGACGGCTGGATCGGAACGCGCTGGCAGACGGACGAGAGTACCCCTTCGGAAGCCACGAGCGTAGCCTATCGCCACTACGAGCTACGCCTCGGAGGTGCCTCCGTACTACAGCCGCTCCTCTCAGGCAATTACCGCCTCTCCGCCTGGTGCGAAGAGCTGCAAGAGGAGCCTATCTTCGTCACCAGCTTCGCCCTTTATGAGCCTCTAGCCGAGGTTGCTCAGCAGGTGGTGCCGACGACGCCTGAGGGCAACTACTCCCGCTTTCAGCAAGTGGAGCTAGAGCTAACCTTTTCCCCCACACTGACTACCGATCCACTCACTGAGCTACTCGTGACGGTCGGACAAAACGGCTCCTCCACCCGCTACCAGCAACTCACTCGCCCCACCTCTCTTGCTCCTGGGCGCCTCTCCTTCAGAGGGCATGACGGAGCCACCTTCGCTGCGGGCAATGAATGGCGTGCTTACGAGATATTGTCGCCCTACGAGGCGAATATGGGCGTGGAGCATCTGAATAGTCAGGAGTCCCCTACAGTAGCCACCCTTTATCTAGACCACCCGACGAATGGTAGCTACATAACCACCCCTGATGCCAATGGCTATCGCAAAGTTCGTCAGACAGACTACGACCCGTACTACGATGAGACCATGACAGACTACTACTTCATCACTTGGCGACTGGCTTTAGAGGATCCGCTCAGGTATGGCACTCCGTTTATCGAAGGCGCGGCCTTTGACGCACTGCCTAAGGAGCAGCGCACGCTGCGCTACAACCGCGAAACAGGCTACTTCGAGCTATCGCTCCTCGTCAAGGGGGGCTACGTCAGCTACCGATACAGTACCTCGCCATCGCCCGCTCCCCTAGCCAGCAACGCTATCGAGGGCGACTACTACCAAACAGAGAACCAATACACGACCCTCGTCTACCTCACCTCCCCCATGCTGCGCTATCAAAGACTGGTAGCCGTAAAGTAATCCCCAATACTATGGACAAAAAGACCGCAACCATCTATCGCCTCATGTACCTCCGGCTCAAGAGCATCGAGCAGTACGCTAAGCAGAGCGAAGCTATCCAAATGCGCCAGTTCAAGCGCATCATGCGTGTACTACGTGGCACCGCCTACGAGCAGTCCCTCACGAGCGAGCCTATCCGCTCCTACAGCGACTACCAGCGCATCGTCCCGATCGTCGAGTACGAGGAGCTACGCCCCTGGGTAGAGCGTATGCTACAGGGAGAGCGCAATCAGCTGATCAAGGGTAGTTGCCGTTGGTTCGCCACCTCTAGTGGCACCTCGGGAGGTCGCAGCAAGTACCTTCCCGTACCTGGATTGCATCTGCAGAGTTGCCACTATCAGGGTGCCAAAGATGCGCTCTGGCTTTACCTAGACACACGACCCGACAGTGAGTTCTTTGCGCACAAGAGCTTAGTCATCGGGGGAAGCCACAAGCCGACTGAGTTTGCCGCAGGCACCCACACGGGCGACCTCTCTGCCATATTGGTGGAAAACATGCCTGCCCTAGGACAGATGTACCGCGTTCCCTCCAAGCAGACTCTCCTCATGAGTGAATGGACCGCCAAGATGCGACAGATCGTCCGGGAGGTAGCAACAGCAGATGTGGGCAGTCTCTCGGGCGTGCCGAGCTGGATGCTCGAGACCATCATGGCAATCCTAGAGTATACAGGGCAGGAGAACCTTTCAGAGGTGTGGCCACACCTCGAAGTCTTCTTTCACGGGGGTATCAGCTTCGATCCGTATCGTGAGCGCTACCGTCAAGTCATTCCGTCCGAGCGGATGCAGTACCGTGAGACCTACAATGCGAGCGAGGGCTTCTTCGGTGTTCAAGACGACCTCACTTCCAGCTCTATGCTCCTGATGCAGGACTACGGCATCTTCTATGAGTTCATCCCAATGTCTCAGTTTGATGCACCCGACCGTCAAGCTATACCGCTAGCCGACGTACAGAAAGGGGTCAACTATGCGCTCGTCATCTCCACCCTCGGAGGGCTCTACCGCTACATCATCGGCGACACGGTCATGTTCACCGAGCTGCACCCCTATAAGTTCATCATCACGGGACGTACGCAGAGCTTTATCAATGCCTTCGGCGAGGAACTGATGGTTCACAACACGACCACAGCCATCTCGCACGTTGCCCAGGAGATGGGCGTCACGGTGCGCGACTACACGGTGGCACCGCGCTTCTGCCTAGAGACGGCGAATGGCTATCACGAGTGGATCGTAGAGTTTGACACACCGCCAGCCGATCCAAACCACTTCATCGAGCGCATCGACCAAGAGCTCCGCACGCTCAATAGTGACTACGAGGCAAAGCGCTATGCTGATATGGCGCTCCTGATGCCCCGTCTGGTGGTTGCTCGGCGAGGGCTCTTCAACGACTGGCTCGAGGAACAAGGCAAGCTCGGTGGGCAGCACAAGATACCCCGCCTGCGGAGCAATGCCGAGCTCAACGATCGCCTCATCGAGCTCAACAAGTAGCCACAACATCAACCACACGTCTCCCTCACAATGAAGAAAGCGTCAGCCTCGCTCGTGCGAGACTGACGCTTTCTGTTGTGCTAGTGCTCTATTCGTTAGATCATATCGGTGACCTCCCAGGCGAAGGCTCTCAGCCCTTGCTTCGGATTGTCTTGGTCGATCTGATGCAGTGCCGCGAGGAGTCGCTCGGCTCGCTCAGCGTCCGTAATAACCATCATAGCGCCATTGGTCGTCGGCCAGGCGTGGCTACCAAGATGCGGTTCGCCCGTTGCGGAGCCACGTCCGTAGACTTCGCTCCACTCGGTATAGCCCTTGGCATTGTGCTGCTCGAGGGTGCGCAGAACGAGCCCATGCAGGGCACTGTTGTAGACGATGAAGATTGCCTTTTGTCTATTCATAGCTTAGTGGTGGTTTCTGAGACTTTTCTTGCGGCGACGCCTTATCTGACGGCGAGAGACCAGCGCATAGATACAGGGGATCAGGAGGAGCGTGACCAGCGTCGAGATGGTCAGACCAAAGGCCACCGTGACACCCATCGGCTGCCACATCTCGCTACCCTCACCGATGCCGATAGCCATCGGTACCATACCGAAGACGGTCGTGAGGGTCGTCATCAGCACAGGGCGCAGACGCGACGCTCCCGCATGGAGCAGCGCTGTGCGTACGGACATGCCACGCTCACGATTGAGTATGGTGTAGTCGATCAGGACGATACCATTCTTCACCACGATACCGACGAGCATGATCGCTCCGATGAAGGCAATGATACTCAGGGGGACACCCGTCACGAGCAAACCGATGATGACGCCCGTAAAGGCAAAGGGCACGGAAAACATAATGACAAATGGGGAGGCCAAGCTCTCAAACTCCGCAGCCATCACGATGAAGACCAGGAAGACAATGAGCAGCAGGAGCGTTCCTAAGTCTGCAAAAGCCTCTTGCTGCTGCTCGAAAGCTCCTGTGATCTCGTAGCTCACCCCCTCGGGCATATCGATTCCATCGAGGGTCTTCTGAGCGGTGCGGACGAGGTCTGAGAGGGCAGCTTTGGGCGCTGGCGTGAGCGCAATGGTGACGACACGAGAGCGGTCTTTCTGGTAAATGGCAGGAGGCGCAAAGTGCTCCACGACCTTGCCCAGTTCGCCTAGTCGTACGCTCGTTCCTTGCGGGGTGCGTACGAGTGTCTGAGCGACGTCGTCTAGCGAGCGTCTGAACTCAGGTGCCAAGCGCACACGGATCTCATACTCCTGCCCATCCTCACGATAGAAGGAGGCGGTGGCTCCGTAGATGCTGTTGCGCAGATAGCTCGCTGCCATACTATTGGTCAAGCCATGCTCGGCGAGGCGCTGTGGGTCGAAGATGACCTGGTACTCAGGCATAAACTCGTCCCGATTGCTCAGAGCCTGCGCGCAAGCTGGCGACTTACTAATCTCTGCCATAAACGCTTTGGAGATCTGATCGGTGACGGCAAAGTCGTGCCCGTAGATATCGACATTGACACTATTTTGCTGTCCTCCCCCACCGGTCTGAGCAGAGACATTGTACTGCTTGATACCAGGCGTGGCACTGAGATCACGACGCATCTCGGCAGCAATCTCTTGAGAGGAACGCTTGCGCTCGGACGCATCAACCAGCTTGATATTGAAAGAAAGGATATTGTCGCCATTATCCTGCGCTAGCGTCGAAGCACCAGACTGAAAAGCATCAGCCTGACCCGTGGAGAACTGGAGCATCTCTATCTCGGGGTACTTCTTGTGCCACTCCTCAGTGAGGCGATGCCCCTCAGCGAGCGGACGATCTATGGTAGTGCCTACGGGGTAATTGACCTTGGCAAAAATATAGCCACCATCGCCTTGTGGCATGAACTCCGTCTTGATCAGCGATCCGAGCGTGAGCGATAGTGCGAAGATGCCTAAGGACAAGCCTACCGTGAGCCACTTGTGTCGTAGCACCCAGGCGAGCGTGTGCTGGTAGAGCACCGTCAGTCGCTGGATGAAGTCGTTGAAGGGGCGTAGAATCTTTTGGGATACCTTTCCCTCCTGGCGCTGACGATTAGCTCGGAGCATGTGGGCACAGAGCGTAGGTGTTAGGGCAAGCGCACAGATGGTTGAGACGATCATCACGATACTAACGATCCAGCCAAGCTGACGGAAGAGTAGTCCCGCCATGCCCTGCATCATCACCATCGGGAGGAAGACGGCCAGCATCGTCAGCGTAGAGGCGATGACTGAGAGTGCCACCTCGTTGGTCGCATGGACGGCAGCTTGCTTCGGATAGCTTCCCCGCTCGATGTGGTTGGTGATATTCTCAAGCACCACGATCGCGTCGTCCACCACCATACCGATGGCTATGGAGAGCGAGCTGAGCGAGATGATGTTGAGCGAGTTGCCCGTCAGCAGTAGGTATATAAAGGCCGAGAGCAGCGATATTGGGATCGTCAGAACGATGATAAAGGTGGCGCGCCATCGGCCTAAGAAGAGCAGCACGATGAGCATCACGACGCAGAAGGTGATGCCGATCGTCGAGCTCAGACTATTGATCGAGCGCACGATGAAGTCGCTCTGATCCATAATCACCTCTATCTTGATGTCCGAGGGGAGGTTCTTCACGATCTGCGGGAGTGCCTTGAGGACACGCTTATTCACCTGTACTGTGTTGGCACCCGACTGCTTCATCAACATGAGCATGGCACCCCTCTGGTTGTCCACGTAAGCGAGCGTTTGCTGCTCAGGATCGCCATCTACGATGCTCGCCACGTCTCGCAGATAGATGGTCCGGCCAGCGAAGCTCGTTATGGGTAGCTCCTCTAACTGCTTCGGATCAACGATCTCACCGATAGCTCGGAGGGAGATTTTGCTCGTCTCTAGGTTCATCGACCCAGCCGAGATGTTGCGGTTTGCGACCGCAATGAGGTTGCTCACATCACTGACCGTGATGCCGTAGCTCTCGAGCTTGTGCGGATCACAGTAGACGTTGATCTGTCGTTGTCTAGCGCCTAGCAGGTTGACGCCTCCCACCCCGTCAATGCGTCCTAGAGGGGTTATCAACTGATCATTTAGGATTTTGTAGAGCGACTTGGAGCTAGCGTCCGACTTGATCGAGAGCATGAGGATAGGTAGGTCATCCATGCCAAACTTGATAATGTTTGGCGTGCCAGCCCCGTCGGGGAGTGCCTCCGCGATAGCACTGATCTTGTCGCGGGTATCGTTGATTGCATTTTCTATGTCCAGTCCCTCTCGGAGCTCCAGCGTGACGACAGAGACATTTTCCTTGCTTTGCGAGGTAATGTGCTTGACTCCGTTGATACCGTTGAGGACGTTTTGGATTGGCTTGGTAATGTTGTTTTCCACCTCTTCAGGAGCGGCTCCCGAGTAAGAAGTGACGACCATGACCCGATTGATCTGCATATCGGGCAGGAGATCTATCGGCAGGCGTGTCAAGGCAAAAAGACCCAAGACGACCACCCCGACGAAGATCATGATCGTGGTGACAGGACGACGTACGGCTGATTGATAAAGACTCATAAGCTAAAGGCGAGGATCTGTGTGTTGGGAAAGACTACTGCTGAGCCTGCGAAATCTGTACAGGCATCTGATCAGACAGGATGCTAGCTCCAGTCGTGACTACGACATCGCCTGAGGAGACGCCCTCACGGATCGCGGTGTACTTGCCGATGGTACGCTCTACGACAACTACCTGCCGATGGGCGATGCCGTCTCGTACGATGTAGACGCACTGCTCAGCGCTGCCTATCTGCTTGACGATGCTCTCTGTGGGGACGACCGTATACTCCTTGTCGCCTAGATTGATCGAGACACGAGCATACTGTCCAGGCACTAGCTTGCGCTCGGGATTGGTCGCCTCGATTTCCATGGTAAAGGTGTGGGTCTGTGGATTGATCGTCGGATACTTGAGCGAAATCTTGCCGGTAAAAGTCTCATCAGGCAGGGACTCCGAAGTAATCGTCACAGGCATTCCTTTGGTCATCTGCCCGTAGTAACGCTCCGAGGGATTGATTCGTAGCACCACTGGGTTGACCTGCTCCACAACGAGTAGAGGCATCTGCGGCGACATCATATCGCCCGCATCGTAGTTGCGCGCTGTGACCACCCCTGAGATAGGGCTACGGAGCTGCGTATTCTCCTTTATATTATTGTAGCTCGTCTGAGCCAGCGTGAGGGCTCGCTGCGTCGCCTCCCAGTCCGACTGCGAGATACCGCCTATCTTGTATAGTTCATCTATACGAGCCAGTGCGCTCTTTCGCTCCTCAAGCTGCAGACGCGCCTGCTCTAGCTGGCTGTGATCCATCTCAGCGAGGAGCTGTCCACGAGAGACCGGCTGCCCCACCTCTACATAGATGCGCTTGATGCGGGAGGCCATCTGCGGAGCTATCTGGTTAGTCACCTTAGCCTCGACCGTGCTGGTGTACTCCTGCATATCTGGGAGCGTCTGCACCGAGACAGTCGCCACCTCTACATGCTTGATGTCTGTCGAATCGATCGTATGCGAAAAGGTCGTCTTACCCTCCTTGCTCGCCGACTGACAACTGGTAAGAGAGACGAGTGCTAGGCTCAGTGCTATCGGAGCAAGTGTACGTATAGAGAGAAACATAGGATATTGTTTTTGGCTTAATAGGATATGTAGCGTTAGAAGTATCGTGTCATTCGTTTGATCGAGTTGAGACGCTCCTCGTAATCATTGCTTGCATCGGAGGAGAGCGGTGTCTCTGGGGCTATGAGCTGCTCTATCTCGACACCCGCTATGAGGTAGTCGTAGAGCGCTTGTGTCTGGTTGAGACGTGCTTGCAGTAGTGCTAGCTCAGCATCGTTGACCTCTAGGAGCGTGCCCATGCCCTTGTCGTACATACGCTGTGCGATGGTGTAGCCTCGCTCGGCTGTCGCCTGTATCTGTGTCGCTGAGCTGTACTGCTCCTGAGCTTTGCGCGCTTGATCTCGCTGATGCTGCATACCGAGCGTGAGTGACCGTTCAGCATCTTGTCGCTGAAGCTTTAAGAGCAAAGCTCGCCCCTTAGCTTGTCGCGTCGTGTAGTAGTTCTTGAGCCCTGTAAAGAGTGGAAATTGGAACTGAAGACTCACGACAGAAAAGGGAACCCAGAGACGACTCTTCGAGAGATCAAAGTCGTTTGACGAAAAGTTGTAATTGTAGTTTGCACCCAACGAAATCGAAGGCACCCAGCTCAGCTTGGAGAGCTTGATACTCTCGTCCGCTATCTGCTGCTGTAGCTCTAATGCCCGCAAGGTTGGATTGGTCGTGAGCCATAGCGAGTCGGTTGTCGGTACCTGGGCTATTAGTTGCTGGCTCTCTGCTTGGTAGTCCTGAAGGTGTCCCACCAATCGCAGACCTGTGTGAGGGTCTAAACCTAGTAGCACTGCTAGCTGCATATAAGCTAGAGCCACTCCCTGCTCCGCTTGTAGTACCGAGGGCTTGATATTGGCATACTGTACCTCAGCACGCATCTTGTCGTACTCAGCCACGAGCCCCGCCTCATAGCGCTGTGTGACACGCTCTAGGTTCAGCTCCGCATTGCGCATACTCTGCTGCAATGTCTCGCAAGACTCTTGTGCGAGGAGTACTGTGTAAAACGCTTTCTTAATCTGCCCGACCAACTCCTGACGAGACTGCGTAGCCTGCTGTAATGCTAAGTCAACCTGCTTACGGTTGATCTGTAGTGCCTTCCATAGCGTTGCATTGACGAGTGGCATGCCAGCTTGTAGCCCCAGCTGTATATTGTGCGTACGTCCCACCTCGATACCATCTTCCATACCGGGCATAGCGCCCATGCCGGGCATCCCGTCGAAATAGATGCGCTGCTTTTTGAGCGTGTAGCCGTAGTTGCCCGAGAGCGAGAGCTGCGGGTAGAGTGCACTTTGAGCCTCCCGCTCAGCATACATTTGGTTGACCAGCGCCACGTCCTTGCCCAGCACCACGGGGCTCTGCTCCAGCCCGAGAGCGATGCTCTCGTCCAGCGTCAGCTCAAGCGTGTCCGGTTGCTGCGCTGAGATCGTCAGCGTAAGCAGTAATAACCACGGTAGCATCATATAGCGCCACCCAGAGATGAGATGTTTCTGTTGTCTCATATATAATAAGGTGTATAGCGAGACCCCTTCCAGAGCAAGAATGTCCGAATGGGGTTCTTCAAGAATACCAACTTAGAGGCGAATAGGACTTTTTCGTTTAATCTGGCAACACCCTTTTGATGCTTCCGCCGTGTTCCTTTAACCGACTAGCACCACAAAGCCTATAGCGTGCGTTCGGTGCGACACCTTCACCGATTTTCTCTACGTGACAGTACTACGTTGTACTGCCGTGCGGCTCTATCGTCGTCCAAGACGATAGCACTGAGGACAGACTCCCCAGTAGATCAGTAGCGGCGTGACGTCGCTGTATCGAGGAGGCGTGACCGTCTGTAGCTCTGTCAGCGCTACAGCGCTACGATGGAGAAGCGCTGAGCCACAGTGCCGGCAAAGCTGTAAAGCCTTGCCAAGACACAGTGACTTACGTACCAATGATCCTGCTAGCCCCATCGGCAGAGGTAGCAGGATACCAATCTTGAGAAAAAGATCTACGCAAGTATAGATCGTCGTCTCTCCGATAGCCATCCCGCGCTCCTTAACGAGCGTTATCAGATCCTCTGGCGAGAAGATTCCCATCTGCTCCCCTATCAACTCAAGGATAGCTTCGCGTGTGCGACTACGATTTAACCCCTGCTCCTCGATATAGTTTTGTAGCAAGAGTCGCTCCTTAGCCTTAAGACTCTCTGAGAGACGAGACATACGACCTAGCTGCGACTAGAGACCAAACTCTTGTCTGATACGCTCCACATAGTCCAGCTTCTCCCAAGGGAAGAGCTCGACCTCTATCTCGATAGTGCCTCTGTGGAATGTCTCAAAACTCTTCTTGACCCGACGCACATCACGACCGAAGTGACCATAAGCGGCGGTCTCCTCATAGATCGGCTTGCGTAGGTCAAAGCGCTGCTCGATAGCATACGGCCTCAGATCAAAGATGCGCAAGATGCGCTGTGCTATCTCGCCATCGCTCATATCGATCGTCTTGCCCGAAGTGTGGACGTAAATGCTCACAGGCTCTGCGACACCAATAGCGTATGAGATCTGTACCAGCATCTCTGAGCAAATGCCCGCAGCGACCATATTTTTGGCGATGTGACGTGCCGCATAGGCTCCAGAGCGGTCTACCTTAGAGCTATCCTTGCCCGAGAAGGCGCCACCACCATGGGAAGCGCGACCACCGTAAGTGTCCACGATGATCTTACGTCCTGTGAGTCCCGTATCTCCGTGAGGACCACCTATGACAAACTTACCCGTGGGGTTGACCAGCAGGCGGTACTCCTGCACCGCAAAGAGATCAGCGTACTGCGGATAGTACTTCTCCACACGAGGGAGTAGGTAACGGCGTATATCCTCCGTGATTTGCTCCTGCATCTTGAGGTCGGCGGCATGCTGCGCCTCGTAAGAGCTATCGGCAGGCTTGATAAACTCATCGTGCTGCGTGCTCAAGACGATCGTATCGATACGCACGGGGTGGTTTTGCTCATCATACTCTACCGTCACCTGACTCTTAGCATCAGGTCGTAGGTAAGGCATCAGCTCAGGCTCCTTCTTGCGTATCTCTGAGAGCTCGAAGAGGAGCGCATTAGAAAGGTCTAGAGACAGAGGCATATAGTTAGCCGTCTCGGTCGTTGCATAGCCAAACATCATGCCCTGGTCGCCAGCGCCCTGCTCCTCAGGGTTGTCGCGATCCACACCACGGTTGATATCGTTACTCTGATCATGGATAGCGCTCAGTATGCCACAGCTATGAGCGTCAAAGCCATACTCAGGCTTGTTGTACCCGATACGATCGACCACCTGTCTCACGGTCGCATCTAGATCTACATAAGCATTGCTGCGCACCTCGCCAGACACGATCACCTGTCCTGTGGTGACCAGCGTCTCACAGGCGACACGCGAATTGGGGTCACCCGCTAGGAGTTGATCTAGGATGGCATCGGATATTTGGTCTGACACCTTATCTGGATGTCCTTCGGACACCGACTCGGATGTAAAGAAGTAATTCATATTACTGATATACTATTGAGATAAAACATATTGATTCGAAGCTACTTAACTAGGTAAGAGCCCTCGTCACAACAAGAAAGCACCCCACCAGTCTGACGGATCAGCTTGTGGGGTGCTTTGATATCTCTGTGCTTGCTTAGAAAGATCCTCCTGCGGTCTCTACTAGAGAGGTGTGGAGGTAAGTTTTTAGCATTTTTCTAAGTGGTTGCAAGCTTATCAAATCCATCCACTACGATCCCAAGACCTCATTGGAGCTTCTTGTCGTCACGTGGATGCAAAGGTAAGACAAACTTTTCAATCTCGCAAGTACGCACATCTCGGCAAAATTGCGTGTTTCAAATCGGGTGTCAATGTCCATCATTATGTATAGAGACATGAAGGGACGCACGGTCGTGTCTAGTGGGAGGCATCCGTTGTATCAAAGGTTACAGTATCAGCACTTTGATATCAATACTCGTCTCAATGTTCGACAACGGACGCATGACCGTGCGTCCCTACACAAGGCTATTCGTCTAATTAATCCGATACCTCCGATGTATTTCCGATTTTCCAGGGAGGAAAAATTTATTTCCTCGGAGGAAAGGAAAATTTCTTCGGAAGAATCAAATGAAACTTCGGAAGAATCAAACGATAAGTCCGAAGTATTTCCGATTTCTCACGTGGAAAATAAAAAATAGCCACGGAAGAATTTTAGGATTTCCTCCGTGGCTATCGCTATGTAGTACCTTCTTACTAACTCAGGCCCTCGATCTGACCATCGACGATGTCCATGTGGACGGCTTGTGGCTCCTTGGGAAGTCCAGGCATACGCATGATGCTACTCATGATGACGACGATCATCTCAGCGCCACTGTTGAGGACGATATCCTCGACCTTCATATCAAAGTCTCGCATATCGCCATAACCCTTGGGATCTGCCGAGAAGGAGTACTGTGTCTTGGCGATACAGATGGGATAGCGCTCCATATTGAGTTCGTGGATGCGCGCGAGCTTCTTCTCCGCCTTGCTACTATAGGTCACATTAGCAGCACCATAGATACGCTTGGCGATGTGCTCGACTTTCGTCTTGACAGGCTCACTGAGCTCGTAGACATGGTCGATAGGCTCTGAAGGGTGCTCCTCAATCGTCTTGACGACCAGCTCAGCTAGCTCGGTAGCGCCCTCACCCCCCTGACTGTAAGCATTGTTGATCGCGAAGCCGCAGCCTAGGACCTGCTCGCAGTGATTGCGTACGATTTCGATCTCTTCGTCGGTGTCGGTAGCGTAGCGGTTGAAGGCTACAACCACCGTCTGCCCGAAGTTGTGCAGGTTATGCACGTGGCGATCTAGGTTGGCAAGGCCCTTACGCACGCCCTCTATATCCTTCTCATAGATCTGCTTTTCGTTGACATCTCCGTGCATCTTGAGACCAGCCAGGGTAGCGACGATGACCGTTAGCTTAGGAGCAAAGCCTGCTACACGGCACTTGATATCGAGGAACTTCTCCGCACCGAGATCGGCACCGAAGCCAGCCTCTGTGATGGTGTAGTCGCAGCAAGACATAGCCATCTTGGTAGCGATGATCGAGTTACATCCGTGAGCGATATTAGCAAAAGGACCTCCATGGATGAAGGCGGGTGTGCCTTCGGTGGTCTGGACAAGGTTGGGCTTGATCGCATCCTTCAGGAGGATGGTGATAGCACCTCCGATGCCTAGATCCTTGACATGAAATGGCTCCTTAGCCTTGGTATAGCCGAGGAGGATGTTGTCGATACGACGACGCAGGTCGTCCAGATCTGAAGCGAGGCAAAGGATCGCCATGATCTCACTCGCAGGGGTGATGTCGAAGCCGGTCTCCGTGGGAACACCGTTACCGACGCCTCCTAGACCGGTGATGCAGTTACGCAGGGAGCGATCGTTGACATCGAGAACGCGCTTCCAGAGCACCTCGGAGAGTCCCTCACAGCTATTTCTATTCTGATAGATATAGTTGTCTAGGAGTGCGGTGATCATGTTGTGCGCTGAGGTGATAGCGTGAAAGTCGCCCGTGAAGTGGAGGTTGATGCTCTCCATCGGGAGCACCTGTGCATAGCCACCACCAGCGGCACCACCCTTCATACCGAAGCAAGGACCGAGAGAGGGTTCACGAAGAGCTACGGCGGCACTCTTGCCGATCTTGTTAAGGCCGAGAGCTAGACCTATGGAGACGGTGGTCTTACCGACACCGGCCTTGGTCGGTGTGATAGCGGTCACGAGAATGAGGTTGCTCTTGGCTATCTTGTCGGGGTCCATCCGCTCGTGTGAGACCTTGCCGATGTAATGGCCGTAGGGCTCTAGTTCTTGATCTGTGATGTTGAGCTGGTGAGCGATCTCCTCAATAGGCTTGAGCTGGCACTCACGAGCTATCTGAATATCTGATTTCATTGCTGTACTATGTTAGTGTATAAAGAAAAAAGGCACCCCCTACAGGGTCGGGCAGACCACTATAGACGACACCCTAGTGAAGTAAGATAAGAGCCGAAAGCCGGACTCGAACCGGCGACCTACTCATTACGAATGAGTTGCTCTACCAACTGAGCTATTTCGGCGTCTCATTGACGATGCAAAAGTACAACAAACTTTTGATACCACAAAAAGGATGCGCTTTGAGTTTGCTTTCGCCACCCACTTTACTGATGAAAAGCTATCCAATACCGACAACTTAATAGAAAAAACAGAGACTCCAAAGACTCTAATTGGGAAACTTCAGAAAAGCTCGTTTTTATCAAATAGCTAATCTACAAGCTATTGCGAAATGCTTTCGGATAACTTTTCAACAATCATCGTTTTCGAAGTTGTTTTATTTGGTCATCTCGTAGGAAAGCAGTAATATTGCAATCGAAACAAACAAGGATGCCCTACGCTACCCCTTCTTTCGTCAATCTGCGATCTATATACAATAGGGTGAACTAGCGCATATCGCCTAGTCGCTGGGAAACTGGTGTGAGTCCAGTACAGAACCCGCTGCTGTAATTCTCGCCTTGGAGGAGGATCACATATCCACTGTCTTAGCTTCAATAAGATGGGAAGGAGATTACTTCGAGCAGGGCTAAGCTACACATAGCATAGTCCCGACGAGATAAGTCAGAAGACCGACCCTAGCATAGAGATTGTAAGGGATAAGACGAAGGGTGCCGCTAGAAGAGCGACAGTCGCACGAGAGATGGACGAAACGTGAGCACCCTACATTACTTTCGGGAATTGAAGTATGACAACAACTATCAAACAAATCATCAAGCGGGATGGGCTTCAGGAGCCGTTTACCCCGTCCAAGATTGAGAACGCCGTTCTCAAAGCCTACATCGCCACAGGTCAGACCGAGTGTCTCCAAGAGGCGAAGACCGTAACCATGGGCGTGCTAGCGCGCATCGAGCAGGAGGTCATCTCTGTCGAGGAGGTGCAGGACCTTGTCGAGAGCGAGCTCATGAAAGTGCAGCCTGAGGTGGCTAAGCGCTACATACTCTATCGCGAGTGGCGCAACACGGAGCGTCAGAAGAAGAGCGAACTCAAGCGTAACCTCGATGGCATCGTGACCATCGACAGTAACGACGTCAACCTGAGCAACGCTAACATGAGTAGTCACACGCCCGCTGGGCAGATGATGACCTTCGCCTCTGAAGTCTCTAAGGACTACACTTACCGCTATCTATTGCCGACGCAGTATGCTGAGGCGCATCGTCGTGGCGACATACACATCCACGACCTCGACTACTACCCCACGAAGACAACTACCTGCATCCAGTACGACCTGGCGGATCTGTACGAGCGAGGCTTCCACACGAAGAATGGTAGCATCCGCACGCCTCAGAGCATACAGAGCTATGCGACGCTGGCGACGATCGTCTTCCAGACGAACCAAAACGAGCAGCACGGAGGGCAGGCGATACCAGCCTTTGACTTCTTCATGGCTCCTGGCGTCTACAAGACTTTTCTCAAGCACATCGCCGACACGACACGCCTATTTCTCCACTGCCAGGGTGCTACAGACCTACCCTCAGTGCGAGAGATACGAGAGCTAGCAGGTCAGCATCTAGACAGTATCGTCCCGACCTCGACGGCAGTGTCAAATCTATGCCAAGCTCTAGGCCAGCGGGTCAATAAGGAAATACCGCGCAAAGAGGTGGTCTACCTGATCAATCAAGCGATCGAGCGCACGCGTCGTGACACGCATCAAGCGATGGAGGGCTTCATTCACAACCTCAACACAATGCACTCACGTGGTGGCAATCAGGTCGTCTTCAGCTCGATCAACTATGGTACCGATACCTCTGCCGAGGGACGTATGGTCATTGAGGAGCTGATGAAAGCGACTACCGAAGGTCTAGGTGTAGGTGGCGAAGTGCCGGTCTTCCCAATACAAATCTTTAAGGTCAAGGAGGGGGTCAACTACTCCGAGGCGGACTTCGACCGTGCGATGAAAGACTTCGACCGTGCCGTGGCTGGTGAGATAGAGTTCGAGACGCCAAACTTTGACCTCTTCCTGAAGGCTTGCGAGACGACGGCGAAGGCGCTTTTCCCCAACTTTGTATTCCTAGACACTCCCTTTAACCATAGCGATGAGTGGGATGCGGAGGATCCACTGCGCTACCGTCATGAGCTAGCAACGATGGGATGCCGTACGCGTGTCTTTGAAAATATCAATGGTCCACGCACCTCGATCGGTCGGGGCAATCTCTCCTTTACGACGATCAATCTACCTCGCCTAGCCATCGAAGCAATGCGCTATGCTAAGGAGCAGATGGGTACGAAGGAGGATCTAGGCAAAATGCGCAGTCTAGCGATCAACAAGCTCTACACCTCAATACGTGAGATGGCTCAGCTTGTAGGTGAGCAGCTACACACACGCTACGAATTTCAGGCGACAGCCTTGGCGCGTCAATTCCCCTTCATGATGGGCAATGATGTCTGGAAGGGCGGTGGCGCCCTGCGTCCCAACGACCCTGTCGGCCATGTGATAGACAGCGGTACGCTCGGCATCGGCTTCATCGGTGGGCACAACGCTATGTGCGCCATCTATGGTGAGGGGCACGGCACCAACGAGGATGCTTGGCACACGCTCTACCACTGTATCGAGATCATGGGTGAGGTAGCGCAAGAGTTCAAGGAGCGCTATCATCTCAACTACTCCGTACTAGCCACTCCCGCTGAGGGTCTCTCAGGTCGCTTCACACGTCTCGACCGCAAGCGCTACGGGATTATCGAGGGGGTCAATGATAGAGCGTACTACGTCAACTCCTTTCACATTGATGTCAAGGAGGAGATACGTATCGCGGACAAAATACGTCTGGAGGCTCCCTTCCACGCGCTCACGCTAGGAGGACACATCACCTATATAGAGCTCGATGGCGAGGCTAAGAAGAATGTCAAGGCGATTGCCAAGATCGTCAAGCTGATGCAGGACAACCACATTGGCTACGGATCTATCAACCACCCGATAGATACTTGTCGCGAGTGTCACTACAAGGGGGTCATCTATGCGAAGTGCCCGATATGTGGTGGCGAAGACATACTACGCATGCGTCGCATCACAGGTTACCTGACGGGCGACCTCGCCTCGTGGAACTCCGCCAAGCGCGCCGAAGAGGCTGATCGCGTCAAGCATCACTAGCCTCTCAAGCCTCGCCTCTCGGATGAACGTCCTCAAGGTCATACCCGAGACCATCCTCGACGGTGATGGGATACGCTGTGCTATCTACTTAGCGGGCTGCTCCCATCACTGCCCAGGGTGTCACAACCCTGAAAGTCACAGTCCACTCGTAGGTACGCCCCTGACGGAGGCGTACCTACAGCAGATCATTGACGACATCAACGACAATCCCCTCCTCGACGGCATCACACTGAGTGGAGGGGATCCGATGTTTAGTCCCGAGGAGCTGCTCACGCTGCTCCAGCGTCTCAAGCGCGACACGGGGCAAGAGATCTGGTGCTACACAGGCTATACGCTCGAGCAGATAGAGCAAGACCCCACGCGAGCCCCACTGCTAGACTATATAGATGTGCTAGTGGATGGTCGCTTCGTACAGAGTCTGTACGACCCTCAGCTACCCTTCAGAGGTAGCTCCAATCAGCGCATCATAGCTCTGCACAAAGAGTCAGTTCAATAGCTTTTGATAAGTATGGGTCTGCACTAGATAAACTACAGCGTGAATCCCAAAGGACTGGAATATCGATCTTGACTCCTGCTCCATTCATTGGAGAGTGGTTTGAGTCCAAGACCCCTAAGCCTGTCAAGAAAGTCATGACTCCTCCTGGGAATTCGTATAAATGTACGTTCCCATTCGCTCCTGATGAAGAAGTTCCTACAGTGATGGCTTTGGGGTTCTTTTGTAGCATCATGCAGAGATACTCTGAGAAGCTTTCGGTCTGATTATCTACGACTAGTATAACATTACCCTTGTAATAGAGTTCACTGCCTAGATGCTGAGGCCCGGGCACATACTTAAACTCTCCTGGCCGCTGACTGTCAGGGTAGACTATGTATGAGAAGTTTTCAGTTTTGGGGATAAAGCACTTAGATAGTTCCCTAAAGGACGATGGATATGGATAGCATCTTAGGTCAAGGATAATGTATTGGGCATTGCAAACATGACGATAAAAGCTCTCCACATTGTCTTGCTTTGCTGATGCCAAGTGCCAGTAAGCAACGGAATCATTAAGCCACTGAGGCTTCATTTTACCCTCTTCCTCTAGCTTCAGAGAGTTGAAGTAATCCATATGTTCGCTTCTCTCCTTAACTTCTAAGGTGTCCTTGTTCCGTCGGATCTTCAGAACGAAGCTCTCTTTAGGAGTTGACAAAATTGCATTATTGAGAAACTTATCTCGAGTTGAAGCATTGCTCGCAGAGACAAAAAGAGCAAGACTATCACTTAGGTGTTTTATGGGGATGGAGTTTACCGATAGGACTTCATCCCCTATTTTTACATTGGTGGGATAGTTGGCTGATCTCTTACTGTACACAAACCATCTCCCCGATAGAGATCTCATCCTAAACCCAGCCCTGCGCTCTCCGAATAGAAGCGTATCCATTGCTGTCGAGTGAGACGCATGAGAGTCATTCAGTCTTGCTGTGATATAGCGGATTGCCTTGTGGTAATCAACTTCGTTCTCAACGTGCAAAAACATAGGGATAGCCTGTTGCAAGGACAAGTCCCAGGGTTGCTCTAACAACTGCCTGTTTGGATAGAAATAATAGACAAAAGAGTAGAAGTCAAAGAGCCCGATAAGGCGATTAAGAGGATTGCGCCAATCAAGATCTCGATAAGAGTCTCTCCTCCTTATGAGTCCATCAGGTTTGTTGTCAGTGGCAAAGCTCGCACGAGTCTTATCTATCTGAGTGTAAGCGTGAGCGAGCCGACCGAGGAGCATCTTGCTTTCTTGAGTCAGGTCAGAAGACTCTCGCACCCATCCTTCTTCACTTATCGCAAAGAGACTATCAGCATTTGTCTCCCCTCCTATGCGTGCCAGCTCTGTACTTAATGCTTGCTGTAGTTTGTCATTAAAACTTTTGATAGAGACATTCTCCTCAACCACCTCCTGCAATATAGGATAGAGCAGTTCACAAGCATAGTTCTCTTTATAAGATGTCGATTTGTACTCAATTAGTCCATATATCTTTGCTGTATAAAACAGCTCTCTTTCTCTCTCTGAAACGATACTATCTGGCAAACAGACAGGATGATTAGCCATCCTATAGACTGGATCTATAGGAGAAATACTTGCCTCAAAAGAGTTCTCAAGAAGTTGGACATAGCAAACAACCCCATATCCTAAAAGGATGAGAACGAAGACGACAACCAACCAGAGTAAATACTTCAGCCTCTTCATTAGTAAAAACGCAAGAAGACAATACAGAGAGTTTGCATACGATAAAAGCTATACGCACCCCTATTAACGTTGCAAATGTAGCTATTTTTAGGAGAATGCATAGCTTCTAGTCTCCACTGAGGAAATCTCAAATGCCTCGGTGGAGATTTTTTGTTTTCCACGGAGACGGGATATGAAACTTCGGAAGAATGAAATGAAACTTCGGAAGAAAGGAATCGAAGTTCCGAAGAATTTTCCGGTTCCTCTGTGGAGACTTTCTGTTTCCTCCATAGGTAATTCAGATTTCCTCGGGAGCTGTGCGGATTGCATGCGATCTGATCGGTGACAGAAGCGTTAGAAGGATCCTCCCCGAGATATTTCCAAAAACTTTCCACCGTTGGAAAACGAACGCCCTCCTAGAGGTGCGAACGATCAAACGGCAATAAATCTCGGGAAAGTGATGGTGGGGTAAACTTTTTTGCGTACCTTTGCACAGTTCGTGCGAACCGAGGTTCTCACGGACATCCAAATCATTCAAATCTCAATATCAACAATGGCAACTAAAATCAGACTACAAAGGTTCGGTCGTCGGGGATACCCCTTCTACCGTATCGTCATCGCTGATAGCAGGGCTCCACGGGATGGAAAGTTTATTGAGAGGATAGGTTCTTATAATCCGAACACTAATCCTGCTACAATAGATTTGAAGTTTGACCGCGCTCTCTATTGGCTCAAGGTCGGTGCACAGCCTAGTGACACCGTACGTCGCATCCTCTCACGTGAGGGTGTCCTCCTTAAGAAGCACCTCGATGGTGGTGTCGCCAAGGGCGCATTCACACAGGAGGTCGCAGACCAGCGCTTTGAGAGCTGGCTCACAAACAAGCAGCAGCTCCTCAAGGGAGTCGCCGAGCGTGACCAGCAGAAGGCTCAGGATATAGCTCAGAAGCAGCACGAGGCTGAGGAAGAGCAAAACAAGGAGCGTAGCAAGGCTCTAGAGGAGAAGAAAGCAGCCATCGAGCGCGAGAAGGCTGAGGCAGAGGCCGCTGCAAAGGCTGAAGCTGAGGCTGCCGAGGAGGCTAATGCTACCGAGGAAGCTCCAGCTGCTGAGGAAGCTCCAGCTACCGAAGAGGCTCCAGCTGCTGAGTAAGCTAACAAGCTACATAACCTCTACGACATATCAAGTCGTATCTACCATGATACGTATCTACATCTAGAGAGGCCCAGACTGCATGACTTTGTGTGGTCTGGGCTCCTTTTTTGAGCCGGCATGTCTATGTGACTCTTCCTCTCTCATTATGACATCTCCACAACTACAATACCACACCACTACTCAGGGACTACGTATCGTCTACTACCCTATCCCCAGCCAGGTCACCTATATAGGCTACATGGTACAGACAGGGTCAGCTCACGATCCACAACCTTACCATGGACTGGCGCACTGTACGGAGCATATGCTCTTTAAGGGGACGCATAGACGGCACGCCCTACATCTAGTGAATCGTGTCGAGGCGGTGGGTGCTGATCTCAACGCTTTTACCACCAAGGAGGATACGACCCTACACATTACCATTCCTTCACGCTATGCACTCAGAGCCGTTCATCTGCTCACAGACATTGTGCTCAACAGCTATATACCAGCCGATGAGCTGAGCAAGGAGCAGGAGGTGATCATTGAGGAAATCGCTAGCTATCTAGACGCTCCGAGTGAGCGAATATACGATGAGTTTGAGGAACTACTCTTTAGTGGCACTCCGTTAGCGCACAACATCCTAGGCTCTGAGCAGTCGGTCAGACGTATCTCCTCGACAGTTGTGCGACGCTTTATGGATCAGTACTACCGCCCCGACAATATGGTGCTGGGCATCTGGGGTGAGATAGACTTTGACAAGGCAATCGAGATGATCGAGCATCTATACAGCGAGCCACGAGTAGCAGCGGGAGGCCCATTTAAGGTGCCAAAGGTCAAGCCCACGACCACACCCGAGCGGCTTATAGCTAAAACGCACCACTACCGAACCAACCAGTGCCACTGCATCATAGGGACGCACGCTCCGAGCCTGCACAATCGTGAGCGCTACGCTATGACGCTATTCAACAACTTCATCGGAGGCCCCGCCATCTCTTCCCAGCTAAACCTACATCTACGTGAAGAGCTGGGACTCGTCTACAGTGTCGAGGCTAATTACACACCCTACCTGAACGATGGCGTTTGGAACGTCTATCTAGGCACAGGAAGCGACACGCTACAACAAGCTGTGGAGGCGGTGCATCGCATCCTGGATCGCTACGTCACCACGCCTATGAGTGTGGAGCAACTAGAGATCAGTAAGCAGCAGATCGTGGGGCAGCTACTCCTCGCCAATGATCAGCACGACAGCGAACTCATCACCATGCTCAAGAGCTACCTCTACTTCGGCAGAGTCAGTAGTGTCGCTGAGGTAGCAGAGCGCATACAGGCGATCACGCCTGAGGAGATCACTGATACGGTCGGTCGCTACCTCACGAGAGCGCAGCGACACACGCTCATCTACAAGTAGTAGAGCGACATTGCGAAGGAAGTAACTGTCAAGGGCTTTTTCACTACCTTTGTGAGCTAGAGACATGTGCTACAGAATCAGTATGTGAGACAACCCCCTCCTACTCCTCTATGCTACTACGGATACTATACATTATATACATAGTCTTAATAGCGGCTCCCATCTATGCGGTGATAACCATCATCTTAGCCGTTATTATGACGGTGGGCTGCTTGCTAGGCTCTGGCAAGTTTTTTAGTTACTACCCAGGACTCCTTTGGTCGTGGTTAGGATTGATACTATCCCTCTGCCCCGTCACGGTGCGAGGACGTAAGAACTACGACAAGAAGTCGGGTCCCTATGTCGTCATGGCGAACCATCAGGGCGCTTACGACATCTTCCTCCTCTACGGCTTCCTCGGCATCCCCTTCAAGTGGGTGATGAAGGAGTCGCTGCGGCGTGTCCCCTTTGTGGGCAAAGCGTGCGAAGTCGCGGGCTTTATCTTTGTCAATGGGCATAGCATACAGAACATTCGCAATTCGCTGGACGAGGCTAAGCGTTCGCTCGGTGATGGCTACTCGATCTTTATCTTTCCCGAGGGCAGTCGTACGCGCACGGGACGTATGCAGCCCTTCAAGAAGGGTGGCTTCGTGATCGCTGATGAGCTAGACATACCGATCATCCCGGTCTCCATATCAGGCTCGTACGATGTGATGCGTGCAGGTTCGCTCCTACCCCACTGGCGTCGCCTCTACCTAGACATACACCCGCCTATTCATCCTCGTGACTACCGCTCGTCCGATCAGCCAATACAGGATCTACGCGAGCAGGTCTACCACACGATACAGCAAGGCATACATGATGGCACCGAGCAACTCTAGTAGCAAGGCTCCTTACCGTATTCTTTTCGTCTGTCTAGGCAACATCTGTCGTTCGCCACTAGCAGAGGCTATCATGCGACAACTCCTAGCCGAAGACCCAGCCAGCTCGTCTCAGATCGAAGTAGACTCGGCAGGCATCGGGGGATGGCATCAGGGACAACTGGCAGACCCGCGTATGCGCGCCCATGCAGCACGGCGGGGCATCGAGATGACGCATCGGGCGAGGCAGATTAAGGATGGAGACTTTGAGACGTTTGACCTGATCATCGGTATGGACGATGACAACTATGAGGCACTGCGCGAGCTAGCTCCTACGCTAGAGCAGCAGGAAAAGGTCGTTCGTATGGCTGACTACCTCGAGCAGATGCCATGGGATCACATCCCCGATCCATACTACGGTGGTGCGTCGGGCTTTGAGCTCGTCCTGGACCTACTCACCGAGGGGTGTACCAATCTATACCATCGATACAAGGCGCAGAGCGATAAATAAGCGGGAGCAGCGCTACTTTTCGTACTTTTGCGCTGGACTTATTACGACCTTGTTAACGAGCAATCTTTTATTCCGATGTTTCCTAAGATAAAAAGGCTTCTCTCCATTTGTGGCGGCTATCTCAAGGAGTTGTGGGGGCGTATGCGTAGTATGCCTACCCTCTTTACCTTCCTGACACTCTTACAAGTACTTATGGGGAGCTTAATGATACTCCACCTTCGTATGGAGATGCCTCTGCAGCTCTGGCTGGGAGGCTATATTGCCAGCACAGCGATACTGATGACGCTCCCCGCCATACTGCCTCAGCGATGGTGGCGCATCACTTGGACTAGTCTCATCGTACTGCTCTCGGCACTACTATTTATATATGAGTACTATCTGCTCACTGAGCACGGCACGCTCCTCACGCAGACGATCTTGCTTCAGTACTACATGCCTGCCGACGAGGTGTGTCGCTCGCTACTACCGTGGAGTATGCCGATGCACACGCTGCTGGAGGCCATCGGACTGCTCTGTGGCATCAGTCTTGTGACCTGGTTAACCAATAAAGGCTGGGGACTAGTCTTCATGCTACTGCTACTATTTATCTCTGGTATACCGCACGCTACGCAACTAAGCCCAATAGTGGCAGACGGGATCTCGAATGAAGAGGCTTACACGCTCGCTCACGAGTACAATATGATGAGCCGCTACGTAGCTACCACGCTGGGAGTCTTTACCAATCAAAAGCGATACGACGAGATGGGGCAAAACTTATGGAAAAACACCCCGACCAACGTTCGCCTCATGCCTCAGCGTCAGCCGCACAATGTGGTGGTCATCATCGGCGAGTCTCTACGTCGCTTAGATATGCACTGCTACGGTTATCCGCTAGAGAATACGCCACATCTTGATTCGCTCGTCCAATCTGGCTCACTGATTCTCTACGATGATGTCGTCTGCCCACAACCTAATACGCTCACATCACTACGACGCGTCCTCACCATACGAGGAGAAGACGAGCAAGCACCTTGGGATGCTACGACGACACTCCCTATCACCTTCTCCTCTGCTGGCTACAAGACCTACTGGTGTAGCAACCAAGAGATGGCCGGAGACTGGATCGAGGAGGTGTCGCTCATAGCCTCCACGGCCGATAGCTCTTACTACACCGATGGGAGTACCTCTAGTGCCTTGCACTGGAAGGCGGGACGGGTCAAGCACGATGAACTCATCCTCCCGCATCTGATCGACTATCGGCAGACCACTTCACCTAATGGGAGCCTTCTCGTCGTAACTCATCTGATGGGGAGCCATGCATCCTTTGCCGATAGATACCCCAACGATCGCTTTAGTCGCTTTACGGCTAAGGATATAAAGCAGATAGAGCCTCTCCTCAGCTCAGGGGAAGCGCAAAACTCGGCAGCGTATATGAACTCTATCCTCTACAACGACTCCATCGTCTCCGAGATTATCAAGTACTACAGCCAAAGCTCCTCCATCGTGATCTATTTCTCGGATCATGCTATCTCTCGCTATGACAATCCTAAAGCTCCTACTCAAGCAGCGCACGGAGTCTGTGAGAGTGCCCTGCAGATCCCCTTTATGGTCTATATGTCCGATCAGTTCGCAGCAGAGAATCCTGATATCCTGCTCGCCGTGCAACGTGCTCGATACAAGCCCTTCATGACCGATCTCTTCACCTCCTCACTTATGGGACTCATGGGGATCGAGTCAAACTATACCATTCCCCGCTTACAGCTATGGAGTCTATCGTACGATGCGACTCGTCCTAGATGTATCAAGGGCTTTGGCTCTGAGGTTACCTTCTCACCTAAGCATCCAGATCAGCTATGAAAAAAGCACTCTTACACTACCTCCAGGGAGTCAAAGCAAGGGCTCCTCAGCTAGTATGGCTACTGATTGCGATGCTAGCAATCTTGACGCTCAACAACCTCGTCATCAGAGGCCTGCTCTCTAGGAGTGCTACTTATCTATCTAGAGAGAATCTCCCCCTACTATGGGACACCCTCTGGATGGCTACGCTACTCTACATCATCCCCACCCTGATCTCTCATCGCATCACGCGTCGGGTAGTCCTCATCACTGAGCTGGTACTGGTCAGTGCTGTACACATTATGGACCTCTACCTCGTCAGTACCTACCAGATGCCCTACTGTGATGCTATCGCCACGCCTATCTTTGCGACCAATCCTGGAGAGGCACACGGCTTCTTCAAGTCGCTACGACTAGATATACCCTTTATGCTCATAGAGGTAGTCAAGCTCCTACTGGCTATCTTCCTGCCACTCGGCATCTCTTGGCTCATAGATCGTACGAAGCGTACTAAAGAGCAGCCCACCCCTTGTGACAAGCGCATCCAGCGATACAGCTCCAGACTCCTCTTTGTAGTAGTTCTCGTGGGCGCACACATACTCGGTATCAACTATCTGCGTCAGACGCGTATCGCCACTAGCGCAGGAGTCATACAGTACAATGCGCATGCACCTCTAGCTCGCCTCATGCTGAGCCATCGGGTGTTGCGTCACGATGCTAAGCGTTGTGCTCTAGACTACAGACCTCGGCAAGCCACACCCCAAGAGGTAGCAGTAGACTCGCTCCTACCGCCACACAACATCGTGCTGGTCGTCGCAGAAGATATCTACCCGCATCTGATGCACTGCTACAATCCTATCGTCAATGAGAATACGCCAGCCATAGACTCGCTCCTACAGACGGGCTCTCTCATTCGTCTAGACAGTATCTATAGCGCCTCAGACAATGCCGCTCTAGCTGCTGCCTGGACGCTCTCCCTATGTCCTAAGGATAGCCCTGACAGCTGGGACACCTACCCCTCTATCTATAGTATCTTTCGTGTAGCAGGCTACGACACCTATTGGCTAGACAACACTCCTCGCATAGCCCGTGGACTAGATGTCTACCCACAGCTAGCAGCCGACTGCGACCAGCACTTCTTCACCAATCTACGTGCAGACGATCAGGAGTGGACAGACAGAATCCCCTACGATGATGCCGTACTAGACCAACTCAAGCAACTAGAGAGCCAGTCTCGTCTCACCACCATTCATCTCTTGGGAGGGCGCAGTAACATCTGGTGGCGTATTCCCGAGGAGTTCTGTAAGTACAATCGCTTGTCGGCAAACATTGACATAGAGTTACCGGGCGATGCCCTAGACCACTTGGCTCAATACTACAACGTCGTCTACTACCAGGACTACCTGCTTAAGCAGCTCATCGCACACTACCAGGAGACCCCCGCGATACTTATCTATTGTAGCCCCGTAGGTGTGTATAGTGAGTGGCACCCCTACTCCAGTGGGCCAGTCGCACCCGAGATGAGAGGACAGGTGCCTATGCTACTCTACCTCTCCCCTGCTATGCAGCGCATCTCTCCCACCCTACGTGATCAGCTCCTACAGCTCAATGCAGAGCGACACAATCTCAGTGACCTACCCCAGCTACTGATGCGTCTCTCAGGCATTCGGGTTTCCCTCTCGTAGCAAAGACCTCTCTTATCTACATAATACTCGCCACACCTATGGGACTTCGAGTCTCATTCGTGTGGCATTTTTAGTTCTCTCTCCTATGAAACTAAAGTTTCCTACGTAGGAACTGAAAAGTTCCTACCGTGGAACTGAAAAGTTCCTCCCTTATTTTTTGGTTTCGGACTATCTAGCTGAGAAGTAAGAGGTTACCGTTTGGAGAAGTGTGGATAGGTAACGATTTAGAAATGAGCGGAGTGCTTTGAAGTACATCGTTTTGGATAGCCAAAGAACGCTCACTATTATCACTTGCAAAGGTAGTAATTCGTGGGAGAAAGTGAGCGTTCTTGCGTGATTTTCTTCTTAAAAGTTTAGTCGGAGCCCCAAAACATTACAATGAAAGGGGAAGAAGATGTCTTGTCTCTACAGTCGTTGCGAGCGATTACGATTGACAAGCTGTTTCCATTTCTGTCCGCACCAATCTGAAACAGATAGTCCATTGATGGTAAGAATAGGCTGACGCTTCTCGTTAGTTATAATGCGTAGCTCCGCATTTTCCTCCGTGAAATTTCGTTTGTACATTCCCGAATATGCCGTAGCCGTACCACGGACTATCTCTTGATCTTTGTGCATCTTGACCACCGTATCATCATCAAAGCCCATTTTGCGGAGCATCAGACGAATATTGAGTAAGAGGTAAAAGCTGTGGAAGAAGCGTTTGATAAAACTCCGCTCCTCCTCGTACACCTTGATTTCTCGGTGTTGTTCAGAGATAGTCTTGTCCTTATCTCTAATGGTGTCCTGAAGAAGTATGACCTCCTTGCGGATTTCGGCTTTCTCCTTTTCCGAAAGATGTTGTTGCCGTTCGACTTCTTGCTCCAACTCTTCGATGCGCTGTTCCGCCTTGTCAAGTTCGGAGTTGCCAAATAAAGAGTAGAGCGTACCCTTTACTCGGAGCTTGCCTGCCTGCTTTTCCAACTCTCTGACCTTTTGAATTAGTTCTTCCTCCTCAAGTTGTTTCTGCTTCGTCTCTTTGAGTAGCTCTTTGTAATACTCCATATTAGTACGATGCTTTGCTTCAGATCCTTGTACCCCTCTACTCAGCCCAAATGGTCGCATTTGCTCTGCATAGGAGGTTTGATACTCCTCAAGCTTCTTGGGTGTAAGTAGATCATCAGCACAAAGCCGTATCTTGTTTTTCTTTGTCTTGTACTTTCGCTTGCCATTCTCAGCTTCCTGTTTGGCTTTTCTCCTTTCTCCCGTGACAATTGGGACAACTGTCGCATGTATGTGCGGGGTCTCTTCATCGGCATGAAGTGTGGCTGCCACCACGTTTGCCTTGCCAAAGGTGGTATAAAGCCACTGCATCGTACTATGGCACCACTCCTCTAAGCGTCCATCGCTTTCAAGTTGGAGCATATCTTCGTGTGATCCTGATAGGATGAAACGAAGTGCTTTAACTTGATTGTCCGCAACCTTTCGGTAGATACCAGCCGTTGCTATGCGATGTGCAATAGCTTCTGTACGGTTGGTGACATTTGCGGGGAATTGCACCAAGTCTCGATTGAGGTGCGTGCGAGAGGCATCGACATTGTTCGGCACGAATGTTCGCTCGATGTGGGCACTCATTGCCGAGTCGTTGCCCCGAGCCTTGTCTATGTGTAATACTGCGTAGCCCATAAGTTGAATATAGCTTTAGGGGGTATCCAAAGGGGCTGTATCCCCCTTGGCTCAGGAGGGCTTTTTTAGCGGTAACGGAGTGGAGCGTGAAGAAAATGCCCTAATGAGCTATGGCATTTCTCCAAATGCCCGCTCCGCCCTATCCCGCAGCCTGCCTTTGAAGTGCTTGCATTCTCTGAATGCACTGAGTCTTTGTTTCTAAGTTTGCCCCTGCAAACTTGCAACTCCAAGGGAGTGCCATAACTCTTGAAACAAAGGCTCACATCTATACGCTTTACAGCTCTAGTCTCTTCGAATACCCGATTGTTCCGTTGTTGAAATTTCTCTCTTTTGCGTTATCGTCTAAGCCCCCTTTTGCGAGGGACTATTTTCTGTTTCTGCGCTTCTCGTTGTGCTACAAGAAACTCGTTGAGGTCTTTGTATCGGGCATAGTGCCTGCTCATATCCTCTACCGTCACACCTGATGATTGGATAGTAAGGAGTGCTTGTCGTCCTACGGGGTCATTATCGAGGAACGCTCGAACGGAGTCAATGTCTTGCTCATGGAGATAGGCGATGGCTCGCGAAATATTGCTGACCGAGTTCAATACAAGGCAAGGAGCCGTTTCTTTTCCATTTATCGTAAGAAGGGAAAGGAAATCCATAAAGCCTTCAAAGATGCAGAGAGGGGCTGTGTCCTCTCCTCCTGCAATCACAGATATATCCTTTGGCGCAATAGTTCCCTTGAATGCGTTGTCATCCCGAAGCTCATATCCACCAGAACGATTGGGAAATCCGATGGCGGAGTATTCTCGTCCTCCTACCTCGTAGTGGATGTGACGGAGATAAGCACTTGCCACTGCAAGATCTATCTTGCGAACCTCTCGAAGATAGCGTTGCAGATGTGAGGGCAACTCATCGCTGATGGAAAGAATACGCCTTCTATTATTTGCTCTCTGCTCATCTCTTCTGTGCTCTATGTGATCCTCACGATGAAAGGAAGAGGGTGCAACTATTGTCTCTCGCTTTCCAGCAAGATGCTTCATTGCTTCATATGCACTACACCCTTGCATACGCATCACAAGGTCTATGATGCTTCCTCCTTGACCTGTGCCGTAGTCGTGCCACAAGTTCTCCCGAAAGTCTACCTTCATACTAGCATTGAAGTCTTCTCGGTAAGGTGCATGATAAAGGGCATACCCGTTGTACCGCTTGGCAGGTTCGATACCATAGGTAGTATGCAGATAGTCGGCTATTGGTATTGCCTTAAGATGTTGTAGATCGTAATATTCGTTGTTCATTGCTGTTGTCTTTGGATTTGGATTGTTCGTATTCATTGTTCACGGCTTCTTCGTATTCTTTGTTTGCAGTCTCATTGCATGTTCTATTTTCTCTTTTTGGAGTTTTCCCCTTTTTATCTTACTACCTTTCTACAGTAGGATAAGTGATTGACAGTGAAAGAGAAAAGTGTAACACTTCGTCGGGGTTTATCCTACTACACCATCTGTCTACACCACTTGTCCTCTATTAAGCTGTAGAAGCGTAGAAAGATTGTAGTAGCATCTGTCGTAAGATGAATGTCTTCTGCAATCCTTTCTCTTTCACTGTATTATCCTTAGTTGTAGTAACGTAGTAAGGAGAATAGGAAAGAGAAGAGAAAGGGGTATTACAAAGGGAGTGCAACAACAGAGGGCTATGGTGGTTGCTCGGGGTAAATCTTACGGACGGCATAGACATATACGGGATTGCCATTTATCCTGCGACACTCCCTCGTATAGCCCGCCCTTCGCAGGGCTTCCCCCATCCGTTTGGGAGAGAGGGGTTGTCGGGTATAGCAGGAGAGATACCCTACAATCTCCGAATTGGTCATATAGAAGCGTTTCGTAGCCATTTCAGCTTCCGAGGGAAATGTGAAGTAGCGGAGCAACAGCTCCATCTCTGCTGTATAGACTTGGAAGGCTTCGCTGTTTCTATGCAACTCAACAATCTCTTCATCATTGAACCAATAGCGAAAGTCGTTATTCAATAGATTCTTGGCTTCGCTGTAAACGGCATCCATCGGGATCGCTTTAGCACTGTCTATATCTATTGCCAATACTTCAAAGGGGAGGAAACGCCTGCTCCCTGTAGGGTCTGTGAGGAAGTCGTTGCCATTGACCGATGCCACGAAGCTTGCCAAGTGGGGGCGCTCCTCAATGTGCTTCTCGTAAGGCATACGGAACTTTACCTGCGGACAGGTAATCAGGTTCTTCAGTTCGTTCTCATCTCGCTTGTTGAGAGCTTTGAGTTGATCGTCAATGTTGATGATGAGGTTTTGCCCGATAAGGCTCAGCACATCTTTCTCCTGCGGATATATCTTTCCTGTATAGCGGTAGTCGGATAGAGCTGGTGGGCAGAGCAGGTCTAGAAAGGTCGTTTTGAACTTGCCTTGCTCGCCTGTCAGCACAAGGCAGGTGTGATTGCGACACTGCTTGTCGTCCATAGCATTGGCTACTACAGCCACGAGCCACTTGGTAAGGTACTCCTCCCATTTCTCAGAATTGGTTACTTGCACGCAGTCGGCAAGAGCTGTGATAGCTTCCGCATTACCTTTCGTTAGCGGTAAGGCTCGAAAATAGTCTTGCACGGGATTGATACGTGGGGAGAAATCGCTCTCAATAATGCTGTACAGATTATCTGTTGAGGTCTGTATGTTGGCCTCCTTGTCCAAGGCTCGCTTGAGGGTATTGATACGATAGCGGTCTACGGAGGTGTAATCGCCCTTGCCTCGTAGACGATACTCGGCTCGGTGCAACACGGCATTGTACCGAAACTCGTACTGAGCTGAAAGATACTCTTCTATTTGGTCGTTTTTGGAGGGGCTATCCTTTTCTTCTAGCTTCATTGTGCGGATTGCTTTGTATTACATTGTTTTGATGATTAGCTCCTTTTCGAGAGCTAAAGCCAAGTTAGAAGAGTTTTTTCGCAAGAAGCACAAGGACGATTTTCTTGCTTCAGAGTGCATCGCTTTTCTCAGACATGACACAACGAAAAGCCCCTTTTCACAATCCAAATGGAGGAAAAGAGGCTCTATGAGTGTGCAAATAGCACTAACGAAAAGTGTGTCGTTTGCTATGGGGTGCGTTGCTTTACTTCCATGGATTGAAGTGATTACTTGAACTAGTGACGCAATGGAATAAAGTATGGACAATCAGAGAGTGTGCAAGAGCCACTCTTCCTAATACTTCCTCGTATATCTCGCTGTCTCTGCGCTTGGAGGAATAATGAAAGAGCCTGCTTACTTTTGCGTCAGAAAGTAATAACAACGCAAATAACACAACAACAAAATGAGATTTACAGCCATTGACACCTCCGCTTGGGAGGAACTGAAAGAGTGCATCGAGGAGCTGACAAAGAGTTTCAATGAACATTTTGCACCACCAGCTCAATTCCCTGACTTACTACACAATGGGGATGTATGCCGAATACTGAACATCAGTAAGCGAACATTGCAGCACTATCGAGACTCGTCCGTGCTGCCCTTTATCCAAATCGGACATAAGTGCTATTACAAACGTGAGGATGTGGAAGCTCTCCTCGCTAAGTCTAACACTCGTAAAGGCTAACGACTATGGAGTACGAAACGATCAATAAAGAAACACCAGAGATGAAACAACTCATCTCTGGCATTAAGGGTTTGACGAATCGAGTGAGAAGCATAGCTCAAACTCATCGTCCTCTTTTTGAGGGAGAAACCTACCTCACAGGACGGGAGGTCTGCGAGAGACTGTTCCTTTCCCCTCGCACCCTGCAAGACTATCGGGATAAAAACATTATCCCTTACACCCAAATCGCAGGGAAGATTCTCTATCGGCTCTCAGACATCAACAGAATACTGAGTGAGAACTATCATCCGATTAATTTGGGAGTTTAGCAAGCTTGCTCGTTGCTACTTTCAACTAAACAGTTAATAGAAGGGCGACTTTTATAAAATAGGGCGTGTCCTTTTCGACACACCCTATTCTACAGTTTTTGTCAATGACCTTTATTCTGCTTCTCTATAAGCAACGTTCCATTCAAAGTTTTGGGGGTAATCAGGAAGAGTCCGATTTATCTGTTCGCCACTTATGCTGTAAGCGACTTTGATGTAATAGGTCCTGAAGTATTGACGACCACCTGCTTGATAACCATCATTAAAACACCCTCTAGTGGGATTATCAAAGCGATTAGGCATTGTGTGAGAAGTATCTGTATAGGTAGTTGGAATGTAACCACACTTAGGCGATTCTACTTGTTCGTACTCAGTAAAAGGTTTTGCTTTTACTTCCAAAACAACGGAGTGGATGTCAACAAGATAGTATCCACGATATAGATCTACATTAAGATAACACAGCTGTGGCTTTCCAGCCAGATAGTGGTCTCGCGTAAATCCATAATACGTTGTCCTCTGCACAGGTTTATAGCCTCGCAAGGGTGTTTTTGATTGAGGTACTTCTGAGACCTCTCCTTCTCCTTGTACGCTTTTTTCATACTCCAGCAAAATCTCATTGAGCGTTTTTGCCCCATTCGCATGAATTTCTTCTAACGTTGGTTCTTCTGTTACAATTGGCTCGTTTTTGCTATTCTTACATGATGAAAGCAAAACAAGACCAACTGAACAAATCAATACGAGCATTTTTCTCATCTGTGCCATTTGTTCGTTTGAACAAGAGGATTTGTTTGTATAAAGTAGAGTAAACTCCCCTCCTCTTGCTCTTTTTATTTGAGGAAGAATACTCCACAGATATCTCAGTGGCAAAAGTAAGAAAAAAGACTATACCCATCAATACCTCTCTTAACCGAATATACACCACACACTTTCTGTTTATATCTTCCATCAGTCATTCCATCAACCTCTCCATATCCTTTGCAATCTTTTGGTCGGTGACTTGGGCATAGATTTGTGTGCTGGCAATAGACGAATGCCCCATCATCTTAGCGATGCTCTCAATAGGCACACCAGCCTCTAGCGTTAGCGTGCCGAACGTATGTCTTGCACAGTGCCAAGTCAACGGAGTACGGATGCCACATGCCAACCCCACGGCTTTGAGATGACTGAGTAGCTTCCAGTCGCTCATTGTATCGGGGAATATCTTGTAATCTCCGCTGCTCTTCGCCTTCGTGTAAAGAGCGAGTATCTGCTCCGCTATCGGATGCAGGGGTATCAAACTCTCTACCTCCGTTTTCTGTCTTGCCTTGCGGATATACCGCTTCCCCTCGCTGTTCGTTTCGATTTGCGAAGCTCGTAGCCCTTGTAAATCAACAAATGCCAAGCCTGTAAAGACGGAGAAAAGAAACATCCTTCGGCTTAGTTCTGCCCCTTCATCCTGCAACGGAAATGCCAAGAGGTTGCGAGCAGTCTCTAACTCCATCTCATACGGCTCAAAACAGCACCACAATTGCGGAGTGTTCACTTACTGAATACTCTTCCGTCAGTTACCTACTCCTACCTCTTCGTTACCATTCGGAGAATGGGCTAACGATTTGGTAACGGAACTTCTGCTCAAATCCATCTCTTTTGCACTTTACCTCGCAGTGCAAACCACTGAGATATTGTGCGAACCGCTCTCATTTCCATTCACTTACCCGCAATCCTCTCCCTAATGCCCTTCCCCCTAAAAGTTCCTCCGTTGGAACTGAAAAGTTCCTCCCTTGGAACTCGAAAGTTCCTGCCTTGGAACTAAAAAGTTCCAAGAGGGGAATTGTTTTTGGAACTCGTATGTGCTACGAAGACAGTGCGATACGTCGGGTAGTGATGGTGGGCTTTGCACTACGGAATCGGTTGAGCTCGCTTGATCAAACGCAGAGTGCGACAAGGTTGCTAACTTTGCACTCCGTAATGTCTTATCTACAGATCTATCTATGAATCCTTGGTTAACGGTTGCTCTACTGGTGACCTCCAACATCTTTATGACCTTCGCGTGGTACGGGCACATCAAGCTGGAGCAGATGAGGGTCATCTCCGACCACACGCCGCTCTATCTGGTGATCCTGCTGAGCTGGTGCTTGGCACTCTTTGAGTACTCCTTTCAGATCCCGGCCAATCGCTACGGCTATGTCGGCAACGGCGGTGCCTTCAGCTTGATGCAGCTTAAGGTGATACAGGAGGTGGTGTCGATTACGGTCTTCACGCTCTTCTCGGTGATCTTCTTCCGTGGGGAGCCGTTGCAGTGGAACCACTTAGCCGCTTTCGCCTGCCTTGTCCTAGCGGTTTACTTTGTTTTCCTAAAGTGAGACTGTTGCAAAAGTCAACAGTCTTAAAGTAGGAGGCTCACGAGGGGAGCTGGTCGTAGGTGCGCCGACGACGGAGGTGGTACTGCCAGAGGAGCGAGTAGCGCGCTATGGGCGGGGTTGCTGTGGGCTGGTACCAGGGTTGATCGGCGGAGAGGGCGAGCTGGCGACGGGTGCGGTAGAAGTCTCGCACGGCTCGTAGCACGGCTGACGCGTGTCGGGGTTGCCCCTTGACGAGGAAGGTGAAAGCGGCGAGCAGGTCTAGCGGGAGGCGACAGAGCAGGATGCGCCTGCGGGCATGCCGTGTGGGGAGGTTCTTGTAGAGCATGCGGAGGTTGTTGCGAAAGTTGAGGTAGCTCTTCCTCGGGCTCCCCATCTCGAGCGTGGCCCCTCCGAGATGGTAGACGATGCTGTCGGGGGTGTAAAGAATACGACCGCCTGCAAGCCAAAGCCTCCACGACAGATCGATCTCCTCCATGTGAGCGAAGAAGCTCTCGTCAAAGCCTCCTACCCTCCAGAACGCCTCGCTACTGACGAAGTAGCAGGCGCCTGTCGCCCAGAGTATCTCGCACTCATCGTCATACTGCCCGTGATCCAGCTCGACAGTGTCGAAGAGACGACCCCGACAGAAGGGATAGCCCCAACGATCTAGCTCTCCACCAGCAGCGCCAGCGTACTCAAACGCTTCGGGCTGGCGGTCACTGCGCAGCTTGGGTTGTACGGCAGCGAGACCTTCCCTCAGCAAAGCTAGCGGACGGTCGCACCAGTGGGGCGAGACACGTACGTCGCTATTGAGGAGACAATAATAAGGATAGTCGAGCTGGCAAAGCCCTCGATTGTAACCTCCTGCGAAGCCGTAGTTTTCGGATAGACGAACGAGCTTGACTTGCGGGAAAGCCTCCTGCAGGTAAGCGAGCGAGTCGTCTGTCGAACCGTTGTCTATGACCACGAGGTCGGCCACCTCAGGCGGTGTGTGCGCCACGAGGGGCGGAATGTACTCCTCAAGGAGCTTGCGCCCGTTCCAGTTGAGGACGACGATGGCTAGGTCGGGACGGCTCATAGGTCGGCTTATGGCTTGGTGGTGAAGGTTTGTCGCCGCACGCTCCAGTGAGCTAGTCGTGCGGGGGTGATGGCGCCGACGAGCTCAGGGTCGTACGGCTGGGCGGCACGTATATAGTTGTCGGTGAAGCCCTCCATCATCTCGCCGTGCCGTGTCTCCTCCCAGAGAATGGGGCGGACGGAGCCAGCGAAGGGGGCGCAGAAAGCGTTGTGCCGCTCGCTGGAGAGAGCGAGGAGTTCCTTCGTGCGGAGCTTCTTTTCGGTTGTGGGTACAGCGGGCTTGATCTCTAGAGCTTTGGTGCCTTTGCGCTCGCTATAGGGGAAGACGTGCAGCTGGCTCCACGGTTGCGCTTGGAGGAAAGCTAAGGTCTCGGCGTGATGCTCGGGCATTTCGCCCCGCATGCCCGCAATGACATCAATACCGACGAAAGCATCGGGGATCAGCTCATAGATGAGCTTGAGTCGCTCTGCAAAGAGCGCCGTGTCGTAGTGCCGTCGCATCAAGCGTAGCACCTGGTCGGAGCCGGACTGGAGGGGGATGTGGAAGTGCGGCATGAACTGCTCCGTCTCAGCGACGAACTGGATAATCTCTGGGGTCAGTAGCTCTGGCTCGATGGAGCCGATGCGGTAGCGGGCGATGCCTGCGACTTTCGTCAGTCGGTGGAGTAGCTCTAGGAGCGTCTCACCCGTGGTGCGTCCGAAGTCGCCGATGTTGACGCCTGTCAAGATGATTTCCCTGCCACCCAGCTCAGCGACACGCTCCGCCTGCGCCACCAGTGAGGCGATAGATCCGTTGCGGCTAACGCCACGAGCGGCAGGTATGGTGCAGTAGGTGCAGAAGTAGTTGCAGCCGTCCTGCACCTTGAGGAAGTGGCGCGTGCGGTCGTCCGAAGAGACGCTCGGCTCGAAGTGTTGTAGCTCTCGGCGGGAGGTGACGTGGGGCGTAGCTACTTTCGACTGGTTGCGCTTTTGGCACAGCTCGGTGAGGAGCGAGACGATTTCGCTTTTGCGCCCCGACCCAACGACGAGGTCTACTCCAGGCATCTGAGCAATCTGGTCGCCCTGTAGCTGGGCATAGCAGCCAGTCACGACGATGAGTGCCTCGGGGTACTCACGGTGCAGACGGTTGATGAGACTGCGGCACTTCTTGTCCGCCGTGTCGGTCACCGAGCAACTGTTGACGATGCAGATATCGGGGACCACCTCTGTCGTGTGGTGATGCTCGTCAGAGATACGCTCCACGCCCACGGTCGCTAGCTGGCGAGCGATGGTCGAGGTCTCGGCATAGTTGAGCCGACAGCCCAGCGTGTAGAAGGCAGCTCGCTTGCCAATGAGTGGATGGAGTCGAGGGGTAATCATAGTGAGTAGAGCAAAACGCCAGCAATGCCCGCGAGGACTATGAGAAGGATCGGGTGAACCCACTTCTTGTAAAGAACGAGTCCCGTCACGGCAAAGATGATGAAGCTGCGGTAGTCGATGAAGTTCTCTGTGACGATGATATTATCCACCGTGATCGGCGTGCCAGCGGGGAGCGTGAGGAGCGTCCAGAGTCCTGGCTGTATCATCAGCATCAGCGCAGCGGCCGCTATGAGCCCGACACTAGCGGGGCGTATGCCGAGGAAGGCTGCGTCGACGTAGCGATTGCTCCTAAAAGCTTGGAAGCTTCGGGAGATGATGAGGCAGAGGATGAAGGAAGGGAGCATCACGGCGGTCGTCGCTAGGAGCGAGCCGAGGATATTACCGCCCGTGACAACATAGCCTATGTAAGTAGCACTGTTGATCCCGATAGGTCCTGGGGTAACTTGGCTGACGGCTACGATGTCGGTGAATTGCTGGTTGGTCAGCCAGCCATACTTGTAGACCACTTCGTTTTGGATGAGCGAAAGCATCGCATAGCCTCCCCCGAAGCCGAAGAGACCGATCTGAATGTAGACCCAAAAGAGCTGTAAGTAGATCATTGTCTTGCCGTCCTAATCCCTTCTCATAACACTATAGATGATCCCTCCGAGGGCAGAGCCGAGGATGATCCAGACGGGAGAGACGCCCATGAGCCACACCAGCAGAGCGGATAGGATCGGTATCCAGACCATGCGCCAGGTGCCTTTCATCGCGCGCCAAGTGGTGATGACGGGGATCGCAATCATCGCCACAACCGCAGGGCGTATGCCATACATGACCCGCTGTACCCAGACATTGTCGTTGACCTCTTGGTAAAACATCGCCAAGAGCAAGATGATGATAAAGGAGGGCAAGGTCGCACCAATAGCACAAGTCACCGCTCCGATATAGCCCTTCAACCGATAGCCTATGAAGATCGACATATTCACCGCAAAGACCCCCGGCAGCGACTGCGACACGGCGAAGAGGTCGATAAACTCCTCATTGGTCATCCAGTGGTTCTTCTCCACGACGTCATGTTGTATGAGCGAAAGCATAGCATAGCCTCCCCCGAAGGTAAAGCCCCCGATGCGAACGAATGTGATGAAGAGTCTCCAGAGCATCCTATAGTCCCAACTTGCTTATAGTCTGTTGCGCCGTGCGAAGTAGAGGACGAAGAGCAGGTTGAGCACGAGCAAGCCGCCACCACCGAGGAGGACGTAGAGCTTAGCCCCATCAGCGACAGAGAGTGCCACGATCATCCCTACGATGACGAGGATCATTAGGACGAAGAGAGTCTTATCTAGCCAGTTAAGCGGCTTCTTTTTATTGCGTGTCATAGAGGTTTGCGGTTAGAAGAGCGAGAGCTTGACATACTTCTTGGGGTGCGCCTTGATGTCTTGTATCAGAGCATCGAGGCTGGTCGTGACGCTGTCGATGCGGTTGTAGAGTCCGTCCTCGTTGAGTAGGCGCCCGACGGTACCATCGGACTGGTTGAGCCGCTGGGTGAAGCTCTTGAGCTCACGAGAGGTGCTCTCTAGATTAGCTACCGTCTCTTGTAGCTGTAGCGAGTCAAGCCTAGAGGCGAAGCTCTCCACATTTGCCGAGGTATGATCGATGCGCCCCATAATAGTGGGGAGCGAACGGAGCGACTGCTGTAGCTGAGCTGACGAAGCGTTGATATGCTGTGCCGACTGACGCACATCGGCGAGCGTCGGCTCTATGTTGGGATTCGAGAGGATCGCATTGGCTTGTAGTAAGACGCTATCCATACGGCTGAGCGTGGTGGAGAGTCGCGGCACGAACTCGCTCTGTAGCTGCTCCAGGCTTTTAGCAGATCGGTGCGTGGACATTGGTATGGTGTCCTTGGCATTAAGATAAGCACCCGTCTCTACCTCAGGGAGGACTAGGTTGACCAGAGCGCCACTGAGGAGCGTCTGGGCGACCTGCACCTGCGTACCTTGAGGTAGCTTTATATCAGGGTCTAGCGTGAGCGTGAGGATCGTCTCACCATTATTGAGGTAGTCATACTCCATCTTCCGTACAGATCCCACCTTGTAGCCATTGACGAAGACACGTGTAGCCACATTGATCCCCGTCACATCATTCATAGCGACATAATAAGTCTTAGAGCGAGCTGATATGGAGAGTCCCTTGAGGTAAGTGATCCCTAAGTATAGGATTACGATCGCTAAGAGGGTGAAGAATCCTATCTTGACAGTCTGTCGTGTGAGTCTTTTCTGTGGCATGGTGCAGCAGTGTCTCTTAGTAAATTTCTTTGTCTCTTACGCCCTTAAGGTAGCGGATGATGTAACAGTCTGGATAGCGCTTAGCGAGTCGCTGCTGAGCTTGTCTCGCCTCGCTGAGAGAATTGTACTGCTCAGCTGTGTACATGTAAAGCTTGCCACGCTGCTCCCGCTGTACATCGGTTAGATTGCGAAAGTAAGGGTCGCTTGTCTCTAGCTGTTGACGAGACGTGGCTATCTGTATGCGGTAGTACTCCTCACTATCTGATGTTGTGGTACTTTGCTGTGCTGTAGTCCCTTCGTTAGATGCCGACTCGGTGGTCTCCTTTTGTTTCTTTTGCTTCTTAGGGCTGGTCGTGCGTATATACTTCTTGTAGTATCTAGAGAAGCCGTCGGCGATGCCCTTAGCCAGTTGCTCACGTCCGCTCTGACTGACGAGGTAGTCCGACTCCGCCTTGTTTGTGATGAAGCCTAGCTCTATGAGGATGCTCGGCATAGCCGTCTCTCGTATCACGAGGAAGGGTCCTTGGCGCACACTGCGATTGCCTCGTCCCAGCTTGACAAAGGACTTCTGCACCTCGCTGGCCACATTGATGCTGGCCGTGAGGTGGACGTTTTGCATAAACTCAAAGATGATGTAGCTCTCCGTGCTATTTGGGTCAAAGCCCTCGTACGTCTCCTTGTAGTCCTTCTCTAGAAGGATTACTTGGTTCTCACGCTTGGAGACTGCTAGGTTATCATTGGCACGGCGCAATCCCAGCACGTAGGTCTCTGTGCCAGAAGCACTCGAGCTCGGCGCCGAGTTGGTATGGATGCTGATGAAGAGATCGGCTTTCTTCTTATTGGCAAAGTTGGCTCGCTGTCGTAACCCGACGAAGACATCTGTCGATCGGGTCATATAGACCTTAATCTCAGGGTACGCCTGCTCAATGTACTTGCGCGTCAAGAGTGCTACCGCCAGATTGATATCCTTCTCCTTACGTCCGAAGGCACAAGCACCCGCATCATGGCCGCCGTGACCCGCATCGACTACGATCGTATACGCTTTTTGCTGCGCTAGCATATCCAGTGGACAGGCTATCGTGACTAGAAGTATCGTGAGGAAGACTTTGACTAGAGACTTCATAAGGTAGCTGATAGTACTGAGAGCAAAGGTAAGAAATATAGCGCAAAGCAGCAGAACAATCTCGCCACCAAAGGACCGAAACGACTACTTAACCTCTCACCGCCACGTGGAAAATCGAAAATCTCCACGTGGGAAAAGAAAAATTCTTCGGACTTATCGTTTGACTCTTCCGAAGTTTCATTTGATTCTTCCGAAGAAATAATCCTTCCCCACGTGGAGAATTTTCATTTCCCACGTGAGGATTTCTAAATATCCACGTGAGGATTGGATTTTTCTCTACACGACTAGCTCCTACGGTAGCTGACGACGGATAGACTATCCCTAGCCATACAAACAAAAAAAGCCTCCCAGTAAGTTACCGAGAGACCATCTGAATGTTGTATCACTATAAAGTATTTTGGGGTCGTCCGTGAGCCGCATGGGGCTCGAACCCATGACCCCAACATTAAAAGTGTTGTGCTCTACCTACTGAGCTAGCGGCTCGCCCTCATTTGAGATCATAGCGTATGCGCTGACCTCCCTTTGGGCTAAAAACGTGGTGCAAAGGTACGAAAAATATAGATACCGCAAATAGTCATCCTAACACCCCTCGCTACAAAACAATCGGGTGATGACGAGTAGATCAGACTACTACGCCATCACCCAACAGTCTAACTATGTGACACCGATTTTTGTTAGCTAGCGACCATCTGGCTTGCACTTTGCTTACGTCGCTGATAGCGCTCGCACTGCTGACAAGTGTCGTAGCCGAGTAGGGTGCCGAGGATAAAGTCTTCCTCAGGCGAGAGCGTCGTCAGGGATCGCCCTCTCACCATCTCAGAGATAATGGCGATACATAGCTCCTTGCCAAAGAAGAGATTGACACGCGGTGACACACTAGAGATCTCCTCTAGATGGTAAGCTATGCCAGCACGCTCCAAGCGTCTCATCAGGAGAGGTGCTACCTCTCTGCTTACGGTACAGAGAAATAAAGGACGTATCCCTTTCTGAAACTCGTAAACCTTATCACTCAGCATCACCCACTCGGTCGACATACACACTTAACTAACAGAAAAAAAAGAATTATGAAAGAGGCTCGCTTATCCTCTATTCCGCAAATCTTACGAGTAACCCTTTGTAGGGACGCTCGGTCGAGCGTCCGTTGTCGAAGGGTAAGACGAGTATTGGATACTGTAACCTTTGACGGGACGGACGCACGACCGTGCGTCCCTACAAATCGTTACTTGTCTTATCGGGCTACCCGATTTGCTGAATTGAGGCTCACATGCTTTATGCCTTTTGAATAGCTTGTACCCAAGTGTCGAGACGATCATCCGTCTCGTCGCTCTCGTTGTCTTCGTCTAGACAGCAGCCGATGAGCTGACCATCCTCCTCACAGCGTGTAGCCTCGTAGCTATAGCCCTCTGCAGGGATCTGCCCGATGAGAGTGGCACCAGCAGCTGTGACTTGCTCTGCAATCTCTGCCATAGCATCACAGAAAGTGTCTGGATAGCTGCTTGAGTCACCACAGCCGAAGACGGCAAACTGCTTGCCCGAGAGATCCAGCTTAGCAAGCTTGGGGAGAAAGCCCTCCCAGTCGTCCTGCAGGTCACCGTAGCCCCAGGTAGAGGAGCCGAGGATGAGAAGGTCGTACGACATGGCAGAATCTGGCGTAGCATCTGCTACGTTGTGCACGTCAGCTGCATCAATTCCTAGTAGCTGGGCAACCTTATCTGCGATGCCCTCGACATGGCCCGTAGAGGAGCCGAAGTATAGTCCGATATTCTTCATTTGCTTTGAAACGTTATGTTGGTATTTCTGTATGCAAAGGTAGATGCTATCTCTTCGCCTGTCAATACCTTAACCTAGGTAAAATGGACCTCTTGCTAGGGGATAAAATAAGAGAGTCTCTACCGTCGTGACGATAGAGACTCTCTCTAAGGAACTATAAGAGCTGACTACTTAGCCTGCTCCTTCTGGCGCTTTTCATACTCCTTGAGGCCACTCTTGAGGAAGTCGATATACTTGCTGATATCGGTGTCATGTGCATACGATGCACTCAGCGGGTTGCCTGTAGGGTCGATGGCGATGTAGTAAGGCTGTGCATTGGCTGCAAACTTGCTACGCTGCAGGTAGCTCCACTTGTCGCCGACGGTGCGAAGCTTCTTGACAGAGCCGTTTTCCTCTACCTCAATGACGTTAGGCAGCGCGGTTTTGTCATCGACCATAAGGGTGATCAGGATATAGTCATCCTCGAGAAGCCCCTTGACGGTTGGGTCGATCCAGACGGAGTTCTCCATCTCACGGCAGTTGACACAGCCGAAGCCTGAGAAGTCTAGTAGGACCGGCTTGCCCGTTTCCTGAGCATAGCGCATACCAGCGTCAAAGTCGTCAAACTTAGCATGCACCTCGCCATCGTACAGGTTGAAGTCTTGCGTGTAGAGTGGCGGTGCAAAGGCGGTGATAGCCTTGAGCGGAGCACCCCACAGACCAGGGATCATATAGACAGAGAAGGCTAGGGAGATGATCGCCATAAAGAGACGAGAGACGCTGATCTTCTCCAGTGGCGTGTCGTGCGGCAGACGGATCTTGCCGAGCAGGTAGAAGCCTAGCAGTGCGAAGATAATGATCCAGAGTGCGAGGAAGGTCTCACGATCGAGAATGCCCCAACCGTAAGCGAGGTCGGCAACGGAGAGGAACTTGAGCGAGAGCGCCAGCTCGAGGAATCCGAGGACCACCTTGACGGAGTTGAGCCAGCCACCACTCTTTGGCATGTTTTGCAACATGTTGGGGAAGATGGCGAAGAGCGAGAAGGGTAGTGCCAGCGCTAGCGCAAAGCCGATCATGCCGATGGCAGGAGCGACGATCTCGCCTGAGGTACCGGCCTGTACGAGGAGGGTACCGATGATAGGACCTGTACAGGAGAAGGAGACGAGTACGAGGGTAAACGCCATGAAGAAGATGGAAAGTAGACCCGTGGTGCTGTCTGCCTTAGAGTCCATCTTGTTGGTCCATTTAGCCGGCAGAACTAGTTCGAAGGCTCCAAAGAAGGAGACGGCAAAGAGAACTAGTATGAGGAAGAAGATGATGTTAAAGACAGCATTGGTTGCTAGATTGTTCAGGGCACTAGCACCAAAGATAGCGGTGATGATGAGTCCTAGAGCTACATAGATGACTATGATGGAGAGTCCGTAGATCATTGCGTCTCGTATAGCAGCCTTGCGAGACTTGGTGCGCTTGAGGAAGAAGCTCACGGTCATCGGGATCATAGGCCATACGCATGGAGTAATCAGAGCGATGAGACCTCCGAGGAAGCCGTAGATAAAGATGTACAGAAGACCAGCGGTAGACTGCTTTTGGTTGCGGTCGCCATACGCTTTGAGTTGATCTACGACGGGTGCCCAGTAGTTTGCATCAGAGACGCTAGCTGAGGTAGCGCTTGCGGAGAGCGAATCCGTTGCTGCGAGCGCTGCCGTCTCAGTAGTGTCTGCCTCAGCCTCTGTAGATGAATCCTCGTCAGTCGTCTCTGACGGGTCGGTTGCAGCAACAGCTAGCATTGGCTTAGAGAGCTGCTTGGAGCTGAAGTTGAAGTCGTAGTCTACGAGTACGCAGTTTTCTTGGCAGGCTTGACCCTTGAGCTGGCCCTCATAGACGAAAGATTTCGGGTCGGTGATCTCTAGCTGCTGAGAGAAAGTAACGGTCCCCGCAAACTCTCGTACCTCTGTGCCGAAGATATCGTCGGTGTAGCGATGAGGGGCTTTGTTTGCCTTGAAGCCTCCTAGAGCCTTAGCACCTTTGAGCTTGTCGGTGTGAAACTCGAGTGAGACGGGTCCTCCTGCTGGTAGGTTCTGGTCGTAGAGATGCCAGCCGTCAATGACACGAGCGGTGATGGATACGGTGACTATTTTCTTGCCGTCGTCGGTAATTTGCTGAGAAAACTTGACGGGGTCAATCATACCTCCCGCCTGTGCTGCTAGCTTAGGTACAGCTGCGAGGAAGAGAGTGATGAGAAGTAGTAAGTACGTTGTGCGTTGCTTCATAATCATCCGATTAAGTTCATATTTATGTGGTTACTAAATTCTTTTCTTATGCTGACTGGCCGCTGTTTCCTCCAAAAAAAGAGCCTTCTTTTGGGCTGCGGTGAGACGAGTCTGTGAGATCTTGTCTAGGTTGACAAGTGGCGTATCTATGGTAAACTGCATCTTCTGTCGCTTTATGGGATGGAAGATGGTTAGCTCAGAGGCTCGTAGCGCCAGGTACTTACTGAGCGCTGGCGCAATGGACTCACTGGCTCGACGATCCCCAAGTAGCGGGTGTCCTATGCTGGCGAGCGTGGAGCGGATACTATTATTGCGTGTGAGTAGTGAGAGCTTGACTCTTGTGATATAAGGACCTGTGGAGAGCACCTCGTAGCTAGCTCTAAAGGAGGCTGGCTTCTTGTCTCTAGCGGACGACGCCGCAGAGCGACGCTTGTCGGAGCCCTTCTTCTTATCCTTGGTAGGGCGGGTCGCTAGCTCTCCGCTACTGGTATTGAGAGTACCTAGGACGACTGCCTCAAAGTTGTTGGAGAGGACGAAGCTGCGCCACTCGGCGAGTATGTCTTGCTGTAGCTGTCGATTACGTGCTACGATGATGATGCCCTCGGTGTCTCGGTCGAGACGATTCAGAAGGAAGATCTTTTCGTTCGGATCGACCTTCTTGAGATGGTGTGTTACGACTTGAAAGAGGCTGCTCTTGCTGGCTCCTCCGACGGAGATGGTGGGGATGCCTGGGCGCTTGTGTAAGACGATGAACTGCTCGTCGCGGTAAAGCTCCTCTATGAGCGGATGCTGCAGTTCCTCAGCGGTGCCTATATTGTAGATCTCTATAGAGTCACCGATGGCCACGGGCGTGTCAAACTGTGTGGTCGTTACCCCTGCTAGTAAGACACAGCGGTTGCGCAGGTACTGCTTGACCGTCGTGCGGCTTAACTCTGGAAGTAGCTGGAAGAGTAGCTCGAGGAGTGCCCCCGACTCTGTCGCTGTGAAGCTGTAGACACGCTCCCGTTGAGGAGCTTTTTTAATGTTGTTTGTTGGCATGCTAGGCTTGTGTGCTTACACCTCTGCTGGGGGCTCTTCTTTGGAGCGAGGCTTGTGATAGAGGAGTACTACGTTGGAGTATAGCAGTAAGACTGATGCGACCATAAGTACGAGTCTCCAGTATGACTGCTCTACGATAAAGAGGTAGGAGCCTGCGACGAAGAGGGCTCCTGCGAGAAGAGCCATGCCTCGTAGTCGCTTCGTGCGGAGATCTACGTTGGTCCTATCAATCAAAGCTTGACTTATCGTGTAGAGAAGCGATCCGACCAGCAGTATGTAGCCAGTAGCCTTGCTCTCATAGAAGAGCGGTAGGGATAGACTTACTAACATCAGTATCAAACCTAGTCGGTAGAATAGGTTGAGTAGGCGTTGTCGGCTGAACTTCGGTTGAGACATAGATTGTAGTAATGTAAGCTTAGAGAGCTGGTCTGTGAAAGGGTTATTTGCTTGTTTCGCCTTCGGACTCGGGTCTGTCCTTGATAAGAAAGACAACCTCATCAGGGCGCTGCATACGATACTCCTCACGAGCGATACGCTCTAGCGAAGCTTTGTCTTGCTTGTAGCTGTCTATCTTCAGGCTGTCGCTACGATAAGCCTCTTCGAGTCGCTTGCACTCGTCGGTTAGTGCCTGAATGCGATGCGAGTAGCGGAGCTGCTTGCCGAGGTTGGAGTCGCTTATGACAAAGGTATAGATACCCATCCCCAAGACTATTAAGCCGCATAGGAAGGCTTGTGCCCGCTTGGGATGCTCAGCACTCAGGCGCTTGACATGACCTTTGAGACGATCTATAAGCTCTTTGATAGAGGACATAGCTACTGATAAGAGATGAACAATGTGACGTGTGAAGGCTTTCGGTTAGCGAATCTCAAATGATGAAGAGCGATCACTCTGCGAGTCGAGGACTCTAGGAGAGCCATAGATGGTGAGCTCGGAGGCTCCCGCTAGCTTATAGCGCAGGTTACCGCTATTGCGAATCTCTGCGGAGGAGGCGCCAGCTAGTGAGATGTCTAGGTCTGAAACGGTCAACTCTTCGCCATCAATTTCAGAGGCTCCTGCTAGCGTAGCTTGCAGATTGGAGATAGCTCCTTTTAGCTCAGCGCTTGAGCCACCCGAGAGCTGCATCGTCATCTGACCTAGCTGATTAGCTATGATGTCAAGCTCGGAAGCTCCAGCTAGGTTCGCCATAGCTCGCTTGGCCTGTACAGTGCCTGACACTTCGCTTGCTCCAGATGCTTCGATGCTCACCTCGTCTGCCACGATGGCGAGATCTTCTATCTCTGAGGATCCCGACAGATGAGCTGCGAATCGTGGCGCTTCAAACCGCCCGATGAAACAAGCCTCCGTAGCTCCCGCTAGATCTATCTTGGTAATGTTTGGCATCGAGATATGTATGGTGATGTGGTCGGTGTCGAGGGACCGTTTGACATCCTGCTTCAAGCTAATATAGAGGGTCTCCCCCTTCTGCTCGATCTTGACATCGTCCTTATACTTCTCAGGAGCAGAGATTGATATCGAGTACTCAGCACCTTGTGTGATCTCGAGGTCAAGACCACGATTAGCATTGATCGCAGTAAAATCCTTGAAATTGACTTCTTGTTGTGACATCGCCTTAGATCCTTTCTTGTAGACGCAGCTAGAGGTACAGCATCCACAGAGGATAACAAGGAGGAGCAGAGAGCTGGTTAGTATAGATTTGTAAGACATGACTTAATCCGTCCATAGATTGATATGAGGTTCTTCAATTAGTTGTACCTTTGTCAGGTACTTCCTGCTGGTCGTCAAAGGTAACAAATTCTCTCATAAGACACACTACTTGTAACTATGAAATATTTGTCTAAGCTCTTCCTCATCTCACTGCTCCCCCTCATACTTCTTTCTGCTAAAGGGCTGAAGGGTGCCAACATGTCACCGATCTGTAGCGACATGGATGAGCTTTTTGTACAGGTTCCTGACACACTATCTGAAGAGGATATCGCCAGTATACAGCTGCCCGAAGTACGAGTCTTCGGAACTCCTCACAAGCCTCTCTCTAAGTCAGAGCGCTACGCTTACTGGCGACGGGTGCGAGATGTCAAGAAAGTGCTCCCTATTGCAGAGGAGCTTAGCAGGATGATTACTGAGACATACGAATATGCAGAGACTTTTCCGACGGAGCGTGAGCGTCGTGCGCATCTGGCGCGTGTCAAGAAAGAACTGGTCAAGGAATATACGCCACGGATGAAGGATCTGACTCTCGGACAGGGTCTACTCCTCATCAAGTTGGTGAATAGAGAGACGGGCTCGACGGGGTATGAGATCGTTAAGGCAATCTATGGCGGATTCACCGCTACTTGGTACAACGCCTTTGCGAAGCTGTACGGGGGTAATCTAGATATGAAGTTTGATCCTGAGCATGTCGAGGACGATGCGGTCACAGAGCGCATCATATATCTTTGGAGAAACGGCTTGCTCTAGTACTTCCCCCTTACAAACCCTTAATCAGTCGTAGCACTCGGTCTCGCTGGTAGGCGACCGACTGATGCCCGTCGATCCAGTGTATGGGTAGTCCGCGGCGGGTCATACCTCGGAACCAAGTCATCTGCCGCTTAGCAAATTGATGAATAGCGGTCGCTAACTGCTCCTCCATCTCGGAGTAGCTAAGCTTACCTTGTAAATATAAGGTGATGAAGCGGTACTCCAAACCATACGCAATAAGCGTGTCTGCGGGTACTTGCTCATCAAGCAACCGCTCTACCTCAGCAACCATTCCCTCCTCCAGTCTGCTCTGTAGTCGCTGGTCTATGCGTCGTATGATCTCTTGACGAGCTAAGCGTAGCCCGATAATGAATGGCGGCTTTTGTTGCTTAGCTTTACGAAGAGCCTCGCGGTAGGCTAGATACTGCTCTGGATACTTCGCATAGTGTTGCGCTATCTCGATGGCACGGATACACTTACGTGCTGAGCTTAGGTCTACATGCTCTATGCGTGGATAGCGACTGAGTATAGCTCGCAGATCGGCTAAGCTGAGCTGCTCTAGTTCCTTTCGCAGCGAGGCATCGGGCGGCACTTGGTGCATGGGTCTCGTCTGTAACACCTGCTCGACATAGAGTCCTGATCCCCCGACAAAGATCGGTTTGAGCTGCTGCGAGACAACCTCGTGATACGCCTCGTCAAAAAGCCTCACATACTCAAAGAGATTGAACGGATGCCCAGCCGGGACAATATCAATGAGGTAATGAGGTATAGAGCCACGCTCTGTGGTATAGGCATCTAGGTCCTTACCAGTGCCGATGTCCATGCCGATAAAGACTTGTCTACTATCTCCACTGAGTATGGCACCATGCAGCTCCTCAGCTAGAGCCACACCCAAGGCTGTCTTACCGCAAGCGGTCGGACCTACGACTGTGAGTAACTCGGGGTAGTACACTAAATACGATACTTCGGCGAGGAGGGGCTATCTACTGATCTGAGAGCATGTATGCTTTACTGACCAAAGAGCGTACGCATTAGGTGCGATCCTTGCGAATGACATCATGTGCGCCTCCCTCGATAATAGAGGTAGAGGAGACTAGCGTCAGCTTAGCATTCTTACGAAGAGACTTCAGATCGACCGTGCCACAGCTACTCATCGTAGCTTTGATCTTACTGAGCGTCTGATCGAGTGTGTCCTTCATAGGGCCAGCATAGGGAACATAACTATCGACGCCCTCCTCAAATTTCATCGTCGTGGAGGCTCCTCCGCCGTCATAGCGCTGCCAGTTGTGAGCTCGATTTGACCCTTCGCCCCAATACTCCTTGACAATGTTATTGCCAATGCGAAGCTTCTCTGTGGGCGATTCGTCGAAGCGAGCGAAGTAGCGCCCCATCATAAGGAAGTCAGCACCCATAGCCAGTGCGAGGGTCATGTGGTAGTCATGTACGATACCACCATCGCTACAGATAGGCACATAGATGCCTGTCTCATGGTAGTAGTCGTCACGCGCCTTAGCAACATCGATGACCGCCGTAGCTTGCCCACGTCCGATGCCCTTTTGCTCACGTGTGATACAGATAGAACCACCACCGATGCCAACCTTGACAAAGTCTGCACCAGCCTCTACGAGGTAGCGGAAGCCATCCTGATCGACCACATTGCCTGCGCCTACGATGACGCTATCGCCATACTGCTCACGTATCCAAGCGATGGTATCCTTCTGCCATACAGAGAAGCCATCAGACGAGTCGATACAAAGCACATCAGCCCCTGCCTCTACAAGCGCTGGCACGCGCTCCTTGTAGTCACGGGTGTTGATACCTGCACCGACCATGAGCGTCTTGTTGTGCGGGTTCTGTAGCTCGAGTGGGTTCTCCTTGTGACTATCGTAGTCCTTGCGGAATACGAAGTGGCAGAGTCGCTGCTCTTCATCAATGATTGGAAGTGCGTTCAGCTTGTGAGCCCAGATGATATCGTTTGCCTCGCTTAGCGAGATCCCCTTGCGTCCTGTGGTAAGCCGCTCGAAAGGAGTCATAAAGTCCGAAACCTTGCGATCCAGGGAGTCTGTCGATAGCCGGTAGTCTCTACTCGTGACAATGCCGCATAGCACACCATCGGGAGTGCCATCATCAGTCACTCCGATGGTCGAGTGTCCCGTGCGTTGCGTCATAGCTAGCACATCAGCGAGCGTGTCTTTAGGACTAACGTTGGCATCGCTACGCACGAAGCCTGCCTTAAACTTCTTGACACGAGCCACCATTTCAGCTTCCTCTTCGATAGGTTGTGACCCAAAGATGAAGGATAGTCCTCCGTTTCGAGCTAGTGCGATAGCCATCGTGTCATTGCTGACGCTCTGCATGATAGCAGACACGAAGGGAATATTGAGATTGATGCGAGACTCACCATCACTAGGACGGTACTTAGCCAGTGGAGTGCGTAGGGAGATCTTGTCCACAGTGCACTCGGGCGTTGTCAGTCCTGGGATGAGTAGATACTCGCCAAAGGTGTGTGACGTGTCAGGGAAGATGATTGCCATAGGAAAGCGAATGAATAGTGGTGGGTGAATGATGTAAGCCCCTACGAAAGCTATCTAGAGGATCCTATACTAGCGTAGTCTATTAGAGGCACGTACGAGGATATCGTCCTTGATGATGTTACGCATAGCCAGATACTGGCATAGTAGATTGATGATCGGCAGTATGAGCCAGAACCGCATCTGGGTTGTAGCCTGCATAAGATCAGTCTGTCGCCACAGCATATAGCCAAAGGCAGCAATAGCAGCCACCATCAGGAGGAGACCGATGATCGTCAGACGTATCTGTAACTTACGCCGCTTATAGAGGAAGATAGTAACAAAGGAGAGGATCGTCACCAAAGAGGTCAGAACGAAGGAGACTAGATTAAAATACTTAATGCTAGTCCATCCATTGACGATGAGTCCTGTGAAGTTTGCCGCATAGGTAGTCTCCTGACCGGCAGGGATGACTGTGAAGAGCGTGAAGAGTAGTAGTAGGGTTGCTGTCACCCCACTGAGGAATAGGTATAGAGTCTGAATGCGTTGCCACATAGTGAACGTATGGTTTGGGGGGTGCCTTACTTAGTCTTGTGACTCTTCATTTGGGAGTCGGAAGTAGACCTCACCATTGAGAAATTCGGTGGTCGCTACAAGCGTTGGCTTGGGTAGTTGCTCGTAGTACTTAGAGATCTCAATCTGCTCGCTATTTTCTGCTGGCGTCTCGTCGAGAGCCTCTTGGTAGTTAGCAAATTCCTGCATCTTCTCTCGGATCTCGTCGCGCATCTCTACGGATAGTTGGTTGGCGCGCTTGGAGATGATACGTACAGTCTCGTAAATATTTCCAGTCTCTTCCCAAAGCTCCGGAAGGGAGCGGGTGATAGTAGTCTGTGGTACTGGTTGCTTCTTATTTTTTGTTGTCATAATGCGAATTGGGGTCTTAGGATGTGTAGGGGGATAGGTCAATAGTCCTTCTTTTGTCTAGTAGCTCTTATCTAGCTAATGATCATACGCTGTGCGCGGTCACGTAGTGTCTTAGCACGCTTGATATGCTTCCCATTTGGGAAGGCGTTTTCATAGTTGTAGTATGCATCAATGACCTCGCGTAGTCGTCCTTGCTTCTTACTCTCTACACTATTGATCGCTTGCTGATAGGAAGCCTCGACGATGATAAAGAGTAGATCCTCACGATGCTTGGTGTATGGATAAGCCTTGAGTGCATTGCGAGCCGTGATGATGGCTGATATATAGTTATTGCCTAGGTAGGTGCCTAGATTGTAGTATAGATCAGCCGTGAGAAACTCCTTCTTGGCTAGGTTATCTTGCAGATCGAAGAGCATTTGCTCTACCTCCTTACGATGCTCACTCTGAGGATAAGCCTCTAGGTAGCTTTGTAGCTCCTTGAGAGCACTATAGGTGACAGACTGATCTAGGCGTGGGTCGGGAGCTATACGATAGAGTGATAGTCCCGTCTTGTAGTGAGCCTCTGCGGCTCGTGGATCCTGTGGGTACTTGCTGTACAGCCTGCGAAAGTACTCTGCTGCACTAGACTCTTGCTTGTTTTGTAGGAGTGCATCAGCCATAATGTAAAGAGCCTGTGCACCCTCCTGTGTGCCTTCATAGTGCGGTAGGACATCGACCATGAGCTCGGCCACACGGCTATACTTACCCTCGTTGTAGTACTTCTTGGCATAAGAGTAGCGGAGCGTGGGGTCTTTGGACTTCTGTATGCGCATGTACTCAGCGCAACTACTGGTGAGCAGGAGCCAGCTGAGAGCTAAGAGGCTGAGGAGCGTTTGTCTTGTCATACTTAATACCTACAGGATACTATCGTACGCAAAGGTACGAAAAAAGAGATTAGAACGAGATCGCCTGTAGTCCCCATCTATAGAAATGGAAAATACCCTAACCGTCTCATTGATGAGTCGGCTAGGGTATTCTTGTATAGATGGTTTGCGTCTAGAAGCTGTAGAGCGAGCTGATCGACTCGTGGCTGCAGACGCGGCGGATAGACTCAGCAAAGAGCTCTGCAACGCTGATGATGCGTACCTTCTCACTCTTCTTAGAGTAGGGAATCGAATCGGTGAAGATCATCTCCGTCAGGCCAGACTGGTCGATGCGCTTTGTGGCAGGGTCACTCATGACGGCATGTGTCGCGAAGGCTCTGACAGACTTAGCCCCATGCTCTAGCATGAGGTCTGCAGCCTTGGTCATGGTGCCAGCGGTGTCAACGATATCGTCGACGAGGATGACATCCTTGCCTGTGACATCACCGATGATCGTCATCTCAGCCACCTCATTCGCCTTAGCGCGACGCTTGTGGCAGATGACCATAGGCACCCCAAAGTGGCGAGCGTAGCTATTGGCACGCTTCGTACCACCTACGTCAGGGGTAGCGATGCAGAGATTGTCCACGGGGATGTTGTGCTCGATATACTCTGTGAAAACGGTGGATCCGTATAAGTGGTCTACTGGTACGTTGAAGAATCCTTGTATCTGGTCTGCGTGTAGATCCATCGTGATGAGGCGGGTAATGCCAGCTACAGAGAGTAGGTCGGCAATTAGCTTAGCGCCGATGGAGACACGAGGCTTGTCCTTGCGATCTTGTCTAGCCCATCCGAAGTAGGGTATGACCGCAGTGATGTAGTGAGCCGAGGCACGCTTAGCCGCATCGATCATGAGTAGGAGCTCCATGATGTTGTCGGCATTAGGGTAGGTCGACTGTACGAGGAAGATATCCTTGCCACGGATGCTCTCTTCGTAGAATACGGCAAATTCACCATCGGCAAAGTGCTCGGTACGCATCTTGCCCAAGGGGCAGCCCAGTGAGTCGCAAATCTTCTCGGCGAGATTCTGAGAGGCTGAGCCAGCAAATACTAGGTAGGGTAGTTCGTTCATTGTATTATCAGTATAGAGACAATCAGTGCCACAAAGGTACTACTTTAATAATAAACAGCGGTTACAGTGTTCCCTTTGTTTTAGAGGCTACTCATCAGTTCTTATGATTTGTATATCTCCGATGTCTCTGATTCCTCGGGAGGAAATTCTCGATAGCTCATGGGAAAATGACAATTCTCCACGGAGGCGAGCATAATTTCTTCGGAAGAATCAAATGATACTTCGGAAGAATCAGATGATAAGTCCGAAGAATTTTTTCGTTCCTCACTGGATAATCAAAAATATCCACGGAGGAATTTGTCGATTTCCTTGATAGTTGAATCTACGCTCTTGAGACTTTACCCAGTAAAACCTATGCTTTTACCATATAAAGTTTCACGATAAGTTTGGTTCGTTTGAATTGAAAAAAGTGTGCCAAACTTTATCTGCGCTTATTTCTTCATCAGCGATACAGCGAATCCGCCACCGCAACCTCCTACTGATGCCATAGCCTCCTACTTACTTCTTCACGAACTTCAGCGACTTAGTGCTGCCGTCAGCAAACTTAGCCACGCCAACGTATACGCCAGGCTGCAAGCCTGCTACACTTGCCGAACTGCTCTCAGCACGAAGCACGGTGCGTCCGTTGAGATCTACCACGGCCACCGACTTAGCGCCTACTGCGCTGAAGCTGTTGCTGTCGACGATGAACATACCAGGAACCTCGCCGTTCACGTCGGTGATGCTACTAACGACGTCACCGTACACGCCGATGTTGTCGAGACAGAGTACCTCCCCCTTCGGTGTTACGAGGTTGAAGGCGATGTATACGTTCTTGCCGTTGTACTTCGAGAGGCTGAGGCCGCGAGTCTTCGGCGTAATAGTCTCGCCCTTCACCTCAAGGTCGGTAGTGTACCAGTAGTCGGCAGGATTGCCCGAACCGTCAGAGATCCTCACACGGTAAGTCTCAAGCAGCAGCTGGTTGAACGACATTGCGTCCCAAACGAAGCAAGCGTTCTCGCTGTTCACATACACCTTCGGCAGGATGAGCCAGCGGTCGGGCGTAGCACCGTCTATCCAGCTTGTACCTGCAAGCACATGCTCGCCGAGCATAGTATGTTTATCGATGTTGAAGATTCCCCAACCTTCCTTGTTGAACTCGTCGCCAGCATTAGCGTTCACCGTGCCAGAGTCGCCTACATAGAAGCTGATGTCAGACGAAATCTTGCCATCCTCGAAGTCGTAGTAGACTACTGGGGCACCCAGCACATTCACCTCCTTCGACATCACCTTGTTGTCAGGCATGTTGTTGTCACTTTCGATAGTTACTGTCACGGTGTGCTTGCCCGCAGCCAGTCCGTCAAGCACGTTGCTTGCCGTGAGGTTCTTTATCTCCTGCGCTTTCATGCTAAGGTCCATCTCAGCCTTCTGTTCGCCGTCGACGCTCACCTTCACCTTGCCTTTGGCGTCCTTGATGCCCACGTTCTGAATGGTGAACTGTACGTTCTTGTCGTTAGGCGTGCGCACATAGTCGTAAGGCAATGCCATGTCGGTAAAAACGAGGTCGACAGCATCGTTTGAAGCCTTGTAGAACTGCACGTCGTCGATGGTGAGCCAGTTCTCGTTCTTGTCGCTGTGCGAGTAAAAGCCTAGATAGATGGTCTGCGGCTTGTCGAACTTGATCACCTTGAACGACTCCTGGTATTTGCCCTGCTTAATGGTATGCTCATCAATGCAGTATTCCATATCGTTGGGCGTGTTGCCTGTGCCCCAGTATACGCTCAGCTTCTCGGTGTGTCCGTCCGAACCCGAATACCAGTATCGCAGCACGTAGTTGCCTGCCTCCACCTTTATAGGGTCGAGCATAGCCCAGTCGTTGGCGTCGTTCTCCTTATTATAGTTGTACGCGAGGCAGCCGTAGCCCGTGCGCGCCATATTCATATATGTAGCTTGATAGACCTTCCACTCACCATCGTCGCCGTTGAGGTTGTAGAACTTGAAGTCGGCTGTGTCGTCGCCTGGCTCGAAGCCCCACGAGTAAGGCGGTGTGACAGCTCCGCCATGGCGCACCGTGACGGTGGTCGTGTCGTTTGCGTTGTTGATGTCGTTCGGCTCAATGGTGTACGCCTTAAGCGTATACTTGCGGCGCGGCATAGAGAGGTCAGCCTTTTGGCTGAACTTGTACTCCATAGCCTCGCCTGGTGCGAGCGAGCGGTCTACCTTCTCCTTCACAACGGCGCCTCCGTTGAGCTGGTAAGCCACCTCGAACTTGTCAGACGCTTCGAGTCCGTTGTTCACAACGTGAACCTTCACCGTCTCAGCGTTGCTGAGATTGTCGCCCGAAACAGGGCTAAGCACATTGTCTACCTGCAAGTCTACCTCCTTGTCAACCTGCTTCACACTGAACTCACACATATAGAAGCGCCACTGATCGGCAGGACTCGTCGTGTGGAAGCCAACGTAGAAGGGTACGCCAGCAGTAGCATCGTAGAAAAAATACTCCGTTGTGCGCACACCGAGCACCTTGTCGTTCTGCGCCTGAAGCTTCGTCATTGCCTCAACCGTGGGAGCGTTGCCTGTGTAGACGGAGAGCTTCTCGCCGTACAACGTGCCGTATGTAGTGTACTGCACCATCAGCTTGCCCGTTGCGGTGGGCGTTATAGCCGGCGAAATAAGCCAGTCGTCAGCCACATTGCTCGAAGAATAAGCGTAGAACACCTTCGACTGCGAGCCTTCTGCGTTATATACCCATGTAATGCCGTCGTTATTGGCATCGACAACAGTCCATTTCGCAAATTCGTCTGCTCCTTCAAAGTCGGTAGAATACACATTCTGTGCGCTTGCGGCTGCCGAAACAGCGAGCGCAACTAAGCTAAGTAAAAGTTTATTCATGTCGGTCTTTGTTTTAGATCATAAATACGTTCGCACATTCCAGTGTCAAGTGCAACACAGTTGCAAATGTAGAAAAAAAAACTTCGTAGGGAGTTAGCTCATTCCATTTAAATCTTTTGACCCACCGCTAAAACTACCTCCAAAGGAAGGTGCTTTTGTCCGCTTCGTGTTGCACTTACTACTGGAAATTGCGGTTCGCTTTTAACACCTACTCCACTGAGGAGGTCCGAAGAGTGCAAAAGCTCCTCAATAACAGACCTCGCAAGAAACTCAACGTCCTAACTTCTGGACGGCTTTTTTATCAAAAGCTCGACGAAACCAATTCAGTTGCATTTGATAGTTGAATCTACGCTCCCCTCTAATTGCCAGCAACGAGATAAAAAAGAGTATATTTGTGCCATAGATGGGTGTCGTATGAGCTAGTAGTACACGCCTCTATGTGACACCTTATATATAAGCAAACGAAGAGTCAGCCTATTATAATATGAGTAAGCAAACGAAGAACCAGCGACTCAGTGTCATCGCCGACCTGCTCAGGACCCACGAGGTGACAGACCAAGCGATGCTCCTCGAGCTATTGCGAGGACGTAACATCTCCATCACGCAGGGAACGCTCTCGACCTACCTCGCTGAGCTGGGTGCCACCAAAGGTGTGCGTCCAGGCTCCTTCAAACCGTGTTATCAGCTCCCCTTGATCCCGCAGACTGACGCTGTCACGACGCAGCCCACGGGACTGATCTCTCCGACGGTCGGCTTCCGCTCGTATGCGCTCTCAGGGCAGATGCTGGTCATCCGCACGGAGCCTGGCTTTGCGCAGTCTATAGCGACCATTCTTGACAGCTCTTCCTCGTCGCTCTCGCTCGGTAGCGTGGCTGGGTACGATACTATTATAGTAGCTCTTGCGGAGGAGGCGACCGATGGCGAGGTAATTGACTGGCTCCATCGGATCATCCCCGAGTCTATCCTAGCGATAGGACAGGGACGACGGTCATGACTTGACAAAATCGTTCTTTCTTATGACATCTTCCGCCAAAAGACCTCTTCTTTAATGTAGAAATACTACATTTGTCGCAAATATCAGAAAGTATCAATGAGCATGGATGCAGAATCTACTGGTACAAAGGGCAAGTCCCACTGGGGGCTTCGGTGGTTTTATGACCTTTATCGTGATGGGTTGCGAAGTCAAAGCCGCACGAGCCGTCTGCTGTGGATTATTGTAGCCATCAAGCTCTTTATCATGTTTGCCATCTTGCGTCCTATCTTCTTTCCGCGGGTTATTGCTGAGCAGGGAGATAAAGAAGCGCAGATAGAGTTCGTGCAGCATCAGCTTACGGCACCTGTCATCGATACGCTCCATCAAGACAATCACTAACTTAACTATATAGCATAATGAATGTAGACGCTTTACTCCTCTGGTCCAGATTGCAATTTGCTCTGACCGCATGCTATCACTGGCTCTTTGTGCCACTAACACTCGGACTGGGTGTGATCATGTCGATAGCCGAGACTAAGTACTATCGCACCAATCGCCCCGAGTGGAAGCGTTGGGCGATGTTTTGGCAGAAGCTCTTTGGTATCAACTTTGCCATCGGCGTCGCCACGGGACTCATCCTCGAGTTCGAGTTCGGTACCAACTGGTCCAACTACAGCTGGCTCGTAGGTGATATCTTTGGCGCTCCGCTCGCCATCGAGGGTATCCTCGCTTTCTTTATGGAGGCGACCTTCATCGCTGTCATGTTCTTCGGGTGGAACAAGGTGAGCCGTGGCTTCCACCTAGCCGCTACGTGGCTGACCGTCATCGGTGCGACCATTTCGGCCGTATGGATTCTTGTTGCTAATGCTTGGATGCAAGACCCTGTCGGGATGGCTTTCAACCCCGCTACCGTACGTAGCGAGATGACCGACTTCTGGGCCGTGGCATTCTCTAGCTCAGCGGTGAATAAGTTCTGGCATACGACCATATCCTCCTGGACGCTCGGCTCTGTCTTTGCGCTGGGTATCTGTGCTATCTACATCCTTCGTGGCAAGCACAAGGAGTTTGCACTGGCCAATAGTCGTATCATTGCTCCCTTCGGACTCGTTGCTGCGTTGCTCACGGTCTTCACGGGAGATACCTCTGGCTACAACGTGGCTCAGAGACAGCCTATGAAGCTCGCCGCTATGGAGGCCCTCTATGATGCTGGCGAAAGCACCCCAGAAGGTAAGACCGCTGATGGCAAGGGACTAGGACTCAGTGCTATCGGTCTGCTTGACTGCGACAAGCTCACACCACAAGCCGAGGCAAACCAAGATCCATTCGTCTTCAACATCAAGATGCCGTACATGCTCTCATGGCTGGGCACACGCTCTACCGATGGCTACGTGCCAGGTATCAACAATATCCTAGAGGGTGGTTACTATGACAAGGATGGCAACCAAGCACTCTCTGCTGATGAGCGTATGAATCGTGGTAAGATCGCTATCGAAGCGCTCGCTGCTTATGGCGAAGCTCAGAAGGCTGGTGACGCTGCCGAGATGGAGCGTCAGAATGCAATCATACAGGAGAACTTCGACCACTTTGGCTATGGTTATGTCCAGGACAAGGCGGATCTCGTGCCCAACGTACCGCTCATGTACTACGCCTTCCGTATCATGGTCGGTTGCGGCTTCCTCTTTATTCTTGTCCTCCTCCTCATCTGGATACTGCAGCGTAAGAAGAGCTACGAGGAGTACGCTCGCTATCGCTGGCTACATATCATAACGGTCATCTGTATCCCGCTAGCGTGGATCGCCAGTCAGGCTGGATGGGTCGTCGCCGAGATGGGTCGTCAGCCGTGGGCTATCCAGGATATGCTCCCGCTGAATGCAGCTGTCTCTAAGCTTGCACCCGCCAACGTGATGACCACGTTCATCATCTTCGCTGTACTCTTTACGATCCTACTCATCGCAGAGGTGAGCATCATGGTCAAGGCGATCAAGCATGGACCTGAGTCTCATCTGAATGATGTGGAGCAGCTCTTTAGCAAGCGTGAGAGTAAGTAATCACTAACCCCATAGACACACTATCATAATGGACTACGCATTTCTACAGCAATACTGGTGGTTCCTAGTCTCACTGCTAGGAGCCCTGCTTGTCTTCCTGCTCTTCGTGCAGGGCGGACAGACCTTTATCTTTGCAGCGCGTCGTGACGAGCCACTGCAGCGCATGATTGTCAATTCGACGGGCCGTAAATGGGAGTTTACCCTCACGACACTAGTTACCTTCGGAGGCGCCTTCTTTGCCTCCTTCCCGCTCTTCTACTCGACCAGCTTCGGTGGAGCTTACTGGGTATGGATCTTGATCTGCTTGACCTTCGTCATACAGGCGGTCTCCTACGAGTATCAGTCTAAGCATGGCAACATATGGGGTAAGAAGACCTTCCAGACCTTCCTCTTGATCAATGGTGTCTTGGCTCCGGTACTTCTAGGTGCTGCGGTTTCAACGCTCTTCACGGGCGGTAACTTCATCGTGGACAAGAGCGCCATCTACGACCTCGGAGCCTCCATGCAGACCATCTCCGTCTGGAAGCCCGATCCCCTCACGGGGCTACAGCTACACGGACTGGAGGCTATCTTCAATCCCTGGAATGTGGTACTCGGTGTGACGCTGCTCTTCCTCGCACGCACCACGGCGCTCCTATACTTCATCAACAATATCGAAGATGAGGTCGCCTACGAGCGTGCTCGCAAGAGTTTGCTCCCCAATGCAGCTATCTTCGTCGTCCTCTTCGTCGCTTATGTGGTCTTCCTCATGGTAACCAAGGGATATGATGTAGACCCCAGCACAGGAGCCGTTAGCCTAGTGCAGTACAAGTATCTGCACAACTTCCTCGCTATGCCCGTGATCCTTATCGTCTTCCTCGTGGGTGTGGTACTTGTCTTAGCGGGCGTGATCCTTACGCTGGTCAAGAAAGGCTTCCGCAAGGGTATCTGGCTCGAAGGTGTCGGCGTTGTCCTCGCTGTCCTAGGCCTGCTCCTCATCCTCGGGTACAACAACACCGCTTACTACCCCTCAATAGCTGACATCAATAGCTCGCTGACGATCCAAAACAGTAGCTCCAGCCCCTACACGCTGAAGGCTATGAGCATCGTCTCGCTACTGATCCCGTTTGTTTTGGCGTACATCTTCTACGCTTGGCGTGCCATCGACCGCAAGAAGATCACACGTCACGAGATGGGTCAAGACGAGGAGATTAAGTACTAGTCACGGTGACTGATCCCGTTCAGTAGGGTCAGCAAACTAACCTTAATAAAGGGGGGCGGCACTTAGACCAATGAGTCTAGGTGTCGCCCCCTTGCTTTGCGCTTGAATAGGGTGGTGATTCAGTGCTAACACTGGTTGGCACTCCAGTTTCATAGGGAAGAAACTGCGAGCGGCTCCGAGCGAAGTGAGTTTAGGTGGTATATTTGTGGTACATTTGTAGGTGCAAAACAAACTTTCGCACACATCTCCGTGAACTATATCCTCTGTCCTCACTGTACGACTAAGATCTCTGAAGAGACGATCCTCGCCAATGCTGACTGCCGTGGCAAGGTCGCTATGCTCTGCCCTGCATGCTCCGAGGCGCTACGCTTTCGCCTTAGAGGTGCTACGCTAGAGCATCTTAACGCACGCTATGCCGACCTCTCTCCCGAAGGGGAACCGGTGCAAGCTTACCTGCAGTTGATCGCCAACGACTTTGCCTACGCTGCCTTGCTCCCGCTCTACGAGGGGTGCAACACGATAGGCAGCTACAATGGACGTGGCACCTCGGTCACCACACCGATACACAGTAGCGACCCCAGCTTGGGGCGTAACCATTGTCAGATCACGATAGAGCCTGACGGACAGGCGATCATACAGGACTTGGATAGTATGACGGGTACTTTCGTTGCTGGCGTTGAGTACCTGCCGGATACTTTTTGCGAGTTGCACTCTGGCGATGTAATCACGCTCGGTGCGACCTCTTTGATCTATGTGACACGGAGTGACTACGAAGCGACAAATCCCTAACTCTACCTTTTCCTCCTCCTTATGAAGACTACGCACTCACTAACTCCAGATTTACGTCGAGAGATTATCTCGCTCATTCACCAAGAGGTCGTCCCCGCTACAGGCTGTACGGAGCCAGTAGCCGTATCGCTCTGCACCGCCTACGCTAGTGCTACGCTAGGTGACTTTAAGCCAGAGAGCGTATCGGTATTGCTGAGCCCCAACGTACTCAAGAATGCGCTCGGTGTGGGTATACCAGGCACGGGCATGATTGGACTACCGATAGCTATAGCTCTCGGCGTCGTCATCGCACAGCCAGACAAGGGGCTGACGCTCCTAGACAGCTTTACACCTGAGCAGCTGGCTGAGGCTAAGCGACTGGTCGAGGCTAAGATAATCACCATTGGGACGAAGCCTGAGCCTGTCGACAAGCTCTACGCCGAGGTGACCATTCAGACGACTAATGGCGAGACAGCGACTGCTATCATCAGCGGCAAGCATGATCATCTGACTTATCTTGCCAAGGGTGACCAGGTGCTAGAAGATCATCCGATAGGGCAGCAGGAGGACGAGGAGGACGAGGATGAGCTGGCGCTCAACTTCTCGCTCGTCTATGACTTCGCTACGACTGCCCCGCTGGAGGAGATAGAGTTTATCCTAGCTGATGCGGAGGTCAATGCCGAGGCTAGTCGGCTCTCGATGAAGTCTAACTACGGCCACGCTGTGGGGCGTATGGTGCAGAGTGACTTGGGGCGTAAGTATCTAGGCGAATCGACCTTGACGCAGATCATCTCAGCTACGAGTGCCGCCTGCGATGCACGTATGGACGGGGCGCCGGTGACGGTGATGAGCAATTCGGGCAGTGGCAACCAGGGTATCACGGCAACGATGCCTGTGCTGACCTTTGCCAAGGAGCAGAAGAAGAGCCACGAGGAGACGGTTCGTGCCCTAATGCTGAGTAATCTGATGGTGATCTATATCAAGCAGAAGCTGGGTCGCCTCTCGGCTCTGTGCGGTTGTGTCGTTGCCTCGACGGGTGCCGCTTGTGGCTTGACCTATCTGCTCGGGGGTAATAAGCAGCAGGTGAGCTATGCGGTGAAGAATATGGTGGGCAACATTACTGGTCTACTCTGCGACGGTGCTAAGCCGAGCTGTAGTCTAAAGGTATCGAGTGGTGTGAGTACGGCGATGTTCTCTGCCTTGCTAGCGATGGAGCAGAAGGTGGTCACCGGTAGCGAGGGCATCGTGGACGATGATGTGGATCAGACGATAGACAACCTGACCAGCATAGGTCGTGTGGGTATGAATGAAACGGATCGTCTCGTGCTCAACATTATGACTTCCAAAAAGCACTAACAGGTATTTGACAGATAAATGAAAAGGCTGTAGCACCGCTCTCGGTACTACAGCCTTTTCGCTTGAAATGCTTTGCTTTTGCTAGAAGTTGGCGTTGTTTGGCGTGCGGGGGAAGGGGATCACGTCACGGATGTTGGTCATACCGGTGACGAAGAGGAGGAGTCTCTCGAAGCCTAGTCCGAAGCCCGCATGTGGTGCTGAGCCGTAGCGACGCGTGTCGAGGTACCACCATAGATCCTTGTCCTTGATGCCGACCTCCTGGGCACGTGCCGTGAGCTTGTCGATGTCGGTCTCACGCTCGCTACCTCCGATGATCTCGCCAATGTGCGGGAAGAGGACGTCCATACCGCGTACGGTCTTGCCGTCTTCGTTTTGCTTCATGTAGAAGGCCTTAATCTCCTTCGGGTAGTCAGTCATGATGACGGGCGCATTGTAGTGCTGCTCAACGAGATAACGCTCATGCTCGCTGGCGAGGTCGGCACCCCAGTAGACGGGGAACTCAAACTTCTTGCCGCCACGAACGGCTTCCTCGAGGATGGCGACTCCCTCGGTGTAGGTAGTGCGTACGAATGGACGCTCCACGACGAAGCGGATGCGCTCGATGAGCTCCTTGTCGTAATGCTCGGCGAGGAACTCGAGATCGTCCATACAGTGATCCAGTGCCCACTGCAGACAGTGCTTGGTGAACGCCTCGGCGAGGTCTTGGTTGCCCTCATTATCCATAAAGGCGACCTCAGGCTCGACCATCCAGAACTCAGCGAGGTGGCGAGGCGTGTTGGAGTTCTCAGCTCTAAAGGTGGGTCCAAAGGTGTAGATACCGCCTAGTGCCATGGCTCCTAGCTCGCCCTCTAGCTGTCCCGATACGGTCAGTGAGGTGTGCTTGCCAAAGAAGTCTTTACTATAGTCCACGCTTCCGTCTTTAGCGAGGGGGAGCTTGTTCATATCTAGCGTGGTGACGGTAAACATTTGCCCTGCACCCTCAGCATCGCTAGATGTGATAATCGGGGTGTGAAGGTAGAAGTAACCACGCTCGTGAAAGAAGGTGTGGATCGCATAAGCCATGTTGTGGCGAATGCGGAGAACGGCTGCAAAGGTGTTGGTACGTGGACGCAGGTGAGCGATCTCACGGAGGAACTCTAGCGTGTGTCCCTTCTTTTGCAATGGATAGCGTACGGGATCACAGGTGCCGTAGACGGTTATTTCCTCAGCCTGTATCTCGTACTCTTGTCCTTGACCCTGAGAAGCGACGAGCGTGCCGACGACGCCGATAGCGGCGCCTGTGGTGATCTGCTCGAGAAGCTTGGGGTCAGTCTGGGTCTTGTCAATGACGATCTGTATGCTGTGTATGGTCGAGCCATCGTTGAGCGCAACGAAGCAGACAGCCTTGTTGCCTCGCTTGGTGCGTACCCATCCCTTGACACAGACGGGCTGGGGGAGCTGACGCTGTGCAAGCTGGGGGAGCTCCTTGATAGTAGTGCGTGGTAGTGAGTTATTCATAGTATCTGCTGATATGGTTTATACCTATTTAGTCTTCGATCTCTTCGGATGCAAAGGGATGCTCTGGTGTCTCTTGGTGCTTGTGGTAAACTTTGGTAGTGGGAGCTACGCCGCTCTCCTCTTGTTCCTTGACACCCATGCGGAGGTAGCGCACCTCCTCGGGCGTTAGGTAGCGCCAGCGACCGCGTGGTAGATCTTTCTTGGTGAGACCAGCGTAGTAGACTCGGTCTAGGTGCACAACGCGATAGCCTAGATGCTCGAAGATGCGGCGCACGATGCGGTTGCGACCCGAGTGAATCTCTATGCCGACCTTGTCGTGGGTCTGTCCGGTGATATAGCTGATGGCATCGGCGTGTATCTCGCCATCCTCTAGCTCGAAGCCGTGAGCGATCATCTGCATGTGCTCTACGGTGACCTCCTTGTCGAGGGCTACCTCGTAGATCTTCTTCTTGCGAAAGGCGGGGTGCATCAAGCGCACCGCTAGGTCGCCATCGTTGGTCAGAAGGAGGATGCCAGTCGTATTGCGGTCTAGTCGACCGATGGGATAGATGCGCTCGCTACAGGCATTGTGCACGAGATCCATGACGGTGCGTCGACCCTCGGGATCAGTGAGCGTCGTGACGCAGTTCTTCGGCTTGTTGAGTAGTACGTAGACCTTAGCCTCTAGAGAGACTAGCTTGTCGTCGACCATCACTTGGTCGGTCGGTAGCACCTGCGAGCCAAGCTCGGAGACAACGATGCCGTTGACCTTGACACGTCCTGCTGCGATGTACTGGTCTGCTGTACGACGAGAGCATAGTCCTGAGTTGGAGAGGAACTTATTGAGTCGTATCGGTTCGCCAGCCTCGACTAGGGGAGAGGTATAACGCACAGGCTCGACAGGAGCCTTAGGTGTGCGTGGTTTAGCTTCGCCCTTACGCTGCTTATTGTTAGGACGCTGACCAGCATTTTTGCGAGGAGCTGCGGAGCGCTTATCTTTACGATCCGTCGCATTGGTTCCTCTCTTGCTTCGTGGCGATGAGGTGTGAGCCTCTTCGCTACGCCTTGTAGAGCGGGCAGCTTTTCCTCTCTGCTTAGCGTATGGGTATATGACAGGGTCATCTTGATCGCCATTGCTAACTACAGACACAGGCGCCGACACTTTGTGAAAACTCCGCTCTCCAGTATGCTGCTCGTCGAAGTTATGCCTTCGCTCTAAAGCTTTTTCAGCATTGATGTCGCGGGGTTTGACCATCTCAGAGGCATCTATGTTGCGATGCGTCACCGTGGCACTCTCCTCGCCACTGACCTTGACACGGATCAAGGACTCATTGGCAGCGGGCCGCGCTATGCGTTGACGTCTGCGCTTGCCAGTAGGTGCGGACGCGGGCACCTCGGCAGATGAATCTGCAGAGGGACTCTTCTTGTGTTGTGCCTCTGATGTAGGATTGCTGTCTATAGACATGAAGCTATTTAATGACCACACAACAGGTTTAGTATGTTGCGTGGTATATTCTGTATCAAGGGAACTCTGTTGCTGTTAAAACAACGTCAACAGGCTTCCCTTCGGATCTTACTAACTGTGGATCTTACTAGTTGACTGAGCTGAGACAAAGGTACTAATTTATTAGCAGACTAGAGCCCTACGTAGTTGTGCGGAGTGATCTGACGAAGTTCCTCTTTGACCTCCTCGGCAACCTCTAGGGTGTCAATGAAATTGGCGATCGTCTCTTGGCTTATCTCCTCACCCGTGCGGGTCAGTGCCTTGAGCGTCTCATAAGGGTGCGGATAACCCTCACGGCGCAGGATCGTCTGGATAGCCTCGGCGACGACTGCCCAGTTGTAATCTAAGTCATGCGCGATGCGCTCGGGGTGGATGACTAGCTTGCCGAGCCCCTTGGAGAGACTGCTGAAAGCTATCAGCGCGTAACCCATCGGGACAAGCTGATTGCGTATCACCGTCGAGTCGGTCAGGTCACGCTGCAGACGAGATATGGGGAGCTTAGAGGCTAGATGCAGAGCCACTGCATTGGCTAGTCCGAGGTTGCCCTCAGCATTCTCAAAATCAATAGGATTAACCTTGTGAGGCATTGCACTTGAGCCGACCTCTCCTGCCTTGATCTTCTGTCCGAAGTAGCTCATAGAGATGTAGCTCCAGAAGTCTCGAGCGAGGTCGATAAGGATCGTGTTGATACGCGCCATCGCCTCAAAGAGAGCAGCGAGGTTGTCGTAGTTGGAAATCTGCGTTGTGTACTGTTCACGCTCCAGCCCTAGTGATGTGAGGAAGCTATTGCCAAAAGCAACCCAGTCAATGGTGGGGTAGGCGACATGGTGCGCATTAAAGTTGCCCGTAGCACCGCCAAACTTGCCCGTGATAGGCACTTGCTCCAGCGCTTTCGTTTGCTGTTCCAAGCGGTAGACGAAGACCATGATCTCCTTGCCCAGACGTGTGGGGCTAGCGGGTTGACCATGTGTGCGAGCCAGCATAGCAACATCGTGCCACTCATTAGCGAGCTGACGTAGCTGCTCGATGAGCTTCTGCAGGGTCGGAAGGTAGACCTCATGTAGCGCCTCACGGAGCATGAGCGGGAAGGCGGTATTGTTGACATCTTGCGAGGTTAGTCCGAAGTGGACAAACTCCTCAATCTCCTCTAGTTCTAGCTGAGGTAGATGACGCTTGATGTAGTACTCGACAGCCTTGACATCGTGATTAGTCGTAGCCTCTATATCCTTCACCTCCTGAGCGGCCTCTATAGACCATTCCTTGTAAAGCTTTCTTAGAGCCTCTTGCTTAGGCGCTGGGAGAGCTTTGCTCAGCGAAGGGATTGCTTGGGTTAGCGCTATGAGGTACTCCACCTCGATACGTACACGGTAGCGGATGAGCGCCGACTCAGAGCTGTAAGCTGCTAGGGGAGCGGTCTTGCTCGCATAGCGACCATCTAGAGGTGAGATTGCTTGAAGAGCTGACATACTATTATGGATTGAAGAGAGTTGTAAGATGACAGAAGGAGAGCGTGTCGCCACGCTAAGTCTACTGCGGCTAACGAAGTGCGCTGACGATAGCCATAGCGACTTGATAGAAAATAGATTAATGACTAGACGCAAGACTCAAGATCGAGATGTCATAAGGGAGACATCGTGCGTCCTGTGTCTTGCGCCTAGGCTTTGTATTAGAGAGCTGCTCGTTTAGCCTCTAGCCTTTTCGCAGATAGACTTAAAGGCTGCGGGATTGTTCATAGCAAGGTCAGCGAGGACCTTACGATTGATCTCAATCCCCTGCTTGTGTAGGGCACCCATCAGTGTGGAGTAGGTCATACCCTCCAGACGTGCAGCAGCATTGATACGCTGTATCCATAGAGCGCGGAAAGAGCGCTTCTTATTCTTACGGTCACGGTAAGCATAGGTGAGACCCTTCTCCCAGCCATTCTTGGCTACGGTCCATACGTTTCTGCGGGCACCGATGTATCCGCGTGTTTGCTTGAGTATTCTCTTGCGCTTAGCTCGTGAAGCGACGTGATTTACTGATCTAGGCATTTCTTGTTTCGATTAGTGTGTTTAATAGATTACGTACTAAACTCTGTTGAGTCCTCGATTAAAGGTTGAGCATCTCCTTGACACTCTTCTCATTGTGCGGATGCACGAGAGCGGTGTAGGTAAGATTGCGCTTACGCTTCTTGCTCTTTTTGGTGAGGATGTGACTCTTGTACGCATGCTTACGCTTGACGCGTCCGCTACCTGTCAGGAAAAAACGCTTCTTAGCGCCTGATACTGTCTTCTGTTTAGGCATTTTGTTTGGATTTTGATTTGTGTGAAACTATTGTTAGATGCACCCTCCTAACCAACTACCTAGAGGCACGCCTATGCCTGTTTGGATAGTCTGCTAAGCACTGAGCTTAGCTGGTAGGGTAGGTGATTTACTTGCTTATGAATGTGTCTGTGCTTTGACTATTCGTTATCGTTCTCCTCAGAGGCTTCTGGTTCGCTCTGCTCCTTGCTAGTCTCCTTTGACTCCTTCTTCTTACCCTTGGCAGAGGCTGGCTTGGGCGCTAGCATGATGGTCATGCGCTTACCCTCTAGCACGGGCATATTCTCGACACGTGCCAGATCCTCTAGGTCATTGGCAAAGCGGAGAAGTAGTATCTCGCCTTGATCCTTAAAGAGGATACTACGACCACGGAAGAAAACGTACGCCTTAACCTTAAAGCCATCCTTAAGGAAGCCCTCGGCGTGGCGTAGCTTGAAGTTGTAGTCGTGATCATCCGTCTGAGGTCCGAAGCGAATCTCCTTGACCACCACCTTAGCCTGCTTAGCCTTCTGCTCCTTCTGTCGCTTCTTCTGCTGGTAGAGAAACTTCTGGTAGTCAGTCACACGACATACGGGCGGCTCTGCATTTGGCGAGATCTCCACAAGGTCCAGCCCCTGTAGCTCAGCTATACGACGAGCTTGCTGGATAGGGTAGACTCCCTGATCTACGTTGTCACCGACGAGACGTACCTCACGATGAGGTATCTGCTCGTTGATGCGGTTCGGTTGCTCTTTGATGGGTGGACGTCTGAAATTTCTACTGTTTGCCATTCGTCTGCAATTAGCAGTTAGTGATTCGTTAGCAGTTTGCTAGGTTGGGTTATTTGATCTAGTGCTTAGATTGATACGACTTATCTTTCTGTTGAGACAAAGGGCAGATGACTATCCTTTGGTATTCATCTGACTCTCTATCTCCTGAAGGATACGCTCAGCAAAGGTACTAATTTTTTCTGTACCAGCATCACCCTCGCCCTGCTTACGTACTGAGACAGTGCCGTCAGCCTGCTCCTGCTCACCGACGATTAGCATATAGGGTATGCGCTTGAGCTCATTGTCACGAATCTTGCGACCCACCTTCTCGTTGCGGTCGTCAACCGATACGCTGATATCATGCTCGCTTAGAGCTGCTGCCACCTCGTTTGCATAGTCGTTGAAGCGCTCTGAGACTGGCAGTATGACCACCTGATCGGGTGCTAACCATAGAGGGAACTTGCCCGCTGTGTGCTCTATGAGCACTGCTACAAAACGCTCCATCGAGCCAAAGGGCGCGCGGTGTATCATCACGGGGCGGTGCTTCTGATTGTCCTCGCCCGTATACTCTAGATCAAATCTCTCTGGTAGGTTGTAGTCTACCTGGATTGTACCTAGCTGCCAGCGTCTACCGAGAGCATCCTTGACCATAAAGTCAAGCTTCGGGCCGTAGAAAGCAGCCTCGTCGTACTCGATATGTGCTGGTAGACCAGCCTCCTGACAAGCCTCGATGATAGCTTGCTCAGCACGATCCCAGTTCTCCTCGCTACCGATATACTTACTACGGTCAGTCTGGCTGCGTAGGGAGATCTGCGCCTCAAAGTTCTCAAAGTCTAGTGCTTTAAAGATGATGAAGATAATGTCCATCACCTTGAGAAATTCCTCCTTGACCTGATCAGGACGGCAGAAGATATGCGCATCGTCTTGCGTAAAGCCGCGTACGCGCGTCAAGCCGTGTAGCTCACCGCTCTGCTCATAGCGATAAACTGTACCAAACTCAGCCAGACGTACAGGTAAATCTCTGTAGGAGTGAGGCTTGAGCTTGTATATCTCGCAGTGGTGGGGACAGTTCATTGGCTTTAGCATGAAAGCCTCACCCTCCTGAGGAGTCGTGATCACTTGAAATGAGTCAGCACCATACTTAGCATAGTGACCGCTCGTCTTGTACAGCTCCACATTGCCAATATGAGGTGTCATCACCTGCTGGTAGCCGTAGCGCTTTTGGATACGCTTGAGGAAGTCCTCCAGCTTGAGTCTCAGCTGCGTACCACGTGGTAGCCACAGAGGCAGACCCTGTCCGACACGCTGTGAGAAGGCAAAGAGTTCCAGCTCCTTACCAATCTTGCGGTGGTCACGCTTCTTCGCCTCTTCGAGTAGCGCAAGATACTCATCGAGGAGCTTCTTCTTGGGGAAGGTGATACCATATATACGAGTCAATTGCTTGCGCGTCTCATCGCCACGCCAGTAAGCACCAGCCACGCTCAGCAGCTTGACCGCCTTGATAGGCGCTGTGGAGGGGAGGTGTGGCCCACGGCAGAGGTCGGTAAAAGCCCCCTGCGTATAGGTTGTGATGGTACCATCCTCTAGATCATTGATCAGCTCTAGCTTGTATCCCTGACCCGTCTTCTTAAAGAAGTCTAGGGCATCGCTCTTAGAGATAGCCTTGCGCTCGAGCGTCTCCTTGCGACGCGCCAATTCGAGCATCTTGGCCTCAATCTTAGGCAGATCCTCTGACTTGATCACCTCGTCACCAGCATCTATATCATAGTAAAAGCCCGCATCGATAGCAGGTCCTATGCCAAACTGTACGCCAGGGTAAAGCTCCTGTAGTGCCTCCGCCATAAGGTGAGCCGAGGTGTGCCAGAAAGCGTGCTTGCCACCCTCGTCCTCCCACTTGAGGAGCTTGATATGGGCATCATGCATGAGCGGTGTACGCACATCTATGAGCTCACCATCGCACTCGGCTGCTAGAACCTCCTGCGCCAGTCGCTCGCTGATGCTCTTTGCTATATCTAGCGGGGTGACCCCCTGCTTCATTTCCTTGACACTTCCGTCGGGTAGCGTGATATGTATCTGATCAGACATAAGTGGTGTGTTGTAGTCGACTAATTAAAAGAGACTGTTGCCATCGGCAACACGCTCCAAAAGGTATATACACCGCAAAGGTACAAAAAAAGCGTTCAAAGAGCTCCCCCGTACAATTTACCTGACGTATATTCCGCTGAAACGAGGAGTTCACTCCGATTTCTCCGAACATTCCAATGCTCCCGATTTCCTCCGAAGAAATCTCCAAATAGTTCGCTGGAAAATAAAAAATATCCACGGAGGTAAGGAAAAATTCTTCGGAGGAATGAAATGAAACTTCGGAAGAATCAAATGAAACTTCGGAAGAAATGATTCGCGCCCACGTGAAGAATAAAAAATAGCCACGTGGAAATTCTTGTTTTCCCACGTGGCTATCGTGTCACACTCCCGTTTGACTAGAATACGCTGACGCTAGATCTCCCTCAAACTGTCTGCCATACACGATCAAGACGGAGGCCACAGGCGAGATGTATAGCTGATTAGTACAGTAGTCCAAACATCCAAAGGGGAATTCGGTTGCCGACACCAGTCTCTATATCGTCCACTGCGAGATAGCTGTCGGGTTCGTCCTTGATCTGCTCAAAGGTCTTGCTAGCGCCCCCTACCTCAAAGAGGTAACGACCATCAACGAGGAAGTCTCCTTTCGGAGGCAAGGTAACAGTGGCTACTGCTTGGAGCTGGTTATTAAAGAAGGTCTCCCGCTTGTTCCCCACATTGACTTGCACCCCTAGAGCAGCCATCAGATTGGTGTTGCCGAGGTATATCTTTTCGGGAGAGGAGATCCGCTTGTAGCTCTTCTCCTCTTTTGTCAAGAGCGAGATAATCTGCGCCTTGTCTAGTGTGTAGAGCATCCTCAAGCAATTATCACGAGTCGTCTCTAGTGCTTGTCCTAGTTTGTTGACATTGGGCACCAGTGGTACGCTCTGCGCTATGATGGCCAGTAGCTTTTTGGTCTTCTCGACAGTGCCGTATGAGACGTTTTCTACGGCAGGCATGTCACTCTCGATGACGAGGGTGGCGATCGCAGCCAGCTTGAGCAGGTACTCTTCACCCGCCTCCAGGCTAAAGGGATAGCACCCGCTCGTTAAGTAGTCGTTGAAAGCCTTGATGATCTTACAGCGAGAGACGATATCCATAGCTATGGTGACGTGATTCCTGAGCAACTCCTCGAGCGAGAGTGCTTCCATATCTACCAGTCCATAGAGCCCTAGATACTCTCTAAAGGACATCACGGGTAGCGTGTATAGCGATTGGCGGCGCGAGAGGTCGACCTGCGAGTTGTCTATCTCTAGCATTGAGGAGCCTGTGTATACGATGTTGAGATCGGGGTAGCTGTCGTAGAGGTTCTTGAGGATGATGGCCCAGTCAGGGTACTTGTGTACCTCATCAATGTAGAGATGTCGCAGCCCATGAGTATACAGATAGGCTACAAGGTCGGTGAGACTATGCGTCTTGAACCATATATTGTCTAGGGAGATCCATAGCGCATCGTCTACAGGGCTAAAGCGCTGCTTGATATGCTGCAAGAGAAGTGTCGTCTTGCCTGCACCTCGAGTACCCCGTATCCCTATGAGCCTCGATTCCCAGTGTATCTGGTTGTGCAGAGCGCGCATGAAGTGGGTGTCTATCAGAGCCAGTCGGCGATGATAGGCTGTTAGTAGTGGAAGTATCTCTTGCTGCTCCATACGTTAGTTGAGTCATTGATAAGTACGGAGCTAAGGTACAAAATAACTTTTGGAAAAGCGACTTTTCGTGCGAAAATAGCTTTTCGAAAAGTGGTTTTTGGAGCGAAAGTAGCTTTTCGAAAAGTGATTTTGAGGGGAAGGTGGGGACGATGCGCTAGAGCTGGGTGATGAAGTTGTGCAGGTAGCTGCGTCCGTGGTCGGAGATGTAGCTCTCGGGGTGAAACTGTACGCCCCAGAGCGGTAGGTCGCGATGTCGTAGCGCCATAATAGTGCCGTCGGACTGTGCGTTTGCCGTGACTTGTAGCGTGTCGGGGAGGCTGTCGGGCTGCACGACCCACGAGTGGTAGCGCCCGATGTGGCTCCCCGTGGGGATGTCTCGTAGCAGTTCGTCGTGATGATCGATGATGAGTTGGTCGGTATGCCCGTGGAGGGGAGCGCGGAGCTGCACTAGCTCGGCACCGCAGTAGCTGGCGAGTGCTTGATGTCCTAGGCAGACGCCCAGCATGGGCAGCTCCGTATGGTAACTGTCTATAAGCTGTATCAGGTGGGGTTGCTCAGTCGGTGTCCCAGGGCCTGGAGAGAGTAGGATGCCGTGACAGTGCGCGACCATGGCGGGCGTGATCTGCTCCGTGTAGTGTATCTCCATGGTGCACTCGTCGAGCTGGCGTAAGAGCTCTACGAGGTTGTAGACAAAGGAGTCGTGATTGTCGGCTATCAGTAGATGTTTCATTACAAGCTACGAAGATAGTATATTTGCAGATACTAACGACGCAAGTGGTCACACTTGACAAGTAATGATTTGTAGGGATGCACGGTCGTCCCCCCACGTCGCCCTGTAGGGACGCACGGTCTGTGCGTCCGTTGTCGAACCAGCTTGACGCAGTACATCGATACGTCGCCCTGTAGGGACGCACGGTCTGTGCGTCCGTTGTGTCAAAGGTTACAGCGTCAGGGCTTTAACGGGGACGGACGCTCAGACCGAGCGTCCCTACAAATCGTTACTCGTGAGATTTGCGAAATTGAAATGGCGTAAAACGAGTGAATGATATGAAGCAATCGATGATTGATAGGCTCAACGAACTGGGCGGGCAGGGCAAGCCATTTGTCTTCTGCCTAGACTATGAGATGAGCGAACTGATCCTTCTCGAGGAGCCTCTGGCACAGCAAGAGCTGCGCTTCGATATTGGCGGCGTGACCAATCTCTTGGCACACTCCGTGAGCGATACGCCGGCCGTGCTACAAGCCACACCGATCAGCGAGGAGGCTTATGCGGAGCGTTTCGCGGTGATCCGTCATGCACTGGAGCGGGGCGACAGCTTTTTGGCCAATCTGACGGTGGCGACTCCCATAGAGCTGAATATCTCGCTGGAGGAGGTCTTTCTTCGTTCGCAAGCTCGCTATAAGTGCTATCTGCCAGGACGGTTCGTTTGCTTTTCGCCTGAGACCTTCGTGCGCATCGTGGAGAATGAGATCAGCTGCTTCCCGATGAAGGGGACGATAGATGCGACCCTGCCCGATGCGGCTGCGACCATCCTCAGCGACTACAAGGAGACGGCCGAGCACTACACGATTACCGACCTGATACGCAACGACTTGAGCCGCGTGAGTCACCATGTCGAGGTGAGACGCTTTAGGTATATCGATGAACTGGTCACCAGTCGTGGGCACTTGCTTCAGGTGAGCTCAGAGATCGTTGGGCAGCTTGCTCCTGACTGGCGTGCTCATCTCGGAAGCATCCTGAGCGAACTGCTCCCGGCGGGCTCTATTAGCGGGGCACCTAAGGAGGCGACCGTACGGGCGATTGCTGCGGCTGAGGGGGAGCCGAGAGGCTTTTACACGGGCATCTGTGGGTACTTCGACGGGGAGACGCTAGATAGTGGCGTGATGATACGCTTCATAGAGCAGCAAGCGGATGGTGTGCTGCGTTACCGTAGCGGTGGCGGGATCACGATCAATAGTCAGTGTGCGGAGGAGTATCGGGAGGTATGTCAGAAGGTTTATCTACCATTCGTATGAGTCGAGTACCGTTATTACTAGAGAGCATCCGCTACGTAGATGGCGAGCCTGAGCTGCTGCCTCTGCACCAAGAGCGCGTCGATCGGTCGCTCGCGGCGTATGGCGTCACGCCTCGCTGGCGACTGGCAGACTATCTGGCGCAGGACCCTTGTCCGGCGTCACTCATGGGGGTGGTCAAGTGTCGTCTGCTATACGATGCGGAGCCGCTGGAGGTGGCTTACGCTCCTTATCATCGACGTACGATCAAGTCGCTGAGAGCTGTTGCTGCGCCGGCGCTGGACTACCACCTCAAGTGGGCCGACCGGGAAGCCTTGCAGGCGCTACTGGAGTTGCGTGGTGAGGCGGATGAGATCGTGATCGTCAATGAGGAGGGCTTACTGACGGATAGCTCTTATACGAATATCGCTTTGCGCCAAGAGAACCGCTGGTACACGCCTCGTGTGCCACTACTCGCCGGGGTGCAGCGCGCGCATCTGATCGCTGAGGGGGTACTAACGCCTCGCGACATACCGCTCGCTACACTACCCGCCTACGATCGCATCGCCCTCGTCAACGCCATGATGCCGTGGGCGGAGCGTCTCGAGCTGCCTGTTACGGAGATTAGAGACTAGAGGAGATCGGAGGTATCAGAGGTATCGGAGGAATCCGAGGGGATCAGAGGAAATCAGAGCTATCTGTGCTATCTGTGCTATCTGAGTGATCTGATGTCTCCGACATCTCTGATAGCTCCGATGCCTCCGATCCCCTCAGACTCCCTTTCTCTCCAAAAAAACAAGCTCACACCTAGAGTGCAATGTGTACTCTAAGTGTGAGCTTATACAAACGCTAGATAGGAGGCTATCTAGAGCATGTAACCTTATGGGTTAGAGAAGTGGGACTTACTAGTACTCGTCAGATACGGATAGCTTAGCGCGACCCTTGGCGCGACGCATAGCTAGTACCTTGCGACCTGATGCAGTCGCCATACGAGCTCTAAATCCGTGCTTGTTCTTTCTCTTACGGTTCGATGGTTGGAATGTACGCTTCATATCGGTATGTCTCTGATGCTTATGATTACTATGGTGAAGGACTTACTCGCTATGAGTAAAGGCTTCGGTTGGCAAAGGTACAAAAAATATCTTTACCAGTCATACACCAGATGATTAAAGATATGTGCCGAACGTACGAATGGGCAGTCTGTGCGCCCTTACCACGGGTTACTCATCTCAGCGGGCACTGGTCGTTCGTTACTCCCTTTTATTGTTAGCACTTATGAATAGCAGCTGTAGTTTACAGCTTGTGGTAGTGGAGAGGACACAAAAGAACATCCGCTCTTCCTTGCTAGGCAAAGAGGAGCGGATGTGGTATACGTTTGGAGTATTACGATGTAGCCGCTATTCGTGCTACATCATAGTCCCGTTGATGATTACTTGTTCTTGCGTAGTAGCATGCTTAGATCAAGGTTGTCCTCAAGTACTGGACGAACCGTACGAGTAGCTAGAGATGACTTCTTCTCAGGACCATACCAAGAGATCTGAAAGGCGATTAGGAAGGCAGCCTCACCTGATTTAGCTGTTACAGGTTTAGCATATGCTAGGAGGTCAAGAGGCTTATCCTTTCCTCTAGACAGGTTATAACCAGCTAGTGCACTCCAACCATTATCGAGGTTAGTTAATTCTAGACTTTCCGTAAAGCCGTATGCCTTGGCAACAGTTATGATCATATCCTGAAGTTGCTTCTCATCATCAGTAAGTTGATCAGTTGGACGTAGAGGATCAATCGACCAAGCACCTACATTACCTACGCAGAAAGGATTACCCTTCGCTGGTGTGTGGTAGTATGCGAAGCTCATCATTTTCCAGTCATCCTGCTTGTCCTCTGGGGCTACAAATAGAAATGCTGCATCGCTATTCGGATCATCATCGTAGTGAGTGAACTCCCAACCCTTAGAGGTCATAGCATAGACGATCTCTTGCTGCTTAGACTTAGTTAGGTCAGCCATTTTGTAAGGCATATAGATAGCTGGGATATACTTCTCCAATCCATCATTGTAAAGACCGATGTACATATCATCCGTGACTTCAACGAGAGGAGTGACCTTAACAGCTACATCCTTGGTAGCGGTACCTGCGGTTACGGTGACTGTGGTCTCACCCTCAGCGACGCCAGTGATGACGCCCTTCTTGTCGACAGTTGCGACAGCGGGATCCTTGGAGATGCAAGTGTACTCAGCATCAGCAGGCTGCGTCTTGATATCTAGAGCAGCGGTCTTACCGACCATTACAGATACAGTCTCAGGCTTGACAACGAGCTTGACATCTGTAGGTTTCTTTGGGTCTTTGTTGTCCTTATGACAGGACGAGAAGCTCAGTGTGAGAGCTGCGAGCGCTGCGAGCGCTAGAAAGATTTTTTTTGTCATAGTTATTTGTGTTGGTAATTAGTGAGTGTCTATTTGTAAGGTGATAGGCTCCGCAAAGTCTATCCTACCCGATGCAAAGATAACAATTTCTTTTGAATTAACAAGCGGTGAAGAAAGAGATCAGAGGTGATCGGAGCAATAGGAGGAGATCAGAGAGATCGGGAAATGGGAAGCCGTCTTGCTTGGCGGAAACTAGACGGAGACGGGCGCAGGAATGTGCGGGTAGGGGTTGTAGTCGGTGAGGGTGAAGTCGTCGTAGACGAAGTCGAAGAGCGACTGCCCGCGGTCTCGTAGGGTCATCGTGGGGAGCGGGCGTGGCGTGCGGGTGAGCTGCAGGCGCGCCTGCTCGAGATGGTTCTTATAGATATGTGCGTCGCCAAGGGTGTGGATGAAGCGTCCGGGACGTAGCCCCGTGACTTGCGCCGTCATCATGAGGAGGAGAGCGTAGGAGGCGATGTTGAAGGGGACCCCAAGGAAGATGTCGGCACTGCGCTGGTAGAGCTGCAGGTCGAGCTGGTCTCCCACGACGTAGTACTGCATGAGGCAGTGACAGGGGGAGAGGTGCATGAGGGGTAGGTCGGCAACGTTCCACGCTGAGACGACGATGCGTCGGCTGTCGGGCTGGTGACGTATGAGGTCGAGCGCTTGCTGCATCTGGTCGATGGTCTGCCCCGTGTGTGGGTCGAACCAATGTCTCCACTGCGCCCCGTAGATGGGGCCTAGGTCGCCAGTTTCGTCGGCCCACTCATCCCAGATAGAGACTTTGTTGTCGTGCAGGTACTGGAGGTTGGTATCGCCCTTGAGGAACCATAGTAACTCGTGAATGATGCTGCGCAGGTGTAGCTTCTTGGTGGTGAGCAGGGGGAAGCCGTCGGCTAGGTCGAAGGTCATCTGATGTCCGAAGACACCGACGGTGCCAGTGCCCGTGCGGTCTGTGCGTTCGTTGCCCTCGGTGAGGACACGCTCTATCAGGTCAAGGTATTGCTGCATAGTGGAGTGGATCGGAGGTGTCGGAGTGATCGGAGTAGATCGGAGTGATCGGAGTGGACGAGTAACGACTTGTAGGGACGCACGGTCGTGCGTCCGTT